>Ga0209737_10003984_pt1 | contig 10364 bp, 9 predicted proteins | sample TergutCu122P3_FD_187284 | JGI IMG/M metagenome (GOLD analysis project Ga0209737, IMG submission 187284) | Cubitermes ugandensis P3 segment gut microbial communities from Kakamega Forest, Kenya - Cu122 P3 (SPAdes) (version 2) | ecosystem: Host-associated > Arthropoda: Insects > Digestive system >...
CTGTGCTCCCAGCAGTATTCAAACTCATGAAACCTAGTAACCACGCAGCTTCAGACCTGTGCCTTAGACCACACGGTCACTGTCATTGGCCTGTAACCCTATTACTTCACATAAATAAACATAAGATGGCCTACCTGGCTAAACAGAAGTAAAAACATCCTGATTTTTTAATAAACCAACTGTAGTTAAATTATTTTTATTCATATTTAATGACAGTGAGTCTCTTTCGTTGCTGACAGCTGCGTGCTCAAGTCAACAATAAGAAAAACTCTGTGTGTGTGTTATTTTTCTCAAATTTTTAACATGTTAACCCCACAGCATGGAATGTTATCACTTCATATTCTAAACAGTTGGCAATTCATGAAACAGCTGTGTAAATAATTCATTTTTGTGCTATAATATAAACCCTTTATGATCACCTAGCAGCCAGACTGAGATAGAGACAGAAGGTGAAACAGATAAGGCTGTATGAAGGTTTCTATATACAGCAGAAAATTTGTCCAGTAGATGCCAGTTCTATAACATCTTACATAGATCATAATCATCTGATCCCAAATTCTGTACATAAATTAAGGACTGTCTGACTCCATGTAGAAAATCATTTTTATATACATCCATGCTTCACATAAGCAATAGCTTGGAAGTTTATTATCGGATAAAGGTGTCAATAAGTTTCAGAACAAAAAATTGCAAAGTTTAAAGATCACAAACAATAACTGTTTTTACCCTTCTATCATATCATCATGCTCTTTCAACTTCTTTGTTGTTCCCATTCTTGCCACACAGGCACTGTCTTGTTTACACAATTTTGTTTATCAAAATTATATGTGATCAACTTACTATTGGTTAAATTCCAGCTGTTACCACAAATCTTGAACACAGAAATGATAAAAAAATGCCAGCCTAAAGAAAACCCATCACCATAAGATGTTAGTACAGCCAACTGCTGAAATACTGTGTATAAATCCACCATATCTCAGACAATTCACAATGTCCTGCATAAGACTAGTGTAACTCTTTCATTGTACCTTGTCTAGAGTTAATCTTGTGATTGTTGCAGTTCAGTACTTGTTTCAACCAGGTTCCAGAGCACTACGCCTCATATTTCACAGTTCATTGCAAGATCCAGAAAACAGACTTCCCTCAAACGTTAAATACCGGTATCGATTAAGATATCAAATCCTGGATGACTGTGGAGGTCTCTTCCAAGAACCCAGCATCTCTAATGTCCCGGGAGAAGTTGGCATGACCTGCTACACTCGGATACTTGACAAACGTGGATCGATCAACACTCCCTTCTACCCTGAATACTACCCTTACAACCTGGACTGTGTTTATGAATTCATCAGGCCAGTATTTAAAAATATCTTGCTGTCAAGAACTCCCAAGAACTTAAAAATTATTTTTAAATAAATGTGACAGGCTTTTGAAAAAAAAAACATAGAGAATACACAAGAAATATGCCAAAATATTAAAAAAAACGCAGACAATGCCATGTATATTTTTCACGTACATTGTCATTACATTCATCTTTCTCACAATGCTTTGCCCATACCATTGCCCAGCAACAGCCAATCCACCCACACCACTTCCCTCATCCTAACAGTAGTTATCATACCCCCAGAACTAATGATTTTACAGCCAGTCCAGTAAACAGAAGAACAATATAACACAATCACTAAAATATTTAAAATATCTTTGAGAGCTGTACTTTGAAATTTCATCCCTTAAGCCAGAAAACTGGATTAAATTTTTAAAAATTACCTCATTTTGTTATTTGGTACATAATATTAGACAAATACTCAAGATACTATTTAAAAGATAGTTTTGGAAATGTATATGTACAATAATTTTGGTGCACTCATTCTCTTTTAATTTTCTCAAATATCATAAGACATACAGAAAAATCGTGTTGCTTATACTGTCCACAACTTTAGTTCTACACAGTTTTACCTGTGATTAGCTCAAGATGCCTGCAAAAATTCATATGAAATTACAAGTGAAGTGTCAATTACAGAAACTGGATTTTAACTAGAACTGGAATATGGTGACAAACTGCATCACAATTTTCCAGTATTAGGTCTCACTAAAATCTGTTCAGAGGTTCCTGAGTTGTTAAATGGTGACAGCTGGGCAGATATGGCAGAGCTAACAGGAATTTTTTTGCAACTTTTATTGCAAAAATATACCAAAATATCCTAAAACAAAAACAGCAGTAAAGGAAATAACTCACAGTTGTCGCATTTAATTTACTCTGATGCAGGCCCAATCCTTTCATCTGTGGAATTAAAATGCGTTCTGTGGACTTCCAGCTGGAACCCTCGACATTAACACCGTTCGGAGGCGCCTGTGCCGACTATCTGCAAGCACCAGGATGTGGCTTTCTGTGTGGCTCCATGAGTTTCTCTTGTGAGTTTGTTCATTTATCTGAAGCCAGAACAAAAATGTATTGGCAGGTGTGTAAATGGCCTAAAATTTTTCATAAAATGGAAATTAATCTGAATTTTCCTACAAATCAAATTACTGCATTAATGATGAACCAGCATTTCATGTAGTGCACAAGTAAGAGTATGTTCAGTTCTACAATTAACACTAATATCCCAGGAGATACTGGAGTCAGAAATGGGACACAACTTCCAATCCACAGTAATAACATTAAATTATTCAGAAAAACACAATAACTACACAGAACAACACAGAAACTCTATTACATGCCAGGAAGAAAGGTGGCTGAGAACTGAAACACAGTCTGCAGTCTGTCTGCAAAATTAATGTAACACCTGAGGCTCATAAGAGTAAATCTGTGATAACACAATAAACAACTACAAGGAAGCTCCTCTACTGGCTAGCACTATGGTCCTCCCTCTGACCATCTCCCTGCCACACCTTGCCACTGCCAGACCTAATAAGGGACCCTGGAAAACACCCAGATTATTTGCCCTGAAGATGGCAACTGTAAGTTGTTCTCAAGAAAAAATTTCCCAAATACAGGGTCCTTATTTTATCTGACAACTATCATTTGTCACTTCTGCCATTACTATTCAGCAAACATGTGTAGTCAGTTGCATGGACTACCATGCAATTAGCAAGTCAACAGCAACCAATACTTACCAGATACAGTAGTGGTTGTGTATTATGAGGACATGGGTTTACAACAATAATTACAGCTGCCTAAAATATGGGGCCAGTATTCAAGTGGCAATTGAGATAATAGTATTTAGTAACTGTGAAAGATACATAAACACACAATTAAATATTCATTATGTACCATATTAAGTACAAATTTCAGATAGCTGTTATTGTAAAATCTAACATGTAAAAATGCAGCTTCAAAGTAATAAACCACAAAGTACAGCCATTAGAAGCGATCAGTGTGTTTAGGTTAGGGGAACAAGGGCCCATTGTGTGCAATGTATACCCTCCCCACTTCATGTAAAAGTGCTCAAACTCACATACAACATGCTACCTAGCTATAATTAATATTGCAACAAGTGACCAAATTACAGTAGCTCGACTATTTACAGAATTACTTGATTTTTATGACTCCTACAATAAATTTAGACAAATGGTTCACACACAAATGTTGTGATTCTAAGCTTCCACTGTATTACGTTCAGTTCTTACATTTACATTTCATATACACTTCAAAAATCCAAGCTCCATCTAATGACAGTTGACTATCAAACATGTCAAAAAAATATACCTTGTTTCACACAACACTGTCACTTACAAGTAAATTAATATAACAAAACACAGCAATATTACAACAAATATAGAACACCAGAACAGTACAGCATACAGAATGCAGTTCTTCATCACATAAGTCTGTATTTTTTTGTTTAGGGACAGCAGTGTATCAACCAGGTGCCACAAGTCAGAGATTTCACTTTCATTCTGATGAGGCTAACAGTCATCAGGGATTTCTCATCGCATTTGAACAAGTTTATCGCTGCTGATGCAAAACAATGAAGCCAAATGGTACACAACTGTGCTAACAAAGGTGTTATAATTCAGGAAAAGTTCCATGAACAGCACCTACCAATACACTGCCCAGCAACAGAATGTTGTATTACTCTTTCTTTCAATAGCTTTATCTTTTGATTCTGCATAATTAAGACAGATATGGACAGAAAAAACATAGATATACTGCTAAGTTATTTCTCCATATAAATACAGAAAGAGACCTAAGAGTGGCAATGTAATAAAATATTATTTGAATAATGCCAATGTGTACCTTCAGTTGATAGGTACTATTATCATCATAATCATCATTACTAAAAGTAATATTGAAGAAAACTACCAACACACTGATATCACAGCCTCAGAAGTGCAACACCAATAATAATAAAGAATTCTTACTTGATCCAATTCCAAATCAGTTCAGTCATAATCTTATTACCCACAACTAATTTCCTACAATACCATACAGTATTACCCTAATCTCCATCTCAGACTTTCAAGGGCCCACGATCACAGTTTCATTGAGGATAAGTGACCATATATCACAGCCATATATATCAAGGGTGGTTTCAACCCTGTTAGAATATATTGTAACCCAGTTAGATAATACTGTAACAGGAAAGTAAGTTTGTTAGAATAGAATATTGTACATAAATATATTTTTATGTCTACTCTATCTGCCAATTTATAAAAATCTTCATACAAACTCAGAAACATTTCCTAAGAAAATTAAGGTAACTTCTTAGTCAAGAATACTAACCTCCATGTGAGCAGAGTTTTCAGTGTTGTTAGACCAATTTTTCATTCACCTGTCTCTTTACCACTGAAAATTTACCCTCCTCCTTCATCCATGACTTGCTGGAACAGCAGGTGGCATAACCTTATAACACTCACAGATACACCACAAACACACTGAGACCTAGCTGTCCAGTGTGCACTTGGCCTGTTAAGAATTTGACTTCAGTTGTACTGCTTCCTACATATGGAAGAAGTTCATCATGGAGAAGTTGTCTGTGTTACAGAATGATACATTCTTTTCCAATATTACTCACATAAGAAAATAAATTCCACTTCTAGCAGTATCAGCATGTTTTATAATATGCAGGTTAAAGGATTTATTTATGGATATTTATATACTTCAAATTTCCATTATAAACAAAAATTTTAAATGTGAAATTAAATAACCCTCTACTGTCTACATTTTATCAATAAAAACACAGAGAATGTACAAAATAAAATATCAACTGCGGTCACATAAGAAGTCCCATAGATGGTGGGGATGACATTCAAAAGGACTTGCTCTGTTCTGCCTACTGCAGAATTCCCCTCTAACTACCCCGGACTTAGAATAAAACATTTCTCTTACAAAGTGTATGGATTCTGGTGTACACTCAGTTTATCACCAGTACGTTTATGCTCACAGAACAGGGCAGAAGGAAAATGTGCCTCTTATGCCATGAAAAGCCACAGATTGTCACCTGGGGAAGAAGTGTTGCTTACTCATCTTCAGTGGACCATTATGTTTAATGCAGAAACCACTACTGTGTGAAGCAAATATAGAAGGAGTGTGCACTCCAATAGGAATACATTCTGCATGCATTAAGTGTTATATACCATTATGAAGACCTCACACAGTATTTATATGACAATTTATCAATGAAAAAGAAAAAGTATATCCACTTCAATAGTTCCCATCTTTCTTCCGAAGTGGCACTAACATCACCAGTAACACTAACAGACCACACGTTACGAGACACAACGTTCTTACATCACTATTGCTGATTCAAGTCTTCTGAAATATTATGCCGTCAACTGAGAAATAGTTACTGATGTTTTGAAGGATCATATTGCCGCCATCCTCTTACAGTCAAGAAGAAGGCACTACAATCCTCCAAACCATTGGCAAACATCTACCATTCAACAAGGCATGACATCCCAGAAGCCTGGAATATTAGGCTACACAGTAGTCAAATTGGGGCCAAGAAGCCACAATCATTCATGTCAACCTCCACATTTTCGGAAACAGTGGCACACACATACATGTGGTATACCAAACACACTTGATTTGATGATGTCTTATATGGTTTTATATATATATATATATGATAATTTATCATGGAGTATCAATAACTAAATAACATTCATACAACTTTGGTTTACCAGTTCCAACATAGTATACATCAGTCACTTGTATGCAGTCAGAAATGCAACATTATATAAAAGTAAGTTTACATGTATAGTGTTTTCCTATTATTCACACTGTCCTAAGACTTACATGTTACTGATAATGCTTTCACCAAAAAGGAACCAATGTTCACTCCATTCCATGTACACACAGTCAAGCACAAAACAATGACTGCTCTACAAATACATGCTGGCTTTTCTATACAGTATAATTTACAAACTTGAAACTCTTTCATTATAAATAGGATAAACAGGTGCATATAGTTATGTAAATTTATTGTATTATAAACAGCGTCCCTCTACATGTTTCAGCCACCTACAGTGGCCATCTTCACAGAGGTGTTCTTTGAAGGATGTATTAGATAGAACATCAAAATAATTTAATTTACAAATATAAATGTGAAGTTTTAAATACAAGTTTAAAATCTATGTTAACATATAAATTATTGACAAAATAGTGTGTGTTGAGTTATGTATTGATATGCTGTGTATATGGAGATACCATCCAAGCAGAGGTGGTGTGTCTGCTGGTTGCACTTTACAGTCATTGGGTTTCATAGTATCCCTCAGTGGCTATTTGCTATATTTATACAAGTTGAGAGGTGGAAGGGATACCTGTAGAAATATAGCTAGCAACATGAACCATCAATTTTTTTTCATTGAAATTTCAGCAGGTTTTATACTCATTCAGAAAATATTGTCATATGATGTTTACACCTGATTTAGCCACTAGTACTGGCCAATATTAGTATTCATCTTAAACAGTGACGTGCATTACTGCAACATGTATAATAGGCTGCGTGAAGGTATCAGGAGAAGCAAGTCTCAGGTTCAAATGCTAATCCTTCTTTTCATGGCACATTCAAACATAGACGGCCAGTACTATGGCCAGCTTGTGGGATCCATTCACATATTTTATATCAGTCGGGACCTTTCAAACATGAACAACTGGTTTACTAATATATAAATTAGTGATATTATAAGAACATACTTCTCACTGTCATAAACGGTGATTAGCAGACAAACTTTAAGTATGGTGTTCATTAATTGCAATTAGGTGTCATATGGAAAAAGGTAATTTAATATTAAAGTGGATTCATGTGTCTGCAGGTGGTAGTAACAGCGTAAGAGTGAGTGTAACATGGTGGGATCATCAGTTTTAAATACAACCAACTTTTATTGACAGAAACAAACTTCATATACACTCAACATTTATGTCACACACTACTTATCACTTGGCATCACACCATGTAAAGAACACAGAAATGGCCTTCAATGGCAGTAGGATCAAAATATAACACAGATTAGGCAGCACTTGTTGGTCACTGTAGCTGTGACACGTCAAACCCAATAATAAGAATTTTATGTAAAAAGTGCATAAATTTCAAGTGCTACACTATCGATAATCATGTAACAATAAAAGCAGGATGGACACAGTTAAAATGTTACAACATTAACAGCCGTCCAGGCGTTACAAAGATGTTGTAACCCCTTTCTTCACAATGTTGAACAAGTTCAGATGCATTTTTTAAGCAAAAAGTTCAAAACTTATATCATCATCTATCACACATATAACTGCAGGTACCTCTTTCTGTACCAGACAACTTTTTACAGTCAATTTTATATTTTTTAAAAGGTGTTTCCAAGTAGAACACCAGAAAAATATATTAAGCAGAATCAGAGACCCCTTCATTAAAATGTTACAACATTACAGCCGTCCAGGCATTACAAAGATGTTGTAACCCCTTTCTTCACAATGTTGAACAAGTTCAAATGCATTTTTTAAGCAAAAAGTTCAAAAGTTATAACATCATCTATCACACATATAACTGCAGGTACCTCTTTGTCTACCAGACAACTTTTTACAGTCACTTTTATATTTTTTAAAAGATATTTCCAAGTAGAACACCAGAAAAATATATAAAGCAGAATCACAGACCCCTTGACTAAACATGCACCAAATTTCGTAACTGTACAGCTGGAAGTTTTTAAGAAAATTTTCTCTAAATTTGATAAAATGAACACTGTATAGATATGGTTTCCAGCCTGCCTTTAACATGTAAAGGGTTTTACTGTTATTTGTAACTACCTTCATATACTTTATATATCTCAAAGATGAAAATTATGAACACATTAAATTTTCCTTTCTGAATATGCATGTTAAAAACCCTTTAAAAAGTTGTTAAAAACGTCTTCACATGTTAATTATGGCAAAAAAAAATCCTAATATACAGACAGCCCTCAACCAGACTCATAGAAATTTGTATAAATGTATCCCATAGGAACTTTGCAGGTTTCAAATACTGTATTCTGGATCATTTTGTTAAAGACATAGACCTGGCAAGTATGCACAGGGAAAATAAACAGTATTTTTAAAATACTGTGTATTTTTAAGTATCAGACCTTCCTGCCAAACAATTTCTATTTAAACACAGTGAAAACATAAAACTGTAACACTTAAAGTGTCACCAACAACCTTCTCCCTACTCACCTCTCTGTTGTTATACAATAGTGACACCTTGCAAGCAAGCAAAGCACCTTTAAAAAAAAGGAGTAAGAAACAAAGAAAACTAAAAAATATTTTTGTTGCACACACACACACAGATAGATGTAATGTCTTAGCAAAACAGAGAAACTGCATTGATAAATTCAGGTGCTAGATCAATCGGCATATAAGCAGAAGCAAACACTGCACAAACACAATTTTTCCATTTTTACTAATCACAATACTTACCACACACTAGAACCACAAGAAAATAAACAAATGTTTGTCATAAATATAGCCATGCATGCAGCCTACTTTAAGCCTGCTTATTAAGACACAACTTACAGCACATTTACAGTTAACTTGTAACATTCTAAAATACAGATGACTCACAAGGCAACCAATGACACAACTGTACACAAATTTTTTCAATTAGTAAACAATCTTACCAAATCTACCGAACCCTTACCTTCCATTCTGGGTGGGTGCATGTGTGAATTAAATTTGCTGGTCTGTCAACAGGCATTCACGTTTATATGTGATCTAAGGCTTTTGCCATGATAAAACTGATCTAGCTCTTTTGGATTATGAGTCATAACCCAAAAGAGCCACACCATCAGGAATTCACTTCATTAACAACAATACGTCCTCCCAACAGTTACTTTCATTGTATGATGCACTGCCCCTAAAGTGGGGAACAATATTAGGAAATTAACTTCCGCTAAATTAACTACACAAAGAGAGCAATAAAAACCCCATCCTTCAACTGATGTACCCAAAATCATCCAAGTTTATAAGTAAATGCTATGTTCGTAACCTGGCATTGGATAAATTCTGATTTAACAGTCCGACCTCTCAAAAACAAAAATAATGGGCTGTAACTGTACAGACACCAGAGAAATAATAAAGGTAGACTCCGCTAAAACATTACTGAGTGAAACTAATGTATATGCTCCGCTAACACCAACATCCTAATGGTCTGAGCCTAAAACACATTTTAGATACTGTCCACATGGAACCAGTATCCCTCCTAATATTAGCTTCACTAGACACTCAATAGATGATTCTTATACAACAAATCATATGAGGCCAATGTCTTTCACTTAATGACTTCCAAAATATAAGCAACTTCTTGAAGCCTGAGAACTTGTACAACTTGTACAACCTTGTGGATCACAATATCAACGATGAACCTCACCGTGCCAATGAAGAAAGTGATACATGGAAAGAGGTAGGCTGTTCCAGAGCGATGGCTTCGATGAGCAAAAGATGCATGCATAAATATCAAATGGGAACTGACTCTGCCCCACAGTTGTCAAATCGATACAACCTATTGTGTAATTACTAAGAGGATGATAATTCACCAATTAACGCATTAGTATCGGGTATTGCTAAGCCCAGACACACCGGAAAGTGTAAAATGAATAATAAGAAATGAGTGATAAAAAAGAAGCAAAGTAAGGTTATGATATTTGGAGACAGTCATGCCAAAGGCTGTGCTGCGGAATTAAGTCATCTGCTAAAAAAAGACTTTGAAGTGCTAGGGTTTGTTACTCCTGGCGCAGGAATGAAACACATGAAGGACACATCCATGGGGAAAACAAAACAATTATCAAAGGAAGATGTTGCGGTGATTTGGGGGGGATCCAACGACATTGCTAAAAATAACTCCTCAGTGGGTATGAAAAACCTATTAGAATTGGTAGTGAACTCAACACACACTAACGTAATTTTA
>Ga0209737_10003985_pt1 | contig 10362 bp, 12 predicted proteins | sample TergutCu122P3_FD_187284 | JGI IMG/M metagenome (GOLD analysis project Ga0209737, IMG submission 187284) | Cubitermes ugandensis P3 segment gut microbial communities from Kakamega Forest, Kenya - Cu122 P3 (SPAdes) (version 2) | ecosystem: Host-associated > Arthropoda: Insects > Digestive system...
TGTACTGTCAAATATTTCTCTCTTTTGATTGGATGTTTTTGTAATTTTTCCCTATAAATACAAGAAAGAAGAATTTGGAAAGGTTAGGCTTAGGATGTTTTCACTCAAAATACTGAGAGACATGAATGAGTTTTAGAATTTTATAGATAATATATTATAATCCAATCGAATAGCGGATATATTGATAAAATTCAACGGCTGAAAATTTTTCAATTTACCACATTCACTTCCATCTCTAACTCAATGTCGAAGCGTTCGGCAACGGATTGCCAAATGGCGGCGGCTAATTGCAATACCTCTTCGCCGGTTCCTCCGCCGTAATTGACCAAGACCAAGGCTTGCGACTTGTGTACGCCAACGCGCCCCAAGAGCTTGCCTTTCCAGCCGCATTGTTCAATGAGCCAGCCTGCAGGAATTTTCACCCTGTCATCATCAACAGGGTAAATCGTTAATTGCGGATAGGCTGCTTGCAAAGCTTCGGCTTTGGCTTTTGAAACTGTGGGGTTTTTGAAAAAACTTCCGGCATTGCCGATTTCAGCAGGGTTGGGCAATTTTTCTTTGCGAATTTGCAGCACCGCTTCACGCACCTCTCGTATGCCGACATTTGGCAATGGTTTTAGCAATTCCGACAAATTGCCGTAATGCATTTTAAGCTCCGCTTGTGTTGATAAACGAAATATTACTTTGGTGATTACGAGTTTGTTTTTCCACTCCTGTTTGAAGATGCTGTCGCGATAGCCGAAGCGGCAATCGGCATTGGTAAAGCGAATGGTTTCCAATGTGTCTGTCCGAATGGCTTCCACTTCAGCAATGCTGTCTTTGACTTCAACGCCGTAAGCGCCGATGTTTTGCACCGGAGCAGCGCCAACCGTTCCGGGAATCCCGCTCAGGTTTTCTAATCCGCCCCAACCATTTGCAACGCAATAAACCACCAAATCGTCCCATATTATGCCTGCTCCGGCGCTAATTGTTACTTCATTGTTCCCTGAAACAGTTGCCTTGATTTCCGTAAACTTCGGATGAATAACCAATCCTTCGAAATCGCGGCGAAAAAGCAGGTTACTGCCTTTGCCGAGTACTAACAGCGGCAATTCCCGAAAAGATGTGTCGGACAATAAGGTTTTAAGTTTATCCAAATTGTTTGGCTCGGCATAGTAACGGGCTTTTACTTCGAACCCAAAGGTGTTTTGCGCTTTAAGCGGATAGTGTTGGTGAATCTGCATCGCCTTTCTTTTTATTGCCGTATTTTCTAAAACAGTATGACAGCATAATCATTATAACAAAGAGTACAACTGCCAATAGGGGAGAGGCAAAATTTTCAGCGGTTTGATGTTTCACAATCAGCTTATCGGGATTTTTCGAAAGATATTTCTTTTCCAATTTTTTGATACTTGGAACATCAACATGGCTCCATTTGGCTATAATGGTTCCGTTATGCAGCAACATTAGCCCGGGATTAGATCGCACCATGCTCTTTAAGGGCTTTTCATCAGTAATATGAATAGGATAGCGAGCATTGGTTTGTTCAATAAACTGCATAACATGCCCCTCGTCGGAACCTGAAAGACCAATAAAGTGCATACATTCATTGTCGAGCACATAGTCGTAGATGGCGTTGATTTTGTTGATATGGCTTAAAGAAGCTTTTTCAACATGAGTAAGGGTAATGATAAAAAGATAACCCTGCAAGTTCAGAATAGAATCGGTGATGTATGCCCAATCGCGGGAAATAATACTGAAATCAACGATCGGCGGCATGTCACCTTTTTCTTTTAACACGCTTTTTGAATCCACAAAACGCCAGGAATCGTCTTTAGGATAATTTTCTAAAGTGAAAGATTGCTGCTTTCCATCTTTTTCATAGATTAAGGTGGTTTCATAAACATCGGTCTTTGCACCTTCGGGAATTTCCATAGCCTGTTGGATATTCACACCCACTTTGTAAGGCAGGAAGTCTATTAAGGGCAGATGGCGCAGGCAATAAACAGAGAGCAACACCATAAAAACAGCAAAGGCGCTGCCGGTGATAATTTCGTTACGGCAGTTAGACAAGGGGCGGTAATTGTTGCGTTGCAGGAAAACGATGACCACAAAAACATCGAGAGCAAGATTTTTGTAGAAGGTTTCCCAATTCGTCATTTTGATAGCTTCGCCGAAACAACCGCAGTCAGACACCGGATTGAATATGGCTAAGATAAATGTGAGTACGGTGAAAAAAGCCATGAACGCTGCGGTAGCCCAAGCTGTGAGCTTCATTCGAAGACCCATCAACAGACAGAAACCGAGGACTAATTCTGCAACAGATAATAAAATGCCAATATGGAGGGCGAGCGGATTCAAAAACTCCATATTGAAAGCCTCAAAATAGGAAATGAAGATAAGTTCCGAACCAATGGGGTCAACGGCTTTCACATAGCCGGAAAAGATGAAGATAAGCCCAAGAAGGACACGACTGATAATACTGATTGTTTTCATGAGATTAAAGAGATAATATATGATTGTATTTTTTCAAAAATAATTTGTGCGGGTAATATATTGAGTCCATCACTGCAATTGACTACGTGGAATTTATTGTCCTGTGCCGGTTGTTCCAAATATACGGCGCGTACTTGCTCTTGCAGGCTGAGGCTTGCTTCGTGAATATCTTCTTTCCCTTGCAGGTAGCTGCGGTCTTCGCCTTGCCGATGTCCGGTGAGTTTTTGCGCTACATGCGACAGAGGCACGTCTAGGAAAAGGGTCAGGTCGGGTTGCGGAATGCCGAAATAATCGTATTCCATTTGCAGAATCCATTGCCGCAGTGCTTGGCGTTCAGCTGGAGGCAGCTTGGCGCACTGGTAGGCAATATTGGAATATACATAGCGGTCGAGCAATACGCACTTGCCTTCTTTCAGCCAATTACGGATAACGCCTGCGGCATCGTTGCGGTCGCCCGCGAAAAGCAATCCAACAATGTAAGGATTAACCGTTTGAATATCGCCTAAATCGCCGCGCAGGAATTTGGCAATCAATTCGCCGAAAACAGGAGCATCGAATCGGGGAAAGTGCAACCATTCCGATTGGATGTTGTTTTTTTGCAAATAAGTTTGCAACAACCTCATTTGTGTGGACTTACCAGCCCCGTCAAGCCCTTCTACAACAATAAACATGCAAAAAAAACATAAATTTTGGCAAATATATAAAAAAAATGCGAACTTGCAACTAATTACAGGAATCTTTTACTATGGAAATAACCCCTTTCGTTTTAATTTGCGGTCAACACCAACTTTCGCTCGATGTGCCTCGTGTAATGGGAATTATCAACATAACTCCCGATTCATTTTATGCCGGAAGCCGCTGTGCCGGTGAATATGAGGCTTTACAGCGTGTGGAACAAATGGTTAAAGATGGCGTTGATATTGTAGATATTGGCGCTTACTCTACCCGCCCGGGCGCTTCGAAGGTGGGCGTTAAAGAAGAAAAAGCCCGTTTAACGCCTGCATTCAAGGCAATTATCCGTAATTTTCCAAATCTCATTTTATCGGTTGATACCTTTCGTGCTGATGTAGTGCAGTATCTTTATGAACATTACGGCGCTTTTATTGTGAATGACGTAACAGCCGGAGCAGCCGACAGCCTGATGATTCCGTTTGTGGCTTCAGCCGGCTTGCCTTACGTGGCTATGCACGCGCGTGGAACGCCGCAAACCATGCAGCAATTAACCGACTACAGCGATGTGGTAAGCGAGGTGATTGATTTTCTGCGAAAAAAGTTGATGGAAACAAGCGCCGCCGGCATACAACAAGTGATAATAGACCCCGGATTTGGTTTTGCCAAGACAGTAGAGCAGAATTATCTTTTGTTTAATCATCTGCAAGATTTTAAGGTGCTTAAAGCGCCTCTTTTGGTAGGCATTTCTCGTAAAAAAATGGTTTGGGAGCCCTTGAGCATCACTCCCGATGAAGCGCTGAATGCTACTTCCGCCTTGCATTTGCAGGCTTTATTAAAGGGTGCCGCTATTTTACGGGTGCATGATGTGGCAGCGGCTGTAGAGGTTGTTAAACTTTTCCGGCGCATGTCCGCGAACCTTCAAGTTTTTTGAGAATTTACAAAATAAGACACAATATCTTCAATCGAATCTATGAATTAAATTTGATGATTAAAAATCCCGTAGGGATTTAATCTCGGTAGAAAAAAATATTTCCAACAACAACAACAGCATGCCGTAGGTATGCAACATTATTCGATTTGTTTAAATATATATCGTTCATCATATTGCAATCCGAAATCGTTTAAGATTTTTACATATTCTCCAACGAATGTTCTTTTTTGATGATGTGTTTCTTGATTTTCAATATATTTTATCACCCGAGGAATTTGCGATTTGCTGTACGAAAACGCTCCGTATCCTTCTTGCCATGAGAATTTTCCTATGATTAATTTTTCTTTATTTATCCATTCAGAACTGTTTCGTTTTACATTTTGCATTAAATCTGATAACGATTGCGTTGGACGAAAACCAAAGAAAATATGAATATGGTCGGACATTCCACCAATGGATAATACTTTATGCCCATGATTGTGAATAATAGCAATAATATATTGGTATAAACGATTTTGCCATTCTTTTTTAATCAATGATTGACGATTTTTAACAGCAAAAACGGCGTGGATATGAATTTGTGTGTATGTATTTGACATAATAAATTGTGTTTAATGTGTTTGTCCACATACCTGACGGCATGCGGGGCGTGGGTGGATTTCCTTTTCTACCGAAATTGAATCCCTACGGGATTGGAGTTTAATTTTATGTTTAACAAATAACGAGTGGTTCTTAGTGGTTGTTATTTCGAGAGCAAATATACGTATAGTTTTTGAATTACCAAAAAATCCTACGAATCTTATTCATCTTTTAAAAATTCCGATTCACACAGCCCTACTCCCAAATTGTTCGGATATGCACTAAGGGTTTGTTGTCGCTCACTCTCACAGCAGCCGAAAGATAAGCGCCGCCGCCAAGATGCTGCGTAGTAATATAGTATTTATCTCCCAATTTTGCCTGTTGTAAAAAGTTTACTTCAATCTCAAATATTTTATGCGATTGGGCAAATTCATGCGGAAAACTGTCTAACACCCACTGAATATAGCGGGTATTGTTCACATGCAGGTTCATATCAATATCGCTCAATACAACATTATGCGGCTCGCCTGTTATTCCGTTTTCCGGCGCAGGTAATTTTTCCGGTTTTTGCGCTATGGCGTGTAAATTTTCAGGCGCGGGAAAAAGCCCTTTCAACTCATCAACCCGCTGCGGGCGACCTGTTGCCATGCTCAGAATATGCCAGGTCGAAGTGGCTTTGAACATTGCTGTTCCATCCTGGTCATAACCGATAAAATCACGATAGGCGGTAAGCACTTCAGGGTCTTTACTCCAAGTCTGCAAATGCAACTCATCATTCCATTGCGGGTATTGGTTAATCTGCACTTTTAATTTTGCCAGCACCCAAAATTGGTCTTTTTCTTTTAACTGATGAAAACCGAAACCCCAGATATTGGCATGTTCCCACGCTATTTCCTGTAAGAAAAGAAAGAGTCCGGGGATACTTAATTTTTTTTCCCAATCCACATAGTCGGTGCGAATGGGAAATTTTGCAACAAAAACATGTTCGGGAGTAGTCATAAGATAGAATTTTTTCTATTTATATTTTTCGGGAGCAATTTTTTTGTGTTCCGACAGCATTAACTCATACATTTTTTCCGTAAGTTCTTTCACCGACAGCCTGTCCACTTCTTCTACGCTTATTTCGGGCAGCACTTTAATATGAAAATCCTGTTTAGCTTTAATGCGATTCCCTTTTTTGGGCATCACATCAAAATTACCGTTCATCACTACCGGAAGAATGGCGGTGTGCGTAAGTTTAGCCATCACGAAAGCCCCGTCTTTGAAAGGATGTATTTGCCCGTCAGGGCTGCGCGTTCCCTCCGGAAATACAGATACGCACACATTATGGTTAAAAAAATATTGCGCTTTTTTCACCATGTATTTTATACTGGACTTACTCCCGCGGCTGATAAGAATATCGCGGTGCATCCACAAAGCCTGTCCGGCAAAAGGAATCCACTGCGCTTCTTTCTTCGATACCCATTTGAAAATTCGCGGCACATAGTACATCAAAACAATATCAAGCATTGACTGGTGGTTGCTGATGATTACGTAAGGTCTGTCTTGTTTCACATGCTCTCCTCCGGTATAGTGTACTTTCCATCCCGGATTCATCCAGTAGTGCAATTTCGCCCAAATGGTAGAATGCCAATCAATAACTTTTCGCATGGGGTCAAAAGGAAAGGTGAATAGTAAAATAATCAAGCCTGTAAAAAACATGAAAATTTCTATAAGAATGAGCGCAGACCAATAATAGAGGATATACATAATAATTGAGAATTAATAATTGAGAGTTGAGAATTAGAGGGTTTTGGTGTATTTTATTTTGATAAATTGAAATATTTTCCAAGCGCAATAGCCGGCTAAGAGACCGAAAATCGCTCCGCAAATAATATCCAAGGGATAATGTTTTCCCACATAAATACGGCTGTACGACACAAGAGCAGCCCAACTGAAGATACACCAACTATACCATTTTTTACCAAAGATAAGCGAAGTAATCATTGCCAAACCGAAAGTGTTTGCTGCATGACTGGAAATAAAACCAAACTTTCCACCGCAATTTTCCAATAAGTGTACCATCCCTGAGAGCGAAATTTCGTAGCAGGGGCGTAAGCGTTGAACGGTGTTTTTAAAGAGATGAACAGACAATTGGTCGGTCAGTGCGAAAGTGAGCAGCACTGCCCCCAGCGCCAATAATCCCCAGCGCCAATTGCCTTTCCAAAAGAAGAAGAAAACGATAGTCAGATACAACGGCGCCCAATGAACATCGCCGGTAATAAATACCATTACAGGGTCTAAAAAGGCACAGTGCAGCCCATTCAGAAAAAGAAATAATGATTGGTCAAGTTGTATAATATAATCAAGCATCGCTATCGGTATTTAGGTGTTTCCAAAGTAAATCTTTTAACGTGGTAATATTAAAGCCTGTTATGGAAGATATGAAGATATGCGGTATTTTTTTTGGCAGATGTCGTTTAATTTCCGTCATCAGTTCTTCATCGAGCATATCGCTTTTGGATATGGCTAAAACCCTTTGTTTATCGAGCAGTTCGGGGTTGTATTGTTTCAGTTCGTTGAGCAAAATTTTATATTCGGATAGAATATCTTTGCTGTCGGCAGGGATGAGGAAAAGCAACATGGAATTGCGTTCAATATGGCGCAGGAAGCGCAATCCGATGCCTCGTCCCTTGTGCGCATCTTCGATGATGCCGGGGATATCTGCCATCACAAAAGAATGTCCGTCTCGGCAGGAAACAATGCCCAAATTGGGTTCCAAGGTGGTAAAGGCATAGTCGGCAATCTTCGGTTTCGCTGCCGACACCACGGAAAGCAGGGTTGATTTTCCGGCGTTGGGAAATCCCACCAAGCCCACATCTGCCAAGAGTTTCAACTCAAGGATAAACCAGCCTTCTTCGCGAGGCTCGCCGGGCTGAGCATAGCGGGGCGTTTGGTTGGTAGCCGATTTGAAGAAAGCGTTGCCCATGCCGCCGCGACCGCCCTTGCATAAAATTTGTTCTTCTCCGTCGCTGGTAATTTCAAACAAGATTTCTTCTGTTTCAGCATTTTTAGCTACTGTTCCCAAGGGTACGTCAAGAATAATATCCTCGCCATCGGCGCCGGAGCGCAAGGCGCTGCCGCCTGCTTCGCCCGCCTCCGCCCTGATATGCTTACGGTATTTCAGGTGTATCAACGTCCAAAACTGGCTGTTCCCGCGCAGTATAATATGTCCGCCGCGACCGCCGTTGCCGCCGTCGGGACCTCCTTTCGGAACAAATTTTTCCCTGTGCAGGTGCGAGGAGCCTTTTCCCCCGTCACCGGAGGCGCAGAAAAGACGTACATAATCAATGAAGTTGGACATCTAAGAATTGAGAATTGAGGGTTGAGAATTGAGAATTATATGCTTCATGCGATTTTAGCTATAATTTCATTAATATGGTCGAAAGTTTCCTGTGGGGTTTTTTCGCTATTAACCTTATAGAATTTATTTTGCGCCTTGTAGTATTCCATTACCACAGCTGTTTGTTCATTATAGTTTTTTATTCGTGTACGGATAACCTTCATGTCGGCGTCATCAGCGCGCCCTTCCAGTTCAGCCCTGCGTTGTAAGCGTTTAAGCATAGTCTTTTCATCTAAACATAGCGCCGCCATGAAGGCTACTTCCGTATGGTGTTCGGCAAATATTCTATCTAAAATCTCTGCCTGCTTAGTAGTTCGAGGAAACCCGTCTAAAATAAAGCCTTTCGGGTTTTTAACCTCGTCAAAACGTTCATCTACTAACTCAATAACCACTTCATCGGGCACTAAGTGCCCTGTTTCTATCAGGTGGCGTACTTCTTCTCCTAAAGGAGTATTACGCTTAATCTCATCACGCAGCATTTCGCCGGTGGACAGGTGTACTAATCCATATTTTTCAACCAAAAAAGAAGCCTGTGTTCCTTTACCTGCACCCGGAGGTCCAAACAATACAATATTTAACATCTTATCAAGTTTTAAATTGATAACAGCATACGCTACTGCACCAAGGTATAAATATCTTTAAGATTACGACCCAACTCGTTATAGTCAAGCCCGTAGCCCACAATAAAATCATTAGGAATTGAAATTCCGATATAGTCAACAACATAATCCTCCTTAAAGGCTTCGGGTTTAAATAGTAAAGTAGCAATCTTCACCTGTTTTACTTCTTTTGACTGTAAGCAATTCAGCAGTTCAGCAATGGTTAAGCCCGTATCTATAATATCTTCTACAATAATTACCGTACGGTCTTTCAAGTTGGTATTCAAGCCTATCAATTCCGAAACTTTGCCCTGCGATTGGGTTCCGGTGTAGGACGAACACTTAATAAAGGATATTTCGCATGGCGTTTCTATCAATTTCAACAAGTCGGCGGCAAACATGAAAGCGCCGTTTAGCAATCCGACAAAAACCGGTGTTTCACCAACCATATCCTTATTGATTTGAGCAGCGACCTTTTCCACAGCTTGTTGAATATCGGCATGCGGAATTGAAAGGGCAAAAGTTTTATCGTGCAAAGTAACTTTTTTCATACAATTTGTTTTAAATTGTAAAATTAGTATTATTTTTGCAGTCTATAAAATTTATTTGATATATGAAAGCTTTAGTAAGTATAATTATGGGCAGCACCTCCGACTTGAAGGTCATGGAAGAAGCCGCTAAGTTCTTGAATGATATGAAAATACCTTTCGAAATGAACGCCTTGTCCGCTCATCGTGTTCCCGAAAAGGTGGCAAGCTTTGCCAAAGAAGCCCATACTCGTGGTATTAAGGTGATTATAGCCGGAGCCGGCGGTGCGGCGCATCTGCCGGGTGTTGTTGCTGCCTTTACACCCCTGCCGGTTATCGGAGTTCCTGTAAGGTCTTCAATATCAATTGATGGATGGGATTCCATCCTTTCTATTCTGCAAATGCCGGCAGGTATTCCGGTAGCTACCGTAGCCCTTGACGGAGCGCGTAATGCCGCCATATTAGCCGCACAAATTTTAGCCACAGCCGATATTGATTTATTTGCCAAGATACAACAGTTCAAACGCGAATTAGCCGAAAAAATAACGGCAGCCAATAAAGAATTAGACAAAATCCACTACGATTTCAAAATTTAAAAACAATTAAAACATTTTGAACAGTTATGTTACCACTCTAACCTGCCTGTTCCTCATTACCACCACTACCCTTGCCCAAACAGGGAGCTATCAAGGGAGTACCGCGTCCGTAGGTATGGGAAACATTGCCACACTATCAAGCGATGTGTGGTCGGCATTGACGAATCCCGCCGGCTTGGGCTTGTCGCCCGTTTTCAGCGCCGGGATTCAACATGAACAGCGCTACCTGATGTCCGAATTGGGCATTACTGTGTTAGCGGCGAGCTTCCCCATTTTTGGCGGTGGCTTGGGCTTCTACCTGTCCAATACCGGACTTGGCGACTACGGTGAAAACCGCGCAGGCTTTGCTATGGGACGAAGAATTGGCAAGGCTGTCAGCATTGGCGGCAGTATTGATTTTCACCTCATCCGCACACCTTCAGGCTATCCTAACAATTGGGCTATAAGCGGCAATGTTGGCGTTTATGCCCAACCCGCGGAGGCTTTATTCTTGGGTCTTTACATCAGCAACCTCAGTTTTTCGAAGTTCAGCAACGAGGCTGCCGACCCACTGCCGGTAGTTATGAACTGGGGTATCGGCTATAAGGTTTTCAACAACCTG
>Ga0209737_10003986_pt1 | contig 10361 bp, 5 predicted proteins | sample TergutCu122P3_FD_187284 | JGI IMG/M metagenome (GOLD analysis project Ga0209737, IMG submission 187284) | Cubitermes ugandensis P3 segment gut microbial communities from Kakamega Forest, Kenya - Cu122 P3 (SPAdes) (version 2) | ecosystem: Host-associated > Arthropoda: Insects > Digestive system >...
ATAGTTCCTGTTAAGCTGTATGAAAGCTTCATCCATACCATTTTTAGCCATCGTTAATTTAGGCAATGCCTCATTTATTTTGTTACCCATTGCCTGATATTTTGAGAGTTCTGTCTCTAAGTTGGAAATTTCTACTCTTAATTGATTTATTTCTTGCTGAAGTTGTGCTTCTGTCATATTCCTCTCCTTTACTTTCATATGTTTTCCTTGATAACTTAGCATTCTTGCATAAAGTTACCAAAGAAAGCACATAAAATATGTGCTTTTTATTTTATTGTACAGTATTTGCATTCTCTGTAGCTTGAATGTCGTCTTTTGTTTGATTCATAAGTTGAGTAAACTGAGAATTAATATCTTCAAATGATTTAACAATGCTATTTTTTAAAGTTGTAAATTTATTTCTAAAAGTATCAGCAGCTTCACTTGACCAATTTATTTTTTTATATTCTCCTTCAATTGTGTTCATGATGTCTTTTGAAGTCTGGAAATTTTTTGTAACCTTGGTTTGTGTATCTGATACTTCAGCTGTTAAGAATCTCATTCCTACTTCTTTAGACTCAGTTATATTAGTAATTTTCCTTGGAGCTTCTTTCACAGCGCTTGTTACTTTTGCTCCCTTATCAGCTAATGCATAATTGTTTGCTACTGTTTCAATCGCAAATGGAATTTCACCAACAACTAAATCTAGTAATTCATTTAGATTTGGAATTATCTTGTTAAATTCTTGAACTAATGAGTTGTATCTTTTCCCATACCAACTTTTGCGCATTTCATCAACACTTTGATAAGCTGTAGTAACTTGAGTATTTAAATCTTTTCCATAGTTTCTCATTTGTTTAGCTTGATTTGGCATAGCTTCATAATCAACAGATGTTATTTTAGCCATATTTTTTCACCTCCTTTAAAATAATTTAGGTATATTCTATAAAAATAGAATATACCTTTTCTAAGAAATTATCAATATTTGTAATATACTTATCACATTGCTGTAATATCATTGTAATATTAATCTTTATATTAATATTAATTCTGTACCATTCCTAATAGTTGATTCCTTTATACTCAAACCGTTATCATAAGGTGCTCCTGTTGCTTTGTCATACAGCACTGGAACTTTATTTGGTTTGTAGTAACCTCCACTCAACTCATTTACTGCTTTTGTTAGAAGTGTAATTACATTATAGATCCTTTTATTTGAAGGAATTAATATGTCATATTGGGCTTCAATTATTGGAACATATAGTTTAATTAAAATTTTACTCATTTTCATCACCATCTTCATTCATTTCTAAAAGTTTTATTAACGTAGGATTTCCTTGATTTATTACATATCCAAAACTAGTACCTATACTATTTGATAGTTCTGTTTGTACTCTATTTAACTTAATAACATATTGATCTGCAACACCATTTCCAATCCATATTCCATTATCATCTACAACATACTCTTTATACCATTCATCATATTCATGGGTTTTTAACCTAGTAGCATTTTCTACAATAATGAAGCTATACTCTCCAATTTCTCCGGCTTGCTCCAATACAGAACTAAACTCACTTTCTCCTTTTATCTCATTTAAAAATTTATCCAATCCTATAATTACACATAATGTATGATTTCTCTTTTCATTATCTTCCTTTGAATATGCGTCATTAATTTGTGTAGCCAGATTATTATACACACCTTTTAAATCCATTTTTTCATTTTGTAATAGTTTTTCTGCATCAAAGATAGTTATTTCTACCTTTTTATTATGTTCTATTTCTTTTAACAAATGAGACGTAAATTGTACTGCATTTTCTATACTCTTAGAAGTAATAATACTCATGAAATTCTTTTTAAAATTATATGTATAAATGCTAAGGCTATTTTTAGCAATACCAATTGGCACTGTTCCTAAATCTTCAAATACTAGTTGTACATCTTCGCGTGCTACTTTATTAGGCAAAACAGATATGGCTTTTACGCTTATTGGATTCTTTTCTTTTAATTTTTCAATAGTTTCTTTTACATACTCATTCCATTTTTCCGCCTCACAAATTTTAGCAGCTTGAAATTCGTACGTTTCTCCTCCTAAATTCACTAATCCTCTTCCAAAAATACGAGAAGGTCTCTTTTTGCCCACATTATCTAAAATGGCCGTATAATCATCTTCATTGTTTAGCTGTAATGCTATCTTTTGTTTGAAATTTTGGGCCAAACGATATCGAACCATATTAGGGGTACTTGCAGTAATAATAAATACAATTCCATATTTTCTTGCTTCTCTAGTTATTGTTAAAAATCTATCTTCATATTCACTTTCATAATTTTCAAAAAATGCTTCATAATTGTTCATCATAATTATAATCATTGGCATTGGTGTATCACTAGTCTTTAAATATAGTTCATACTCTCCATTATAGTCAGATAGAATTCTCCTTCTATCTTTCATCTCTTTTTCAATCATATCAAAAAATCTTGCTATTTTTTCCGTGTCATTGATATAAACAACATCTCCAACATGTGGGCATTCCTTATAAATTTTTAATGCTTCACTTCCAAAATCCAATAGGTATAGCTGAATTTCTTCCAAACTATTTGTTGTTATGATATCATATACGATCGTACTAAGCAGAGTTTCCTTTCCGCTATCTGCATTTCCATAAATAATAGTATTCCCATCACGAGAAAGTGGTAAGTTCAATACCTCTTGCCTTTGATTAAATGGGTCATCATATTCACCAATTACAGGGTTTATGTTATTTACCTCTGATTTAACACAGTATTTTTTTCTTAATTGCTCTATATAGATTGTTTCCGGAATGCTGTCTAACCATAATTGCTTTGCTTCTACTTTTTCTTGTTTTGCTAAATCATATAAATATTTAACAACATTTGTTAGTTGTTCTCCACTACTGGACATTATTTCTTCTGAAGGGTTGTCTATTTCTTTTATAACTTTTCCAATGTCAGAAATAAAGCAAATAGAAGTGTCTACTTTCTTTTTAATCATATCCGAAGGAAAGTATTGTGCTCCTGACCATGCAGACTGTCCCAAAACAAAATATTCATCATTTCCAACCTGCAGGTAAAATTGGCCTGCTCTTTTCAAATTTGCCGCATCTGGTCTTTTAATAACATCATTACTATCACTCTTATCATTTACTTTTAAACAGATACTAAACCTGCTATTACTACGAATCTGGTCATCCACTATTCCTGCTGGCTTTTGAGTAGCTAAAATAAGATGAACCCCTAGACTACGCCCTATTCTTGCAACTCTAATCAGTTCTTCCATAAAATCAGATTGCTGTGTTTTTAGTTCCGCAAATTCATCACAAATAATTAGTAAGTGCGGAATCGGCTCTTTTACAACTCCTTCATGATATAGTTTTTGATATTTATAGATATCAATCGTTCCTTCATCTATCTTTTCTCTAACTTCATTAAAAATCGTTTGCCTTTTCCTTAATTCACTTTGAATAGAAGTTAATGATCTTTGCAGCTCAACTGTATCGATATTAGTGATAGTTCCTACTAAATGCGGTAATTTCGCTTCTCCTTTTTTAAATGCTCCTGCTAATCCCCCGGCCTTTATAATCTATCAAAACAAATGTTAAATCATCCGGGTGATAATTTACTGCTAAAGATAAAATATATGTCATAATAAATTCACTTTTCCCTGAACCTGTGCTTCCAGCAATTAACCCATGTGGTCCATGTGCTTTCTCGTGAATATCCAGCAATATGGACATTCCTGCATTGTCTATACCTATTGGCGCCTGTAATGATAATGTTGAATTATTTAATTTCCATCTTTCTAGCGAATTTAATTGCTCTTTACACCCAACATCATACATCTCCATAAAAGAATAATTGTTAGGTAAAAGAATCTGGTCTGCTGTATATTTAATAGGAATATTCGCAAGTGCTTTACATTCTTCCGAAAAAGAAATCATTTGACTTTCTTCGAGTGCAAATAGTTGCTGATTGCTGGAAGTACTCTCACTTTCGAATATTATTCCGTTTTCATTTTCAATATTAATAAAAGTTTTACACTCATTTGGTAATTGCATTAAATTATCACTAATAAATAAAATACTAAATCCTATGTTATTTTTCGTCTTTAAAATATCTGTAATAATCTTTAACTTTTCTACTTTTTTATAATCATCTGTAATAATTAAATAATATGGAATAAACGATTTATAATTTACATTATCTTTAAATTCCTCAGTTGTCCTGTTTTTCAATTCCTCATCTAAATATACTGACAATTCTTGCATGTCATTGTAATCGTCTGTAAAAAAGCGAATTTGTTTTGTGTTGTTCCATGTATGAGGTAACATCTTTACATATTCCCAGTTTTCTTTATCATTATTTATAAAAAATACCAGCTTCAAATCTTCATAACTATGAAATGTAATTAATTGCATAATTAAAGATTGCATATAACTTTTTAATCGTGGGTCATCTTTTTGAATCATAAGTGCCAAAATATGCTTTTGTGCTAATGACATTGTAATAGGAACAATGTTCAAGCTTTTCGATCTATCTCCAAGAGTGTTTAAAATTTCAACCAAATTATCTTCTTCCATTACAAAGCGTTCTTCTGGATATTGAATATCAACATTTAAAGGTATATTCCCAAGTCCCAGCCTAACTGTCAGAAAATCATGTTCCTCTATTTTTCTTTCCCACAAACGTCTATTTCTACTTAAAATTATCTCTTTACATTCCGCTACAGAAACATAATTATCAAAAAGTATTTTCCTTTGTTTAATCCCAATTCCATCTATAACTTTAGCTTTATAATCAATATATTCTTTATATTTCCTTTGACGTTCTTCTTCATATTTTCTTTTTTTATCTTTTTCATATTTTCTATTTAATGTTGGGAAAAGGAGCATGCTGGCAAGCATAGAAAATCCTATAAGAAACGCAGGAATAGACTGGGCAAATGTTTGAGTTCCTTTTGCCAATCCATCTATAGACATATAAATGGAAACCAGTGATATCATTCCCATTGATATCATTGAACCAACAACATAAAACAAAGGCATTTCTTCTATCTTTTGTTTTGTTGGAGGTGCATCTATCTTCACCTGTTCACATTCGATTATATTTGTTAACCTAGGTGCTCTAGAAAAGTATTCTTCCTCTGTATATAATTCTAGATCACTTTCATTCTCTGGTTTCAATTTTACAGGTGCTTCTTTTTCTGTATTTAATGTGAAAACATCATTATTATAACTCATTCTATTAAATGGGTTGTTTATAAATATACCAGACCCCATTATAATAATTCTCAATCCCATAATAAATATTACATCTCCATTGGATAGCATTGTTTTAGAAACTGTTTTACCATTTACAAATGTCCCATACTTTTTATCACAATTCTCTAAACTCCAATTTCTACCACTAAAGGAAAGCTTTGCATGTATTTTTTCAACAAATGTACGTGCATATGAAATATCTCCTTTAGAATCACTTCCAATCAGAATTTCTTGCTTTTTATTAACATTTAGATACACAAAATTATTCTCATAAACAGGTAAACAATATAAAATAAATAAATCGTCGGATTTCCCTATACATACATAGTGCATACTATATTCTTTTAAAACAACACTTTTAATCACCTGTTTATCAGGCTCAACTGCTTTAATCTTATTATCTCCACTAACTGCATAACTTCCAGTAATTACTTTCACGTAATTACTACTAGTTATTTGCCATTTTCCGTCTTTCCCCTCTACATTAATTAAATGTTTTTCTTTGCCTCCACTTTTATTCGTCAGCCAATAATTGCCCATTACAGTTCGTGGCAAAACCATTTTATGTATAGAATTTTTTCCTATTAATGTTATAAGCAATTATCTCATCTCCTTAAAATTAATTATTTTATTAAAAACTATAGTTTAATTACTGCAAGTAGCGCCAGTGACAACACTGCTATTATTACTACTGCACCTATTGCCACTGTTTTAGGTGATATCCCGGAATCTTCTGCTTGAGTAATTTCAGGAATGTTTATAGTATTTCTTTGCTCTTCTATTATTTCTATCTTTTCATCTAGCTTCTCTTTTAGTTCCTCTTCCTTCTCTTTTTCCTGTTCTTCAGCTACTTCTTTATAATCCGGTATTCCGTTTCTATTTAAATCTTCTGCATAATTTAACACTATCTGGGTGCTTTTGGTTATATCTCTTAGAGGATAGTTTGCCATTATCCCTTCTATTTCCACTCCATTTACAGTGACTGTATCTACACATTTATCCTCTATTTTCTTAGGAACTATCACTACTCCATTCCCTTTGTTTATTATAAGCTTCTCATCTGGCTCTTCTGTATTCTTATAAACAAATGTTACTGCAACTGTAATATTTACAGGAGTTTGAGATGTAGTAGGCTTGCTCGAATTCTGGTTTGTTGGTTGAGTTTGTGATTGAGTTTGTGGTTGGTTTGGTGTTGAATTTTGTGTCGTATCTAATATCGGGTTTGGCTTTTTATTTGGATCTGGCTCGCTTGTCTCTGGCTTCTGTATCGGAGGAGGAGTTGGTGTTTCTGCGTCTTTTTCATATACAAATATCACTTCATCTCCTTCTAATCTTACACTGCTAATTGTATAACTTGTAATTGGTAAATTTAGACCAGTTATTATACTACCATTTAATTTTACACTTGTCACATGTTTCCCAGATATCATTTTTGCATTTATAGTTTTACTTAATCCAGGCGTTGCTGTAATAATATCTTCCTTTTCATCTGTATTTTCATATTTTACTTTTACAGTAGTGGTCTGGAATCCATCTGGAATTCCGTCATTATTTAAATCAGCAGCATATATAAATCTTACTACATTATCTGCTTTAATATTAGTTATTGTATAACTTGTTATTTTGTGTGTTAATGTTGCTGTATCTACAACTTGTTCATTTAACCTTGTCTCTTTTACACACATATTTGCAATTGTTTTTGCATCTACCGTTTTACTTGCTCCAAACGCTTCAATATACGTATCTGCTGCTAAAGCAGTATTTTCATATATTACTTTTATTGTTACTTTCTCATGTTCATCTGGAATTCCATTCTTATTTAAATCGGCAGCATATATAAATGTCACTGTGTCTCCCGCTTCTCTTATGCTTTCTATAGTATATTTTGTTATTGGATATGTTAATCCATGAATAGTTACATTATTTAATTTCACTTCAGCTACACACATGTTTGGTACTACTTTTACAGGTATTTCTTTTTTGAGTCCAAATGTTTCAACAAATGTATCATTCATTATTTCTATATTTTCATATATTACTGTTACTGTCACCTTTTGATATTCATCCGGCACACCATCTTTGTTCAAGTCAGTAGCATATATAAATGTCACTGTGTCACCTGTTTTTCTTATACTTTCTATAACACATTCTGTTATTGGGTATGACAATCCTTCTAATTTGTTTCCATTTAGTCTTACCTCAGCTACACACATGCCTGATACTGTTTTTGCCGATAATGTTTTCCTCAATCCAAATGTTTCTGTAAATACATCGTTCATTATTTCTGTATTCTCATAAATTACTAGTATTTCTACCTGCTCGAGCTCATCTGGAATTCCATTTTTGTTTAAATCAGGTGCATATACAAACGCTACTATGTCTCCTATAGCTCTTATTTTTTCGACAACATAACTTGTTATTGGATATGTTAATCCTGATACTTTTACAGAATTTTGCCACACTTCAGCTACACACATACCAGTTATATCTTTTGCAAATACTTCTTTACTTAATCCCACTGTTTCAGTATACATATCATTTGGTTTACCAGTGTTTACATATACTACTGTTATTGACACCTCTTGTTCTTCATCTGGGATTCCATCTTTGTTTAAGTCATTAGCATATACAAATGTTACTATGTCTCCCGCTTCTCTTATACTTTCTATAACATAACTTGTTATTGGATATTCAAGTCCTTCTATCTTATCTCCATTCAATCTTACTTCAGCTACACACATACCTGATACTGGTTTTGCAGACAATATTTTACTTAGTCCAAATGTTTCAGTATATATATCATTTGGTTCACTTGTATTTTCATATGATACTTTTATTTCTACTTGTTCTTCATCATCTGGTACACCATTTTTGTTTTTGTCAGCAGCATACACAAATATTAATGTGTCTCCCTGCTCACTAACAGAAACTATTTTATAACTTTCTATTGGATAAACCAGCCCTTCTTGGATTTCTCCATTTAATTTCACCATCTTTACACACATATCAACTACATTTTTTGCAAATATTTCCTTAGCTACTCCTGATATTCCTTCAATTATATCGTTTGGATTACTGGTGTTTTCATATACAACTATTATATTCCCTCCCTGATATTCATCTGGAATTCCATCGGAATTTAAATCTTCGGCATATACAAATATCACTTCGTATTCTTCCAAAACAGATTCTATCTTATATCTTTCTACTGGATATGTTAACCCTATAACAGAAACACCATTTACTTTTATTTCTGATACACACATATCAGAAACATTTTTTGCCATTATCTCTGTACCCAACCCAAAAGTTTGAGTATATGTCTCATTTGGTTCGCCTGTATTTTCATATGCGACTTTTATTTCTATTTGCTGAAGCTCATCTGGAATTTTATCATTATTCAAATCTTCCACATATACAAAGACTATTTCATATTCTGTTTCATTCAATTCTTCTATCTCATAACTTATTATTGGATATATTAACCCCTCTACTTTTACAGAGTTTTGCCACACTTCAGCTACACACATATCCTCTACATCTTTTGCATTTATTATTTTCGCAAATCCAAATATTTCAATATATATATCATTTGGTTCACTAGTATTTTCATATACCGCTTTTATTTCTACTTTCTGATATTCTATAATTATACTTGTGATTGCTGTTAGCTCTTCTATTTCATCACAGCGTAGCTTTACTGTATTAATCATTTCTCCTTCTTCTTTTTCGAATGGCACTTGATATATGAATTCATATTCTTTAATTCCTTTGCTTTTCAATACTCCTATTGTTTCTTTCCAGGTTGAATTTAAAGAATCTGTTATTATTATATTATATAAATCTGCATCTCCTGTATTTTCCACTGTTATCTTATATTTCACTGTTTCTCCAGGCATTGCTGTATCTTTTTGTCCTTCAGCCAGTTCTTTTGTAAGGATAGCATCTACCTTTTCGTATTCCACATATATTTTATTTATTCCTTTAGCTACTTCATGGCTCCTCACCAAACTTTCTGTATTTGCCAGTTTCCATGTCCCATTATATGAGTATAGTTTTGGTACCGTATAGATATATTCTGTTCCTACTTGAATTCGTTCTTCTTCTGTTATTCTATTTAATACTATCTCATGATTCTTTTTTTCTACATACTCTATTTCTATATCTGCCATTTTTCTTTCGTACTCTACCAGTATCTCATTTGTTCCTGCTTTTACTATATGACTTCTGGTTAAATTTTCTTTATCTGATAATTCCCATAAGCCGTTTTTTGTATATTCTTTTGGCACTGTGTATATATATGTTTCTCCAATTTGTATAATTCCTGCATCAATAGTGTTTAATACCGTATCAGTATTTTCCTTATCCACATATTTTATTATTACCATTTCTCCCATATCATCTAATAGGATCTCTATTGTTTTTTGAAAATTCACAAAACCCCATCCCGTTTGTTCATCCCATCCTGTATCTACCATATCTGTACATCCATTTATTATATATTGAGTAATTTCTTCTTGCGTTAAATTTGGATTTACAGATAACAGCAATGCACACAACCCTGCTACCTGTGGAGATGCAAATGATGTGCCTGTAGCACTGGCATATCCTCCTGAAGTAGCAGTTGTTAAATATGTTCCAATTGCCATCACATCAAGCCCCGGCCCATAACTTGAAGAACTGACCTTTGTTGTGCCATTGCTGGTATTTCCAACTCCAATTACATTTGGATATGCTGCTGGATAATGTACTGATCTTGTTCCAGAGTTTCCTGCAGCTGCCACTATCACGCATCCTTTTCCATACGCATAATCTATTGCATTTTTTAATACTGATGAACTGCTTTCTGTTCCTAAACTTAAGTTTATAACATTGGCACCATTGTCTGCTGCATATCTTATTCCCATAGAGACATTGCTTATTAATAACGTTCCTTCTGCATCATCTACCTTAATTGATAGGACTTTACCCTGCCATGTGATTCCAGCTCCGCCCTTTTCCGGTTATTACCGATTGCAGCAACTGTTCCAGTTACTGCAGTCCCATGCCCTATATTATCTGTAGTTGGGCTCATCCCAGTAATTGGGCTATACCAATCG
>Ga0209737_10003987_pt1 | contig 10361 bp, 8 predicted proteins | sample TergutCu122P3_FD_187284 | JGI IMG/M metagenome (GOLD analysis project Ga0209737, IMG submission 187284) | Cubitermes ugandensis P3 segment gut microbial communities from Kakamega Forest, Kenya - Cu122 P3 (SPAdes) (version 2) | ecosystem: Host-associated > Arthropoda: Insects > Digestive system >...
TAAATCGCTGTAAAACCTGGTTTTTGGAGGCTCCCATAAATACATTATGAAACTCATAAAAGCATATAATGATATAAAGTATATATTCCCATTTTTGACAGCTATTATTTGTTGGTAAAAGCCTGATTATTGTGGAAGCGGATTGCTCCAGAGGGCGTCACGGCTCATTTTTGAATTCAAAACTTCTTGTGAAAGCTGGATGTTGCTCGGCGTGAAAATGAAAACGAATTCGCCGATTTTTCTCTGATTGCCGTCAAGTGCGTGCGTGCAGCCGCAAAGGAAGTCGACTATTCTTTGCGATTGGTCGCGGTCAAGCAGCTGAAGGTTTAAAATAACTGTTTTGCGGTCTTTCAGCGCCTCAACAATTGTTGTTGACTCGTTAAACGCGCGCGGTTCAAAAACAATCACCTCATAACCTTTAGCTGTCATCGGAACAACCTTAAGGTTTCTGTCTGTTTTTGCTTTGAAAACAGGCTCGTAAGCCTCGCCGTGTGCCCCTGTCGGGTAGTCTACTTCAAATTCTTCGCCCATTTCATCGAAGATGTCGTGGTCTTTGCCGCCATCAAAAGTAGAGGTTAAAAAACCTACAATTGATTTAATTTTGTCAGATACTCCGCTCATTTATTCTCCTTTATTCAAATAATATTCTGCCCAGTCGTATGATGGTTGCCCCCTCCCCGAGGGCGATTTTGTAATCGTTGCTCATTCCCATTGAAAGTTCTCTGAGACCGCAAGCTTCTTTCAGCCTGTGCATTTCGCTAAAAAGCTTTTTCAATTCCGCGTCCGTGGCGCCGTAAGGTGCCATATTCATCAGTCCTTCAACCTCAATGTTAGAGAGGCCGCGAATTTGCTCCAAGAAATTTTCAAGTTGTGAAGGTGCGATACCAAACTTACTTTGCTCAAAGGCATTGTTTACCTGTATCAAAACCTTTTGCACGATGCCGTTTGCGGCCGCGTACTTTGAAATCTCCTTAGCCAATTCAAACGACTCCACCGATTGAATTAACCCGAAAAGCGCGCGTGAGCCGTGTGTGGAGGGGCTTGCGTTTGAGCAAGACCCGCAACCGTACGGAACAACTGCCTTTTTTGCTTTATTAGTTTGTAAATGTCCAATAAGATGATAATTCGAATTCAGCCTTGTTTCATCGTCTAATTCGTTGATTTTTAAAGCTGCATCTAATACCCGGCTTTCACCGAAGTCCCTTATTCCGCACCTGTAGGCCTCAACCATATGCCCCGCGGAATAATACTTGGAAACCGCCACGACTGTCGGATTATAGCCCTCAATATCCTGTTTTATTTTTGCAAGATTTTGAGAGATTTTTTCTCGTAGCAAAACTTCCATGTTGTCTGCGATGTAAGCCTTTCACCGAAGTGAACTAAATCAATTCTATCCCCTTTTTTAGGGGTGCGCAAAAAATAGAAAAGGGGCAAAATCGAACAGAAGCGGAACATGCTCAAACATGCACCATGACATGATTTCAGCATGTTTGGAGTTGCTTAATATTTCGTAATAAACACAATTTTTGAGGGCTTCATGGGGGCGATTTTATAGGATTTTTGAGGTTGGGGCATGCCCGAAAATGAGTTTGGACATTTCGGCGGCTGAAGAGGTTTTCACAAAAGCGCCCCTGTGCAGCGGTAAGACTTCCGTTGGAATCGTTCGGCAAAGGTCACGGAACCGGTAAGCGTTGTAAAAACCTGAAAGCCGATTTACATTAATTTTCCATTTTCAATTTCAACAATCTGCAAATCGTTTAAAAATTCTTTTGAAAATGCTTTTGTGTCCGTGCAGGTAATGATTGTCTGTATATCGTCCTCAATGCCGTTTAGAAGATAATTCTGGCGGGTTTCGTCAAGCTCGGCAAGGACATCATCAAGAAGCAAAACGGGCGTGTCGTTGTTTTTTTCTTTTATAATTTCAAGCTCCGCAAGCTTTAGCGCCAGAACGATTGTGCGCTGCTGACCCTGAGAAGCGAATTTTTTAGCATCAATGCCGTTTATAAAAAATGAAATGTCGTCCCTGTGAGGCCCGACAAGGCATTGAGCGCGTCGGATTTCTTCGTGTTTGATTTCTTCGAGTTTAGCAAGGAGCGCCGCCTCAATTTCCTTTGCTGTTTGAGGGTAGGCAGCTGAAGGATTTTCTTGTAAGTGCCCCTGTGCAGCGGTAAGACTTCCGTTGGAATCGTTCGGTGAGGGTCGCGGAACCGGTAAGCGTCGAGAAAATCCGTAAGCCAAATCGCAATCATAAGGGCTTCGCCCTTGTGATTCACTCGCTCGGAAATCAAAAACTTTGTTTTTGTTTCGCTCGCTCCCTTCATCATAATTCATGCTCAAAGCCTCACCCTGTGCGATTTTACTGTGTTTTTGCGCGGCAATTTTTTCAAGCTCAATCAAAAACTTGCGCCTCAAAAAAATTATGTTCGCGCCCGATGTCGCAAGCTGTCCGTTAAAAACATCGAGAACATCGGAATTTATCATCCCGCCCGCGCCGAGCAAATTCGCCTTCTGCAGCCTGATTTTATTATATTTCGCGATTTTTTCAGAATACACGGGGTAAATCTGGCAAATAGCGCCGTCAAGCCACTTTCGCCTGAAACCCGGCTCGCCGCGCAGCAAAAGCAGGTCGTTTACGGAAAAATTCACAACGGAAAGCACCCTTATAAATTCGCTCGATTTGTTTTTTTTAAGCCCGTTGACCCTGAAAACTTTGTTTTTCGGGGGCGCGATTATTACCTCAAGCTCAACATCCACACCCTCTTTTTCAACCATGGCGCCAAAACGGCAACTCTCTTGCCCGAACAAAATCAACTCGGCATCCTTTCTGATGCGCGGCGAATCAAGAGACGATAAATAATAAATTGCCTCAAGTAAATTGGTTTTGCCCTGCGCGTTTTGGCCGATTATAAGGGTCTTTTGAAAGCGTGAGCCGTGTGTGGAGGGGCTTGCGTTTGAGCAAGACCCGCAACCGTTCGATGGCAACGACGCGACTCCCGTTGGCGTAAGCCTTACGGGGTCGGTGATGCCCCCGGCGGGTATAGGACAATTGAAGCCTTGAGCCGAGATGCCCACAGGAGCTCCAAACTCAAGTATTAGCGCCTCATAATTCCTAAAATTATTAAGTTCAACCTTTTTCACACGCATTAATTTATAAAACCTTCGGTTTTGTATCTCATTCGCTCTCAAATCAAAATGCTTAGTATTTTGATTTCCTCGCTCATTTCGGTATAATACAATAAAACGCATTAGAGGAAAAGTTATGTACGACGTAATTACAATCGGTTCGGCTACTATGGACGCATTCATCGAGAATGATAAAATCAGCGTTGTTTCCGTGAATTCGGTTGAAAAGTGTACCGAACTTATGGCGCTTCCATACGGCGCAAAGCTTGAAATAGAAGGCTTTTCGCGCCAAATCGGGGGTGGGGGGATTAATACTGCCGCAAATTTTGCTAACCTCGGCCTTAAAACATCGACCATTATTAAGCTCGGGGATGATGACGTTAAGCCGACAATTCTTAATCATCTTGTCGCGCGAGGCGTGGACACTAACAATGTTGTAATTGATGCTGTAAATCATTCGGGCTTTTCCGTTATCCTCGTGAGCTTTCAAGGTGACAGGACCGTTCTTGCTTACCGCGGCGCGAACGAGCGCATAGCGGAAAAAGATATCAATTTTGACGCGATTAAAAGCGCGAAGTGGCTCTACGTCGCGCCTCTGGCTGGTGAGAGCAATCGGGTGCTTGATAAAATCGCCCGATTTGCACAGGAAAGCGGTGTCAATCTTGCAATGAACGCCGGAACAACGGCAATTAAACGCGGCGAAAAATATTTTTCAAAAATTTTACAAACGGCGGAAATCCTTGTTATGAATAAAGAAGAGGCGTCGATGCTCACCAAAATTCAGGTTCGCCCCGACACCAAGCACGAAAAATTCTCAGAGGCGCAAATTCACCCCGACGTTAAGACAATGCTCGGACGTTTGAGGGGCAATTTCCCCGTGCTTGTGGTAATTACGGACGGCAAAAACGGCGTCTTTGCCTATGACGGCAATAAATATTATTTTTGCCCGCCATACCCCGCTAAAGTCCGCTCCACGCTTGGCGCAGGCGATGCTTTCGCTTCAACTTTCACAGCGTCCATCGAGCGTACAAACTGGGACATCGAAAAATCCCTCAAAGCGGCATCAGTCAATTCCGCGAGCGTTTGCGAGGTTTTCGGCGCACAAGAGGGCTTTTTGACCTTTGACGAGATTGAAGAGCGATTGAACGCAAACCCTGACTATAGTGCAAAAATAGTTGGTTAAGGCGATGCGGCTAGACAAATTTCTCAAAGTTTCAAGGCTTATTAAAAGGCGCTGTGTCGCAAATGAGGTGTGCGAGCAGGCGCGCGTTTTTGTGAACAATAACCCCGCAAAGCCCGCCAAACAGCTCAAAGAGGGTGATGAAATCAAGATTGAATATTTTAGCAAAACCGTTCAAGCGCGTGTTTTAAAAATCCCGACGGGTAATGTTTCAGTTAATGACGCACCCGCATTGTATGAAATTTTAGAAGAATAATTTACTCCTCCGGAACTTCAATAATATCAATCACTTCATCATCAGGTGTGCTTTCGGGGTCAACAACAGCCTCAACTTGCTCCGGCAAATCCCCGGGAATGCGCGCGGGCAATGTTACAGCTTCTTGCAATTCTTGCTTTTGGGCGCACTTTTTACATTTGCAAACTGTTTTATCGCACTTGCACTTACCTTCTTTACATTTGCAGTTTTTCTCACATTGGCAGCTGGCTTTGTTGCAGCTGCAATCCTTTGAGCATCTGTGTTTTTTGCTGCAGGTACAATTTTCACCGCAATCACAATCGGGGTTGCAGGCACATTTCTTGCAACACTTTCCGCCTTTCTGTGCATCTAAAGCCTCTATGTCAGGGTCAAGAGGTACGTAGGCCGGCACGGGCGCGGGAGGCTCGGCATAATCGTTAACAAGACATTTGTTTTTAGGGCATTTTTTCTCTTTTGCCGTTTCATCTTTTGCCGCTTTATTTACAGCGTGTCCGCTCGGCGCTTTGTATTTCACCTGCCAGTCGCCAACTTCGCGGGGCGTAGCAGGCCGCTCTGCATAAGGTTCATCCGTATAAGCCGCGAATGCTTGCGGCATAATTTTTTCTGAAATTTCAATAACATGCGGACCTGTCGCGGCTTCACACTTTGTAGTGCCGATTGTCACAAAAAGCGCGAAAATGCTCAATAAAAGCGCTGTTTTTTTCATTGATATAACTCCTCCTTATATATTTTACTAAGTGATTGAAATAAAAAATTTGTTTTTTATTTCCGAATGTGTATAACGAGGCATAGCCTCATGTAATCCTGTAAGCTTTTCTGTAATATAAAATTGCTCCGATAATAAAAATTGAAATCATTGGAAGCCACGCCGCCAGCAGTGGCTCAATGGCTCCCATAATTCCAATGATAAAAACCGGCACCTTTGGACAAGCCGCTAAAAGCGACGTCATTGTGCCTGTTTCGCCCAAATTCAGCGAAAAGGCACGTATTAGATAATAAACAAAAATAATCAAAACCGAGAACAAAAACCCGCGGTTATAACGAACGCGAGGAGGCGTCAGGGCAAGCGGGATGCCCACAAGAGCCAGAGAAACGGTGGTCAGGGGCAGCGCAAGCTTGTCCCAGAGTTCAACCTTTAATCTTCTTAAATCTTTCTTGCTAAGCTTGCTTTTATGACTTTTAATATAATTTTTCAACTTCAGGAAGCTGTACTGGTTTGAGTTGTCTTTTACCAGACTGCTGATGTTTTCAAGCCCGAATTTGACTGTCGAAGTTTCAAAAAGCGTGGTGTTAAAAACCTTGCCCGTTCGCGACAAAGTGTAAATGATTCCGTTTTCAAAAACCCAGCCCTTATCGTCCGTGCTGCCTGTTTTTGCCTGGATGAGCTGCATTGTGTCTTTATTTGCCATATCAAGCACGGTGACATTATTCAAAGTCTTATTTTTGCACTGCTGTACGTAAATCAGACGCCTGAGGATGTTGCCTTCCTTCATTTCTTTGAGTGTATAATTCATTTTGCCCTCGGGCACATGCTTATTTTGAAGTGAATAAATGGCCAAATTTTGCGACATCCGGCTTGTTGAAGGCACAATGAATTCGTTGATAAAAAGGCTCGCAAAGGTTGCCACAATCGCAAACGCAAAAACAGGCTTTGCAATGCGATTAATCCCGACGCCGCAAGCGCGAAGGACGGTTATTTCGGAGTTCAGGCTCAATTTATTTATGGTCATCACAACCGCAAAAAGGGTTGAAATCGGAATTGTCACCACAAAAACCTGCGGCAGGTTGAGAACAACCATCATAATCGCAATGTTAAAAGGTATGCCGAACATCGAAATTTGTTTTATAAGCTGCGTAAAGGTTTCAGACGCAAAAATAATGGATGTAAAAATTACCACTCCGAGAATAAAAATTTCAAGGATTTGCGATAAAATATACCTGTCAAGCAGGCTGAGTTTTGCCCACCACTGCTTAATTTTGGCCTCCGCGGTACTATAAAATTGTTTTATTTTTGCTCCTGTCAAATTTTCTTTCAAAATTTGTCCGCTCCTTCACTGACGTTCCGTCGCAACGCCGCCATCGTAGTGCCTTCGCTCCCATCAGGGCTCATCGCCCTGCAGAGTCGCTTCGCACCGGCTTACGCAGTTTTTTCCATTATCGTCATACAAATTTTTTCGGTTTTCGCTGATTGCCTCTAGCGCCTTAATTTTCTCACTATAGGATAAATTTTTCAAGTTGGTTAACTCGCCTATTAAAAGGCCGAGCGCCCTGTCGATGTTTTGGGCGTTAAGGTTGAGCATGTCCGCCGCTAAGGTCGAATTTGTGAGCGCAAGGCGGGTTGTATCTCGAAAGCCGCTCGAAGCAAGGGTTTGAGCAAGCGGGTTATTTTGAATTGCCCTGCATAGCCCGAAAGCTAAAAACATCGGCATGTGCGAAATTTGCGCCGCGGCAAAATCATGCTCTGTCGGGTTCATTAAAACAGGGGTTGCGCCCATTTGGGTTATCAGGGTTTCAAGGGTATCGTTATGCTCTGTTATCACCCATTTTGCACCTCCGAAGAGGTCGGCACATGAAGCATCGAAGCCCGATTTTTCGCTTCCCGCCATAGGATGGGTGCCGATGAATTTATATGGTCTTTCGGTTACAACAAAACTTTTTAGCGACGCAACATCACAAACAATTGCATCCGGGCGAACTATATTCTCAAGCGCATCAAGGGTTTCAAGGGTTTTTGACATTTCATTGCAAACAAAAATAATATCAGCCTCGTGCACGGTCTCAAGGCTGGCACTCGCTATTTTTGCAAAAAAGCTCGCTTCTATAAAGCTTGAGTGTGAAACAGCGTAGAGCTCATAGCCCCCGACTCTGGCAAGCGCTTTCAAAATCGACCCGCCGATTAATCCTAATCCAATTACTCCGATTTTCATTTTTCAAGTATAATACAAAAAGAGTTAGTGAGGAAGCAATTATGACCATCAAAAAAGGTAAAGCATTCAAATTCGGAAACGACATTTCAACAGACCACATCGCGCCCGGGAGGCTTTTTCACCTTCGCTCAAATTTACCCGAATTCGCAAAGCATGTGCTTGAAGATGCCGACCCGAATTTCGCAAGCTCAATGACCGCGGGTGATTTCATTGTTGCGGGAAATAACTTCGGGCTTGGTTCCTCGCGCGAGCATGCCCCGCAAATCATTAAAATCGCAGGTGTTGGCGCGGTTATAGCGAAAAGTTTTGCGCGGATATTCTACCGTAACGCAATAAACATAGGACTTTTACTCATTGAATGTGACACTGACCCCATTAAGGCAGGCGATGAGCTTGAATTGGACATTAAAAATGGTATCCTCAAAGATATCACGCAAAATCTTGAAATCAAAATCACGCCGCTCCCTGATGTTATGATTAAACTTCTCAACGACGGCGGGCTAATTGAACACCTCAAAAAACACGGGGATTTTGAGCTTGTCTGATGCCTTTAGAAACTAATCCTGTAATTTTTTTGTAATTTGGAATATTTTGCACTAAGTCCGCTAATCAAAAATTTATAATATTCGCCTAAATCGTTTTTAATAATAATTTCAAGAACTTCTTTGTATGCTTCGTAAGCTTCTTGAGTTTTAACATGTGCGTGGTATTTTCCGGTCTCGTTGTCAGTTCTCGGTTTCAGAAGAAGTGAATTTAAATCATTAAAAATTCTTAAAATTTTAAGCACATCGGGGTTTTTAATTTTAGCTTCGGCAGAAGCAAACGAACCCCCGTACCTGCTGACAATGTGTGAATATAAATCCTGAACCGAGTTTAAGTATACATCCGCCATAAGACTTGAAACCTCGACATTACTGCGATAAAAATCGGTCATTATTTGGTTCGTATTATCTGTAGTACCTAAATTCACCAAATACCTGCCATCTTTGTTCATAATAAGATTATGATAAGTTGTTTCGGTAATTCCTTTTTGTTTTTTCCAGGCGTCCACACGGGTTAGCAATTCTTTCGGATGAAATTTGAGCGAACGGCCTTCGGTTCTCGGAATTGTTGAAAAATCCACATAAGTTGTTCCGGGTGCGGGTTTTGGAAGCCCGGCGCTTTGCGGGGCATTGGCTTTAGGCTTGGGCAATGCGGCAGCTTCCGCTTTGACGGCTTCATAATTTTCATCCAGCCTTTTATAGAGAAAATCAAGGGCTTTTTTTGCGCCAACTTTATGGCCGTTTGTTATATAGGTTTTTATTATGCTTTGATAAAAACGTGCGATTTCGTTGGGTTTAACATGTTCGCGCATTGAACCTGTTTCTTCATCATATCTGGGACCCGAAACAGAGCCGAAAAAGGCAAAAATGTCACTCTCAAGGTCAAGAGTGTCTTCGACTTCACCGTCATCTAAGGCATTTTGAAAATCTTTTACAGTGCGCAAGTTTGCTTCGCACATTATGGCAGCATTAACATTATTGAGACCTTTGAAGAAACGACCCAGATATTCATATGTTGCCTTGTATTTAGCGGAGTCTTTCAAACTGCCGTCATGTTCCATAAACTGGTTGTAAAAGCCCTGTTCAAAAATTCCTTTTTCTTTTTTCCAATCTATAAAGTCAATTACAAGTCCGCCCGGGAAAGTTTTGAACAGATAGCCGTCGCTTGCGGTTCTCGGTATTCTTTCCGGAATTTCTTTTGCACGAAGGGCTTTTAATCTGTCTGAAAATGCTTTGGGTGCCCATTTTTTATTTTTCTCTAAAAAGTTTTTTAGAATTTCCGCGTTTTCGGGGGTAATTTCAAAGGGGTCAAGGTCTTTGGCTTGAATATCTTTTACACCTGATGCTTCAAAGTGTTTTTTCATTCTTCTTGTCAGCCCTGTTTTCTTGTCATCTTCACCCCAGATAATTAAAATAAGGTCGGTTAATTTTGCCGCAATTTCGGGGTGTTCCGCGTAAAAGCGTTGCTGGTCTTCTTTTTGGCTGTAAACATTTTCGGGATTTTCAGCGAAGTAGTCTGTAAGCTCCGTGCCGATTATTTCGCTTTCTTGTTTTCCGGGTTTGTGCTTTGGAATGTAAGGCTCTAATTCGCCCCGTCTTGCCATTTTAGTTTTTTGAATCTCGCGCGCAATACGTTCGTTAAAATCTAAATCAGAAAGCTTTAAAACGTGAGCGTAGTGCGGGTTTAGAAGCGGAATATTTAACTTTTTCGCGGTATGATAAATGTCAACACCGCCGGTGTACTGCTTCAAGTCAGTAGTTGAAAAACCTTCGGCATACAAAAGACGGAGCAAATCAACACTTAATTCATTTTTCGGGTTAAAGGTTTCAAATTCACCGCTCTTGAGGCGCTCTAAAAGCGAATCTGAACGCCCGTAAACATCATGCGCCGGTTTAACTTCGTCAAAAAGCGGGCTGTACCTTTCCTTTATTTTATCCGGATCCTCATTTCTTTTAATATACTCAAAAACGTCTTTGTGAGCGTCAATCAATGTCAAAGGGCTGCCTGTACCGTCAAGTTCCTTTGCGGCTTTGCGCACTCCCGGCGGATAAACCTGTTCATCGGGGTGGTTTCTTTGATATTCATCAAGCATAGCAATAGTTTCACCAAGGTTGAGCGATTTTCCGCCGGTGAAGTTGACAGGAGTAATAAGGTGAGCATAGTGCGCGTAAGTCAGTAGGGCAAAGGGCGGCCTCACTTGCGTGTGTCCTTGTAGCGCTTCATTTTTACGCGAAATTCCTATACTCTCTAAATTAACTGGGAAAATCTTCGTGATTTGCATGGTGCTAAAAGGAGCGTGAAGAAAAAAATTTGCTACTGCTCCTGTGGGCGG
>Ga0209737_10003988_pt1 | contig 10359 bp, 14 predicted proteins | sample TergutCu122P3_FD_187284 | JGI IMG/M metagenome (GOLD analysis project Ga0209737, IMG submission 187284) | Cubitermes ugandensis P3 segment gut microbial communities from Kakamega Forest, Kenya - Cu122 P3 (SPAdes) (version 2) | ecosystem: Host-associated > Arthropoda: Insects > Digestive system...
AACCACAGATCATCTAGTATCACAACTGGGTGCGACCGAGAAACACATTCTTTGAAAGTCGATTCATAACCTAAAGATTGATGCAATCTAAACGTATGATACACCAGTCGATAGAGTATTCCTTCAGCTTTCAAACGGTATAAGACATGTTATGCCATCTACTGACAGAAAGCTAGAATTACAAGCAAACGACATCGATGTCTCAACCGTCTCACAGACGACTGCGTGTCTACCGACTTGGCAAGCCCAGTCGCGTCACAGACGACTGAGTGTTCCAGTGGGTTAAAACAGGAAAATCGTGTAGTTTGATATGAAAGTATTGTGTTTGGAAAAAATTGTTAAATGTGCTTCTGGTGTTGTCTTGTGTCACGATTATGTTACTTCTCACCTAATAACTGTGCAGAAGAGAGTGGGTAGCACTTTACTACATAAACCACTTTTGTTTTAGAAGTATCCCTCAGTAATTCATAATCGTACATCTGAAGTTAGGATGGTGATGGTCATTTGATAGCAGAAAAGTGGTAGTTATGAAGAAAACTGTAATACATGCCAGGCCATTGCGAATGATAACAGTCTCATATCATGAAGGATGCGCTGCTATGCCTGAGAGGTAAATCAATTAGTAGTTTACCATTTAAGTGATCAATTTCATGCTGTAAGCAGATTGCTAATAAAACTTCCCCTTGTGCAGCATATTTTTCAAATAATTGAGCCTGTTTTGCTTCACTGAATTTCATTGGAAACAACATGTGAATGACGTGTGTTTTTGCTACAGTCACCCATGTTTCTTCAAGTGTTTCTGATCTTTCACTGTCACTGAATTTAAATTGCTGCAGTTAGTGACCAGTGTAAATTTGTTTGAGTAGGTGGCATTGTGTTATTTTAATTCTGCTGTGAGTATCATGGGCTGTATTGCATCAGTTTGTTAGGATTGGAAGCAAAGTGAATACTTGAGGAATGCGTCAGGAAGTGATAGTACAGCCTGGAATTTATTTGGATGATTTGGGGGAACACAAAAAATCATAGGCAAGGTGTCTGTTCCCTGGTCGCGGTACCAACCATTCACCTCCGTTATACCCACGCAAGTCTCAGGAACTACTGATAGAGTTAATGGTTTGGTGATTTACTCTGATTCGTGTAATATGACTTGTCATTTCATAAAACCCTTTGTGTTTAAATTAAAGAATATTTTGAGCAAAATACTTCTTGTGCTTGTTGAGACCTGCCGTGTGTTACTTTTAACCTTCATGAGTGCCTAATTGACAGTCTGAAGTAAGCTAACCCATTGTTCCTTGTACATTTCTGAGTACAGTCACTGGTCTTGAAAGTAATGAATATATACCTCATTTTTGTTAATTGTAGTAGGAGAATGGTTGGATTGACATGTTGATTTCCATGGTGAAAGTAGTTGATTCACAGAAATGGTCAGCAGTATGTGCAGTGCACTTCCACTTAGCTTCTATGGCTGGTGGAGTTGTTTAAGAATGTGCCTGTATATGTGCAAGCTGATGTTTGTTGCCTTTGTTCTTATGATGATCCCCTTCTTACTACCATTGTCTGAATATAACTGCCATTTGTTTGATGTTATTTGTGTTGTCTGTGTATGTGTGGGTCGTGTGTGTCAAGGTTAGATAGTGCTTATCAGTTTGATAAGAGCCAGTAAAAATGGGTGTTTTTGTGGTTATAATAAAGGATCCAAGAGAGGAACTGGTTGCTTCAAATATGACACCTGTAATATGCAGTGGTACAAGAGTTCAGTGTGTGTTAAAATTCAGACACCTTGCCCTGCAGTGTTTTATGTGTACAGTTGCAGATAACGGTTGCAGTGATGTGGCTGTTGTGCAGTTGACAAAATGATGCATTTAATCAAAAATGTCCGTTTGCAGAGAAGAATATTAGGAATTCTGTGCGCAGAACTGTTTACTCCTTTGAAGTTATTGATTGGGAACACAAATTGTTCTTTTGTACTGTTCCCCTGTTCTGTGTGCAGTGTAAAAGAAAAGAAGATAGCCCTGAAGCATTGGGCTTTATTTGTAACATAAGCATGTGGCTTGAAAAATTTCTTTGGCATTCAGCGGTAGATTGAAATGACAGCAAGTGCATGGCTTATGTCAAAGCAATCTGGTGGTTTGGTCATGCATCTTTGTGTGAATAAGTTGTGTGTTTATTAGCATTATGTTTGTACAAGTACCTTCAGCCAAATGTTCAGTGACATCCCTTCCACAGCAGATGTTTTGTGACAAAGTGGGCAAATTTTCTGCTGTATTACTCTTGAGCATGTGTTGCAGGTTGGGCCAGTACATTATTACTATTATTATTATTATTATTATCATCATCATCATCATCCTTGTTATCACCTTTATGCAGGGTATTTACAATTATTTACCAGCAACAACCCACATTTCTATGTAGCAGCTGTGCCGTATTTACAATTTGTGCTACATGTAATGTTATATTTCGCCCGTGAAATTTGTTTTTCACTTTTACATTAGCATTTTTCATAGCATGCGAGCAGTGCCCAATGTGGCTGTTTTTTTGAGTTTCTGAATCTGTGCTTTGCTGGTATGTTGCTCGTTTATTATCTGAGATATTTTGAAATGGTTCCATTTGCCTCTATTATTACCGGTATTGCGTTGCTTTCGCTTTCCAAATGTACTAAATTTCTATTATAAGGTCTTTTATTTTAAAATCTTATAGGCTTCTGTCATGATCACATTTCTGTCTCCAGGAATTGCAGCTTCTGTTAACATGCACATTCCTTGTTTATTATCATGGATTATGATGTCCGGTTTATTGCTAGGGATGGTTTTATCGGTCCACACTTGTTGGTTCCATAATATGGTGACCTTACCTTCGTGACTTGTTTCGACTGATTTTGGTATGTGGTCATACCAGTGTTTATTGCGCCTCATTTTACCCATATTTCGTTGCATATGTTAAATTGTAGTTGAGCGCACACTCTATTATGCCTTTTTTTAAATATTATTTTGCCAGCATTGTCCATGCTGATATGATTTGTTCCAATGTCTCATCAAATTACTTACAGAGTCTGCATTTGCTGTCTGTTCCTGTTTGTAATATTTTTGTTGCATGATATTTGGTTTGCAATGCCCAATCTTGTGCTACAGTTATGTCACTTACAGTCTGTCCTTTCATATCTCCCCTCAATAGCCATAGTAAGCCTTTTTCACTAATAAGCTGTCTGTCCATCCTTCTAAAGTACTGGCCATACATTACGTTGCTTTCCCATTATTATTATTACCCACCACTATGTCATTCATATTATATCTATTCATAACACTCAGTGTGATGCTCAAAATGCTGAACAGTATATAAATGTAACGGCTTGTATGCAGCCTCCATTTAACCTTTTAAAGACTTAAGTTTGCAGACTTGAACACACATGTTGGAAAACACTCCTAGAAATTAATTGTATGTATTAGGCATTGAGGAAATTTACTGCATTTAGTTGATAATTATATCTTTGTTCATTTAATACATTTTCATGGACCATGTGCTGAAATCCAAATACCCATCCCTTTAGAATAAAGGTTAAATACCTGTCTCATGCAGATCAGTGCAGGTATTTAATTCTGGTGCCAATGTGTTGAGTGTGCACATTGAGGACAGGACCAGATCACTGTCTGTGATTATTATTGTTGGTGGTAATTGAGCATTACCCACTGCTTTAATACGTATGTGCTGCAAACTGAGGATCTGTAAACTGATGTTCATAAATGTTGTCATTTCTGTTGCCATGAATCTGCCAAGTGACGAATGTTGATAGAGTGATGGGTGAGCATTATGTTCATATCCTGTATGTTGAATTATATCCCATTCAGAAAAGAATAGAGAAAGTACAGATGCAAATTCATTTAAGTGGCTGATGATAAAATATGGCTTTCACTGCACCCATTGTCATGAAACTCACATTTCTTCAGTGAATTTTTGTGGACATTTCCTCTTCATGATATTAACAAATGGGATGATCTGTAGCAAATACAGGCAAAACTTCATTTATGTGCATATGTAAAACATGTCTGTTTTACTGCACAAATTTTTAGGAAACTCAGTTGTGATCAGCAACTTTCTGTAAAGAACTTCTGTACCAAATTTCTTGGAAATATGTTATAGTGTAGTTGCTGATACTAGGTGATGCATGGATTGACAGACATGTTCTCAGTCTTGGGCAATCTTTTTTGCTTTGCAAAGGTATGTAAAGTGATTTTGACATGGGTATGACAGTAACTTTCCTTGTGTTGCCAATTTTTTATGCCTGAATGCAAATTGTATATTTTTCATATTCTGTTGTTTTCTGATTTTTTTTGACACATTTAATCCTTTCCGATGTTCGATTTTTTCTCCTGTTCCCCTCGTAATAAATGGATATTGTTTTCTTTTGTGCACTGACTCTCCATGGGTGATCCCTTATCAAGAATGGAGCCAGATGTTACACATTTTTCGTTTGAAGTGATCCATGGTATGATGAAATTATGGGTGACTCATAGTTACATGTGCACCTTATTTGGAGGATGATTGGAAACATGTGCTTTCTGTGAGAAGTGGTATGGATCCAATTGATGGACAAGATGCACATTTAGGATCTCAGTTGGGATACTCCAAATTTTCATGCTGTTATGTGAGATCAAGAGCTCTCATCCCATGACTGCACTTAATGACCTCCATATTTGCTTGTGTCTGTACAGTTGATGGGCAGCTTGAATTTACAGTTGCTGAATGTGTCAGCACTGCCTGTTGCACAGAGAAAATGCTGCAGACATCAAAGAACTTGCATGTCTGGATGATGATGGTTAACATAAATGTAGTTGTGATTCATGCAGCATTTGTGACGTGTTTATTCCACCACCATTTGATCACAGCTGATCCCTCCTGTATACTTTGGGTATTGAGTATATTTGACAGTGCATTATTATCATGATAACACTCTCTGGGATGTGTGGGCCCCATCTGTTGGTGAAGCATATCTTGGAAAAACTAGACATTTCAATGCATGTGTTGTGTAATGTTGTGACCCACTTTTTATCAGGGAGTCACTCTGTGGACAGCTTGTGCATAACATACTTACAAACATTAGAAATTTTATCTCTCTCATTTTCTGCAAAATTGGAATGTGACATATACAAATGACAGTGTACATCTTCAAGGTTTTGTGGTTCTGTTATAACTCTGTAGGTGATGTGGTGTTTCTGATTTTCTGTCTGGATCCTTTTGGACAGTGTCCACAAGCTGGTATGGGGATATATATCAGAACTTCAGCACTTACATGTCAGATGGAAGTGCCATAACAAGAAGTCCAGAGTTTAACCTTGGTTTCCATGCTATAGAGTAACCTTAGCCAATATGTCCATTTGCCAGGGTAATGTTCAGTAAAAATATTGTTGAACCCTCTGGTACCAAAGATGACTTTAGTTAACACACAGTGTGATGCTGAGAAAACTGAATGTTACTGGAAGTTGTTGGTCAAGAACATGTAAAGTAATCTGCAACCATTTAAATTCCCAGTCAACAAGATAGTACATTGGGCACTTAATTCTGGTTAATGGATGCACCCACTTGCACGTTGGCAGGCATTACTTATAGAAACAGTAGGCATTCATTTTTACTGCTAATTATAATTTAAACTGTACATGTGTTGGATGTGTTTTGTAATTGGGTAAACACTTCATATTGAAATTGACATATGTGCTGTCCTGTCAACCACAACAAATTTTATCAGTTTTGTCGATATATGCTATGTGTTACCATTATACTGTCCATTTTCAGAAATGTAAATATGTGACTTTAAAACTCATAATGTATTTGTGTATATTTGAATACTTCAGGTTTAGATGTTCCGTGCTGATATTAATATGTGAAATATTTTAAAACACAAAGAGTACAAATTCTGTTCATTACAGAACAGTATTTGCTTTTGTGTGTAAGAATTTGTAACATCAAATTTTGTCCACTTGTAGGAAGAATGTGCAGATTATGTGGAGGCTTAACATTCTGTTTATAGCTGAATTAAGATTACAAGTGTTTTGTGGCACCGTGATCTAACTCACTTCCTGCCACAGGTTTTGGGACAAGCGTTGGTGCAAGAATAATCTGCCAGCTAAAGTTGTCCTGGTTACTGGTGTGGTGGCTGGGATGTATTAGCTAGCAACAAGTGCCTTTCCTTCATGTGAAGCTTGGATTACAAGGTAATCATTGTGAGTCATATGTTCTTTATGTGTATGAATTTGTGTATTTGTTACAGACCCCAAGCAGTGGGCTTCAGGGGGGTGCCCCCAGTGTGGGCAGTCTGCAGTCTCAAGCACATCAACAAAATACACTGCATCAGGCTCAGGCACATCAAAATTTGCGTCACAAGGTAAGCGTTTTTGATTCTTGAAGGAGAAGATTTTGAGATGTAACCTTGAATTAAAAGGAAATCTTTGAAGCCACAGTTTCTTTTTGAATCTGGAAACCATACCTCAAGCTCTTTTGGGTTGCGGATATTTAACAAGGGGAGATGCTATTTAGAATTCAAAGGCTCAGTTGAACTAAACCAGTTTCTTTAAATATAGTATCATTGATATTTTGGCATTTATTACCCAGCAAATTCTATATTGGCTGTGGGGGGTGGTTTCATTTTTACAGCTCTATGGATGTATGAAATATGAGTACAGGAAGCATGGTGTGAAGTTGAGTGTACCTTTCCACAACCAAAACCCATCCCCAGATCCCAAGTGATACCGCTCACTAGTCTGCTTGCCTTTTTGAATCCTTGAAGAGGGTAAGATGAACAAGCATACAGTGTTGCTTTGTAATGATTTCATTCTTTGGTAAGTACATCATTATTAACAGCAGTAATGATTATTATTATTATTTTTATTTTTTAAAGTAACTGTTGTATGTCAAAGTGGAAGCATTTTTTTTATATATACATATTTGCCAGTCATATGCCTAACTTTGCAGTTCCACTGTTTCCACTAATTGGTTTTAACTGTCTGTTACATATGAATGGGCGACATAAAAAAATTTTTGCTTTAGTATTGAACATTGGAACATGTTTCGTATGTAATGAATCAAGTTTTAATATGAGGTTTATGTTTTAGGTACATGGAGTAGGAGGTACAGCAGCAGTGGTAGCGGCAGCTGCAGCTGCAGCTGCAGCACCACCATCCGCATCCTCCATGTCAGTGACAGCTAGCCCTGCGGGTGCTGGGCAACAACAGTTCCAGAGGTTAAAGGTAGAAGATGCACTTTCCTACCTGGACCAAGTCAAGTACAAGTTCGGCAACCAGCCACAGGTGTACAATGACTTCTTGGACATCATGAAGGAGTTTAAGAGCCAGAGGTGTGCTTCCTATACTGTTTTGTGAATGCACTTTTGGAAATTTGATGGTTAAAGGAAAGGGCACAGAACAGCTGTGGCTTTCATTCATTCATTCTTACCTTTTAACTTAACATATACAGTTGGGTCTTGTTTTGCGAAGGTTCGTTTTATGACGATTCACTTTTACGACCCTTGTGGAGTCGGACTGAGCACTCCCAACTTGTGGTGCATCACTGTCGCAACTCAGGCGTCCTTTCTCTACTTAGTGCGCTTCTAGCTCTTTTCTGGTGTGCACGTGTTTCTTCTCTTTCTATTTTAGTGCAGTTCTTTTAAGTTTATTGTGGCCAAGCAACAGGAATTACGGTATAAATTGTGACAGTCTGGATATGCTGATCAAGGAGATATGCTAAATAACAGAAGAAGTTGTTTTTGACAGTGTTGATCCTGTGGGCATCACTGAAGTTTTAGAAAGCCACTTCCAGCCACTGTCCAGTGAAGAACTTTTATGACATGGCCCAACAATTTACTGAACAGCAGAAGGAAGATGAACATGAGGATTGTGGATCCAAAGAAATGCAGATGAAGGACCTTACTGATATCCTTTCCACTGAAGATATGGCAGCTGAAAAGTTATGTGATATCGACCCTGACTGGGAATGCAGCTCTACAATAAAAAGGGGGCATAAGAGCAGTGCTACACCCTTATTATGAAATCCTGTAAGAAAAGAAGGAAAATCAAAACAAGTTGACGTAACATTCTTTCTTGATGTGTTCTGAACCATGGCCTGGGCCTTCTTCACCAAAGTAAAAAGTGATTTGATTGATATTTTTTCAATTATCTGTGTAATTTTCTATATACCTAATTCATTAAATTAAATTTGTTTGTCATAATGTAAAGAAATATTGTAAATTATAAAATTTATTTGACTAATTTGTTTGGCCCATGAACCTATCTCATTTTAATCCATTTAAATAGTACTTATTTTGAGACGATTCGATTTACTACCAAATGTTCGAGAACGTAACCCTGTCGTAAAATGAGACCATACTGTATGTGTATCTTATTTCTGTATTTAGGCACTCCCCTCCCTTATTGTATGTGACTTGTGACATTATGGTGTTGAAATCTTGCACTTTTTATTTGGAATTGTGGTGCCCAGTAAATGTTTCTGTAATTATGGTGTCCAGTAAATGTTTCTGTAGTCAGCGTTGAGAATTATTCCTGCAGGTACTTGGACATACGTTACATTGCAGCAGCTGCAAATTTTATTAGTGTGAAAGAGTTCTGCTTCTCTTTCTTTTTGATGTTCAAGTTGGATGTCAGTATGAGAACTTAAGCTGTAACAGCTGTACATGAATGCTCATCAAATTGAAAATTGCACTTCTGAACTGCCCAAGCATCTTCAGATTCCCGTGATGATGATGATGATGGAGAAGTAGACAGAATATTTAATTTCTTGTGTATTTTTTTATATAGCTATGGGTTATTGTGGGGCCTGGGGTAGCATAGTGGTTAAGGCACTGCACTTCTAGTCGGATGGTCCTGGGATCGATTCCCGATGGTGTCACGGGGGATTTTTCTGTGGTTCCCCCGACAGAACCACGTGCCCTTAGGTCGACTCAGCCTCTGAAAGTGAGTACCAGGGATTTCTTCTGGGGTAAAGGCGGCCGGTGCGTTTGGCTGACAACCTGCCACCCTTGTAGTGCCGAAACATCAAGAAAATCCGGGGCCTTAACCTACCCGGAACCCCTTAGGCCACCTCGGCCTGTTGCAGGAGACCTTTACTTTACTTTTATGGGTTATTGTATATTGTTGGAAAAAATAGCATGCCAGATTATTGCTGGGCAGTCCTTGTATTTGTACATTTTAAAAATGCCTTCCCAAAAATAGTCAGTAAAATGTTGTGTCTTTTTCTTGTTGGCAGCATTGACACACCAGGAGTTATACAGCGGGTTTCAAACTTGTTCAAGGGTCACCCAGAGCTTATTGTTGGTTTCAACACATTCCTCCCACCTGGCTACAAGATTGAAGTGCAAGCCAATGACCAGGTACCTTGCTATCCCTTTTATTTAGTTCATGTCTGCATGTAGAAACTCCTGCCATTTATTAGTATTCTACTTGAAATCCAAAAAGTGTAAGTGAAATGAAGTGAGATACAAACAGGAAACACACGACATTTACCTATGCCTTTCCACTTGTCTAAGAACAGTTTGTGAATGATAGGTATTGTATCAATTATTGTATGTTGATGTGAATCGAGTTGAAGGGTGTTCACATTCTTCGAGTAACTAGGACTAGTACGTCATTGCTTTGAATTTGTTTGAGACAATGAGTTTACCTGTGCTCTGCAGTGAACTCATCCGTGTTGTGTGGGTGAGGAGGAAACTAATTATGATCCCAAGGTGAATGTGCATGTAGAAGAGGGAACAAGACAGTGTACATTGGGGTGAGCAGACGTCCCGTTTTTAACGGGATTGTGCCTTTTTTCGGAAAGTTGTCCGGTGTCCTGAGAAAAATGCAAACGGGACGCAAAATGTCCCTTTTTTTAAAAAAGCGTCCCATTTTTGGCTCGTAGTTATGTAGTATAATATATACATGTTCTTAAACCCCATAGTTGAGTCTTCGTTTGGAAAGATTTCGAAATTTTTGTAAAATAGTTTCATATTTTTCGAACAGATGGCTCCGTAGTAAACTCCATATTTCGATATTCGATAACCTTCCGTGGATCGATAATCAAAGGTTACATGTAGATTCGATACTTCCGGTTCCAGACTTACTTCCTTTGTATTCACATTTCTTCATGTGTTACCGGTGTGCTTAAACGTGCTCATTGTATGTCTTTGTGATATATGATTATGATATAACTGAGGCCTACACAGAGCTTTCATATATCAGACTTAATTATTTATTTGACTTAATGTGTTGACGGATGCTAAGATGCCCAAGCGCAAGTGTACTTTGACGGACATACTGAAGAAAGAATATCCAGTGATAGAAAGTGATAATGGTAAAGTGTTATGCACAGTTTGTAGGGCCC
>Ga0209737_10003989_pt1 | contig 10358 bp, 8 predicted proteins | sample TergutCu122P3_FD_187284 | JGI IMG/M metagenome (GOLD analysis project Ga0209737, IMG submission 187284) | Cubitermes ugandensis P3 segment gut microbial communities from Kakamega Forest, Kenya - Cu122 P3 (SPAdes) (version 2) | ecosystem: Host-associated > Arthropoda: Insects > Digestive system >...
CATCATCCTTCCTATCAACGGCCGATCGGTCCCGAAGGAAGTCCTGAAAAGAGATAATATGACATCAACACCGTCTCCCATGCATGGTCTGATATCTCCCGGACTGTTCATTTCGAACGATCTTCCGGCAGAACCGCATAATGAGCACTTTTTTCCTAAAATAAGTGTGCCGCAACCATCGCACCATCTCCCTTCCACCTTCCCGTGTGCGATGTTCTGAGTCATTTTCTCTAAGTTCTCTATCCCATGCATATTTATAAATGATAACATGAATGCCGATTCCAATGCAGGATGGCACTGACGGTCTGAGAAGGGTAGACCCCAATCACAAGAACCCCACGGGAAAGATCAGCTTCAGCAAGACGGAGGTCATTCACATAACCGTTGCGATAGTGATCCTATCAGTAGCATTCTCGTTGGTGATGTCCAGAAGGTTCTATGATCCGATGGGAGAGATCCTTACTATCCTCGGGATCTCTTTTGTTCTGGTGATCTGCAGTTTCCTGCTCCATGAGTTCGGACATAAATTCGTTGCGCAGAGATACCGCGCATGGTCAGAGTTCAGAGCGTATCCTTACGGCCTGGTGATGGCGCTGCTGTTCTCCGTAATGGGTTTCCTGTTCGCCGCACCGGGAGCAGTTTACATAAGAGGTGAGATCGACAAGGATTCGTATGGAAGGATAAGTCTTGCCGGGCCCGCAGTGAACTTTGTGATCGCCGCTATTGCGATCGTGGTCACCCTTGCTCTCGTGCCCGGTACAATGATACATTTCGTATTCCAGATGCTTGCCTGGCTCAATGCGTTCCTCGGTCTGTTCAATATGATCCCCGTAGCTCCCTTCGACGGTTCAAAGATAATCAAGTGGGACCTTAAGATCTACATCATTACTGCTCTGGTGGGAGCCGCAGAGATAATATTCATTCTGGTCTACATAATGGAATTTTTCTGAGCTCTGTTCACGAATTCAGATTATTTGAGACCTTCAGGTTGCACAGTTCCTCATAATGGTCTACCGCAAACTCAAGTATCTCCCTGCTCGCCGGTGTCGACCTCAGATTATCCGAGTATTGTTCAAGATCATGGACCGTGAAGTCTCTGATTATCACCGTCCCCCCGAAGGTCTTTGCGACGTGTTCCTTGAAGCCCTCATAGCTCATGTGCCCTTCAAATATGGGAGACATCTGCACGTCTACGACCATGCACGTAAGCAATTCCGTCCTCAGGTTCAGAGGTTCGAACCCTACGCCTAAGAAGAACACATCGGCATAGATCTCTCTTCTTTTCTGAAGGAGTATCTTCTTCGAGGACAGTTTCTCGTAAGATTCATTGTCTGCCACTTCTTCGAGGAATTCCCTTACCACGGTATTGACCGGGTCTATGTTGATCTTCTTTGTCACTTCCGCATCCGGATCCGACACATTCTCTATGAAGATCGGCTTATATGTTCCGGCGGGGACGACGTTGAACACTTCCGTGCCTTCATAGACCTTTGACATTCTTCTCTGCATTAAGAATACGGTTCGATCCTCGCCCTCAAAATTCTTTAGTAAGGTGAGTGTGCACACCCTTATTCCGGAGAAACGGTTCTTCATGATGAAGGGGTCCATTTTGCTGCGGTACGGGAAGTCTGTCAGCGACATTTCTATTGGGAGCTTCCTGCCGTAATGCAGGCGGTGGGCTATCTCATACGTCATGAAATCGCAGGTGTCGAAAGCATCTGAGAACTTTCCCATGTTCACATCGAGGACCATGCCTTCCTCGTTGATCTTAACATCTGTAAGTCCGTAAATGAACTCGTTCGGGATGTATCTGCCGCTTAAGGCCTTCATGTTCTCTGTGAAACTGAGTTTGTTGAAAGGAAGCTTTACTCCTGCTGACCCAGATGAATATTTATGCCTCATTTTCAGATTGTTGCCGGTGGCCCATACGCCCGGGTCGTAGTTTATCTTTATTTTCTTCAGCGGGATGACCATATCGTCCTTATATTCCGCCATCCAGTTGTATTTCGAGAGTATGTGGCAATCCCATTTGTTCCTTTTGCCGATCATCTTTTTGCAGACGGTATCGTTATCCTTGTAATCTTTTTTGTAAAGCTCCAAGGCCTTCTCTGAATAGATGTGTCTTTCCATGAGGATCATGTCATTCAGGATCCTGAGTTCCTGTTCCCTTCTCTCCGTCCTCTTGATCTGCGCCTGAGAGGCGGCGAGATAAAGCATGAAAACAGATACTATGAGAGGTGCCGAAAAGAACAGAAGGGACGTCATCAATTCTTGGTCCATAGTCGAATATATAATTCTGTGTTTAATTAATTATTGAGAATTGCAACCGAAAAAAGGAAAAAGAAAGAAGGTTGGAAAAAAGTTTTACATGTAGTTCTCGCAGGGGTACCTCAGGTTGGTAAGGATCGATCCTTCCCACTGTTCCAGCTTCCCTGGGTTCAGGATGTTGTTGGGGTCCATTGCCTTCTTGATGGCTATGATCGATGAAAGCTCCGATTCCCTCTCCCTCATGTACTTGGGTGCTTTTGCTATTCCCACACCGTGCTCGCCGGTGACGGTTCCGCCAAGGTCGATACAGACATCGAATATCTCGTCGGTCGCTTTGACCGCCCTTTCCCACTCGTCTGCGTTGCTGGGTTCCACGAGCATCTTCGTGTGCAGGTTGCCGTCGCCGGCGTGACCGTAGGTCGCGATGGTGATGCCGTACTTTTCGGAAATGTCCTGGAATGCTTTCACGGCCTCCGGGACCTTTGATATGGGGACACCCATGTCATCGGCCAAGGATACGGATGAGTATCCGGGCTTCAGCGCTGCGAGGGATGTCAGGATGGATTTCCTTGCATCCGTCCAAGCGTCTATCTGTTTCTTGTCTTTAGAAACTGTGACGGATGTGGCTCCGTTCTCATTTGCGATATCTCCGAGGAGCTTTATGTCCCTGTCCACTATCTCGTCGCTTTCCCCGTCTGCTTCGAATATGCACAGTGCTTCGCAGTCCGGTAACGGTTTGCCTCTTGCCTTGTTGACCGCTTTGATGCTTACGCTGTCCATCAGCTCGCAGGATGCCGGGATCAGCGGCTTTGCGATTATCGCCGCAATGCATTTTCCTGCGTCATTTATGTTGTTGAATGTGCATAGGCAGTATGCTGATTTCTTTGGCTTGGTCGTGAGTTTGAGTGTGATCTCGGTTATTATTCCGAGGGTTCCCTCGGCGCCGCACATCAAACGTGCCAGCTGGTACCCTGATGAGTCTTTGACGGTCCTTGTTCCGGCGCGTACTATCTCTCCGTCGGCCTTCACAAAGGTCAGACCGAGAACATAATCTCTCGTTGCGCCGTATTTCACCGCTTTCATTCCGGATGCGTTTAGACTTACCATGCCTCCTATCTGACATGCTTCTGCCGATCCGGGAGAGCAGGGGAAGAAGAAACCGTATTTGTCCAACTCCTCATTGAGGTCGTTGTAGTTCATTCCGGGCTCTACATCGACCCACAGGTCTGCGACGCTTATCTGGTTTATCTTGTTCATCCTCTGCATTGCCATCAGAATGCCGCCTTTGATCGGGACCGCGGATCCGCAGAGCCCTGTGCCGGCACCTCTCGCCACCACAGGGATCTTCTCCCTGTTGGCGATCTTCATTATCTCCGAGACCTGTTCGGTGGTCCTAGGTTGGATCACTATCTCGGGGCTTTTGTGGAAAATTGACGCATCGAATCCATAGGTATAAAGTACCGCCCTGCTGGTGGAGTACCCTTCCTTTCCTACGATCTTCTCGATTTCGTCTATAATTCTCTGCTCCATTTGAAACACCAGCCCCCCACATTCCCTTCGGTAGTTATAAAACATACTCATTAACAATAATTTAGAATGTCCACGCTCCAGAAGTCGTTGGCGCAGCGGCTAACGTAGTATAATCTCCCATCGATGGATTTTTCCTTTGCCAGGATTTCCGAGTGGTGAGTAAAGCTTACTCTTATAAACTCGTTGACCGAGAACCCCAGCAGTGTGCAACTGTAGATCTCTTCAGACAACAGATTTAAATCAAGAATCGTTTCTTTTTTCGAGTGGAATAACGAAATTTTAGTATCTTTTTTTCCCTCTCCGTCTGTTGTTAATATGTCTGTTTCTAATTCGTCCATTGGCGATGGACGATTTATGAAGATGGGCTACCAGGCCTCGTAGAATAGCCTCATGCGCTTGATAGAGACTTCAGAAAACCCCCTAAGGCCCGGTAGCTCGCGCTGCAGATTGTCCGATATCTGCTTGATTGCACCATCTGCTGATAAGATGTCGAGGATACCCTCTGAACGAGACCACCCAGTTAATTACTGGTCCCTATCACTTCCATCTTGTGATTATTTTAAAACCCTCAGAAACACTAACCTAACAATAGATGTATAATGCTAAGAATAGGCTTTTAAATATTGAACGAATCGCATTATTATGAAAACGAAGATCATCCTGCTCGGCCCTCCGGGATCAGGCAAAGGAACCCAGGGCGATAAACTCAGTGAGGAGCTTGGTTTCGCGAAATTATCAACGGGGGATATGCTGAGGGAAGCTGTCAGGGATGGTACGCTCCTCGGACTCAAGGCCAAGGAATACATGGACAAAGGGGCGCTTGTTCCCAACGACCTTATTATCACTCTCATGAAGGAGAAGATAACCTCCCTTGGTGCAGGAATGGGGATCATACTCGACGGCTTCCCGAGGACAGTTGAGCAAGCGAATGCATTGGGAGAACAAGTGGATATCGACCTTGTCCTGAACCTTGATGTCGAAGACAAAGAGCTCGTGAACAGGCTGACAAAAAGACGCACCTGCCCGAAGTGCAACGCTGTTTTCCATTTGGAATATAACCCGCCGAAAAAGACGGGCTTCTGCGATAAGTGCGGATCTGCTCTCGTGTTAAGGAACGACGACAGAGAAGAGACTGTTCTCAGGCGGCTGAAAGTATACCGCGAGAATACTCTCCCTCTCATCAAATATTATGAGAAGAAGGGTCTCCTGGTCACCGTCCAAGGCGTCGGAAGCATTGACGATATCTTTGAGAATCTGAAGAAGGCCATCCTCTAAACAGAAAGATATTAAAAGAATCCTGTGTTGAGGAGGAATAACAGCCTCGTAGTGTAGTGGTCAATCATGCGGGACTCTGGATCCTGCGACCGCAGTTCGAATCTGCGCGAGGCTACCACTCCTTTCCGTTTCCTCGCTTATCATCGATTCATCCAAACATCCTTTTGTTTTTTTCATCCCACTCGTTTCGTGATCAAAGATTATCCCCTGATATGAAAAGATCTTCCGAAAAATTGACTTCTATTCTTTTTGGTCTTGGAATAAGAAACCAGTCTTCATTTTTTTTATATCTGTCTGTAACGAACAGTAGTCTCTGATTCCTTGAGCCAATTAGATTTCGTTCTGTTTCAACATTTTTTTCCTCGAATTTTCCGTCTATTACAATATCGACAGCATCGACCAGTTCTTTTGACAACTCTTCTACAATTCTTCCAGTGAATAGAATTACTCCGAGTCCCATTTTCTGTACTGCGTTGGAGAGGTCCTGAAGTCCAATCTGAAGTGTGGGCTCCCCTCCTAGAAATGTAACGCCTTCAATACCAAATTTCTCCTTTGCGTCTGAGATGATCGATACGAGATCTTTTAGAGAAAGAATGTGGGCTAGTTTGAACTCCTGTAATTCTGGATTACAGCAGCCCGCACAATTAATATCACATCCTTGAAACCAAATTGATATTCTCTTACCCGGACCTTCGGCTTCTGTACACAGATTGATGAACGCAATGTTGAAATTATAGCTCAATTTCCACCGCCTTTGTTCCAGGATCATACCTCACATACACTGTACAGTTCGGTACAAGGTAACCGTCATTATCGAAAATAAACTCTGCAAGACGGGAGACGAGGATGTCCTCGAGTTTATTCAAAATGTCTCGGCCGCCTTTACTCGCATCTGCCATCGAAATAACATACTCCAAAAATTCTTTTTCGTTGGAAAAAACAAGATTGATGTTTTTGTTTTCTTTAAGATACTCAAAGATAGGGAGGATCTTGCTCGCTGCTATCTCCTGTTGTACCGTCTTGTCTCTGATAAAATCGAAAATGACTATGTTGCCATATCCTATCCTGCCTAATAGTTCCGGACGATTGATCTCGTTTTCAAATTTATCCTTGATGCAATCAAAAATTGTATTCCTTATCTGGTCGTAGTCCATTTTTACATTGACTTTATTTGCTCCTATGTTTGAAGTGAAGATAATGACGCATTCCGAGAAATAAGCTGTTTCACCTTTATTGTCTGTAAGTCTTCCGTCCTCCAATATCTGTAAGAATTTATCGAGGATCTTCGGGTGCGCCTTTTCAATTTCATCGAAAAGTAACACACAGAACGGCCTCTCTTTGATTAGGTTCGTCAGTTGACCACCAGCCTCATACCCCACATATCCAGGAGGTGCACCAATCAACTTCTGATCACTATGTTCATGGTTGTATTCGCTCATGTCGAACCTTATGCATGCATTCTCATCATTGAATAGGAATTCTGCAAGAGACTTTGCAAGCTCTGTTTTCCCCACTCCTGTTGGTCCTGCAAAGAACAATACTCCTTTTGGCTTGCTTTTTGCTTTATTGTGTTGCAGTCCGCTTAACCCTGTCTTTGCTCGAATTACAACTTCTTTGACTTTTACAACGGCCTTGTTCTGCCCCTTTACTCGTTTACCGAGGATCTCTTCTATTTCACGCACTTTTTTTGGTTCAAGCTGCTCCCATGGGCTGTCTTTTTTTCCATATTTGTACAGTGAAAGTAACTTATCCGCCGTCATGATTTCTTTACTTGAACGAGATAGTTGGGTTAACTGCAGTATCTCCTTCGCAGTAAAGTTGTCTGTTCCATCAATTAGGTTGATTCGACTCTGTTCATCCGCCTCAAGATCCTTATTGAGTTTATAGTGGGAAGTTGTTGCTTCAATTATCAACTTTCTTTCATCTCGATCGGGTTTATTCAAGGTGATGATTTTACTGTCCGGATTATTCTGATAGATCGATACCGGAACTTGAGCAATATTTGTTGCAACGAATATTATCGCGCTTCCTCCCTTTGTTATTTGCACATTTTGTTCACGAATACCCCGTACAATCCTTGTAAGTTCTTCTCGGTCACAGTCAGCCATCCCCTGTTCGCCCGGAAATAAATAATTTGAATAATTGACAATAAAACAGACCCTTCTTTTTTCATTCAGAAGATTCATGTATACTAGGGGGAAAAAACTACTCGGTTCTTTGTATTTACTGGTTGTTGAGGTGTCATCAAATAAGTCGTTGCTTAACCCAGTGACCTGTTTCTCCAGGGACACGGTTGTTGCCTGTGGCCCTTGTAAGTGTTTTGCATCCCCTTCTATTAATCCCTCGATTCGATCCCACACATATATGTCTTCAAACAATTTTGTTTGTTTAAGATGCTTAATCAGAAATGCATTCAAACTTAGAAACTGTCCCTCGAAGAAATATACATCCTGAACATTTCCATCCACCAATAGCAATTTTTTGTATGCTATCTCTCTTTTGACCTTTTCTATTGAACTTACTATCCCCATGCTTTCATCCCCCTATTCTCTTGTTGCTTATCGCCTGATGTGCCATTTTTCCCCTTCTGTCGGGATTAGACCAGATGACCTTTTTTTCTTCCGTTTTTATCCCATATATGCTTTCTAATCTGTCTTCGAAAACGTTTAGGTCTTTCTCACAGGAGAGCCCCTCGTATTCATGAAACTTATAAACAAACCTTCCATCTAAATAGACGACAAAATCTGCCCTCTCCCCATTCGGTTTAATGGCGGATATCTTTGCGTGATCTCCGCATTCTTCAACATTTTCCTTTTTCACAACGAAACCCTGGTCTTTGACTATTTTGATAATTGCTGTAAGCACTCTGTTACGAACTGCTCTGTCGATGGTCTCTTTTGTGTGCTGCATATTGGCTTCACGGATCATTTCCGCCACGTCTTTGTTTGCATCTGGTACAATTTGTACATCCCTTTCTGCAAATACTCTCTTCGCATTCTCCATTGCTTGGCTCTTATAAAGACGACTTTCCTTCATTTTTTCTTCTGCAGCAGCCAAAAGTGTGCCTTTATCAGAATATCTTTTTTCTCGCGATGCAACGCGGATATACGTTCTAAAAAGTTCATCATCAACTTCGGCCAACGCCTTTTTGACAACTGAATCATCGCTTACTGCGTATGTCTCTCCTATCTGCGATATTGCTGCATTGTAATCGGTTATTTCCAGGTTGAAATTGTATGCGGCATACGTATCTACGGCTGAAAAAAATGAATTTATCCTTTCCGCAATGTCTATCACGGCATCATAATTTTGTGCTTGAGAGAGCTCTTCCTGTATCGTATCTAGTCCAAAGTCTCTTATTATCATTCTTTTTACTTCATCGCGAAAAGAATAATTATTGAGCCTGATCAATGCGTTATTGATTGATTCCTCGCAGAAAATTTTTATTGCATTCATTTGTGATTGGATGACGTGACTCATTTTCTTCCATCCCTTTCGATGAATTTTTTCCTATAGCAACTGACAGCCTCCATCAGGGCTTTTTGACGGTCTTTTTCAGATCCCTTCCAAAGTGGTTTGTCTCCGGACGTTTCTTTGTGCACGAGAGTGCAGAGGTTGCGCCAATTCCGATATACCTCATCGGAATCCTTGCCAAAAACATATTGTATCAATTCTTTGCCTCCTCTTCGCTCCGATCCGATCTTATCTTTTTTTCTTTCAGCGTCGCGGAGATACTCTTCATACAAACTGCGAATAGCTCCGGCGACAACCACTGAATCATATTTCTTTTTTGAATTGATTATTTCAGTTATTGTTTTTAACCTATCGCCGCCCGTTAGGAGTTCTTTGTATGATTTTTCATCGATTGGCGCATTGATATAGTAATCATCATCTATTCTTTCAAAGAAATCGGATGCGGCCTTTTTTGTTTTTTCCCAGAGGTGAACTTGCACTTTGTCGAAAGTTCGTTTCAACAAATACACCTCCTTCATAAAACCGTCCCAGTCTTTTTGTTTAATAGGATAATGATAATAGTCTATTACTCCAAAGTCTCTGAGTTTTTTGTACTGCATATCGTAGTTTCTGAAATCAGCGTACAGGTTTGAATTGTGCGATACCTTTTCAAGAGTTCCCTCTTCCAACAGCTTGTTATACAATTCTGGTAACCTGAAGTGCTGGATTGTGAGATTTTCACCCAACACCAGCGAATTGTTGATTACTTCTTCAGAATGGGGCATATTCTCTGCAATTAGTTTTATTAAGCGGTCTTTGGGAAGACTGAATTCATTATGAATCTTGACAATTTTTCTGATTGTGATGTTCTTTCTTTTGAGTTCCTTTTCTATTCTATCAATGAGGAAATCGCTAATGACAAACTTAATCCCCTGATCTTCACCAACTACTCTACGAATGCCTCTAGCATGTTCAATCATGACTTCAATGTCATTATCGTTAGCCAATAACTCTTTTATAACGGCGCTTTTTTGGGCGTGTGGCGATGCTTGTAAAAGAAAATGTGTGTATTCCTCAGGGCTTTTCCAGAGTTTTTCTTTAAATGAATCTTTGAATCCAGCGAATATTTCCTCATAAACAGCTACAGAATTATCAATTTCCTCCAGCGGGATTGTATACCCGCATTCCGATATCTCTTCATATTTGTAAACCATCGATCTCCCTTCTGCAGTGAGTCCGGCGAAACAAAACCCAAAATCGCCACCATTTTTTGTTTGTTCTTTTTCGCCCAAATAGAACGGTTCGCATTCTGATTCTACTAGCGCTTCAATTGCCTTTCTGTTGCCAAATACAGCTTTCATCTTGTATTTGTCTCGTTTCGATGCGATGCGAGCTTTGTCTATATTAACGTGAGTATTGGGTATATCCGGATAGAAAAACATTTTATTTTTAATGGAATTTTTCTCGGCTTCAGAATTGCTCAAAAACGCATCGATTATTTTTTTATTCCTATGGAAAAAATTGATCTTTCCATTATCGACACGAACTTCTATCAAATCAGAGCATCCAACATTTTCGATTTGATAACCCTCTAAATCAAAGATCTTTGTTTTCTCATTTGACCCCGGCACATATTGGAGTGTGTTAACACCTATTATTCGAGAAAAAACACTCCTCTCGTCCATTACCTCTGATAGATCCAATTCTATGGCATCTTCGGGAGATTGCTTTCTTACTTTATCGTATTCTGTAAGTCTTCCATACGCAACCTCATAAACATAATCCTTAGTGACTTCTTTTGGTTCTTCAATTAACTCCTTGGACTTAAATGC
>Ga0209737_10003990_pt1 | contig 10354 bp, 6 predicted proteins | sample TergutCu122P3_FD_187284 | JGI IMG/M metagenome (GOLD analysis project Ga0209737, IMG submission 187284) | Cubitermes ugandensis P3 segment gut microbial communities from Kakamega Forest, Kenya - Cu122 P3 (SPAdes) (version 2) | ecosystem: Host-associated > Arthropoda: Insects > Digestive system >...
TCTTGTTCGAAAGGGGATTCGCTTCTCAAAATTGGAAGTCATGCATCACACTGTTATTGGTTTAATTATTAATTTTTGGTTCTTCAAAAGAAAACTACCCTTTAACCTGCTTTAGGACACCACCCAATATTCTTCCACAACAACCAAATAGGTTATATGTCATAAACGTTTTTTCTAAAACTATGCCTAAATTCATTCTAAAATACAATTTACTTAGATATGTTTAAATAAATAAACCAAAAAGTATACTCTGTGGGAAAGGAAGGATATAGTGGGAGAAGAAGAGAAGGAAAAACATGACCCCACAGCATAGGTTATATCACAAGTTGTTATTAGTTTGATTATATCTCTACTTTTTCAAAAAAACCTGCTTTACATTAGCTTGGCCTCACATAGTCATGAGCGCTAATAACTTGTGTATTTTGCTAATCAGAGTAGACTTAGATTAATTTATATTATCAGAGTTAAAATATTCTGCATGGATTACATTGTAAGAAAAGCGCGTGAAAGCGATAACTCTAACATAGCCCAAACTCTTGTGCATAGTTTTGAGAAAGTTCTTTCCGCTTTAACAAAAAATATGGCGGCTATGGCTAAAGTTTTTGAAAAGGGTATTGTCATCGAGCGTTTCTATGTCGCAGAACAGAATGAAAAAATAATAGGTATTATAGCGTGTGCTGATTGTACGGGGCGAGCTCTTAGGGCAACAAAGGATGATTGTAAAAAACATCTTGGCCTAATTCGGGGCATGATTGTTTTTCGAGTATTTCGTTCTGAACTTATGCGTCCCCATTCTTATCCTGCGACCACGGGCTGTATAGATGTGCTTGGTGTTTTGCCACAAGCAAGAGGGAAAGGCGTTGCAAAGGAAATGTTGAAAACCATTATAGAAAATAACCCTCAATACACCGAGTTTGTTCTTGACGTAGATAGTATCAATACTTCGGCTATAAAGAGTTATACTGACTTTGGATTTATCGAGTTTAAACGCGTGCCTATTGTGAAATTTTTAAAACGAAGTAAAATTTTTATGAAATACACTGTATAAGCATTAAAGAAGCATTGAAGCCCTTTATGTTATTAGCAGCTGTGCATTTGTTGATTTGTTACTATCTTTTTTATAGTTTGTTCATTGAAGTTTTCTCTTCTGTTTATCAACAAAACTTGTAACCGTTTCTAGCAGAGTCTATTTTTTCTTCAGACGTATTTTTGCGATATTTTTCGTCTTATGCTTCTATTAAACGTTTTTTTATTCTACAATGTTATATTACATATTGTTTTTGTTTTTCCTTTACAATTTGTTTGCTCTCTTTTTTACTTGCCATTTCACATCTGGGACAAACCTGTCTGTTAGGGCGAAAAAGAGTTGCTGGAAAAACGCGACAACATATTGGACATATGAAAATATTTGTTGCTTGTTGTTTTCTTTTTTCTTTTTGTACCAACACACAACACCACTACTTTACGTTATATACGTATTTATCTTACACACTTGCTATTAATTATATGACTGTAAAGAAAAACACTAAGCACTGTTATGCTGCTAAAAAATTGGGTGTGTGGAGTTGGGGTGGTTGTTTAGGGGTTTGTTTGGGTTGTTTGGATGGGGTTGCCGCAGTGTTTGCAGTAGGTTGTGTTGTTGTTTTCGGTTCCGCAGTAGGTGCAGTGGTTTTTGTCAAAGTTGGGTGGTGATGTTTGGGTTGTTGGGGGTGTATGATTTGTTGTATCAGTGGTGTTTGAATTAGGATTTGGTTGGAGTTGTTTGTAGCAGGTTGCAGCGAAGATCCATGCGATCAAATTTGCTATTCCTATAAATATTCCAATGAAGAAGAGCAGTCCTGTTGTTTTGAATCTTTGTATGTTTGATTTTTCGCCAAGTTTAGTGAAGGCTCGCCACCAAAGGATTCCATTAATTATTGCAACAGGTATTGCTGTGATAATAATTGCTGCTACGAATATTATAAATGCCTCTGGAGCGGTTCCTGTTTGTAGGCTGTTTTGCATGGGTAGCTGAAAATTATCGATAGCTGTTGTTGTGAATAATGTTATTGCTAATATTGTTGCTGTTGTAGTGATTATGATGGTGTAGATGATTGTAATTATGATGCTGTATATGATATTTCTAAATATCGCTGGTTCTTTGTAGTATTTTGATAACCTGTAATGGGCTAAAAGGAATAAGATAAGTGCAATAAGGCCTGCTATGAGTATGTATGCTGTTGCTGCACATATGCCTATGAGGTAGTTTTCCACAAGAGAAGTTACTCCAAGTGGGTTGATCATTGCTTGCATTAAGAGAGGAATACAGCTTAAACTTATTGCAAATGATGCAATGTATATGCTGATAAATAATGTGCTGGCTATAAAACCCTGTTTTTTAGCTGACTCAAAGTTCATCTATTTAACCTCAATATATAATACTGTTATGCCTGTCAAATAAGTCTTATGTAAGTACAGCAAATTCAAACCAAGATGGCCAATATTTGTTTCTTAAATAGAGACTGTAGTGCTAGTTACTTTGCGAAGATGCTTTGTTTTTGTTCTCTTTTTTAGCAGAGTGCTAGTAGTTGCTATGATTATCATTATTGTGCATACTATTATGCTTATAGTGAGCCAGAGTGATAGGGTTGGAGTCCAGTTTGCTGTGAGAACTATGTTGCGCTCAGGCATGGTGAAGGTTGTGGTGGTGGAATTGTTTGTCAAGGTTATTTCTCTGTTGTTGGTTGTCCAGCTAGAGAAGGTGTAACCTTCGCGGGTTCCAGCATCAATAGTTATAAGGGCCCCTGCTACATAGTTGCCTGCACCAGTTAATTCTGCATAACTGTCATGTATGGTTACATTATAAAATGCAATGGGAACCCCGTATACGTAACTTATATCATAGTTATTATATCCCTGTGTGAAGGGCTTAGACCATGTATCGCCCTTTACATGCGTAGTGTATATGGTATCATGTGCTCTATTTCGATTATATGCTTCAGAAGCATAATTATTTGAAAACACCACACCCTTAGAAACAAAAAGCCGAGTAAAGTTTGCACACTCATCACTAAACCAAATGCCCCCACCATTACCTGTTGCTCTATTATTAGAAATCATACCGCCATTTAAGAAAAAAATGCCCCTATCACCTATGTAAATGCCTCCTCCAGAGACAGCAGTATTACCTGAGATAACGCCATCAACCATTGTAAATGTTTTACCATTATGAACTATCCCACCACCCATATTAGCGGTGTTACCTGAAATTATGCCACCCGATAAACTAAACGTATTAGCATAATTGTATACGCCGCCCCCCATTTCTAAAGCAGTATTATTAGAAATTGAACCTGCAGATAAACTAAATGTGCCAACATTATTGTACACTCCTCCACCCTTTTTAGCAACATTGTTAACAATAGCACCACTATTTGACACACTAAAAACACCCTCATTGTACACTCCACCGCCATTATCAGTAGAATTATTGTCAATAATTATGCCACCCAATAAACTAACAATGCCACGATCATTGTAGACTCCCCCACCCATATTAGCGGTATTGCCTGAAATCACACCGCCAAACATCTTAAACGTACCACAATTATACACCCCACCGCCCCTATCAGCGTTATTGTTAGAAATCTTGCCTCCATGCATTACAAAAGTACCATCAACAATATACACGCCCCCTCCAACGCGGTAGTCCTGACTTTTAGCAGCCTTGTTACCAGAAATTTCACCAGAAATCATAGTGAATAAGCCATTACTAACTACAATCACGCCTATACCTTTAACGTCACGTGCGTGAGTTATAATAACACCATCAAGTGTTAATGCGCCATTAACATTGATGGCGCGAAAATCATCCCAGAGTCCTCCTCTTATGCAGGTGATCTTGCAAATTTTTCCATCAACACTTGTTAATGTAATATTTTGGCCTACATTGATGTAAAGCCCCTCTTTAATTGTAATGTCGTTTTTGAGGGCAATAATTGTAGGTTTTATAGCACCATTAAGAACTGCTACAAGTTCCGACTCATTGCTAACTATTTTATCAGAAGATCCTGATACAAGAGGTGAAACATTACTAAGCACAGAAGTAAAACAAGAGAAAAACAAAAACAGCATAAATAATAACGAAACAAACGACAAAAACATTTTTTTGCGAGAAAAATTTTTCGAACAAAAATTAGAAACAACTCTTATACATAAACAGTTGTCTTTCATATTAATCATCTTATTATCAAAAAATAATCTTAATATCTTTTTCCTTCAAACACAATAAACAATACCTGTATTATGCTATATGATGCGGGTCATTTAATAAAAGTAACTCTTGTTTATAGTGCCTGTTTTTTGGTTGTCAAAGAAAGTGTAGTGTATGTGCATTTAGGGTAGTGTTTGAAAAATGAAGTGTTTGGATCTTTTTTTGCTTTGTAATGTTGTTGAGTTGTATTTACAGTTAAGTTTGGGTGGTGTCATAAGTTGAGTGGTGGTGTGGGGTTTTGTGGTTAGGTTTAAAGTTGATGGTTGAGGTGTGATGGTTTTTGGTGTAGAGGCTGTTTTGGGCAGCAAAGTTTTTCTGATTTAGTAGCCGCTCTTGTTAAAATACTTCATGACACCACCGAAAAATATGTAAAATTGGTTGGTTCGTATAAAATTCTTGCAGATCAAGAATTCATAAAGGTACTGCTTGTACCACCTAAATATTTACTCTTGCGTATATGGTATTGCCTCAAATTTACTATGGTGTGTACTCGCAGTAATATAGTGACGACGGTATACTACACTATTTTTCGCTATATCCTTTTATTTTTATTTTGTTTTTTTCAGTGACGTATTTTATTTCGTTAGTGAATGGACCAAGACTATGTTCTTTTTGTAACTTTCTTATGCAAAGATAGCTTTTGTTTTTCACTTCTTTAAGTCTAAAATGCCAACCTTCACTTGCAAATTTCAGCATTAAACGCTCTTTCTCTAAACTCTCAAAAGATAAATCAGTGGGTTTGCGCTCAAAAGAGGCACTATTTTCTAAAGTTCGTTCAGACAGAGTCTTGATGGATAATTCTCGTGTTGGTTCAAGTGGTTTGGGTTTAAGTAGTGGTGAGCTTGTTCTTGGTTTTTGGTCGCAAAGTATGGTGTTGTTTTCGATTGTGACTTGTTCAGGGTGGTTAGGTTTAAAGTGCGCAGTGTTTTGCACGTAGGTAGCTTGCCATTCGGTGAGTTTTTCTTTTAGTTTTTCTTGGTCGGTTTGGGTTGGTACTATGAAGAGTGTTGGGAAGCCCATGTTTTTGTTTCGAGTATAGTTGTCTTTTAGTCGGTCATAGTGTTTAGATGGGTAGGTTTCTATTTCTACTGCAAAGCTTTCTGGGTAGTTCCAATTGGTTGGGTTGATGTAGTCTTTTCTGGTTTCTTCTGTTTGGGTGGCGGGTTTGGTGGGGGTGACGTAGATGTCGGCTAAGCTTTTTTCGGTTTCACCTGTATCTACTCTGGTTATCCAGCCGTTTAACCAGTATAGTTTGCATTGGGCCATGATGGTTTGGATGTGTTTTACTCCACCTGACTTTTCCCCATAAAAATGTGGATCCAACAACACTTTAGCTTTCTTGTCACTTAAATCTAAACACCAAAGCCGTGTATGGTCTTCTGGGAAGTTTGTTTCTGTTTTACTGTTTAGCTGAAAATTTTTGTATTCTTGTTGCTGTTGTGGTTGTTGTGTTGTTTCTTTACAAGTTAACCATGGGTCTCTTTTTTGTGTGTCTATGGTGAGGTTTTTTAGGGCTGCTATTAGGGTTGTTTCTGTTAATGTGTATGGTTTAGGTGTTGTTGGGTTGTGTATGAGTTGTTCTTTTAGGGCTTCTTCAGTTATGGTTCCGCCATGTTGTCTTATGGTGAGAAGTATTAGCCATTCGGCTGGGGTTATGGGCCAGTCTAAAAACTCTTCCTGCACCGACCTATCTTTCACCTGTCCCATTAACTCATCAACATCAACATAACGACCGTATCTTTCAAGACTGTAACGGATCACTTCTTCAGGATTGCTATTGCCTGTTTTGTGGTCGATGGTTTCTAGGACTTGATATTCGCGGTTTCCACAGAAAGGCGTTGAGACAAAGAATAGGTATCTGGGTAAGTTCATTAGGGTTTGATAGCCGTATTTTTTGGGGTAAAACTTTTCAAGTGTTCGAGCTGTGTCTTCGCCTACGCGGAAGGATATTATGGTTTCACAGGTCTGCGTGATAGCATCTTGAATATCCCTGCGATACTGCCCAATGTATTGACTTGCCAATGTCATAAAAACCTTAAACTTTCGTAGCGATTGGAGGGTTTCAGAGATACTTTTAGTAGCGTAACGATAAGCTTCATCTACATACACATAGAAGGGTTCACGTTTTTCTTCTGGAAGGTCTTCACGAGACATTCCAGCATTATACGCTGAGGAGAGGATGAGGCTGCCTAAAAAGTTGGCCATGTCGGTTGTAATCACCCCTTCGGGTAGGTCTACGATGATTATTTTTTTCTCATCCATAGCCTCTCGAAAATTTATGCTACTTTTTGAAGACATAAAAATCGGCACCAAAACCCGTTCCTGCACAAGACGATACAACTTTGTTAGGACAGCTATGGATGCATCTTGAGGCATTCTGTCATACTGTTTTTCCCAAAACAACCGCACACTTTGATCACTACACCTTGCAATAAGCATGTTACGAAAGGTTTTATCTGATAGTACTTTGTAGAGGTCTGGTAGTTTGGGGTTTTCTTTCTCCATAAGCAAATACAGAGCATTTAACAAAATCATATCAAGACGTGGTCCCCACCATTTATCATAGAACTTTTCCAGAGTATCCATAAACATACGGGCAACTACATCACGCTGATACAGATTTTGATGCTCTAAAAAGTTAATTTGAACCACCCTATTACCATATTTGTTTTCAAAGGCTGACCAAGGATTAATGTAGACAACTCTGTCCCATTGTTCAGGTGGAATGTGTGAGAGGACAAGCATGGAAAGATCTCTATGAGAATCTAGTACTAAACAACCTTCATTGTGGTTGATGTGTTGTTTTATCATGGAGAGGAGAAAGCGGGTTTTGCCACATCCAGGAAAACCCATAACCAACGTATGAATCCTGTCTGCAGAATAGACACCCCTCTCTTTCTTATGACCAATACAGGGATCTATCTCTGCATCTATCCCTAACACATGTACCCTATTTTTATTATTTGATGGTGAATTTGAATTTTTACTACTCATGTCTTGAAACCTCTAGACTTCTGTAAAAGTGTATGTTCTGTGAGTTTAAAAAGCCAAAAAATATGTTTCCTGGATTCCCGTTATACATAACTATGTTTTATGCGATAACATGAAATTCTAAAATATGCAATTTATAAAATTATTAAGCAAATTTTCTCTCAAAGTTATTTTTAAACGATTGAAAATTAACTGCATAGTTATGTATTGCAACACCACACTATGAAATTTAATACATATTTTTTATGAACTAGATCTAAAATTTATGTCTTTTTAAATCAGCAAAAATACCAATAAATGCATATAAATGCATCAAATAATTTTGTTATCGAGCCTAACACATAGTGATGTGTTTCGGGAATGCAGGATGTTTTGTGGCTAAACGTTCCCACTTTTATATCCCTTAACAACTTTTCCTAAAATGACAAAGTACAGAAAAAATGCCCAAAACGGAGATTATCCTGTCGATACTTCACACAAGGCAGGATTCAACCAGAAACGTAACAAATTTAACAAACAGGCTGGTCACACAAAATCACGCAAGATCCAGTGCACTGATTAATATTTTGTGGATGAGCTTCATTTACCTACTCAAAACAACTGCTACTTATCCAATATGTCTGCTTTTTCAGGTTTAGTAAACATGACAAGTGCTTCATACATAACCTTTTTTTGCTTCTCGGTCGGACCATTTTTTATAGCGCGCTCAATTTCTTTGACAGCTTGTTCACTAAGAGGCGGTATAGGATAAGGTTTCATATTTTAATCATCCACAATTTTTAATATAAATCTTCTCTCAAACATGGACTTTGTAGCGCTATTAGTTTTCGTGAATTTTAGTTGGTATCTGTAGATTCAAATATTTTCCAAAAATATAGAAAACTGAGAATACAGAGTTGGCCATTTAGATACGTTATGTAAGCAAAACATGTTCGAAATCAATGTATTTTAGTTTAGTTAGGGTGCGATGCCCTGGAAGGGATTCGTTCCCTCATGTTCATATAGGTGTTTGTTACAATAATTGTTTTATGTTAAACTATTTAAAATCTGTTTTAGAACAGAATTCGGTAAGTAAGGTTAAAGTTGGTGCCCCATCCGCCAAGATAGACACCAACTTTTCACAAACACCCCAAAGGAGCGCTACAAACAATAAGTACACTTAACTCATATAAAAAGACCACCTACATACTGCATTTTAAGCTACATTCTATACCCCATTTAAGCCTATCAAACATGCAGTATTCAATACACCATTCGATACACCACAACAGGGTACCAACAGTATCCGTTACAAGTGTTCGATCAGAAAAAATAGGTAAGGTGATGTGAGTGCCTGCTAATTTTTTGGTTGTGGGTGAAGTGGTGCTGTCTAGTAGTGGTAAGACAGTAAAGATTCATCATATTCATCAGGGTAGGCGGGTTCTTATTGGTCAGGTGAATCGGCAAGTTTTACGTGATTTGGTTGAGAAACGGTGCTTAACAGCTCATATTTACAAGTATGAGAACGTAAGCAGTGGCGAGGCAGTTGACAAACACCAACCCTAACTTTACCTTGTTGAGGGCTGCTGCTGAAGTCTGGTATGAAGACGGCGCATCCATAGTTCCCGTGTACATACACGAGGAGGCCGATTCACAAACTGGTTGTTATAGTAAGGATTGTGGGTTTGCTAATTGGGGTAAATGGATAAAACAACCTCAAACAAAAGAAGAATTCCAAAACCTAAACTGGAGTGGTCGTAATGGGTTTGCCATAATTTTAGGTTACCAAGACCATAACGGTTACTATTTGGTTGCTGTGGATTTTGATCCTAAATGCAGTCTTATAAAACCAGTTTTTGATGAGCAAGTCTATCATGGGGATGTTTTGCGGTATGAAGAGGCTGTTAAACAGTATGAGGTAAAGCTTGTACAGCATGACATGGCTGTGGAGAAAGGTAAGCAATTATTAGCTGATCTCCCTGTATCGCGAATTGAGCGCACCGTTAACGGTGGCTGCCATGTTTTGTTTAAAAGCCATAAGCCTGTAGCGACTGTAAAGTCCCTTCATAATGTTTGTAAGGTGGAAGTGCTAACAGAGAAACAGCTCTGCATCATGGCACCCTCATTTGGCTACAAACTTGAACATAGCGAAATAGCCATAGTTGAGGACTTTAACCAACTTTTTCAAAACCTCTGCCTAAAGCATGGTTTGTCTTTTGGTAGCGATATTTCATGTACCAAAAATCTGAATGGGGTCAAAGAAAACCTGCAACCCATACAACGACTACAGTCACAGCAAATTGTGCTGTTCGAGGATAAAATACAACAAATAGTAGAGGTGTTTGTGCCTGTTTGGACACAAGGCAACAGACATAACTTAACCACAGCTTTTTGTGGATGGCTCATAAAACAAAATGTTGCCAAAGAGTCAACGCTTAAACTCGTTGGAAGACTATGTTGTGCTGCAAATACCAGTGACGTAGATGCGTCAATTTTTCTAAAAAATGTACACTACCACTATGCGAACAGAGCAAATAAGCCTGATTTGAAGGGCTGGACTGGACTACTACAGGTCTACCAACAGGTTACTGGACAAGAAATGCCTCTTGACGTACAAGAAAAGCTCTCCAAAAACATAACAACAGATAACAATCAAAAACAGCGGAAGAAAGAAAGAACCGACAAATCTCAAATGAGTGTTCAACTCTACAATTTAGCATTAAACAACGGTGTTAAACTGTTTCAGGACCAACATGGCATAGGGTACGCTCAAGTACCTCTTTTCGTGCAGCAGGTAAAGCAAGCTAATCCAGAGGAAGGTCAGGGTTATGAGCTTATTCGTTTGTGTGATGGTCGATTTGAGGATTATTTGATGCATCTCTTCTACACTGCAACGGGTTGTATTCCGTATAGGGATGCTGTTAGGCAGGCTGTTTCTGTTTTGAGTTATGATGCGTCTTGCAAAGAAAAAGTAAGGTTGTCTAATCGTGTGGCTTGGGATCCAAGCGGAGATGGTTCCATATGGGTGGATACTGCAGATAAACAAAACAGAGCTTATCACATAACTAAAAATGGCTGGGTTCTTACAGCAGAGGTTCCCATACTTTTTCAGCGACATCAACACCAACAACC
>Ga0209737_10003991_pt1 | contig 10354 bp, 10 predicted proteins | sample TergutCu122P3_FD_187284 | JGI IMG/M metagenome (GOLD analysis project Ga0209737, IMG submission 187284) | Cubitermes ugandensis P3 segment gut microbial communities from Kakamega Forest, Kenya - Cu122 P3 (SPAdes) (version 2) | ecosystem: Host-associated > Arthropoda: Insects > Digestive system...
TGGACTTACTATCGCTGTGCACAACGGAAACAAATTCATCCCTGTGTATATTACCGAAAACATGGTAGGACACAAATTGGGTGAATTTTCTCCCACCCGCATCTTCCGCGGACACGCCGGACAAAAGGATAAAGGCAAAAAATAGAGCCTACGCTATTTTTCTTCTGCACTTCTTATACAAAACGTTGCATACAGAGGCACAGATTTTATTCCGTTTTCAAAACCAAAATTTTTGGCGGAAATGCGAATGGAATACGGTGGTTTGAATTTTTCTACGTACACGCCCAAACTTTTTGAGCCAACGTTACGACTAGATTTTACTTCAATCGGAATAATACCGTCAGCAAGATTTGCTACAATATCAATTTCGGCACGGTTACCGGAGTTCCAATAATACAACGGAATTTTATTCCCAGTAAGTGTCTGTATTACAAAATTTTCGGTCAAAAATCCAAGAAAAGTTTTGTTGTCGGCTTGCATAATTTCGCTGTATTTTATGCGCGATAGCGTGGTCAGCAAACCAACATCGGATAAATAAAGTTTGAAGAAATTTTCAACCACAAAAGCCGAAAGCGGTGCTTGGATGTTATTTACGAGCGAACAGCGGAGCAACATATTTGCCTCCAAAAGCCATTCGATTGCCGTTTGATATTTTTCAGCATTACTGCCCTGCTCCACCATTTTATACATAAATTTAGTCTGCGGTTTTGCTAACTGCGCCGGCATTGTACGATAAATTTGGTGAATTTTTACAGCATCAACAGTTGCAGCATATTTTATCATATCGGCAAGATAACCCGTTAGTATATTGTCTTTTATAGAGGTGTCAGCGAGTAATATATCCTGTTGTTTTTCGGCAAAATCTTTAACGCTTGCAGGCATTCCGCCGATGTAGAGGTAATTTTTGTAAAGAGTGATTGCCTTATTGTGAATAATTTCAGGAAAAGAGTGATTGGTAAAAAAATGCTCTTTAATAGTTGATGCAAGCAAAGTTTCGTCTATAGCCCAAAGAAATTCCTCAAAATCCATCGGATAAAGCGTTTCTATTTGCACTTTTCCTACCGGAAAGGGTGAGGTCATACGGTTAAGTTTCACACCAAGCAAACTGCCTGCAGTAACAATTTTGAAAGGTAATGGCGATTCTGCAAAAAATTTTAGCGAAGCAATTGCCTGTTCACACTCCTGAATTTCGTCAAAAAAAAACACAGTATTTTCAATGTCAATTTTTTTGCCCAAATAGAGTTCAATGTTAGTCAAAATATTTTGGGCATTAAGCGAATGTTCAAAAAACGAAATAAAATCTGCATTTTCAAAGAAATTCAAATATACATAATGCTCGAAATTTCGTTTGCAAAATTCTTCGAGAATATAGGTTTTTCCCGTTTGTCTTGCGCCAATTAACATCAAAGGCAGAGGTTTTTTCTGCCCGTTCCACCTTAACAATGTGTCTTCAATTTTTCTTTTCATATCTTTTTTATCGATAAATAAATATATTTCATATTAAAAATATCGCCGCAAAGATAATATTATTTTTTAATCTCCGAGACGTAATTTCAGAGAATTTTATGTTAATTTGCCGATTAATAAAAAATAAAAAATGAAAAAACACCTTTTTTGGGCAATCTGCGCCCTCATTTTCACCTTCACTTCATGTACAATGAAAAAAACAGAATTAACATCCGGCATTGATTTTGCCAATTTAGACACCACCGTAAGTCCCGCAACCGATTTTTACCGCTACGCCTGCGGCGGTTGGATTGACAAACACCCCCTAACCGGCGAGTATTCCCGATACGGTAGCTTCGATAAATTAGCAGAAGATAACAAATTGCAGTTGAAAGATTTAATTACTACGATAGCAAAGAAAAAGCACGAAAAAAATTCTATCAAACAAAAAATCGGTGACCTCTATAACTTGGGAATGGATACGAAAACTATTGATAAACAAGGTGCTAAACCTCTTCAAGAAGAACTGAAAACGATTGCCGAAATGAAATCAAAAGAACAACTCCCCGAAATGATGGCAAATATGCTACTCACCGGAAAATCCCCGTTTTTTTGCATCGCAGGAGAAGCAGACCCCGAAAACAGCAGTATGAATATGGCTTGGATTTGGCAAACCGGACTGGGAATAGGGGATAGAGACTATTATTTGGAAGAGGATACAAAACCCATTCGAGATGCTTATACTTCGTTGATAGAGAAGATGTTCATACTTTCCGGTTATGCTAATTTGCTCGGAAAAGAAGGGCAAGAACTTCAATTGGCGCAAGATGTGCTGAATTTGGAAACCGAAATGGCAAAAATTTTTATGTGCAAAGAAGACCTCCGAGACCCTTACAAAACTTATAATCCAACAACAATTACAGAACTTCAAAAAATGCTCCCCAACTTTTCCTTTAATAATTATTTGACAACCTTACAGTTAAATAGTTTAGATAAAGTGAATGTGGGACAAGTTGCCTATTTAACCGGCTTGCAGAAGGTTTTATATAATGCTGATTTAGAAACGATTAAATCCTATTTGGCGTGGAATATTATCAATGAGGCTGCTCCTTTCTTAAGTGAGGATTTTGTAAACGCAAACTTTGAGTTTTACGGCAAAACATTATCCGGAAAAGAGGAAATTCAACCGCGTTGGAAAAGGGTAGTAGGCGTTGTGGATGGTTCACTTGGTGAAGCGGTTGGTCAAATGTATGTGGAAAAATATTTTCCTGCAGAAGCCAAAGAACGGATGTTGAATTTGGTAAAAAATCTTCAATTGGCTATGACAGACAGAATTAACGATTTAACATGGATGTCAAACGAAACGAAAACGAAAGCCATCGACAAACTGAATGCAATGATTGTAAAGATTGGATACCCAGACACTTGGAGAGATTATTCCGCATTGGAAATTGACCCTGCCCTCAGTTATTATGCCAACGTAATGCGTGCCGACCGTTTTGAAAACGAATACCAGTTGAGCAAAATCGGCAAACCCGTTGATCCGATGCTCTGGCTTATGACGCCCCAAACCGTAAATGCCTATTATAACCCAACTACTAATGAAATTTGCTTTCCTGCCGGTATCTTACAACCTCCGTTTTTTGACATGAAAGCGGATGACGCGGTAAATTACGGCGCAATCGGCGTGGTTATCGGGCATGAAATGACACACGGTTTTGACGATCAGGGTAGAAATTATGATAAAACCGGAAACTTAAGCAACTGGTGGACAGACGAAGATGCGATTAACTTCACGGAGCGCTCAAAAATTTTGGTTTCGCATTTCAATCAAATTGAAGTACATCCGGGAACTTTTGCCAATGGAATATTTACTTTGGGAGAAAATATTGCCGACAACGGCGGTGTAAACATCTCATACTTAGCGCTTCAAAAAGCGAAAGAGGAAGGGAAAATTAAGGGTGTTATGGATGGTTTCACGCCGGAACAGCGCTTTTTTATTGCCTACGCCAACGTTTGGGCGGGCAGCATCAGGGATGAAGAGATTTTGCGCAGAACAAAAGAAGACCCGCACTCGCTCGGCATGTGGCGCGTAAACGGAACCCTGCCGCACTGCGACACATTCATTGAAGCATTTGGCGTAAAAGAGGGAGATCCCATGTGGTTAGCGCCCGAAAAAAGAGCAAGTATCTGGTAAAATCATATCGATAAAATTATATTTTTGCGACCGATTTATTAACAAAAAAATTGCTTGCAATGAAAAAAAACGTATTTATTCTATTCTTTGTCTTATTATTATTTGCTACAGCAATGGCGCAAGAAAAAAAAGTGGCAGTGCTGGATCCCGTTGGTTTATCGGATAAAAATATTGGCACCATAGTTCGTGAAGAAATCAGCGCTTCTGTATTTAAAATAGCCGGATATACTTTACTTGAAAGAAAAGAAATTGATAAAGTATTGGATGAAAATAGAATTCAACAACAAGACTTCTTTGACGAAACGCAAGTAGTGAAAGCCGGTAAACTGATGGGGGCAAATTTCGTTTTATTGACATTTATCACAGACATGAAAGATAATAATTATCACATCTCCTGCAAAATGATAAATGTGGAAACGGCAAGTGTTGAAAATATTAAAACCACCACCACAAAAGGCGGAGCAAATAATTTTATTGCTGCGGTTAATAATATTGTAATTGAAATGTTTGGCAGTAATGCGCAACCCAAAAAAATAATGCCGGCAGCCGGCTATTCGGAAGAACTTATTGTAAAGGGAGCAAAAGTTTTTACTTTTGATAAGGAATTAAAGGTAACAAACGGAAAATTAACCACAGAAGAAGTGAGAGACAGAATGAAGATAAATGCAGGTGCGTTGAAGTTGTATAATTACGCCATCGCAAAAAATAAAAAAGCAAATCATTTGGTTGGCTGGGGAACTGCCCTCACCGCAAGTGGGGTAGTAATAAGTTGTTTGTTTGCAAAAAAAGATTACTGGTATGATGAAACTATAATTGGATTTGTTACGGGCAGTTCTGTCGCTTTTGTTGGCGGCATTGCCATGCTCATTCCCGGAATTGTGTTTAAGGTACAAGCGCAAAAGGATATAAGCAAGGCGGTGGATATGTACAACAAAGGCACAACCATCTCGGGTGCGGAGATTAAGTTCGGTTTTACCGGCAGCGGCGTGGGTATGGCGGTAAAGTTTTAAGTTAAAGATTTTTCAAAATCTCTTTCTCTTTGTAGCTATAGTTTTATTTATCCTACAACGATTCTAATAAAAAACTTAGTGTCAATTTTCCATATTAGAATTTATAGTTATGTGTAAAACACAACCCTACGCTCTGTTCAACTCAACAAACAACCCCAATGCATTTACTATTCTGTAAAAAGTTGCTACACTTGGTACAGTAATGCCTTTTTCAATACGTGAGATGTACGATTTGTCCGCGCCAATCCTTTGTGCAAGTTCGGTTTGTGTTATTTTTGCAGTTTTGCGGGCATCGAGCAGTACTTGACTGGTGTAAAATGCGTAAGCCTCTTCATCAAACTTTGTCCTTTCAGGTGTACCATGTTCACCAAATTCTTGTGCCAATACAGCACTGTAATCCCTAATTCTGTGATCGTTTGTCTTCATAGTATTCTTTTTTAATTTTCATCGCTTTTTCAATTTCATTTTGAGGTGTTTTTTCTGTTTTTTTGTGAAATCCGTTAAATAATACCACTATTTTTCCTTCGTCAAAGATGAAAAATATCCTGTAGATATTACTACTAAATTCCATTCTAATTTCAAATAAACCATCTCTAATTAGTTTAATAAATTTGACCGGAAGCCGATCTTCTGTTTCAAGTAGCGAAATAATGTAGTTTAATTTTAGTAATTCATTGGAAGATAGTGTTTTAATAAATTGCTCAAAATATCCTCCATAAGTAATTATTTTTCTTTTCATGACGCGAAAATATATAAATAGTTGTATAATTATGCAACATACTAAAAAAAATAGTCGCAGTTTTTCCATAATTAGATTTTCATATTTTTGCGACCGATTTTAAGGTCGAAAAAAAACAATAATTAACCAAATGAAGAAAATTGCAGTTACTGTTAGTTTTATTTTATTCTCACTCACTCTTTTAGCACAAGAAAGACCGGCATGGTTGAACGATAATCAAAGATCGCAAAAGTACCCTTCCAATGTTTATTTTACAGGATTTGCTTATGGAGAAATATTGCCGAACAAATCTTTACAAGAGATTACTCAACAAATAAAAACAGAAGCCCAAACAGATTTATCGAAAAAGATTCGGTTGCAGGTATCTTCAAAAACACAAACAAAAACTGAAGCTGTTAGCAATAATGGAAAATATAGCGAAAATGAAAGTTTTAAAAATCAGGCTGTTACTGTGAGCAATGCTGAAATAGTAGGAATGAAAAGCGAAACTTATTATGATGAAAAAGCAAAACTTATTTATGCTTTTGCTTATGCAAACAAATATGAACTTATTGGTTACTACAAAAGTAATTTATCTATGAATATCAATCAAATAGAAAGTTACATGAATACAGCCAAAGATTTAGAGACGCAAAAAGAGAAAGCAAAGGCACGACAGCAACTTGAAACTGCAAAACCACTTTTCCTAAAAGTGCGTTATGCTCAGGATATTCTTACTGCCATTGACCCCGACATCTCTTCTGATGATTTGCAACAATCCAAACTGGAATCTTTATACAATCAACTTACACAAATGCAGGCAAGGTTGGAGCAAGGCGTCTATATTATGGTGCAAAGCAAGGAGGATTTGTTTGGCGAAAAAGTAGAAATTGCTGTTGATAAAATTAAAGGAGAATTATCCCGAAACGGATGCAGTTTTACCGGTGTTGATGAGCATACAGACTTGGTACTTACTATTACTATCACGACGAGAATGGTGGGCAATACAGGCAGTATGATCACTTGTGCCGCCGATGCTCAGATTCAATTGTTTGATATGTATAAGCAGAAAGCTATTTATGAGGACAGGATAAGCGAAACAGGCAGTTCTATTACTCAAGAGAAAGCCGGTAGATTCGCCTTAAACAAATTAGCACCTGCTATTGTAGAAAAACTCTTACCTTGGGTAAAAAAATAGAACAAATTATAAACAAACAAATTATTTATTAACCAATTTAAAACCTTATTTTATGAAGCAAAATCGAAAAATAATCAAAAGAATGATCATGCAGGGACTGTTTTTTTTAGTCCTTCTCATTGTTGCACAGTCATGTAAAATTAACTTTGGAGGAAGTACTTATGTAAGAGAAGATTCATACATAAAGATTTCTCCTGAAAAATCTGCTCAAGAAAACTACACCTCTTCATCTCTTAGAAGATTTATGTCAGAAAATCCCGGCGCCTCAGTTGTTGTTAGAGATTTTAAAGCAGCTCAGGGAGCAGGTATTTCGGCTGACAGCGAAAGTAGTCCCCTTTGCCTTTTACTGGAGGATGCTTTAATGAAAAAAAACTTCAATGTAAGAGATAGAATTATTTTTGAAAATATAATGTCAAAAATGGGGGAAATTGTGAATTATGAACAACTTAGCAAAAAAACAGGAACAGATTTAATTTTCGAAGTGAATTTTGGCTATGACAAGTACAATGTAAAAGAATACTATGCAGGTTCGGAAACGAAAGGATTTACCTATAAAAAAGAGATTGGAAAGACAAGTAAGGGATATCCAATCTATGATTATAATGCTCCCATGACGTACTTGCTTTACGGTTATCATGTAAAAATAAAGATAATTATGTTGCGAGATAATAAAATTGGCGGCACTTATACCTATTACTACACACCTTGCGATAAAACAAAAGGTGGATGTAAAATATCAAAAATGTCAATAGGGGATAGTCCATTTTTACGTTATATCGAAAACAATGAATATAAACCCGATGCCTCATTATCGGATAGAGAGCCCGGTACAAATGAGATTGAATACAAAGAAATTGGCAATTTTCTTTCAAAAGTAATTGACAAAATGTTTGAAGATATTGAAAAAAAATAATAAACTTACTACATTATGAGACGTTTTGTATTATTATTAATAGTGTTGTTTGCGACAAATGCCCTACAGGCACAAAAAAAATTAGTGGCAGTGTTTGATTCGTATGGAAGTTCTGTCAGTGAAGAGGTACGGATAGCAGTAAGAGACGCACTTCAGGAAGGTATTGTTAAGTCAAGAAAATATGAAGTACTTGAAAGAGAACAAATAGAAAGTGTTCAGAAGGAATACATATTTCAATCTAATGCATCAGATGAAGAATTACAGGGATGGTCAAAGTTAGTCAGTGCTGATTATACCTGTTTTGCGAATGTGACCAAAATAGGTTCAAATTATCAGGTTGCCTGTAAACTTATTGAAGCAAGTTCTTCGTATAAGATTGTGTTTATGGATAGTTACCGAACAAAAGGAGGTGAAGAAGAGTTAATGACAGGACTTGAGTTTATTGCTAATGAAATGTTTTCGGGTAGAAGCGGTAAAGCTACAATCCCTTGTCATAATTGCTGCGGAAGTGATGAATGTGAAATTTCACTAAGTGATGAGAAAAAGGAAACTTACGAAGTGGCTCTTAGTATTTGTGAAAATAAAGGAGATGGTTGGTCTTTGCCAAGCAAAGAAGAACTAATCAATATTTACAAAAACAAACAGAATATTATTGATGCAGGTGGACGAAAGTTTGAATCTGCTGATTATTGGAGCTCTACTAAAAGAAATAATTATGAAGCATTCGCAGTAAGTTTCAGCAGCGGTGTGGAAGAGTATTACAGCAATTTGGAAAGAAATCATTTTCGTTGTATAAGGAAAAGATAACTCGTAAAGTATTTTCAACAACCTCCTGTGTTTGATAGTTTTGTTGAAATAATACTTATTCGAAATTTTAAAAATACGTAGGTATTTTCGCGAAAAAATACTTAGAAAAATTGAGTAATATTACTCAATAAATCGTATTTATTTTTTACATATCTTTGCCCACGATTAAAAACCAAATTTATTATTAACCAATTAAATTAATCAAAATGAAAAAAATCAATTTTTTAAGATTTGCCTTAATGGCATTAGTAGCAGTTTCTGTTTTTGCATTTGCTCCGCAAACGACTTATGCTCAATTAAGTAAGAAACAAACAAAAACTTTGAACAAAGAACGTGAAAAACAGTATCAAAAAGTGATCAAAGTGTATCAAAAAGAGGGATGGAAATTGAGCGGAAGTTCCCGTACTATTGAAGTAGCGCTGTTAGAGCATTACTCTAATCTTTCCGAAAAAGGCAACGTGGAATTTGTTGGCGAAGTTTCAACTTGCAAATCTATCAATGTTTGTAAACAATTTGCACTCACCAATGCCCAAAACCGCTACGCTTCTCTGGCAAGCGGAAATGTAAAAGGTCGTATTGAGTCTTTGCTCAGAGCAGACGCAAATATGCCGGAAATTGAAATCGACAAATTTATTGCCGCTTACGAAAACATGGTGAAAGCCGAAGTGGGAGGCGTTTTAACCGAAAGCTATTCTATCGTGAAAGATAAAGGTGATTCTAAAGAATTCAAAACATTCTTTATCATGAACGAAGAAAAAGCAGGTGCTGCCAGAATGAGAGCTATGGAACGCTCGCTTCGTGAAACTAAAATCACCGTGGATGAAGCAAAAGAAATTTCAAAATTTGTAAACGAAGGTTTTAAATTAGATTAATCCATTCAAATTCAGTTTATTTGGCTCTTCAAAAAAAGAGCCAAATAAACTTTTTACAGATTCTTTGAAACAAATGAAAAAAATTTTTCTATTATTTCTATTTGCATTAGCTACCATTAACCTTTTCTCTCAAGGAAAACCGGATTGGGTGGATATAGATTTCCGAAATATGAAGTTTCCGGTAAATGTTTATTTTACCGGATTCGCTTATGGCGAAATTTCACCCAAACAAACCAGACAAGATGCTATTAATCAGTTGATTACAGATGCACAAGCCGATTTGATAAAAAAAATCCGCTTGCAAATATCTGCCAAATCTCAAACCAAAATTGAAGCAGTGAGTAACAGTGGTAAATACGATGAAAATGAAACTTTTACAAGTCAGGCTACCACCGAAAGTAATGCCGAAATTGTGGGAATGAAAACCGAATCGTATTATGACGCAAAAGAAAAACTTGTTTATGCTTTTGCTTATGCTAAAAAAAATGAACTTTTTGATTATTATAAAAGCAGTTTGTCGATAAATCTCACACAAATTGAGGGTATTATCAAAACCGCACAAGATTTGGAGGCAGAAAGAGAGAAGGCAAAAGCACGCCAACAACTTGAAAATGCCAAACCGCTTTTTTCAAAAGCACGTTATGCCCAGGAAATGCTTACTGCCATTGATGCAAACACCACTCCGGAAGAATTACAACTGAAAAAAACAGAATCTTTGTACAATCAATTTACGCAAATGCAGGCAAAATTGGCACAGGCTGTACATATATATGTAGTAAGCAACGAAGATTTGTTTGGTGAACGGGTGGACATTGTTACTAACAAAATTAAAGCAGATCTTGCTGCAAAAGGCTGCAGCTTTACTAAAGAGCGAGAGGCTGATTTTAAACTCAATATTAAAGCCACTACCCGTTCATCAACTACGCAGGGGGGAATTGTTTTTTGTTATGCCGATACTTCTGTAGAACTGTATGACATTCACAAACAGAAAGTTGTTTTTGGAGACGAACTGACCGAAAAAGGTGGTTCAAGTTCATTAGACAAGGCAGGGCGGAAAGCAATGGAAGAGGTAGCCAAAAAAATTGCTGAAAAATTAACCCATTGGATACAGTAAAATGAAAAAAATCACAACTTTAGTTTTCCTCACACTGTTTTTTCTCTTTTCGGGTCTTGTGTTGCTTAATGCCCAGACA
>Ga0209737_10003992_pt1 | contig 10353 bp, 5 predicted proteins | sample TergutCu122P3_FD_187284 | JGI IMG/M metagenome (GOLD analysis project Ga0209737, IMG submission 187284) | Cubitermes ugandensis P3 segment gut microbial communities from Kakamega Forest, Kenya - Cu122 P3 (SPAdes) (version 2) | ecosystem: Host-associated > Arthropoda: Insects > Digestive system >...
GCAATGTTGGGGTATTATATGGGAAAAGGTTTGGCTTGGAAATGGTCTGAGCCATTAGGATGGGCGGGGTGTCAGAGAACAGAAACAAATGTGAAAGTTTCCCCAGCTACATTGAGGCCAGATGTGTGAGGGAGATAGGATGAGTAGGGGTGGGCAGGGGATGGTAGAAATCAAACTATTGTGTCATAAGTGGCTGTCTCCTTTCCTTCAGTGTGCGTAAAAGCGGTTTCCATGACTTGCTTAGGGTCAGGCCATCTTCTCTGTTTATGTTGTTTGGGTGCATTTCAAGTTCAATGGCTTCCCTGATGAGATGGTCCATGTAACCAGTCTTAGCCGAGAGGAGTTTTGTGTCCTGTAGTTTAATTAAGTGAAATCAAGAAGTTTGATTCTGATGAAACATCTGTAACGGCTTCAATACATACTGTGTATTTGCAGCCTTCTGCTTTATATAATTCAAGCACTGAACAGTTTTGTGCTGAGTACCAATTCCTTCCACATTTCCTTTTATGTTACTCTATATATTTAGGATTCATTGTATCATAGCACTTGTCTGAGCTGCAAGAAGCATGTTATTCCATGCTGTTGTGCCTGCAAAAAACTTAACAAGTACTGAACAGATTCCATGTTGCACATTTATGATGTCTAGCAATGAAGGCATGCATTTTAGTGTGTATTTTTGTTACTGAAGATGCCAGCATAGCGGGAACAATGATGTGTCATGAATATTTCTTGTAGACGAATACAGTTTCCAGTTTTGAAATTTATTAATGGCTTTCTGTGGTGTTTATGAAGATGATGCTGTCATATTACACAGGTTTGAATGGTTTACACATATAAGTACATATTGTTATATGTGCAAAGATACCTTTTTATAGTTAGCTCTTAGGCCAGAACTCCTGTGGATTCATTATTTACATACTAAAGTGTGACCAAGTAATTTATGAAGTGATACAACAATAAGTTTCACTGTTTCATTAGTGGAAACAACATTTTGCCTCCTATTCCACCAGTTTTTCTATTGCAGATGATATTAAAACCTTCAGGCAGGCTAAGAGTTAATTTGAATTTGGATGACTAAAATCTTTTTGTTATCTGAATGCATTATCCTTGTTTTCTATATATTACTGTGCTCTTATGTACCCTATGTATAATTTTGGTGCATTTGCAGTCAAAACAGCAAATGTTAACCTATTTGTTAAACCATGGCTGTCTGTATGTAGCAACTTGAGAACTACTGAAAACATTTCATGAAACTAGATAATGGAGGGTTTTGCTAAAATATGACAACACATTCCAGTTTGGTTAAAATCAATCAGTAGTAATGCATACTACACCCAAAAAAAAAAATCAAGTAAAGTACACCCTAGAACAGGCCATAAAGACCCAGAGGGGGAGTAGAGGTGTAGCTGTACTCTTTGGCGCTAGATGCAGTTGGGTGGTCGTCACACCCTGGTCGCTTTACCCCACAGGAAAGATGCCCTGTACCCTTTGTACAGGAGGCTGAGTGGGCCCCAGGGCTGGTCTGGACAGGTGTGGAAAATCTTGCTGCCACCAGGATTCGACCACCAGACTGTCCAGCCCATAGCGAGTTGCTATGCTGACTATGATATCCCCGCCCACTGAAACTAAACTTTCTTGTCTCCTCATCCACTTGCCCAGTTTTATGTTATTTATAAGACAGTGTCAAAAGATGGCATTCTAAAACTGAAAATACAGTAGCAGTAACAGCTAGTGCACCAAAGGTGTTATGCAGTGTTTACATTTTGTAACTTGTTCTGTATTGACAGGTACAATTCGTGGACATTGTGTGTGTAAATCGTTATCCAGCATGGTACAGTGATTCTGGTCGAACAGATTTAATTCAACTGCAAGTGAAGAATGAGCTCACTACATGGCATCTCAAATTCAAAAAGCCAGTGCTAATTACAGAATACGGGGCTGGATCAGTAATTGGAATGCACATGGTTGGTCAACATCAACACTATTATACTGTTATCATGTATATTCCTCATTATTTACCTCTGATAAGGTGAATCTCCTTAAAGTGGGGGAAAGGAAGATTCTTGCCATAATTGAGGATCTGCATTAACTGTGGGTGTTTCTATAGGCTATTTTGGGGATATTTTCTGAACTCAGTATCAAGTGCCTTGGTGAAAAAGATATTCACCGTTTTGCAGGATGGATCTTTCTTGGACCCCACAAAGTAAGCATCTTCCACTTCTACTTGAAGAAAGCAAACAAGCCAGCCTTTAAAATGATATACAGTTTATTCATCCAGAAAACATTCAAAGAAAATGTGCTCATTATGATGTAAGGGGCAGATGGATATGCTTCCTGTTCTTTCTGTATCTCCTTATATTCTCTTATTATGGGCATAAATGCTATATTAGTGAAGTCTTTGAGTATTACCCATGAGTTTTTTGCTGTCACAACTATTTCACTCGATAGATTGCAGGATCACATATCATTCTGAAGCGAGGAATCAATGATGTGTTATTAAAACAAAAAGAGATTAAGTTGTTGGCAGCAGGAGGTGAGAAGCTGACTTACATTCATGAACGACTGCTCAAAGCACATGGTGAAGCTGCTTTGATTATGAGTACTTTTTGATGGTGGGAAGATTGATTAAAGAAACTGAAACAGGAAGAGCAGTACCTCATAACAAACCATGGAGTGGTTGCGCTTGCACAGCAGTAATGCCTTACAATATTCAATGGTTTGATGAGCTGATATGTGGTAAAGCACTTTATATTTAACTGTTGAATCCTTTATTAAATTAATTATCAACATAAAATAAATATTTATGATTGCTTTATAAGAAAGGAATTATAAATATTTTATTATTTTGGTTGTACATTTTACGTATTTCTTTCAGATATAAGACTAGTGATTGTTGTATATAATCATGTTTTTATAGTATTGTAACTTTTTCATATCCAAATGCCATGTGGTGGAACAATGGATCAATGGAATGCATGTAGGTATTGTATATTAGTATGTGTATATGTACACGCGCACATGTGTGTGTGTGTGTGTGTGTGCACGCGCACACATTTAAATGTGTAGTTTGTATGTATGTATGAATGTGTAGATAGCTGTATGTATGTAACAACCAATGGGTATGTTTCATCCTGTTCATTAGTGAAGGCAATATAATGTAAATTATTGAGAGTTTTGGCTGTTCCAAGGTCCTTGCTTGTTGGATGCCAAGAATGCTGGTTTACACACAAAGAAGCAAGGGAAGCAGATTCTACTAACCTTTTGCACCTGTATCACACATCTATTATAGCCTCTCACATTTCACTATCCCAGCAATAATAGGTGACCTGTCTGAATCACAATGTTTATTGTATGTAATCTCAGAAATGTACTCACAGTTTGCTGTTTACAGGCACCATCTTCCATGTGGACAGAAGATTATCAAGTGGTCACACTGAAAGAACACTTCAAAGCTTTTGACACCCTGTATAAAGAAGGCTTCCTCATTGGTGAGATGATTTGGAACTTTGCAGATTTTGCTACACCCCAAGGTGAAGTGTTCTACGTATATGTATTAGGTGGTGTATGTTAAGGAGTACAGTCTTCTGGGTGTGGCATCATGTGGTTCTGGACACAAGTACCAATGTTGCAGAGGCACGTACTACCTCCATCCTCTGTGTAGAAGACACTGTAAAAGTAAAGAGGACATGTTCGTCTGAAATATTGGTACACATGCGCCAGAGGACATGGTATCACTCATATCCGAGAAGATAATAATATTAAAAAATCTCAGATCCCAGGTGCTGTCTGTGTTAGATATAGAAAGGTGTATGATGATTCCACTAGGTGAACATAATTTAGCATAATGCACCATACTGACATTCAAGATGAAAGTTAAAAGTTCTTTCTGTGCTTACTTAAGCAACACATTATGAACATATGATGGGGAATGAAGGTACAGGTCCATACATTTTTAACCTTGGTAATGGATGGAGGAGCATGTTCAGATTCACACCTTAGCTACTTTCTCCTGGGACTGAACCGCAGGTATCCAGTGCATATGGGGTTACAAGGGCCTCAAAGCCAGCCTGAATTTGGTGTCAACAGAATCCCTGCCTCTGTCTGGAACGTGAGTTAATGCATGGTGTACCAGGAGGGTATCTGCCATATTTCAAAAGAACATTCCTTAGGTTAATTTATACTGATAGAACCACACATACCTATATCAAGTTAAGTGGTTACAGGGATAATGATGTGAATAAAGTGTGGTCTTCATGCGGTTCCATGTACTGTACCTGTTAAACGTGATTTATTATCCATACACTGTGCAGGTCCATTCTTGAGCTAATAACCAAGCCACACCATGTGCAGGCCACTTAATACTATGTAGAATACTTGGAACCCTAACAACAATTCTTATGACAATAGTATATGTTTTCCTAGGTTAAGTAATGTCTTTATGTCTTTGAGATGTTAATTAGATGTTAAGTACAGGTGTTAAAATGTCTCATTTTAATATGTATTGGGTAATCTCTAAATGTATAAAAGCTCTCTTTTCTTTAAAACTTTATGCGTAATGATCTCTGTAAACCTTAAACTTTGTATATAGGTATGTTCATACATATTGATGTAATTTAAGCTGAGGGATGTTTTCCCAAAGTGTGACAAATTCCTCCTGGTACATCGTATATACTTCTTGTCTATTTAACGCTCCAACTACTGCCCACTAGAGAGGGCTTTTAAACTTCATACAGTGCACTCAGTCTGGCACTGAAGGGTTAATGATAGGTATGTTGTCAACTGAAAATGTTACAACAGCAGGATGCAAAGCCAAAGAATTCACATAATATATTTGTTTGCTTCTGTTAATTTGAATTTCACATTTATGCAGTTCCATCTTTCTTTTTATAGAATTCACTCGTCCTGGAGGATGCAAGAAAGGCCTTTTTACTCGGGAACGACAACCAAAAATGGCAGCCCATATTACCCGTTGGCGGTATTGGACATTGGCCCATAGTGCTTTTAATGTAACATTGCCAAATGATTTGCTGTTTATGGGTTCATAATGTACATGTGTGTCAAAGTTTTTCTTCTTGTCATTTATCAGTGTAATTTATTTATGGAATATAACACAGCCAAGACAGCTGCTTATGGTGAGAACCAATAAGGATATATATATATATATATATATAGAGGCAGGTAACAAATAGGCCACATTGTGAAAATTTTACTGTGTTTAATAACAAGAAATTGTGAACAGATCAAGTGTTTAATTTTTTTTAAATAACTGTAAATATGTTACACGTTGCGACCATATGCATAATGTGATTCGATGCCATCATGGGCAAACAGTGGGCAAGCGGCTCATGAATATATAAAATGTCTTATGACTGCTACGGTTGCTGGCACAACTGTTATTAACACTTCACAAAAGTATCTCATATGAAAGTGCTGCTCCTTGTGGTCTGTATTTATACTGTTCCTGAAAGGAGCATTGAATAAAACATCTTGTGCCATTTCTCATTAGGGTGAGTTTATTACAGAGGGAGCAAGAATATATGAGAATTTACAGGCTCAAGTTTTACTGACCTAACGTGACATGATGGTGGTGATGATGGCAAGAGACATTTGCTGTTGAAATTTACAGCTGGGATATTGGAAGAGAAAATGGAATAAAATCAAGAGGACACATATCAATTTCTCCATAAACAAAATCTATATTGTATTTGTAATTTTAACATAATTACATTAAATTAACTCATCTTATCTTCCTTTCACAGAGAATGTACTGAACAATCCCCAGTAATCCTTTCCATGGAAACCTAATTTAGTCCATGTGTATGTATGGACACTAATAAGAGAAAAATTGCAGTTTGTTTAATACACTTTTGAAATAATCTATTCCGTTTTGATACAAAACTCAATAAATTCTATGTATGCTTTCAGTCATGCAGCTACCAGTATATACCAAATAATATACTATATTGCACATTTATTTACATAATAACAGTGGAAACTAAAACAATAACACAGTCAACTACCAAATATATATTACAATAATACAGCCTACACTACATACATGTAATATGTTACAAAGTAAGTCAGATTAGGTGGCTGTAGTGTTAGACAATTTGCATCATAACAACAAATGCTGTCTACAGCTTTGCTGTTTGAATATGTTAACTGGCACATTCTATGCCCCCCCTCCCATCCCCCAAGGAAAGAAAGGAGGCTTATGAATTTGCACCCCAGACGACAGCAGTCTTTTTAGTCACCTTGTGAGACCCTCATATTTCTAACTCAAAGCAGCAGAGTCCTTGAGAAACCAGTATTTCCTCAGTCATTCAAGAAGTTCCCCATATTTTCTGGAACCTTAAGTTTCATTATCACCTCCACTGCAACCTGCCACTGGTCATTAAGCCATATGAAAACACCCTAAATCCTTCTAACATATCCTTTATGATCTCTTTTAATATTAAGCTCTCATCTACACTAAGGTCTTCCCAGCAGTTTCTTTCCTTCAGGTTTTCCCACAAAATCCCTCACGCATTTCTCAAATATTTCATGCATGGCACATGTCCCATCCATGTAATCCTCCTTAGTTTGATCATCCTAATAAATGGTTTGGAGTACAAATCATGACATCCTTCATTACATAATTGTCCCCAGCCTCCTGGTATTTTCCTCCCTCTTACAGAAGCACAAACATTACTAAACAACTGAAGCTTGTTGCAGTGGCTGGCAGAAGGTGCAGATAACTGGAGTGTGACAGGTTTACAAGCTCTTGGTCATGAGCCTCTGATGCAATTAAACAGCATGACAGTGGGAACAGATAGAATCACCAACTACGTGATACATGGTAGAGTAAGGCAATATTATAATTTAGCCTTTTACTATCAGGTGCTTTCAGGAAAGTCATGTTAGATTTGCATCATCATATTTTGGTTCAGTTCAACTCAGAACTTGTTAGCATAACTTCTGCTCTGAATGATACATACTGGTACTGTACTGAGATATTTGAGGTTCTCATGGTGGTGTGCAGACTACACATTATCACATCCTAGAAGACAGTAATCATCAATCATATACTTTCAGTGTGTAAATATGATACAGAGATAAGTGAAAGTTCTGTTGCTTTACTTAAACAACAGGCAAATAAATTTATGTGTAATGAAATTAGTAAAATTTCTTTCAAGCAGCTATTGCAAACTTAACTTTTTAAGGTTCATCATATCATGTTGTAGCATAACTGATATTATATTATTATTTATATACATATATATATATTAGGTAGATCAAATATAAACCGACCTCTGTCAGTTGCAACCAGCAAATGAGCACGATTGTGTTATTGACCTTGTGCGGTGGTGTGGTGGTGAGTGGGGACCCTCCTCACTTCGCCGTCAGACTCTCCCTTCTCAGTTAGTTGAATTCAAGATGGGCGAGAGAGAGGTGCCAATTACTGTTGCACAACGTGTTGTAATAAGGTTCCTAACCAATGAAAACGTTGGGCCCAATGAAATTTGGTGTAGATTACGTGCACAATATGGGGAATCAACACTATCGAAGACGCAAGTGAAATTCTGGCATAAAGAGTTCCGTGGAGGAAGAGAAGCCATGCAAAACACAAGTCATCAATGACGCTCAAGGACAAGCATCAGCCCAGAGAATATCACAGCGTTTCGTGACCTTATTGAAGGCAATCATCGGCTTACTGTGGTTGAAATTTGTCAGGAGCTTGGTACGTGTATCAGCTATGGGAGTGTGCAGTCCATCATCAAAAACGAGCTGCTGCTTCGAAAAATTTCGGCCCGATGGGTACTCAGGCTGTTGAGTGATCAACAAAAAACTGCTCGTGTTCAAATCTCTGAAACATTGTTGGCGCGCTACGAAGAGGAAGGAGATGCATTCATTCATTGCATAGTGACCTGTGATGAAACCTGGGTGCATCACTACACACCAGAGACGAAATACATCTTCATGAAAAAGAGCAACTGGTTATGCTGTTTATGAAAATAATAGTTGTATACCCTAAAAATCATATAAAATGCATAAATATACCTAACAGACAACTTGTGGAGTTGAAATAGAAGATACACAAAGCATCAGTCTTAACTCACATGAAATGGCATTCATTGGCCAGTCTTTGTAATGGAGATGCAGTGTGTTTTCTGTGCAACAGGAAATAAATGTTTAAACACCATTTAAATAAATTTCAGTCTTAAAATGGCTAAAGAAATAAAATTCAGTCACTACTTTTGTTTATTATGTAGTAAACTGGCAATTCACATGACATCCAGCATGAAGCATTTGAGTAATAGCTCTTTGATGTATGCTGCTGTATAAAGATCATTGGCATGGCACAAGTATACACAGGTTTACTGGGACATACACTGACTATGACGGTTCGTTCATATCTCAGTACAATCGTATGAATCAATTCTAGATACAGTGACTGACTTTAGAGTAAGTCATATCAGGTTATGAATGCCATAACATTCAACTTGTTAATCTTTTGCTTCTGCTGTAGCTTCAGTATGTCACCACCATTTAATTTACCATATATATGTACACACACACACACCACTAATAGATAAAATAGCACTTCTAGTTACATGCATTTCATAGTCACTTTTCATTCTGATTGGATGCATACAGCATAATTACACACTGCATTCACTAATTTATCAAAATTAGGCTATAGAATTTCTCATGATTAACACACCCCTGTACAGAATACACTACAACTGAACAGTTTTGCTACTTCACCTTCTGCAAGCAAAACAATCATATTCCACCTGTAGTAACTGAAAAAATTATATTAGTCTGTCTGAAAAACAGATAATGAAACACAAAACAAAAATTGCTGTGATTTAGGATTCCAAACTTTAGGTTACATATTGTTTGATGTGTGTATTTTACTACATACAGAATGTTACTGATTACTCAAAATTATGTTGTACAATAAGCAAAGTTACTGGACTTAGTCCTCCTCAACAACTGTAATTTTGGAATGACATCTCTGGTTTGCATTAAAATGATATGGAAATAAAATATGAAGAATGGCACTGGGAATATGGTCTTTGGGATGTGATGTCATGTTGTTGGGAAGATTAGGTAACACACTAGTGGAACCTGCTGCCTCCATCATTAGGGTAACCTTCAATTCATTCTACTCTGCTGATGGAGGCAGCAGATTCCTCTGAAATGCATGTATTTTTCTACCAAACTGCATGATGGCATATCGTACAGACCATAGTCTTCACAGAATTGTGAAGACAGAGGTTGCAGGTCCTTCCAAAATGGTGGTTCCAAACTACTTGACATCATACACCAGCAAACAACAGTCATTACCAAGAAAACTTCAGATCTCACAAATATACTTAAATATCCTTGGCAGTTGCAATACATCAGGGCCCTCAGATACACTTCATTGAAGTGGAAAGCAGTAGCCACAATAAGGTTATGAAATTCGAACATGGCATTCTATACACCACACAGAGCTGTGCATCTTGTCCAGTGTACGACTGCATAACGTACAACTAACATTGAGGAAACAAAACACATCTGACTCCACAGAAGTCATATCACACAATATGCAGCACATGACTGAAGATTGAACTTACAATAACAACATGTAATGAAGACAGCCTTCAGCATTAGATCACCAAGTTAAGAGCAACATTCCATTAACAGATTCACATGAATAGCAATATTTTTTAAGTACTTCTGTAACTACAGCCATTGACAGTAAATTTACAATAAACTAGTTTTTATTAATCTATTCACACTATTTCAACATGGCCAGATTTATTTTGATAACTTTCTTCATAAATACAATAACTCTACTGAAAATAATTACTGGCTTTTGACTTGGTGTGACACTAAGCACAAATGTACTATGAACAAATGCAGCCTTCAAAGAAAGGAACAGTTCTGATGATCCATAGAGTACTAATCTGTATGTTGAAAACAGCTATGGCCCATATCTTTATTTTTCTTAATAACTTCAGGTAATCATCATTACGTACTGTTGCATTTTTGGAATCTTAGAACATTTATTGTTGGAGTATTTGTGATGCTTTGAATGGCTCAGACTGTATAGCACTACATATACATTTAAATGATGTTACCAGAGTGGCAAACATAGTGGCCATGTTCCTCTGTGTATCCAGACAGCAGACACCTGCTCAAATACAGTTTTTGTACAAACACTGTGATTCTAATTATCAGAAGCACTGGAACTTATGAACATTATTTATTTGTTTCTATGACTGCTAGTAGTTTCTTTACATGTGTCCTCCTTCCCATTCCTACATCTCCTTCAACTTTTTCACACACATCACACCAAATTTACATGGTACACAAGCATTC
>Ga0209737_10003994_pt1 | contig 10352 bp, 9 predicted proteins | sample TergutCu122P3_FD_187284 | JGI IMG/M metagenome (GOLD analysis project Ga0209737, IMG submission 187284) | Cubitermes ugandensis P3 segment gut microbial communities from Kakamega Forest, Kenya - Cu122 P3 (SPAdes) (version 2) | ecosystem: Host-associated > Arthropoda: Insects > Digestive system >...
ATGCTTCAGATGTAGTGCAGATAGAGGGTTATAAAATAACTACTATGTATGTTGACGCAGGTTATAGCAATAGAGATGGTTGGGCTGCTTTGTCAGTGGGGGTATATGTTATCAGACCAGAAAACAAAAATGTATTTGAAGGCGTTTATCATATTGGGGAAGGTATTTTACAAGGCTGGTGCAGTTATAAAGGCTATCCAGTAGATGATGGCTCGCCTTATGGCGTTCAACTTATGGGATTAGAGACAGGTACAATAACAATAACGAAAGTAAATCAACATTGGAGATATAGAATAGATGTTGATGTAGTGGCAAGAAATGGCTACAATATAAAAGGCAGTTTTACAGGAAACTATATACACTTCTCTTTTGGATATGACCCCGAAAGTTGAAATACACGTTCCCACGCTCGCGCCGATGTAATCGGTGCGTTATATATATAAAAGGCACGATTTGCAAAATCGCGCCAGCGGGGAGAGAGATAAGGTTAATACAAAAATCCAAAATGCCAAAGCGGAATAATGTTTAAATAGCCAAATTCGATGTCGTCTTTGACAACAAAAGCGTTTTCTACACCTTGAATTTGCTTTTGTTCTTTGTTTTTTCCGCCGATTTCAAAAGTAAAATCGTCAATCATAAAGTCAGATTTTTCTGAGGCGATAACATTGTGATTTACAGATGCTTGATTAATAAAAAATGTTTCTCTTACATTGCCGATATTAGAATTTTCATTTGCCAAAGCATAAATCAAATTTGGGTTGTTAAGATAAATTTTTTCGGTTTTACTCAACGCTGCAATACCCGAAGTTTTGCCTTGCAGTTGATGAATTAAACTTGCCTTTTCCATCAAAACAAGGTAGTCCTTAACCTGATTTCTGCTAATGTCCAATGCACCTGCCAAACCATTAAAATTGGGCTTGAAAGGCACGCTTTGAGCCACCACATAAAGCAGTTGTTTGAGTTTGCGCGAAGTGGCAACATTCATATTTGCAAACAGCGGAATATCATTTTCAAGTGTCTGATTGATAACATTTTGCAGGCGCATTTCAAAACCTGCCTCCGCATAAAAAGGGTAAAATCCTCTTTGCAAATACTCCTTATATTGCGCCAAAGGAAATTCAACAGGCACATCTACCTTATTATCAAGCACTTCGGCAAAAGAATATGTCCGAATTTGCGTTTTTTCTTTCATATTCAAATATTCCCGAAACGACATTCCTGCCAAAAAATAGTTCAACGCTCTACGGCTTAAATCATCGCTGCCTTTGTAAATATCAAGAATTGACGAGCCAGTAAAAACCACCTGCAACTTTGGAAAATAGTCGTACATCATTTTTAACTCTTTCGACCAGTCGGGGTATTTGTGAATTTCGTCAATAAAAAGGTGCATTCCGCCGTTTTTGTGAAAATTTTCGGCAAAATCAAACAATCTGTTTTCCGAAAAATAGGCATCATCTGCATTAACATAAACCGATTTTTCTATGTCAAGGTATAATTTGATATGCTGTAAAAGTAACGTAGTTTTTCCAACTCCACGCGCCCCTACAATGCCAATCATTCGGGCATTCCAACTGATTTTGTCGTGCAGATAACGCACAAAACCTGTGTCTGTCAAAGACAACAATCGTTTGTAATAATCAATAATGTTTTCCATAATCTCTAAAAGTGCATATTTAAAAGTGCAAAATTAATAAAAAAATGCATATTTTAATGTGCAAAATTAAAAAAAGACCGCTCTTTTTGGAACAATCTTTTTTTACTATGTGTAAATCCGTGTTATCCGTGTGCTAAATCAAATTCAGTAAATATTGTCCATACTCGGTTTTGTCTAAATTTTTGCCGAGTTCGCGCAATTTTTCATCATCAATCCAGCCGTTGCGCCAAGCAATCTCTTCGATGCAACTAACATAAAAACCTTGTCTGTTTTGAATAGTGGCGACAAAATTTGAGGCGTCAAGCAGCGAGTTACAGTTGCCCGTGTCTAACCAAGTAAAGCCACGTCCAAATGTCTCTACCTGTAAAGTTCCCTCTTCAAGATATACTTTGTTTAGGTCGGTTATTTCGTACTCGCCTCGTGCAGAAGGTTTCAGGTCTTTTGCCTTTTGCGTAACGGTGTTGTCATAAAAATACAAACCCGGTACTGCAAAATTGCTTTTTGGGTTCTGCGGTTTTTCTTCCAAAGATAACACTTTTCCGTTTTGGTCGAATTCCACCACACCATACGCACGCGGGTCTTTTACAGAATAGCCAAAAATGCAAGCACCTTTTTCTATCTGAGCAGCGCGGTGCAACATTGTAGAAAAATTTTGTCCGTAAAATAGATTATCGCCCAAAATTAAACAACCTTTGTCGCCATTGAGAAAGTCTGCGCCAAGCACAAACGCCTGCGCAAGTCCGTTTGGCACCTCTTGAATTTTGTACTCAAAGCGCATTCCCAACTCTTCGCCTGTACCAAGTTGCTCGCGAAACATCGGCAAGTCGCGCGGAGTAGAAATTATCAAAACCTCGCGTATTCCTGCCAACATAAGTGTAGATAGCGGATAATATATCATCGGTTTGTCATAAACAGGCATTATTTGCTTAGAAATTGCCTTCGACAGCGGAAACAACCGTGTTGCACTGCCGCCTGCTAAAATTATTCCTTTCATATAATATAAGATTAAGAATTTTTGCAAAGATAATAAAAAAAGTTAAGACTAAGAATGTTAGTTAGTTCATATTTTTCTAATTTTTTCAATATAAAATTTGCCTATTTGATATATAAAATTGTTGCAGATATATAAAAATCTTCCATATTCTACCAAATTTCCACCAAATTTTGCTTTAAAATCGCGCACACCGTACTCCTCGTAAGGTCTTCCTGCTCCCATCATATCAAAACGTGCAAAGTTGTTTTCGGCAGCGTAATTTATTCCTGCGTATGTTGCCAAAGTAGAAGTGAAAATGTTTTTAAATTTTCCATCTAAACCGCAGGCAAACCATTCATACACAGTGTGTTGATTGAAAAGAATACAGATACTTCCACCAATAATTTTTTCTTGATATTTTATGCCGAAAATTTTACATTCTGGTAATTTTGCTATTTTTTCAAAAAATTGGTATGGAAAAAGCGGCGTTTTTACTTTGGTTTGATATAAATTTTTTAATATTTCATAAAAATTTTTCAAATAATTTTCCTGCGAGATTTCCACAATTTCCGCGCCGTTTTTTTGAGTTAATTTAATATCACGAACTTTTCCACTGCTCATTTTACTTTGTACATATTCAACATTGAGCGTTGCAATATGAAAATTCAGATGCCCGTTGTAAATAAAATCACTTTCAGCAAAAACATTTTTAAATTTCGAATAATTATTATAATTTCGTATTTCAATATAAATCGCTCTGTTTTTTAACGATTTAATAGTAAAATTGAGCAAAGTTTTCAATGCTTTTTCTGATATATTTTCGTCTAAAAGCGCGCCACCAGCAATAATTGCTCTTTTACTGAAAAAACGCTTTACTTTGCCACCATCAGCAACAATATAACCGCAAATAATGCCGACAAGTTTGCCATTTTCTTCAACCCCAAACACAAATTCCTCTAAAAACGACAGCGAACAATAAAAATCGTAGCACTCTTTTGTTTGAAAATACGATGAAAAAGGCGAAATCTGCGCCAAATTTTGCCATTGTTCTGTGTTTATTTCGTTGTATTTTAGCGTTTTTATCATTAAATTATTCAAAAGTTTATGCAAAGGTACAAAAAAGTTAAGAGATAAGAGATAAGAGTTAAAGATTTTTTATAATTTTGCGGACATTTGATTTTATTAATTATGACAGCATCTAAAATAAAACAGGAACTTTTTGCCTTAGCAGACGAGCAAAAACGTGAATTTTTGCCCTATTTTTTCAAAACGGGCGAAGGGCAATATGGCTACGGCGATAAATTTATTGGTGTGGTGGTGCCAAAACAGCGCGCTTTGGTAAAGCAATATAAAACATTGGAACTCGCTGATATTAAGCAACTTCTCAATGACGAATATCACGAGTGCCGTTTAACTGCACTGCTTTTTTTGGTAGAAAAATTTAAGCAGACAAAAAAAGATATTGCTCAACAAAAAATTATTTACGACTTTTATATCTCTAATTATCAGCGAATTAACAATTGGGACTTGGTAGATTTGTCTGCACCGTATATTGTGGGCGAATTTTTGCTCAACAAACCCGCTGACGAATTGCTGCAATATGCAAAGAGCGAAAACCTTTGGCTGCAACGTATTTCAATTATTGCCACGCTTAGGTTTATTCGTGCAAACCGCTTTGACAAAACATTTGAAATAGCAAAAATTTTACTCAATCACCCACACGATTTAATTCACAAAGCGGTTGGTTGGATGCTGCGCGAGGTTGGCAAAAAGGATTATAATGCTGAATATCAATTTATTATAGAAGAAAATCGTTATCAAAAAATGCCGCGCACAATGCTGCGTTATGCAATAGAAAAATTTCCTAAAAACATTAGGCAAGATTTTTTGAAATCGAGAATTTAGAATTATTTTTTGCAAAATAAAAAATTACTCTTTTATATCTTAAAAAAATCACGGACATTTTTTTCTTATAATAAAAATATTCAAGATTGATAAAACGGCAAAAATTCCAAAACCGATAGCCGCAACAGACCAAAAACCGCTTGGTTCAAAATCTATAAAAACCCTTGAAATGCTTTTAACATAATGCGGACGAACAAGCAAAACCGCCGCAAGCGCAAACAGATAAACGGCAAAGTTTATACCGCAGGCAAGCAAAATATAAAACTTAGCAATGCTGTTTTTTGAGTAACCGATAAGACGCAAATTTTGCAGTTTTTGCATATTTTTTTGCAAAATAAGGTAAATGCTCAACACCAAAATCACAAACGAGAGAATACAAATAAAAAGCCCCACAGCAACGGCAATTCCAATAATAATTTTCAAAAAAAACGACATTTTGCCAATAGCAGCATTTTCACCCTCAACCTCATAACCGCGCTCGCTAAAAAAGGTTGCAATCTGCTCATCTGCAATGTTATCAACTTCCAAAATCAAGCGTGCGGGGTTTGTCTTTGAGCCGCTTGCAAAGCGATTGTTTGCCCACTGCATAAACTTTTCAGGCACAAGAATTGTGTTAATTCTATTGGAAAAACCGACAACTTGTCCAACATAATTTTCCCTTTTTCCATTGCCTAAAATTGTAATATCCATAGAGACCATACCTGCCAAATTCTGCGAAATCTTCGGCATAGAGCGCGATTCGGCAAAACCAAAATTGTACAAATCAAGATAGGTTTTCGGCAAAATTATAGGAATAAAATTGCTGTCGGGCGAAAAAGTCCATTTTTCAGATTTCACATCAATAAAATCGTCAGGCACGGACTCAAAAAACAGGTCGGTGCCGAAAGATGTTCCCTGCGCTGTAATACCGCCGTAAATCACAAATTGCGATGAGGTAAATGCGCCAACGTGCTTTACAAAACGTGCTTTTTGCAACTCCTCAATCTCATTTTCGCTAAAACCCGATGTCTTTTTTATCGCATTTATGGTTTTGACTGGCTTTGTAATCACAAAAAAATCGCGTTTAAAAATTGTATCTTTTTGCGAAAAAAGCGGATTGATGTCGAAAAAAAGTTGCAACGCAAGCAGCACAATCGCCAGACCAATAAGATTTGCCACCGCAAACCCAAAAAGTTGCGACTTGGAAATATTTTGAAGTAAGAGTTTATTCAACATAAAATTGAGTTAAGAATTAAGGAGATAAGAGTTTTTTTGCAAAAGTACAAAAAATTTGATTAATTTTGCACTCAAATTTAAGTTAATAAGTAACTTGCTAATATTAACTTACTATACTGAATTTATGCAAATTAAAACATTCATTTTTAATCCTTTTATGGAAAACACCTACGTTGTTTGGGACGAAAGCAACGAGGCGGCTATTATTGATTGCGGTTGTCTTTATGAAAATGAAGAGAAGCAATTAAAGCAATTTGTTGAAGACAACAATTTGATTGTCAAATACCTAATCAACACTCATCTTCATCTTGACCATCAATTTGGCAACTATTTTGCAGCACAAACTTTTGGCGTTTTGCCAAAAGCGCACAAAGATGACGAAAAATTGATTGAAAATTTGAAATCGCAAGCAATGATTTTCGGTATTCCCGTGCAGGTTGAGGCGCAAAATTTAGGCGGTTATCTCGATGAAAAGGACGAAATTCGTCTGGGAAACACTATTTTGAAAGTTATTCACGTTCCGGGGCACTCTGCGGGGCATTTGTGTTTCTACAACGAAAAGGACAAAGTGCTTTTTTCTGGTGATGTGCTTTTTGCAGGCAGCATCGGCAGAACCGACTTACCCGGTGGAAATTTCGAGCAATTAATCACAAACATCAAGCAAAAATTGCTCACTCTACCCGATGGAACCGCTGTTTTTTGCGGACACGGCGAAAACACCACCATAGGAAACGAAAAACAACATAACCCCTTTTTGTAGAGTGTAGAGTTTAGAATTTTTTGTCTAAACTCTAATATCTAAACTCTAATATCTAGACTCTAAAAAAAATGTTTTCCAAAACAAAAGCGATAGTTTTACACCATTTTCCTTATTCTGATAACGGAAAAATTGTTCATTTTTACACAAAAAACGAAGGAAGAATGTCGGTTTTTGTGCGTACTTCAAAACGTTCTGCAATAAAAATGTCGCTTTTACAACCCTTTTCAGTGGTAGAAATCACGCTCAACAACAAATCAAACCGCACGATGCAATACATCAAAGAATGTAATGCTGGTACGGTTTTTAGCACAATTCCCTTTAATCCGATAAAGAGCGCAGTAACGCTATTTTTGGCTGAAATTTTTTATAAAACGCTAAAAGAGCAACACAGAGACGAAAATTTGTTTGATTTTTTGGAACAATCAATCGTGCATTTTGATAAATGTACAAATGGAATTGGTAATTTTCATCTGATTTTTTTACTGCAATTTTCAAAGTTTCTCGGTTTTGCACCCAATGTTGAAAATTGTGATGAAACCGGACTTTTTGACTTAAAAAACGGTGCAATTTGTCAAGAAACGCCGCTTCACAATCTATATCTTTCACAAGAGGAAACAAAAATCTTTGTGCAACTGCTACGTTTTGGCTTTTCCACAATGCACCTCTTGAAACTTTCTCGCACACAACGGCAAACAATTTTAGAACAAATTTTATTGTTTTACAAGTTACATTTGCCCGAATTTTCCAATATCAAATCGTTGGAAGTTTTAAAACAAATCTTTGATTAGTGGTTAGTGTATAACGGTTAGTGGTTAATGTAAAAAAAACTAACCACTAACCGTTATACACTAACCACTATTTAGAGTCAAGCCAAATAGTTACAGGTCCGTCATTTATAAGTGAGATTTGCATATCTGCGCCAAAAACGCCTCTTTTAACATTTTTGCCGAGTTTTTTGCTTATCTCATCGCAAAATTTTTCATAAAGAGGAACAGAAATTTCGGGTTTGGCAGCCAGAATATAGGAAGGACGATTGCCTTTTTTGGTGGAGGCATAAAGTGTAAATTGACTGACAACAAGAACCTCTCCGTTAATATCCTTGACCGACAAGTTCATAACACCCTTTTCATCGTCAAAAATTCGTAGATTGACAAGCTTTGAAGTCAGATATTCGATGTCAAAATCGCCGTCTTCATCACAAATTCCTACCAAAACCAAAAACCCCTGCCCTATTTGAGCAGCAACTTTTCCGTCAATTTCAACAGACGACTTTTTTACTCTTTGAATTAAAATACGCATAAATCAAAATTCGCTTGAAAAATGAAACTTTATATTTTCAAAATCATTTTGTGCCATTTGTAAGACGTAGCCGCTTTCGGCGAGAAAAACATCGCGTCCGTGAATGTCCTTTGCCATATATTGCGCTTTGCGGCGGCGGAAGTTTTCAAGTTCTTTTTCATCATCGCACTCAATCCAGCACGCTTTGTAAAGCGACAGATTTTCCCAACGGCATTGCGCTCCGTACTCGTGCAAAAGGCGATATTCGATAACTTCAAATTGCAGTTGCCCAACGGTGCCGATAATTTTTCTGTTGTTGTTTTGATGCGTGAAAAGTTGCGCCACACCCTCGCCCATAAGTTGCTCGATGCCTTTGTTGAGTTGCTTGGATTTCATCGGGTCGGCGTTTTCTATGTATTTAAACATTTCGGGCGAAAAACTTGGGAGTCCTTTGAAATGTAGATTTTCACCGCTCGTCAGCGTGTCGCCGATTTTGAAGTTTCCTGTGTCGGGCAAGCCGATAATATCGCCTGCAAATGCCTCATCTAACGTCTCCTTTTTCTGTGCCATAAAAGCGGTGGGCGAAGAAAATTTGAGTTGTTTGCCTAATCTGACGTGCAAATATGGTTCGTTTCTCACAAATTTTCCCGAACAAATCTTTACAAAAGCGATGCAAGACCTGTGATTTGGGTCCATATTTGCGTGAATTTTGAACACAAAGCCAGTGAAATTTTCCTCTGTCGGTTCAACTTTTCGCTCAACCGCCTCGACTGGCAGCGGCGAAGGAGCAATTTTTACAAAGCAATCAAGCAATTCCTTTATTCCAAAATTGTTTAATGCCGAACCAAAAAAGACAGGAGCAAGTTCGCCGCGCAGATATTTTGTAAGCCCTGCGTCATTGCGGGCTTGACCCGCAATCTCCTGTTCATTAAAGAGATTCTGACTTTCGTCAGAATGACGGAATGGTTCATAAACACCCGCCACAAGTTCGAGGTCATTACGTAGTTGTTCCGCTTGGTTTCCGATATGGTTTTCGAGTTCTGGCGAATTTATATCGTTAAACTTTATTGCTTCGCTAATTGTCTGCTTATTAAGTGAATAGAGATTTAGATTTTTCTCAAAAATATTATAAACACCCTTAAAAGTTTGCCCAATACCAACCGGAAAACTGAGCGGACAAACGCCAATTTGCAACTCTTTTTCCAACTCGTCAAGCAAATCAAAAGGATTTTTGCCCTCTCTGTCCATTTTATTAACAAAAATCATAACTGGCGTTTTACGCATTCGGCACACCTGCATCAGTTTGCGCGTTTGCGCCTCAACACCTTTTGCGCTATCAACTACGATAATTACGCTATCAACAGCGGTTAATGTTCGGAAGGTGTCTTCGGCAAAATCTTGGTGACCTGGTGTATCAAGAATATTAATCTTATAATCTTGATACTCAAAACCCATTACTGAGGTAGTAACGGAAATTCCGCGTTGTTTTTCAATCTCCATCCAGTCGGAGGTGGAAGTTTTGCGAATTTTGTTTGATTTTACCGCACCCGCAACGTGAATTGCGCCACCAAAAAGCAGCATTTTTTCGGTTAAAGTAGTTTTTCCTGCGTCAGGGTGCGCAATAATTGCAAAAGTTCGGCGTTTGTTGATTTCGTTTTCGTACATTTATTAATTATGAGTTTTTTCAAATATTTTAGATTTATGAAATATTTTTGTTTGTATTTCCAAATTCCCCTCCTTTGGAGGGGTTAGGGGTGGTTCTTGGTGTTTGTTTAACCACCCCACCGCTGTCGCGACACCCCTCCAAAGGAGGGGAATTAGGTGCTGCTAACTTAAAAAATTAAACCTATTTCAAAAGAACTTAAAAAAAGTCCGCAAAATTACAATAAAAAATGCGTATTTACAGATTATATTAATAAAGTTACAAAAAAAAACAATATTTTTTTTTGTTATTAAAATTTATTTATATCTTTGCGGTCGAAATTTTACATTTTGGACAGAATACATTATTGTTAATGTATTGACAAAAGCGTTTGTAAGAAATTGTTCCCCATAATCTCCCAAGGATTTAATGCTACGGAACAATCGGCAACAAACGCCTACGTCTAAATTTTTTAGCGTAGGTGTATTGTTGTTTGTTAGTAGCATATAGGTTTTGGGAGAACCTTGGTGACAAACAACGATATAGGCTACGCTTTAAAGAAATTTGGAGTGTAGTTATTAATAAATTTTATTTAATAACTAAAAAAAACATTAACCGAAATGAAAAGATTGAATTTTGGTATTGCGCTAACTATTTGCGCAATGTTGGTATCGTCCTGTAAAGACGATGCTCCCGCACTTAATGCGGAACAGCAGGGTATTTCGCGCGCTCCAGTGAACGGCAATTACTCTGAGTACATTATCTCGCCAGACGAGGCGATGGATATTGTTGCTGATGACTTGAAACAGTCTGGCGGCGAGTTTGCAAAAAAGCAGATTGCAGACATTGAGCCGCTTTTGTACTCTGACTTTGAGTTTGAGCTCCAATATTTTGAGGAGTTGCAGGAGTTGGGTATTATTGAAAT
>Ga0209737_10003996_pt1 | contig 10352 bp, 9 predicted proteins | sample TergutCu122P3_FD_187284 | JGI IMG/M metagenome (GOLD analysis project Ga0209737, IMG submission 187284) | Cubitermes ugandensis P3 segment gut microbial communities from Kakamega Forest, Kenya - Cu122 P3 (SPAdes) (version 2) | ecosystem: Host-associated > Arthropoda: Insects > Digestive system >...
ATAGTGACGTCAGCACCGTTTGAGACAAGATATTTGCACATATCAATATCAGCATACCTTGCCGCCACGCAGAGAGGCGTTGGTTTGAAAGGATACACCATATCCGGCTTGTTGTAATTGATGTCAACACCGTTTCTGATGAAAAAATCAAGCACCTCAAAATCCGCTTCCTTTCCGAAAGTATCTACCGCCGAACGGAAAGCTTGCCCTCCGTACTTCTTTACGGAATGTCCGAGATCCTCGATCAGCTGAAGGTTTTCTTTCTTCTTGCCAAAGAGCGCCTGTTTATAAGCTTCGCCGAAAATGCCGCAGGTCAGGTTCACATCTGCACCGTGCTCCGCCAGCCAGCAGATGACATCCTTCCCGCAATAACGGACTGCAATGCAGAAAGAAGGATTGTCTTTGTCGTTCAGGTCTGCGCCGTGTTCCGCCAACCAACTGAGCGAGGGGATCGATTCTGTGAGAATTGCTATTTCAATTGGAGAAACCGCAGTACCTTTTTCGATTATGATACGCTTTTTGATTTCCCATCCTTCATGCAGATGGGCATCAAGTGCGGCAGTGTTCCCTTCGGCTATATCTGTCACGATTTGCGGCACTTTCTCAAAACTGCCATAATCTTTTATTGTTATCAAAGAACCACCTCATTCTTTTTTGTTGACATCACCGATGACATTTACACCTTTTTCCAGCCATTTATTACTTCTTATATTTTGCAGCCCGTCCATGTACAAAACTCTCCCCTCGTGAAAGCCTATTCTAAAAAGGAGTCTTGATTCTTAAGGCCTCTCGCAAATACGTTGATCGGAACGGGCTTGCGCAACGGCAAACGGCAACGTATTTTTATCACGACCGTGATTGCCGCGGCATGACCGATGAGCTGGAGGTATGCTTGGCCGCGCTGTTCCTTAACAAAGGCAAGGATGTCCTCACCGCAAAGGAGTTCACAATGTACGTTTCCCTCGATCTCAGATGGATGCTTGTAAAGGAGGCCGAAATGCTTCAGAACATCCTTCTGGAAAAAGGCCTTCTGTCAAAGACCGATGATTACCTTCGACCGCAGATAGTTGTCTCCGATGTGAACGTTCCCGTCGCATACCGTCCGTCGGACGCTCTTCTCAAATCGCTGAGATCTTATTCTCCGAAACCTCCCCCCGCAAAAAAAGATGTTCAGCCGGAAGACCTTCTGTCCAAGCTTATCCTGAAGGCCGCGGATTTGGGTATCGGGAAGGGACCGTTCATCGCCGAGTGCAACAAGATCAGCAAAAAAACGGACGTGGATATGGAGGTTGCCGCATTGATCATCCTAAGAGAAAAAGGCGCGGATGTCCTGCCTTACTTAGAGGAGGCGCGCTCCTCGGTCCTGAAAAGATGATCATTCTTTTTTTATGAAATGGCTGAGGGTCATGCCTTCGGACCTGTTCCCGCCGCCGCCCACCTGACCGCCCGACTGCACCTGTTCTCTCAGGGAGATATTAAGGGCCTTCTCCAGCTTGGCTACAAGCTTATCGTCGGGGACCAGGTCGTTCGCCTCCACCCTTGCTATGTTGCCCCTTCTTTCCAGGATCGATTTGGAGAACTCATCGAGGTCCATTCCCTTCGCTTCCCTGGCCTTTCTTACGGCCGTGCCGTAATCATCGATCAGCTCTCTCGATGATGCAGAGAAAACATCCCTGGTCTGCATCCTCCTTTCCCTTCTTTCGAGCCTCTGCTCTATGACCGACTTATTGACCGGCGCTCCCGGTGCAGAACTTTGCTGCCCCTTGTATTCATCGCCGAATCTGGCACAGTTCGGGCACAGGTTCAGTCTCGTTCCCTCCACAAGCATTGGCTTCGTCATGGGACCCTCCTTCCCGCACATTTCGCAGATCATTGCCACCTGATTAGCATTTATTATTATTAAATTGATGGTTGGTACGAGAAAAAGAAATAAAGATAAGAAATGTATCAACCATTAGTGGTTGCAAGAATGGACAATGCGCACATAGATGAACTGAAGGCAAAGATAATAACGCTCGAAGAGAGGAACGTCAGATTGATGGAGGACCTTCAGACCGCAGAGAACGATAAACGTTATTCCGAAGGGGAACTGTTCAGACTGCAGAAGGACCACAGCAGGATAAGGGCGGAGCTGGAAAGACTGAGATGTCCGCCGCTGATAGTCGGTTCGCTGAGAGATATCCTTCCGGATAACCGTGTGGTGGTCAAGAGCACAACCGGCCCGGACTTCATTGTTTCCGTCTCGGAATACATACCGCAGGCGGACCTCGTGCCGGGAGCAAGGGTCTCCCTGAACAAGCAGACGCTGGCGGTAATGAACATACTGCCCCTTCCGCTGGACCCGGTGGTGACGGGTGCGGAGATCATAGAAAAGCCGGACATCACATATGACGATGTCGGCGGCCTCGATAAACAGATGATAGAACTGCGCGAGGCTGTGGAAGACCCGCTGCTCAGACCGGAACTCTATGCCAAAGTGGGGATCGAGCCGCCGAAAGGCGTGCTGCTCGTCGGTCCTCCGGGTACCGGCAAGACGCTCATGGCGAAGGCGGTGGCGAACGCCACACAGGCCACGTTCATAAGATTCGTAGGTTCCGAACTCGTTCAAAAATACATCGGAGAAGGGGCCAGGCTGGTCCGCGAACTGTTCGATCTCGCCAGAGAGAAGTCGCCCAGCATAATCTTCATCGATGAATTGGATTCGGTGGGAGCAAAGAGAATGGATGTAGCTACATCCGGGGACAGAGAGGTCCAAAGAACGCTGATGCAGCTGCTTGCCGAACTGGACGGATTCACGCCCACAAGCAACGTGAAGATCATCGGCGCGACCAACAGACCCGACATCCTGGATGACGCTCTGCTCAGGCCGGGGAGGTTCGACCGCATCATTGAGATTGGCCTGCCGGACATCGCCGGAAGGACCCAGATATTCAATATCCATATGTCTCACATGAACACCGAGAAGAACGTCAACCCGAAGAAACTGGCCGAGATGACCGACACCGCCTCCGGCGCCGAGATAAAAAGCATCTGCACCGAAGCGGGAATGCTCGCCATACGAGACGGCAGGGACATTGTGTCAGAACGCGACTTCATCAACGCAAAGGTAAAGGTCATGGAAGCAGGAAGGAACAAAGTAAAGGCGGCTCCCGCACATATGTTCGGCTGAACGCCTTAATTCCTTTCGGCATCCTCTCCGCCGAAGAAAGTCAGCTGGGCGGAGGCGTATATCTCTTCCAGTCCTATCTCGTCATGAGCGGAGATGCCTCTTATCTCGCCGAACACGCCTGTGTTCTCAAGCGCTTTGAAAAGTTCCATTCCCACCACGGACTGAGGATCGGAGTCCTCATCGAGAAGGTCGCCGTACAGAGTATCGGGGTTCTCGAACCAGTCGATGATCCTTTGGCTGTCCTCTTCTGACAGTGTATCGAATTTCGACAGGATATTGATCATCGGGAGCTGCAGCCTGAACTGTACCAGTGCGGAAAGCATCATCGACGAAATGAAACCGTTGGGCTTTCTGCAAAGCATCGGATCGGAAAGGTACGCGACCATCGACTTATCCTTACCCAGCGCATTGACGATCATGCCGGAGGAACCCCTGAATGCGAAGAGCTCCAGCTGCCCGGGAGTATCTATCAGCACAAAGTGAGTTCTGTATCCGCCGAGGACCGCCGTCAGCTTATGGATGTTCATCGCCATCAGGTCTGCGGCGACGATCTGCGCCCCGTTCGGGCCGAGGGAATATTCTTCCATGACCTCGGCGAGGGAGACCCACTCCCTGATGTCGATATCGGCCTTGTAGGCAAGCCTTTCCGCACCGGGATCTAGATTCACCGTAATGGAGTCAACCCCGTTGTCGTCCAGCCATTGCTTGAATGCTCCGACCATGGTGCTCTTGCCGCTTCCCGCTGTGCCAACGAAGTAAATGTTCCTCATAAGACCGACCCGATATCCTCATGGTGCATTAAAAAACTGCCTTTTCGGAGCGGGTTTTTCTCCTTCTTGTTACTAATTTCAACGCAAGTATAATTAAATAAAAAGCGTGTTCAGGGCTATGATATCCTTAAAGGACCACAGTGCGCTGTTCGCTTGGTTGGGATTGGTGGCGGTAGTAGTCTTTGCGATGGCATGGATCTGCGCCGCGTCGGTCGACACGGCTTGGCACTTCGGCGTCAACAACCTATCCGAGTTCGGCATTTCAGATACTGCCGCACGTTCCTACTTCAATTACGGCTGCATGATTACCGGCATACTCGTCACTGTATTCGGCGCCGGACGCACGGCATTCGCGATCAACATCGGCCATGCGTTGGGCGGGGCCCTCCTTTTCAGCGGAGGCATCGCACTTGCCCTCATCGGAGTTTACACAATGGCACCGGAAACGAACGAGATCCATGTTATTGTTGCGTTGACCGCAGCAGTGTTCATATTTGCGGCGATCGTTGCCATTACATTCGGGAACTGGTATGCGAACAGGAAGCTCCTTGCCGGTATCGGCATCGTGGTCATCTTCTGCATGATCCCCATAGCGCTCTTCCTCAACATACCCTCCATCGAAGGATACGGTATCATCCTGGCACTGATATGGCTCACGGCAGAGAGCGCAAGTATGCTCATTTATAAGAAGAAGGATTATTAAGAGAAAAGAACTAAAGGTGTGAATATGGAAACAGTGCCAAACAAAATCAAGATCGGCGGCGCCCTGGGATTGCTCGGCGGGGTCTTCGGCATCATCTGCATGGCGGTCTTCTTCAGAGGCGAGGAGAGCGCGATCGCGGTAATGGGCGTTTACCTGCTCATTTCGGTCATGTTCTTCGCTCTTGCCGGAGGATTCGCCAAAGACGGGCAGTGGTCATGGGACATGATGCTGCTGATGACCTTCCTGACGATCGGAGCAACCGTATGCTCGGCCATAATCGGACTGTCGGACATTTACGCCGCAGCGGCGCTCATTGTGCTCGGCGCGCTGATCGTCGTCGTCCTCATTTCGCCGGCATCAAAGACCTGGATGAACAGAGTAAGGATCTGAAACTTGCGCCCGGAAGGGCCATTCTTCCTTTTTTGAGCCTTCGGCCCCCTTCGTCTTTAGGGTACGTTTAAATTTTGTGACGTTTATTACGAATCGTGGATTCGAAGTATACGTTCGCTTTAAGAAAAATCGCCCTGCTCGGAGGAATGGAGGATTACGTTGTTCTTTCATCGAGAGAACTGGGAGATGCTTTGGAAATGAGCCAACAATCCGCATCAAAAAGGATCCTTGAACTTCTCGACGAGAAGCTGATAATGAGGGATATGGGCGCAAGGAAACAGCGCATCAAACTCACGCCGAAAGGGGTAGACGAACTTAAACAGGAATACAGCGAATACAGAAGGATATTCGAGATCAACGACCATATCACCATAAAAGGCATTATCAAAGAGGGCCTCGGAGAAGGCAGATACTACATCTGCCAGGTCGGCTATATGATACAATTCGAAGAGAAACTCGGATTCAGACCGTTCGAAGGGACCCTGAATGTAGAGGTCGACAGAGAGGACATGGGAAAGCTCGACATCATTCGCAGCACCCCGGGAGAGATCATATCCGGATTTACAAGCGAGGGCAGGTCGTTCGGAAAAGTGATAGCGCACAAAGCAAAGATCAAGAACATAGATTGTGCAATAGTGCTGCCGGAAAGAACGCATCACGAAGATGTGATAGAAGTGGTGTGCCAGTACCACCTGAGAAGGACCCTGAGCATCGGGAACGGCGATCAGGTCGAGCTGAAAGTGAAGATCTGAAGTTTTTTATTGAAAACAGACCGCCGGGACCGCCTGAACAAAACATATTAAAACGTTTAACACATCGCGCCGAAACAGGTGTGATGTTGAACATTCCGACGGCTTCCGGGACTTTTTGGATACGGCCGACGGATGCACGCACGACACGGTGATCATATGGCCCCCAAGAAGCTTACTGAAAAACGCAAAGCGCCTTTTCTGTTGTACGATATAAGAATAAAGGATGCAGAGGACGACGACCTCAAGAAGATCTCGAAGGACCTCGGCCTCGGCCTTTCTCTCGATGAAATGCAGTTGATAAAAAAATATTTCATCAAAGAAAAGAGGGATGCAACGGACATTGAACTCCAATCGCTGGGACAGGCGTGGAGCGAGCACTGCTGTTACAAAAGTTCAAAGGCCGTATTGAAGGAATATGTCTTCGGCATCGATCACCCGGACATCATGTCCCGCGGAGACGCAGGGGTCATGAAATTCGACGGCAGGCACGGATACGCGCTGAGGATCGAAAGCCACAACCACCCTTCCGCGGTGGAGCCGTACGGCGGCGCAGCCACCGGTGTCGGAGGGATATTGAGGGACGTGGTATGCATGGGGGCGAAGCCCATCGGGATAGTCGACCCGTTCTGCATAGGCATGGTCGACACCGAGAAGAAATTGCCTAAGGGAACGATCCACCCCCGCGACCTTCTCAAAAAGGCCGTCGACGGAGGAAAGGATTACTGCGAGGTCGTGAACGTACCGACAATATCCGGAGCGTTCTTCTTCGATGAAAGGTACACGGGGAACTGCCTGATCAACGTGGGCGCATTGGGCCTCGTGAAGAACAGTGAACTCAGGAACAATTTCGTCAGCGGTCCGGGCGATGTTCTGATACTATGCGGGGAGCCCACCGGCCTCGACGGCATACACGGAGTGAACTTCGCTTCGGCGGATCTTTCCGCAGCGGCGGAGAACAAGGGAGCAAAACACGGTGTCTCTCCGATCCCGAAACGTTTCGTTCTCGCCGCTACGCTGGAGGCGAACAAGGCCGGCCTGGTGACCGGAATGAAGGACCTGGGCGGCGGAGGACTGAGCTGCGTGGTGGGAGAGATGGCCCTCGGTGCGAACTGTGGCGCCGTTGTCGACCTTGAGAAGGCCCACTTAAGGGACAAGAACATGGCCCCTTGGGAGATCTGGGTATCTGAGACGCAGGAGAGAATGATGCTCGCTGCGAAAGAAAAGGATGTGGAGAAGGTCCTCAAAATATTTGCGAAACACAAGGTCCCCGCAACGGTCGTGGGAAAGAGCACCGACGATCTCCGCTCCAAGATCTACTGGAAAGGCGAGCTGATATTCGATATGGACCTGGGATTCCTTACGGGCGGTCCGGTCTACAACAGGCCGTACACCGAACCCAAGGTCTCAACAAAAGCCGAAGAGAAACTGCCGGAACTTCCGTCCAACAACGACGTCCTTTTGGCAATGCTGTCGGATCTTAACATCGCATCAAGAGAATGGGCGATCAAACAATTCCAAAAGAAAGGAAGGAAGACCGTTGCCGGACCTATGGCAGGCGGCGGACCGGGGGATGCAAGCATCATCACGCCTGTGAAGGGATCGTACAAAGGTCTTGCTGTGACAGTGGGATGCAACCCGTGGCATGTGGCCGCAGACCCGTACCGCGGCGGCATGGGATGTATTGACGAAACATGCCGCAACTTGGTGGCGGTGGGAGCGAGGCCTCATGCTTTCACCGATTGTCTGAACTTCGGGAATCCGGAAAAACCGGACCGCATGGGAGAACTGAGGGAATCCGTCAGGGGATTGGGAGAGGTCGCACGCCAACTGAAGGTACCTATCCCGTCGGGAAATGTCAGTCTATACAACGAATCATCGAACGGGGTCTGCATCCTGCCGACGCCGATGGTCATCGGCACCGGACTGATCAAGGACGGCAGAAAAGCTGTTTCCGCAGATCTCAAAGAAAAAGACGACCTATTGTTCCTGGTGGGCGAGACCAAGGACGAGATGGGCGGTTCTCTGTTATTCCGCAAGTTCGGCGGCACCGGAGGCGATGTCCCGGGAGTGGACCCGGCCAAGCTGAAGACGCTTATGGGAATAATGCTCAAAGCGATGGAGAAAGGAATGATAAAGAGCTGCCACGACTGCTCCGACGGAGGTTTCGCTGTCGCCATGGCGGAGATGTGCATCGCGGGCGGCATAGGCGCGGACATCGACCTTTCGAAGATCAAAGGCAGCGAAATGATAAAGCTGTACTCCGAAAGCAACACAAGATGGATAGTCGAGATCTCAAAGGATAACGAAGCGGAATTCAAAAAGCTCTTCGGAAGAAAAGCGGCCCTCATCGGAAAGACCGGCGGCACGCGCCTGAAGATCAAGGACGCATCGATCAGCTTGTCCGTCAGTGAGATGAAGGCGGCATGGAAAGAGCCTTTGGGGAAGATCATGAAAGGATGATCAAGCCGAGGTCTTTCTCCCGAAGATGATATACCCGGTATGGCCGAGCATTTCGAATGCCGGCCTTACTCCTCCGGGATGGACATCCAGGCCGCGCTGTATATTCTCCAGCGCATATATCTCGGCAAATCCTTTCTCCCTCAGGGCGGCGACTATCTTCTCCGCCTGGTTCATGTTGGGAACATATGAGCATATGCGACCTCCCTTCCTCAGATTCTCAAAAAGATTTTCTAGTGCCAGCCAGGGATCCGGCATGTCCATGATCAGCGCATCTGCAGTTAATTCAATTTTTGTGCTCCTTGCATCACCAATGGTGCATTTCCAACCGGAGTCAAGGCCTGTTCGTTTGATGTTCCTCAGGGCAAGCTTGGCATTCTCCTCTTTGAATTCGATCGTGTGCACCATTCCGGACGGGGCCACGGCGCTCAGAAGAGCGGTGGTCAATCCTCCCGACCCGGCGCCTACTTCCAATACAACGCTGCCGGAACGTATGCCGCAGTTGAATATGATGGTCGCCGCATCTTTCGGAGTGATTATCTGTGCTCCCCGATCCAATGATTCCATGAGCTCTATCGCGCCCGGCCTGAACACGAAATAGTCCTTTCCGATGATGCTAAGCAGCGATCCGTCGTCCAGGTCCCTGAATCTTGATCCGTCAATGGTACCGAGCGAGGCGACCTTCAGCATCTCGTACGAGACCTTCAGCCATATTCTCTTTCCGGACCTGTCAACAAGATAAACGGTCTCGCCTTCCAAGAATGCCATGGGATCACATCGTGCGCGCGGCAAGCGTCAGCAGTTTCGTCTCTTTACCGCATACTATGCATTTTCCTTTGTATGTTTCCTTTGAAGCGTACGGGAATCCGAGTATCTTCAGATCATGAGTATCTTCGAACTTGTGGCCGCATTCTTCGCCTCCGCACCATCCGAACCTCAGTATCTTTCCTTCGGGTATGTTGTCGAGGGAGTCGATCTCCTGCATCTTTGATGCCTGGGACGCTTTGGCTTTTTCCATAAGTGAGGCGGAGATCATATTGAAGATGAGCTTCGCACCTTCCCCCGCGTCCTCTATGTCGATCGTACCTTTCTCTCCGTTGTCTCTTCTTACGAACGTCACCACTTTGTTCTCGATATCCCTTCCGCCCAGCTCCAGCCTGAGCGGGACGCCTTTGATCTCCCAGTCGTAGTATTTGCTTCCCGGCCTTACGTCCCTGGCGTCAAGCTTCACCCTTATCCCCTGTTTTGTCAGGGAGGATTCAAGCGCCCGCGCCGCATCCAGTACCAAGGAGTTGTTGCCTTTCGAAAAGATCGGGATTATCACCGCCTGGAACGGCGCTATGTCCGGAGGCATTATCAATCCTTTATCATCGGAATGCATTCCGATTATCGCGCCGAGCAGCCTTTCGCTCATTCCGTATGTTGTCTGGTGGACGTGCTTGTGTTCCCCGTTCTCGTTCTCGTACATTATCTCATAGGGTTCCGAGAAGTTCGTGCGGTAATGGTGGATGGAACCGATCTGCAGGGTCTTTCCGTTCGGCATCACCGTATCTATTCCGACTGTGTAATAAGCGCCCGGGAACTTGTCCCATTCCGTTCTTACCGACAGAGTATACGGTAAACAGAGCCTCTTGGATATCTTCGACAATATCTCGGTGTCCTCTTCTATCTGTTTCTGCGCATCCTCCTCGGATACGTGGCAGGTGTGTGACTCGAAGAAATGAATTTCTCTTACCCTCATGAACGCCCTTGTTTGTTTCGTTTCGTAACGGAAGACGTTCACTATCTGATAGATCTTCAGCGGAAGGTCCTGGTGCGACCTTACCCAGAGTGCGAACATGGGGTACATTGCGGTCTCGGACGTGGGGCGCAGGACCAGTCTTACATCAAGCTCGTTCAGCCCCGCATGGGTTACCCAATAGACCTCGGCGTCGAAGCCTTTGATGTGATCCTTTTCCTTCTTGAATTCGGTCTCCGGGATCATGAGAGGGAAACATACCTCATCATGGTTGGTTGAGTCCAGTTCTTGTCTGATGAAGCGGTCGATGTTGCTCATCGCCTTCCAGCCGTACGGCGTCCATACGTTCATTCCCTTTATGGGGTATCTTTTA
>Ga0209737_10003997_pt1 | contig 10351 bp, 10 predicted proteins | sample TergutCu122P3_FD_187284 | JGI IMG/M metagenome (GOLD analysis project Ga0209737, IMG submission 187284) | Cubitermes ugandensis P3 segment gut microbial communities from Kakamega Forest, Kenya - Cu122 P3 (SPAdes) (version 2) | ecosystem: Host-associated > Arthropoda: Insects > Digestive system...
TGTATGAAGCACACCGCCAGCGTTCGTCCTGAGCCAGGATCAAACTCTCCGTTGTCAGAGAATTATGTCCAACATCTAAAAGATGTATGACTCAATTTCGTATAAGCCGTTGTCCACAAGCTCCTGAGCGACTTACGTCGCACGTCGCCTGCGTAGTGCTCTGGTCTCGGGCTCAACGCCCGCGCCCGCCGCACCGGCTTACGCTTTGTGTTGTCCGTTGTTTTTAAAAAAATCAACAGGTATTTGTCGTTTGTAAATTTGTGTTGTTATTCTACTTTCAATGTTCGAACTCTGGTTGAACGTGAGCAAAGTGCTCAAGCCATTCCTTACCAAACACGCACTTATGCAAACATGCGCGTGGTTAACATGGTAACACCTGAAAATTAAATGTCAAGGCGTTTTTCAACTTATTTTTAGGGAGGAAAATTTAATTTCTCTTACTCTAATTTCTTGTGTTGTAAATGTACTTTGGCTTGACGAGAAAATCTCTCACTGCCCCCAATATAATAAAACATAAAGATTCTATTGCAAGCAGTTTTTTTAAGATTTTTTTACATTTTTTAATAAAACGTTACACATTTAGCCGATAAGGTCGAGTTTTTTGCCTACTTTTTGGTCGTAAATTGCTTTATCTGCAAGGCTTATCATTGATTTTGCCGCAGCCGCGACTTTGTAATCCGCTTCCGACAAACCACTTCCCGGCGCCATTGCAGCTTTAAAGACAATCCGGGCGTGTTCTTTGGTTTTTTGGGGATTTTGAGCGTCCATTGCAGGCATTTGAATTGGAACATGTCCGCCTACAATCAGGCCGTCAGCGTTTTTATCAATATGTATAGCACCGCCAAAAGGGCCTGCGGCAGCTTTGTGAGCAAGTTCATGGGAATAAACATCCGCGTAGCGCGCTTGATTTTCCTTTTCAATTACAGCCTTTTTTTCAGGCGCTGTCATTGCTAAATGATTAAATCCGACCAGCATAAAAAGTTCCTTCGACCTTACTTACTTAGTTTAACATATTGCGCGCAGAATTGCTAGTGGTCTCCTATGAAAAGAGGTCTTTGACTTCAACACCTAAAGTTTCAGCTAAGCGAGCAATTGTTTTTAAGCTTGGAATCTTTCTACCGCATTCAATTTCGTATACATAATTTTCGGATAATTCGGCAAGTACTGCGAGCCTCACTTGCGTGATTTTCTTGGCTTTTCGATATTTTTTCAGGTTTTCTCTGAATAATTTTTCCACGCTATTTGCCATATTTTTATTGTAGTGATAAGCTATAAAAATAACCAACGCTCAGAGCAAGGGAGAAATAATATGGACATAATCAAAATGAAAGACGAAGGCTATGATGAAATGAGCGAGCGGAACAAAAACGAAGTTTTTAATTCCCGAGCGAGTGAATCAAAAGGGCGCAGCACTTACGAAATGACTGAAGAACAGTACAATGAAATTCAGGATGCAATGTATTCTATTTCAAATTTAATTGAAATTATGAACGGTTATTGTGAAAATAATTTTGAAAATGTTAAAGAAATGGGGCCTTTGTTAACACTAATCTCACAGATAAAAGCAGAGGAGAGAAGGGTTACGGGGTTGTTTTGAAAACGAGCTAAAAACGAGCTAATGTAAATGAAAATGATAATGAAAATGTAAATGATGCGCAAGCGCACTCAAAAAAATTATTCCATAGTCGTGAGGCTCTGTGCAATAACCACAAAATGCCTGATTAGCTCCCTATCCCACTGGATTCCCGCGCCTAGTTTCAAGATTTCGCAAGCTTTTTCGACGCTCAGGCCTTTGCGGTAAGGGCGGTCTGAAATAAGGGCATGGTAGGCATCGGCTATAGCTACAATCCTTGCGCTTAGAGGAATATCTTCCCCTTTGAGGCCAAACGGATAACCGCTTCCGTCCCAGTGTTCGTGGTGGAATTTAACCATCGGGATTAAATCGTGCAAGCTTTCATTTGGCGCTAAAACCTTATCCGCGCCGATTGCCGGGTGCTGCCTCATAACTTCCCATTCTTCATCGGTGAGCATGGTAGGTTTTCTTAAAACCTGCTCGGGAATACCGATTTTACCGATATCATGGAGCATTGCACCGAGTTTAATACGCTCAACTTCAGCCTCAGGCAGGTTAATTGCGCGCGCAAGAGCTATAGAATACTTGGAAACAAAGGTTGAATGACCTTTTGTATAGGTGTCTTTGGCATCAATTGTGCCCGCAAGAGAAGTTACAACTTCAAGCAGGTGCTTGTTTGAAATAATTTTTTCATCGTGGAATTTCTTAACGAGCTCATCCTCAAAGTCAATACCCACTTGAGCATGGCGCTTTGTCAAAACTTCCGCGAAAGATTTTAAGGCCGTATCATCCCAGAAATCAAAGTCTTCGGAGGTCACAACAACGAAGTTGCCGTTTTCATAGCTTTTGCTTTTTGAAATGTGCATTGCCTGCTCGGCCAGAATGAGTAATTTTTCCTGACTTTTCGTGGTATCGGGGTAAGTTGAAACGCCCGCGCTTAATTTAACGGGCCCGACATCGTCAATGTAGATGCAGGTGAGAGTGTATGAGAGATATTCCGCGATGTATTTTGCCTCATTGATAGAGGTGTTGGGCATAATAATCGCAATTTCATCTCCGCCATAGCGGCCCGCAAAGTCAGTGTTTCTAATATTTTCCTTGATTTTTTGCGCAACGATTTTAATAATTTCATCGCCCTTTGCGTGCCCGAGTTCGCGGTTCACCTGTGAAATGTTTGAAATGTCGAAAATACAGACAGAGAGCATCTCGCCCTTGTCTTCAGCCACTTTGATTTGTTTTGTGAGCTCTTCTTGGAAAAATTTATGGTTTGCTAATGCCGTAAGAGTGTCTTTATCGGTGTTGTGTTCAACCATCGTCGCAAGTTCGCAGCTGCGGGCAAACATACCGATATAGCTTCCGAGGAAACGATAAAATTCCAGATGCTCGTTAGATGAGCTGCTTCCGACAGCAAGCACCCCGAAACAGTTGCCTGAAGCGACCATGGGCATAATAAGAGCCTGAGAATTCAGTAAATAAGAGGCGTTTAAGAAATCCGAATTGTCCGTATACTGCGGGGTTTTATCAAGAAAGCACCTGATTATAGGGTTATCAACATCGCTCAATAAAACTTTGGTAGAATAACTTGAGCCGATTTTGTCTATAAGTCTGATATTAATAGCGTCACTTTGCCTGTTTAAAAGCCCTATTGAGGTAAAATTCGCCTGCATCTTGCCTGTGAGTACGTTGTGGAGCGAATATAAAAGCTCTTCGGGTTCGTTTTTCAACGCAAAATTTTCGTTTAAATAATGAAAAATCTCGTCGTAATTGTAAGTATTACCTGAATTGGCACGGGTTTGGGTATAACCGCCGTAAAGCTTGTTTACGGTGGTGCGCGGAGTTTGCGCGGTTCTTATTATAGGGTTTGAGAAAACAGCGCTGGAATTTTCCTGATGCTTCAATGGGACATCAAGCTCAGTTCTGTTGCCTGTCTCGCCTGTATCTTGGGGATTGAAATTCACGCTGTTATCCTAACTAACCGTGGACCTTTACTTGAAAATATTGCTATGGTAGTTGTTATACAACTCTTGTAAGCCTGAAAAATTGACATTTTATTAATAAATTATAACATATCTTTACGTTTAAGTCACCAAACTGATTCAAAATCACAATAAAAGCGTCTTTATAGAGGATTTCCTGTTTTTCGTAATTGAATTTAAAGCTTAAACATAATCGCCAGCTTCTCATTAGTTCTTAAAATTATGCGCGATTTTTCATTTATTATTTCCGCCAAAATTTCTTTTTGGGTGCCGCTATCCGTATAAAATTGAATAAATTTCGATAAAACCTCGATTTGTTCGCTTAGAACCATTATTTTATTATGAATTTTTTCTATCTTTTGGCGCTTGGACATTGATGCTCCTTTTGTTTCCTAATAAATACGTTAAATTTTCACGGATTTTAATTTAGATTATCATTAAAGTTGATAATATGTCAAATGAAAAAGCAAAGTTGTTTGGTAAAAATGTTAAAAAGTTCCGCAAGGCCAAAGGGCTTACGCAACTCAGGCTTGCTGTTTTTGCAGGCTTGTCGGAAGACCATATTTCCCAAATTGAACGTGGAATTGCCACTCCGAGTTTCAAAAGCATTGAATTAATAGCGGAAGTTTTAAATGTTCCGATGAAGGATTTATTTGAGTTTTAGTAATATTTAGACAAAGACAAACATTTTCGCTAGAATTGTTCAATGGATTACAAGGGCAGAGATAACCTTGATATTATGTCGCTTGCAAAAAATTATAATGATTTTTTGATTGGCAATATTTTGAATGTTATTAAAAAGATTTCGCAGCGCGAGTTAAATATACTGGATTTTGGCGCTGCGGAAGGTTTTTTTGCGCAAAGCATTAAAGAGCTTTCAAATAACCCCGTTTGCTGCGTTGAAACCGACAAAACGCAGCTGGAAGCGTGTCAAAATAAGGGTCTTCGGGCATTTTCGGACATTGACGGGGTTGAAGATGAAATGGATTTAATTTACAGTCTCAATGTTTTGGAGCATATTGAAGATGATATTAAAATATTGGAAAAATTCTACGGGAAGTTAAAGGCGGGCGGCAAGGTCTTTTTATACCTGCCCGCGTGCTCTTTTTTATTTAGCTCTATGGATAGAAAAATCGGGCATTTCAGAAGGTATTCAAGAAAAGACATTGTGAAAAAGCTCAAAATTGCGGGTTTCGAAGTTGAAAAATGCCGCTTTGCGGACAGCCTCGGCGTTCCGGCGACCCTTTTATATATGTTATCGGGCAATAAAAGCGGCGATATAAATAAAAATACGCTGCTTATTTATGACAGAGCCGTTTTTCCGTTGAGCAGATTTCTTGATATAATTTTCTTTTCTCATTTTATCGGTAAAAATATTATGGTTACGGGAGTAAAAAAGTGAAAAAATATGATATAGCTGTGTTAATTCCCTGTCACAATGAAGAGTGTGCGATTGCAAAAGTAATAGAAGATTTTAGGGCGGCTTTGCCTGACGCCCGAATATATGTCGGCAACAACGCCTCGACCGACAAAACCGCCGAAATAGCAAAATCTAAAAGCGTCGCCCTGATAACCGAAACCCGCAAAGGCAAAGGGTTTATGCTTCGAAAAATGTTCTCGGATATTGAGGCTGAGATATACGTGATGGTTGACGGGGATGCCACTTATGATGCCAAAGCAGCGCCGGTGCTAATTGAACATCTTATCGACAACTCATACGACTATGTTAACGCCGCAAGAGTAACAAGTCAGGATTCAGCCTACAGAAGCGGCCACAGGTTCGGCAATTTTATGTTCTCAAAAATGATTGAGGTGTTTTTCGGGAAAAACTTTACCGATATTCTTTCGGGCTACAAGGTTTTCAACAGAAGATTCGTGAAATCATTCCCGTGCCTTTCCGATAATTTCGAAATAGAAACAGAGCTCGCAATTTACGCGCTCAGCGAAAAATTGCCCATAGGGGAAGTCAAAACAAATTACGTTTCAAGACCGGAAGGCTCTCACAGCAAGCTCTCCACCTATAAAGACGGAATAAAAATCCTCTCCCTCATTTTTTATCTCATAAAAACGGAAAAGCCGATGCTCTTTTTCACAACCCTCTCTTTAATTTCCGCGCTCATAGCGATTATACTCACCATTCCATTATTTATAACATTCTTTGAAACGGGCCTTGTGCCTAAAATGCCGACTGCAATTCTTGTTATGGGAATATACACAATATCTTTTGTGCTCTTCATAACGGGCATAATTCTTGATTCGTTTTCAAATGCCCAAAAAGAACTCAGACGCATAAACTACTTAAATCTTGCGCCGCTTGTGAAGAAATAAGAGATTTATATGCCTAACCAGCCAAATATCTCATCATACGATTGTAAATAAATTGTAAACTTTAGTGCATTATAGGCGTCCGGATAGCAAAAATATTTTTTAGATGGTTTAATTGTTATGGAACAAAGTAAAAATAAGGAAGGTTCTTCATGTCATTACAACCTCTGGGTGCAAATCAGACATTCGGCTATTCTCCACAGAATAATGCATTTTCACCATTTAACGTAAATCAGCAAAGCTCTGTACAGCATCAATCCGACAAGTTCGTGAAAGAGAATAACACACTTAAAAAAGTTGTAATTGGTACGGGAATTTTAGCAGCAATCGTTGTTACCTTGGGAGCATTGGCCAAAACGGGCAAGCTCGGCGATAGTGCTAAAGAATTTATGGATAGAATATTTAAGCCGAAAAATTTAGATGCCGCCAAAAATATAGTCAATCCTAAAGCTACGGAAGCAACAAGCAGTGCCGCGGGTACAGAGTCCGCCAAATTACTTAAAGACGCTATCAAAGATGGCGGCATTAAGTTTAATAAAGGTATTGCAACGCTTGAGGATGGCTCAAAATTCACAGGTGTTATTGAAGGTACGTCAAGCGGTAAAAAGGCTGTGCTTGAATACGCTGACGGTAAAATCATGAAATCTTCAATAGGTGATTCCACTAAAGTTTATTCTTATACCAAAGACGGCATTTGCTAAACAATCGGCAGACGGCAAGGTGATAAGTTCTTATGTAAAAATCCGCAGTGCAGAAGATTTTACTAAGAAAGGATTTAAGTTAAGCAGCGACATAGAGAGTAGCGCCAATTACCCGTTTGTTTTAGAAAGAAATGGCGAAAGGTTTTCCAGAACAATTAACGGCGTTGCAAACGGTAAAACCATTATTTCTCAATGGGGCAATGGTAGGCTTAATTACTTTACTATAACCGACAGCGCTACCAATAAATTAATTGCTAAAAAAGGTTCATTGGATCTTACTGACTATTATGACAATGGTGTTAAAAAATTTGGGGGCATCAGTCACGGCTGGATGTATGAATACAAGCCTGACGGTTCTCGCCTGAGTTGTCTTCCCGAAGATGGGTCAACTGACGCACTTAGAATAAAGGGTGAAATAGCAACAAGGATCGCTCAAGTGAAAGAAATATTACTAAGCACTCTGGGTGGGAAGTAAATTATATTGCAGCAAATACAGGCTAAGCCCGGTACATATTTATTTAAATTGAGTTGTCGAGTCTTGCTTTTTGTTAATTATTTTCAACCAGCCAATTAGGTATATAAGGCTCAAAAAAAGCTACAGGCTTTCACACATACAAGCGCCGCTTTCGCGCAGTTTGCGGGGCTCTTCAAACGGGACGCATTTGAATTTACCGCTTCTAAAATATTTAATTTGACCGATGAGGCCTGTTTTGTCGCAATCTATTAAAAGGTAAAATTTATTGATTTTACCCTCGTTGACATATTTATCCGCCATTTTTTCATATATATTATCGGGTTCGCTCATCACCGTTGTGTCTTTGTCAAGCAGTATGCCGATGTAGTGAGCATTAGGGTTTTGGAAAGGAATTAAATAGCTCATCATCGCCATCTGGCTGCCCCTGTTCAAAAATACAATTGAATTATCAGCTATTTTAAGGTCGGGAGGGGTCAAAATCTCGCTTGAATATTCACCGCGCCCCCAGCTGATATATTTAACGCAAAACAGGGTAACAAGAGTAATTAAAACCGCCACGACAACGCCTATAAACCTGCGATTTTGGGGCATTCTCAAAAATAACTCTTTTATGGCGAGCATGATAATAATACCCGTGAGGCAAGCACAGGGAATAAAATACCTCAAAATAGAAAACAGGCTTAGCCAGATGACATAAGAAAAAACGATGAAAAGAACGAGGAAATTTTGCGTCTGCTGCCCCTGCCCTTCATCTTTCTTTTTAAAGAGGCTAAAGAGGTTGAGGCCCGCAAGCAAAAGAACGGATAAATAACAAAACGCATACCTTAAATCAATAAAGGGCAACTCGGCGGCATAACCTCCATAGAGCGTCTTTGTTGAAAACGAAATCCAGTAAAAGGGGTAAAAAAGCCAGCGGGAAAGGTCAGAAGGTAAAAATCTTGCGTCTCTGATTGATTCAAGCGGATAGTATTCTGATTGAAATATCGAATTAAAAAACGGAAAGAAAGGATTTTTGTATTGCGAATACACAAGATACATCCACCAGCCGTTTGTAAGTAAAAACCCCGCAATACAGCCAAAAAGAAGGATGGCCAGAATTTTTTTGAAACCTGCAATTTTTTTATAGGAGCAAAGAACGGATAAAATAATACCGATGACAAAAATTGCCGCCGTTAATTTAAACCCCGTAATAACCCCGAAAAGCAGCCCTGACAAAAATATGAGAATTGTGCGCTTTTTACTTTCGGGTTCAAACAAGTTTTTTATCAAAATATAAAAAGCAAGAAGGATAAAGATGCCGACCGTAATATCGTTAAAATTGGTACCTGCTTCGCTTACCAGAAACACATTTGTAACACCGATTAAAAATGCAAGGCAAGGAAAAATGAAATCCCTTTTAGTTTCAGGCTTTAGAACGGTAAAACTGATTAAATACACAAAAAAACACAACGCGCCGTAGTAAAACCCCTGAATAAACGCGACTAAAAGCGGGTGAGTGTTAAGGTATTTAAGCATCAGGTAGTAAGGTATGTCAGGCAGCGGGTTAGCATAAGATTGAAGTCCTCCTGCTAAAAAATCCTGCCCGAGGCGGCCGGTTAAAAACGCATAGGGATTATAAATGTGGTAAGAATATAAATCGCAATTCGAATCTTGCCCGAGAAGAACACTTACTGCGCCGGCAGCAAGCAAAATCAGCACAAAAACAAGATAAGGCCTGATATTCCGGCTAAGCACAACACTTCCTCCCGTTATCCAACTTTAAAAACTATACAACAAAAAACCGCCATGGGTAGAAAAACCTTCAAAAAAGTTGTAAAGTATTAACAACAATATGATTATCTATGATGAATTAAAAGAATTATTAATTTCACAAAAGCGAAGCAAAGAGGAAATCGGGCAAATCGAGGCTGCGTTTAACTTTGCGGATAAGTTACACCACGGGCAATACAGAGTCAGCGAAGAGCCTTACATCGTTCACCCTGTTGAGGTTGCGAAAATTTTAGCTGACCTGAGAGTTGATAAAAACACGATTATAGCGGCGCTTTTGCACGATATTCTTGAAGATACGCCCACAAGCGAAGAGACGATTCGGGAACTTTTCGGCGAAGACGTGCTTCATCTGGTTCAGGGCGTCACAAAACTCGGAAAACTTCAGTTTGAAAGCAAAGAGGAGCGTCAGGCGGAAAATTTCCGCAAAATGTTTATAGCAATGGCGCAAGATACGCGGATTATCTTTTTGAAGTTGGCCGACAGGCTTCATAATATGCGTACTTTGAGCTACATGGCACAGAGCAAACAAAAACGCATTGCCATTGAAACGCTCGACATTTTTGCGCCACTTGCTAACCGCCTCGGTATCGGGAAAATGAAGGCGGAGCTTGAAGATTTGTCTTTGCGCTACATCCACCCCGAAAAGTATTATGAAATCGCGAAAAGCGTTGCGCAAACCAAACACGAGCGCGATAAAGCAATCGCGGCGCTTATTGATAACATTAAAAAAAATATTGAAGAAGCGGGCATTAAGGCAAACATTTCAGGCCGCGCCAAGCATTATTACAGCATTTACAACAAGATTGAGCGCCTGAATATCCCGTTTGAAGAGCTTTATGACATCATCGCCGTTCGCGTGATTGTGGATAACGAAAAGGATTGTTACGGCGTTTTAGGGATAATCCACTCACAATTTAAACCTATTCCGGGACGCTTTAAGGATTATATTTCAATGCCCAAAGGCAACGGCTATCAGTCTTTGCACACTTCCGTCATCGGCGCGAAAAACAAACCCATCGAAATTCAAATCAGAACCGAAAAAATGCATGATGTGGCGGAATACGGAGTTGCGGCGCACTGGAAATACAAAGAAAAAGGTTCGGTTAAGGCGGGCGAGAAAAATGACGTTGAATTTTCGTGGATGCGAAAGCTTGTGGAAATTGATAAAGAGGCCGCCGACGCCACAGAATTTGTTGAAAACGTTAAATTAGACCTTTTCTCGGATCAGGTTTTTACTTTCTCTCCGCGCGGTGATGTTGTGGATTTGCCCGCAGGCTCTACCCCTGTTGACTTTGCGTATCGTATTCACACCGAAATCGGCCACAGAACAGTCGGCGCACTAATTAACGGGCGCATTATGCCCCTTAACACAAAGCTCAAAAACGGCGATATTGTTGAAATTTTGACTTCAAAACAGTTTATGCCCAAAATTGACTGGCTGAATTTTGTCGCAACAAAATCCGCGGCGCAAAAAATCAGGCTATGGTTTAAAAAATATAACCGCGAAGATAATATAAACATGGGTAAAGCA
>Ga0209737_10003999_pt1 | contig 10348 bp, 9 predicted proteins | sample TergutCu122P3_FD_187284 | JGI IMG/M metagenome (GOLD analysis project Ga0209737, IMG submission 187284) | Cubitermes ugandensis P3 segment gut microbial communities from Kakamega Forest, Kenya - Cu122 P3 (SPAdes) (version 2) | ecosystem: Host-associated > Arthropoda: Insects > Digestive system >...
CGGTAATTCCGGCACTCTCCAGATTCAACGTGATCGGGCCGTCCACAATACAGTGAACCCGAACCCTGCACCATCAGCACGGATCCGGCCGGATCGCAGATGACCGCGTCGCTATGGTTTGGAAGCGTTGCGCGATATAATTGGTTTTCAATATGTTGCCGCCCGTTATACTCAACGTCAAAGCGGCGGCGTTAACGCAAATGGTCGGCCTGTCCGCCGCAAGCGAAACGGTTTGATCGATTGTCACCCCGTCGAGGTTCATCCAAATCCCGAACCTTGCGACACCCGTGCCGTCCGCGGCGATGCACTCTACATTCTGATTGTGAGATCCGCTGCTTGCGTACTAAGACACAGGCGCGCGACTCCCGCATAAATGCGGGCCGCCTACGTGTATTAACGGGGACACGTACAGCATCCGGACATGCAAACAGGGCGATTCCTCGTTACGCCTACGGCGCCGGTACAAGCCGACGCGAACTCCGGCATATAAAACACTTGCATGTGCCGGGACCCTGATTTATAAAAACCCGCTGTGATCCCCGGCAATGTTCAGTGTACCTTCTAGCTGTGTTTGCGTGGCCGGCTGGAGTGCGGGGTGCGGGCATTTACAGATTGGTTCTTATTTCATTTTATGTATTCCGGGAAGGTTTACTTTTCGGGCATCGGTTAATAGTAATAAAAGCGAGTATCAGCGGCATATCACATTAATTCCCAATTTATCAAACGGCAGTGATAGTTTGTTTATTGCTTCGCATGATAGCGGACGTAAATCTGATCTTGTCAATTCCATACCAAGGCTCTCATACTTACCGTCACCTAGGTTGTGATACGAAAGCATGGTTTTATATCTCTACTCCATTGTCCTTTCTTTTGCGAGCTCGGTGGGTCATTTTGGTAGACTCTTGTTCAGTGTCCTTTAGCTGTTTAATTCTTCATCAACGATTAATGAAGAAAGAATTTCTTCAGTTACCTCGACTAAGCCAGTACCTTCAAGTAAATTACTATTATTCATATGTTCCCATAATGAGGTAGATAAATCTTTAAGCTCAATAACACAGTATGAAGTAGAAGTAAACTGATTATCTTCATTGTGTATTAGATGTTCAACAGCAAAACCATATCCATTAAAGCAACATATCGCATATTTATTATCAAAAAATTCTCTTTCAGATATATACATATGAAAATTTTGTTCTTGTTGATTTGTATTTATTAAAGATTTGAGTATATGAATACGAGCATTATAATCAAATTCTTTAAGTCCAGGTAGGTGATCTGATAATTTACCAGTTTTTATAAATGATTTTATTCCGTAAATGGTATAAAAATCAATACTATTATTGTCTTTTGAATAAACTTTGTGACGATTTCGTAAATCTACAATATTCAGTAATTCGCCGATCAAAACTTTATTATCATCAGAGATATTAGTAATTTCATCATTTAAAACAGAATCTAGTAAGCTATAATAAAAATTTCTTGGTACTGCATCATAGCACATATTTGATTTAAAGATCATATGCTGATAATTACCTTCAAGATTCCAAAAAATTTGAGAGCATTCTAATATACTCCGAAGTGATTTATGTAAACTAGATTGATCGTAAAAATTAATTCCTAGCATTTCCTTATTCTCTATTATTATTTCTTTATATTGAGGCCAAAAAGAATCATATTTGTTTTTCCAAAATGTAAATAGATTTGTACTGCTTGATGAATAGAAATGTAGTTTTCCAAGACGGATATCACCATAATAATATGTATTTCCGCACTCAATTAAAAATGTGTCCCATAATGTTCCTTCGAAGTCTGATTGATAAGCTCTATATTTTATATATTTGGTTGCCTGCATAATATGATTTAAGCGATATATTGCACAATTTAGATCATTAATTGGGAGATTAATAAAATGACGTATTTTTGAATCTTTAATATTTGCTACTATATTGAATAAAGGTGTTAATAGATTTACATAGAAACAGCCACATACATAGATTCTTAACCGTAAAGTTTCGATATTTTGTGATTGTCTTATAGTATTTGTTATATTATTTGTAAAATCTTCTAAAGAAATATCAGTAGGTATTCCTTTGTTGTAACTTGTAACACTATTTTTAATTGAATTTTCTTCTATTTGATCTGTAAATAAAAAATTAAGCCATGGATTTTCTGTCTCTAACTGATTGACAAAAACATTTGATTGTAATGTTGATAAGAAATCTTCTTTTTCTTGAATGTTAAAACCCAAAATATTTATAATTCTGTCTCTATAAACTAAAGGTAAAACTGCTTCAGGTTGAAGTAATCTAAATAATTTTGTTCGATTAATATTAATTTTTTCTGATAAAAAATCAAAGGTTAAGTTTCTTTCCTTAAGTTTAAGCTTGATGAAATCTCTAGGAGTCATTGACATGTATAGCTCCACCTCAAATATTTTATGAGTTCCCACGGAAACTCGTAGGCCGCACTACGCCGTCATACTGGGCTTGACACGAGATCTCTTCATCTCGGTTAAAATCGGCTGCCCCAGAGGGAGATTACGGGTCAAGCCCGCAATGACAGCGTTGGAGTATAATAGTTTCCGTGTGTACTCTTTATAATACTCCAAACAAGATCGCGGTATAGTCCGGTTGCCCTAGTTCGTAATAAATGTGGGTAAATTTAATTCGGAAGGCTAGGGAAACTATTCCTTGCTGTGTCAGCATACTTCTTAACAATCCGTTCCAGATTTCTTGCTGAAATTCAATGAGTTTCCTTATGGGTTTGAGAAATGGCACCTCCTCAATGTCAGCTGTATCTGTTGGAGGGATGTTTTCCATGCGGCAGCATAGCCAAGGTACGATCTAAGTACTGCCAGCCGGTGATTTATCGTGCCTGGCACCCTATGCTGGCTTTCGAGTAGCCAGTTTCTGTAATCAAGAACAAATTCAAACGAGTAGTCGTCAAACATAAACTTTTCCACGAAAAGATTCTTCTCATCGCATATGTACCTCCTGAATATTTTCTGCCGAAAACGAATTGATCTATCCTTCCAGCTTATGTTACCGAACCTCAGATTTATACTAGATTATCATAAATATGATCGTTTATCAAACAAATTCGTTTTTATTTTTTTATTCGAAATATTTAGAATTATTCATAAATATGCAATTGAACATAAAAGAACAAATTCGAATTTTTCCATTGACATTCAAATGTATTTACCATATAATGTAAATGTAGACTTTCACCATGTAAGTTTTAGTGGTAAGATTTTATACTGCCCACAAAAAACAGGGCTCTTCATAGATTGGTTGATAAAATTAGCGGGTCATCCGTGGATTTAAAGGGGGGATCACCGATAGGTAAGAAAGGTACATAAAAATGCACCAACTGTCGCCGGCCAAAGTGATCAGTTGATGCATTCACGACCAAACACTCTAACTCCAGGGGAGCCGAGTATTTATCTGTATTGATAATATATTAGAAACTCCCCTGCCGTCAAGGGTGTTCCATTATTTACGGTGCATGATACATGCCATTGTATGAGAAATACCGTTTTTCTCCATACGCGTAATCCGGGATATTTTTGAGAGGGGAGCATTGTAATGTCAGCCAGTCTGATTTGGTTTATACGTATTGCCATAGCTTACGGCGATGGAACAAAGGCGCTTTGTACAGAGCGCTTTTCAACAAGAACATTTCTGCGCGTTATAGCATTTTCGTCATTAGTATTCTTTGTAATATTTTGGGCGCCTGCCGCGGAATCCATGCTTAGGAGTTCCTGGCCGTGGTCAGGGGGCATAAATACCTTAGACTGCCTGGAATGGATTGGGTCAATCGCCTTTGCTAGTTTTGGCGTCCATTCAGCGTTCAAAGCGGGATATTCATGGCGAACGGCTTTATTTTCCGCTATTTCATTATTTTCATTCGGCGGGGGCTTTATCCGGGATTGGCTCATTCTCGGTAATACCCCTTGGTTTATCTATAATATGAGAACCGTGCTGATAATAGCGGCATATTCCATTGTTTTTATCATAGTTTACAAGCGCCTAAGCGGGAATGAAAATTTTAAGCGGAGATGGGGACTCCTGTTAGATATTATATTAACCATAACCGATGCCGTTGGGATTCTCGCGTTTTCAGCTATCGGAGTGAATCATGGCGTTAGATCTGGAGTATCATTATTCCTCATAGCTCTATGCGGCCTTTCAACGCAACTGGGCGGGGGTCTTATCGCGGCAATGGCTCGAAAAGAACTGGCGGAAACGTTAAGACGTAATAAACCCTATTACTCATTTGCTTGCATCATAACCATTATATTTATGGTTATCACGATGACCGGCGTAACAGAAACAGAAACAGCTCTGCTCGTGTTACTTATACCGAGTATAGCGGGAGGGTTATGGGCAAATACCGATATCAGAAACAAAATAACTGCCGAGCTTAAAAAAAGTGCGGTTATGGCCGGTGTATCGGCGCAATCGGTTATTACACGCCAATCAGGACAGATATCTCATTATTGTAATTTTCATCGGCTACGGGAAATATTTTATCAAAGCAAACTTCAGACTATCTGGTCAATGATTTCAAAATTCCGATATAACCGGCCTGTTTTCTATAGGCGGCTAGGATAATTAAAGTAATGTTTCGATCATCGCTGGCTTCTTAGCCGAGTGCAGGAGGCCGGCGATTAAATAAAATCAAAATGTTTAAAACACATCGGGGGGTAACTTATAACATAGGCAGCAACAGCACCTTTGTACGCTGCTCCTCCACTACCCCTCATGGTGCTTGAAGTGCCGAAGGGCGCAAACTTTAGGAAATATTTCAAGAAAAAATACCCCGATATGCCTGCGGCGATGTCTGACGAATATGGCGAATGGCGACAACACAATTTAGCGTTTTGAAATTTGGGATGAGGATTTTCAACCATTAAGCGCTCCGCATAGGAATAGACAGATTGCCGAAGCAACGGAAACAAGAATAAGACAAGCTGTTAGTGAACCGGGCGAAAATATAAATTTTAGATATGATTTCGACGAGAATTGGCGGGTATCTTTAACGCTTGAAAAAGTATTTTTAGATAAAAACCTACCGGCGAAAGACCTTCCGCGCGCGTTTTGCGTAATATATGCCCGAGACTTCGTCATATTCGTGATTTGTGAAGTTATTTAACACATTAGCCTGCAACGTATCAACCGTCGAAACCGTATGGCGTTGTTCAATGATACGATGAAGGTTTGACTGTGGTGATTGGGATTAAACGCAGTTAAGAATGATTCGTTGACAAAACGATAACAATCGTGTATTGTTTTGATCCCTTTCTATGATGGCCAAACGAAAAGATCTTTATGCTTCACAGGCATATTGCCCTGATTCTACCGACTCAAGCAAACTCTTAGTTATATAGCATTTTGACATAAATGTACTGCCGTTACGTAAAGTAACAGGTATTTCGGTATAGGGCGCCAGTTTTTTTGCAAATCTGACCAGCGAGCTATATTTTTTGTTTAATTTTTCTGACCGGTAAATAAAGATATCTTCGTTGTTCCAATATCCCGTTGGAGTCCAAAGCCTAGCTCTGCTTACAACGTTATTTTGGACAGTTGAATAATTGGCTTCGATCACAGGGCTTTGCATGTCATCAAGCCAACCCGTTTCCTTGTATATCAAGCTCCCTGCTTCCGGAAGATATAGATAATACCGATTATTATTGTCAGTAAATAATACATCATCCAATCTAGTGACAGCTTCGGTCGTGGTGTAGTTATTTTGTAAAATCTGGAATTCTAAATCTATCGCTTTTTGAAGCAGAGTCTTGAACACATCTGCCTCCATGTAATAATTAATTTGTCTTCCCATTTGCCGTCTCCATCTGCATCTCAGCATGTTTTGCAATCTTAACTGTCTGTTTATGATATTATTTGCTGAATCCGTAAATCCTATATCTTTTCTTTTTATGAAAGCGATTTAAGGAGATGATTCGATGCAATACGATGTAACTAAAGAGTATAATGAACTGCTAAAACTGGGTTATGAACCGAAAGAATTGCTTAAAAGGTTTAGCTTGTATATCTTTGAAAACGGTACATGCGTGGCGCACAACCGCAGAAGCGAACGCGGGATAATAAGCTTTTTGAACGATGTAAAAGAAAATATGAAATATAAAAAAATCGTTTCGGAAGGCATATCCTGGATAAAATATAAAGGAGAATGGACACTGGCCGGAAACGCCCTTACAGAGGGCGAAAAGGTAATGGTTTATAAAAAGGATGGCAAGGTAAGCATTGAGATTATCGGTAAGGTTGTCGCGAAGCATTTGGATGGACGCCTGATAGCCTATCCTGCCAGCAAATTCGATGATTTATCATAGGGTGATTTGAATTGAACAAAATCGATATGATACATAGTTTTGTGTCGGTTAAAATATCGGAACTGTGTGATGATACGAACTGGGCAAAATATACGCTTGCCAAACTGAGGCGTGGGATTGGCAAAATTCCGGGTGAAGTACCGGAACTTTATGAAATAACATTAGGCGGCCTTTCAAAAGAACTTGCGGGCGGGAACGCACCCTCTACCGCCGAATACGCAATTTATTCCACATTAACAATGTACGCCCTCAATAAAACCGGCATGGATAACGAACCTCATAAAACCGGCGGGGATTCGTTTGGTCAGGCAGTACGCAAGCTTGTTATGATAGACAACAGCAGCGAAAGGCTGATAAGGATACGTTTCAATGCCGCGATTACAGCTTCGGACATGCCCGGTTTTTCATATCACGCACACAGGCTGGTAAAAGCGTTCAAATCAAACATGCCGGCAATACGGTTGGATTACCCGCAATTTGCGGTTGATCTATACAAATTATATTCTGAAAACACAAAAAAAGAGGTCCTGTATAAATGGACCTCTGATCTGGTCAATTAATGATGGAAAAAGAATTTAACCTATTAAAGGAAGACTGGATCGCCGTACTAGACAACACAGGTGAAACCAATGAAGTGTCACTCATAAAGGTTTTTCAATCAGCGCATAAGATCAAGCGGTTATCCGGGGAGCTGGTCGCGCAGGATATCGCGGTTTTGCGCCTGCTGCTTGCTGTATTGTATTCGGTTTTTACCCGGACAGGGTTAAGCGGCGAAAACACCTCGTTAAAAAGCGAAAAACAGGCCATAGATCGTTGGAATGATATATGGAAACAGAAGGCGTTTGCAATAAAGCCTATTGAGGATTATCTGTTATCATATACCGAACGGTTTTACCTGTTCCACACATTATTGCCGTTTTATCAAATACCCCTAAAAGATAATTATGGCAGTGAATTTACTACCGCGAAGCTCAAAGGCGACTTATCCGAAAGCGGCAACAAACCGAACCCGTTTGGCATGCGCTCGGGTCCGTCAAAGAAAGGCATTAAGTATTCCGAAGCCGCCCGGTGGCTCCTTTACCTAAACGGCTTTGACGATATTTCAGTAGCGCCTGCGTTACGGAAAGATCTTGGGAAATCGTGGTTAGGTAAACTCGGGCTATTATATGTCGAGGGCGGCAGCCTGTTTGAAACCCTAATGCTAAACCTCTCCTTTTTAGGCGAACGATTTAAAACCGGGACAGCCGTTTGGGAGAAAGGCATTTGCGTTAAAGACAGGGCCAAAATAACGGCGCCTGCCAATCCCGCGGAAATGCTATCGTTGCAATCACGCAGGATATCCCTAATTAAAAACAACGGCCTTGTAACAGGGTATAAGCTTTACGGCGGGGATTTATTTAGCAAGGAAAATGCCTTTATTGAGCATATGACTTTATGGAAGAAGAAAAACAAGTCCGAAAACATATTCGTACCCAAAACCCACAACGCCTCACTTCCTCTGTGGTGTGATCTGCCGTCAATAACGGCTGAATATGTCGGAGCAAAACGACCTGGCGTTATAGAATGGATAGGCAAGTTGAAAGACGCCGGTCTATTTGACGGAAAAATAAAGCTTCATAGCGCTGATGTGAAATATAAATTCCCAATAGCATCGTCGGTAATTGATATCACCGACGACTCAATAACCTTTGATACCTTGCTCTTAACCGCGGCTGGCGAAACATGGGTAAATCACATCAATGATCAATTAAAGGAGACGCAAACCTATGTAAACTGCCTGGGTTTGTTAATAAAATATTTACAAAAGGCAGCGGGCGGCGAAAACCCAGCCAGTATAGAGGCAGCCTGGCAACAAGCGTACTTCGAATTGGACGAGCCATTCCGCAACTGGTTAGAAAACATTGATTTTCATAAGGACGATGTGGAAGTAACTATGACGACTTGGTCTAAGCAGGCCAAAGAAATAGTGAAAAAAATCGGCGGCTCATATTACGCCAACGCCGGCGAAAAGGCCCAAATTGGAAGATACGTAACAGAAAACAGGAAAACGAGCTATGTATCGGCGTCATCCGCATATTCTTTTTTTTTAAGATCAGTTTTAAACAAGGAGCAGGTATAATGGAGCGGTCATTCATAGATTTTCATGTGATACAAACAGTACCGCCGTCATGCATCAACCGTGACGATTCAAATTCGCCTAAAACGGCAATTTATGGCGGAGTCCTCCGTGCAAGGGTTTCCTCCCAATGCTGGAAATACGCGATGAGGAAATTTTTCCGGGAACATTTTGACGAAGATCAGTTGAGCGTGCGCACTAAAAAGATTGTTGAACTTGTAATTAAGGAGATTGAAAAGCTTGACCCGTCTTTAGCGGGCGCCCCGGCAACGAGGCTCGCCGAGGATGTTATATCGCAGGCGGGTATAAAGCTCTCTGAACCCGACGAAAAGAGAAGGAAAAAAGATGCCGGCGAGCCAAGGGAAACAGGCGCGTTATTTTTCATGAGTAAATGGCAGGCTGCGAATCTGGCTACGCTTGCGGTTAATGGGAACACGGATAGAAAGGACGCCAAGGATGCCCTTTGTAAAGGGCATGGCGTAGATATAGCGCTGTTCGGGCGTATGGTCGCCGACGATTCGATGTTAAAGGTAAGTGCATCCTCACAGGTTGCCCATGCCATATCCACGCATCATGTAGATAACGATTTTGATTTTTTTACCGCAATGGACGAAATGGCGCCGGTTGCCGGCATGTTAAGCACAACCGGTTTTAACTCGTCCACCTTGTATCGCTATGCTGCTTTGGCTGTCCATGTGCTCCACGATAACCTGGGCAATGGCAAAATAACTTCACAGGCCGTGGCGGAGTTTGCCCGGGCGTTTATCATGTCCATGCCGACCGGCAAACAGAATTCGTTCGCAAACCGCAACCTACCGGATGCGGTTATGGTCACAATGCGCCATGATCAACCTGTCAGCCTAGCCGGCGCGTTCGAAGAACCGGTAAAATTGGCCGGCGGCGGCTATAAATCGCAATCCATTCAAAAGATGGAGGAATATGCCTTGTTTGAATATTCAAACTATGTGAAACCTCCTGTCGAGACTTACGTAATAGGCGATGATTTTGACCGGTTGGCAGGGGTATCCCCGGTCAAAAGGCTGACTGTAGATGAATTAGTTACCCTGTTATCAGTTAAAAATTTTTGACATGGATACTGTTTTGTTAAGACTGGCGGGCCCCATGCAATCTTGGGGCGCATCAAGCAAGTTTGGAAGGCGGACGACAGAACACGAACCTACAAAGAGCGGAGTTATAGGTATTGTCGCCGCGGCGCTCGGCCGCCGATATGAAGATAATATCGACGATCTGGCCGGACTTGACTTCGGCGTCCGGATTGATCAGCCCGGGAGGCTAATGCGGGATTATCATACGGTTAAAACGAATGACGGCAGGCCCCTTGTCAATGATTTTAGGTATTACCTTGAGGATGCCGTGTTTCTGGCGGGGTTATCGGGGGACTGTATTTTGATTGACAACATTGCCGGCGCAATGATTAATCCGCATTTTTTACTATATTTAGGGCGTCGTTCATGCCCGCCGGCCGGGCCGGTGTGCCTTGGCGTCAGGAAAGGCGTCGGGCTTGCGGACGCGCTGGAATCGGAACCGTGGCAGGCTTCAAAGTGGTATAAGGAATGTTCGGAAGTTAATCCGGTTAACCTGAAAATAATCACTGATACGGACGACATATCACACACGGATTTGTCTGTGCGCGACGTGCCGGTATCGTTTAATCAGACACATCGCAAATACAATTATCGCGCAAGAAAACAAAGCTTTTTTCTAATGCCGATAAAAACGCCAATCGAAACGGATCATGACTTTTTTCAGCACTTGGGGGATGCTTAATGTATATGTCCCGCGTTGAATTAAATATCCGCCGCCGTGAAACCATGCGGGCATTATCGTCTCCGGAGATTATCCATTCCGCAGTCGAA
>Ga0209737_10004003_pt1 | contig 10346 bp, 10 predicted proteins | sample TergutCu122P3_FD_187284 | JGI IMG/M metagenome (GOLD analysis project Ga0209737, IMG submission 187284) | Cubitermes ugandensis P3 segment gut microbial communities from Kakamega Forest, Kenya - Cu122 P3 (SPAdes) (version 2) | ecosystem: Host-associated > Arthropoda: Insects > Digestive system...
AGATAAGGAACACATGGGTCTAACAAATTGGGCTAATAGTCCACATGGGCGAATCGTAAAAAGTGATGTGAACATTGCAAAGAATTATTTAACTGAATCAGAACTACAAAATCTCGGTATGTTGGTTAACGCTTATCTTGATTTGGCGGAGCGCCGAGCAAAAAGTCGGACCCCTATGACAATGGAGAGTTGGGCAAAACATCTTGACCTTATTTTACAGGCTGATGGGAACGAGTTATTAACAAATTCTGGCAAAATTAGCGCAGAAATTGCCAAGATTCATGCGGAGAGTGAATTTGAGAAATACCGAGTTATACAGGACAAGTTGTTTGAGAGTGATTTTGATAGACAGTTAAAAATGCTTGAAGAACAAGCAAATGATAATGGTGATTCAACAGAGGAATAAATAACAAAATTTTTCTGATTTAACAGACGGCCTTCGTTAAAATACTTCAGGACACCATCCTGTTAGATGGGGGTAGTGATTGGATTTTTATATGCCAACGTAGTGTGCCAGTAAAGCTCAAGTTGTGCATACATTTGAGTATACACTTGAAAAAGACACTGGTTCAAAATAATCGTTAATAAAATAAAGGTAGAAGTGAAATTAGGGAATTTAGCGAATCATGCTAGAGATACAACACGCTAATTGAAGCGTTTATTTAAAATATCTCTCCAGTAATCCCTTGAAGGCCTTGCCATGTCGTGCTTCATCGCGAGCCATTTCATGTACGGTATCATGAATTGCATCTAGATTTAACTCTTTAGCACGTTTGGCCAGTTCAAACTTTCCAGCAGTTGCACCGTTCTCAGCTTCCACTCGTCTTGTAAGGTTTTCTTTAGTACTGCCAGATAGCACTTCACCTAATAGTTCAGCAAACTTGGCAGCATGTTCAGCTTCTTCATATGCAGCTTTTTCCCAATACAGACCAATCTCAGGATACCCCTCACGATGAGCAACGCGAGCCATAGCCAAATACATACCAACTTCAGTACATTCACCGTTAAAGTTCATACGCAAACCGTCAATAACCTCTTGAGGGACACCTTTTGCAATACCAACTGTATGCTCAGCAGCCCATGCCATATCTTTGTTTTGTTCCTTGAATTTTTCAGAAGGCGCATTGCATTGGGGACACTTTACAGGGGAAACGTCCCCTTCATGGGTATAACCACATATAAGACAAACAAATTTTTTCATGATTCTTGTCTCCATTTATGATTTTCGTTTACTTTTATTACTGGTGAAGTGAATGTTTGTTGAAGTTTAAATTTGTTTTTAGGTGCTTTGCAAATTTGGCAGGTATAATCGCAAAGTTGCTGAAACTCGCTTGTGCTGTTGGGTATTTGCAGCTAATGTTTTTCTCTTTTTACCGCTTTCGTCAGCCATTTCTACTTAGGGACATTTTGTCTCTATGTGACTTCCCAAAACTACAGCCCACACTTTATTTTATAACAACCCATAAACCCTGTCCTTAACTAAGATCAACACAACTGTTGTTGCTGACACTGATGACACTATTTTCTCTGTCAAAAGAAAGTGGTAATGCATTTAAATAAGTTTGCCCCACATATTGTTTTAAATATGTCATAATTACATTAAAAAAGTGGGTTTTAAGGTGATTTCACCGTGTATATTTCGTCCAAACCCTGCCCTCGGAACCACTCCATACTTTTGGCATATGCTCTATGCAAAAATTTGGTTTTTTGGTAGACGTAATGTTGCAACATTTAGACGACTCTACAACAAAGTAAAACATCTAAAGAGCTGTGTTTTTTATACTGATAATTGGGTGTTTTTTTGAAAGTGTTGTCCAAGAAGCGTCATGTGATTGGCAAAGCTCATAGTTGTTATTGAGCTGGATAATAGCAATGCGCGGCATCATTTAGGGCGGTTTACAAGGCGTACGAAGGTTGTTTCTCACAGTTTGCATGTGGTTGATTTGTCTTTGCGTATCTGGCACACTGTAACAGCCCTTGATGTGTTCCATCAACTGTAAAACACAGCTCTAAATATATTTAAGTAAACGTTATCAAAAGTAATTCTGCTCTTTGTAAACAAGAGCAAGTCTGACAAATGTTTTGGAGAGACGATTAACCGATCAGGTATTGAAAAGTAGAAGTGTTTGTTTCAGATTTGTTTCTTCAAAAGAAAGAAATATTGAAAAAAGTAAAGGCACATTTTCACTGAGAGCTTAACACATACTCATAAAATAATGTGTTAATGTAATGAGAAGAATGTAAAGTCGTTTTCTCCGGGCGAAATCATTTATAGAAGTCACATTCTATATTGGTAAGTTTGTTCATAAATCAAGAGGGAAAATGAAATGAAGCCGATAACAACAATTTACTGGCTAAGAATGACCATAGGGATTATATCTGGAATACTATGTGCCGCTTTATCTAATTTTTTAATAGCTTATGGCATGGAAGGGATGAGTGTTCTACTTTACTCGGTTTCACTTACATTGGTGATTTATTTGGTGTCATTTCGTTTATTAAAAATAAAGTTTCAAAATAAAATTGAAACACCTTCAAAGATAGCAACGACAGGTATATTTATGTACTTTTTAGCTTGGCTAGTTTTCTATATACTGACCTATACAATAATTGTTACAAGTACAAGCGGAATAGCCTAAGTAAGTGAAATAAGACAAAATGATTTATTCTTTTTCAGTTATATTTTCAGTTTTGGCTCCAGTTTCTGGAGAAAGCTTTTTTGATTTCACTTCAATGAGAGCTTTGCCACCGTTGAAAAAGTTAGCGATAGTTGCTTGATTTTTATCACTACGCACAGTTTCAATAACTTCTTCAGTATTTTCAGCTTGATTATTTGCACTCACAGGAGCAGGGATGTTCATACGGGTTAGAATACGCATACAGTCAGCCCAAGCAGAGAAATAGCCACGATCAAAATCGCCATGAAGTCCACTGCGCATATTATCTAAAAATTCTCGTCTATAAGTGTGAAGAGATACTTTATCACTTAAATCTAACTTGGAAAAAAAGGCGTAACTATCGTTAGCATTTTTTCTAGAGAGATACATTCCGTAAAGTGCACGGAAGTAACCTCTATTCCATTCAGTTTTTTGTAGCTTCTGTTTCACTCTTTCCAGCTCACGTTCAGCTTCAGCGAACTGTCTACTAACTATTAACTGGAAATATCGAGTAACTAACGCTTGAGGTATTGGCATATTTAACGACCACGAGATTTATTTGCTCTCTCTTCTTCAGAGATATCCTCTATACCGTTTTCGGTAACTTTAAGGATTTCTTCACCTTCAGGCAAATAAGGACTTGAAACAAGGCGAGCAATACGTATTGGACCATGAGAGGCACGGCGCAAGTAAATACGTGTTTGACTAGTATGGCCAACAATGTTGCCGCCAATAGGATGAATAGCATCACCAAAGAATTGATCAGGTTTTGCCATAACCTGATTTGTTACAACTGCAACAGCGTTAAATGCACGAGCTAAAGAGGTAAGTTTGTGCATATGTTTATTTAATCTCTGTTGGCGACTGGCAAGCATTTCTCTACCTATGTACTCACTGCGAAAATGTGCTGTTAATGAGTCAACAATAATTAGTTTAATGTTGTTTGCTTTAATTATCTCATCAGCATTCTCCAATAGAAACATTTGATGATCAGAGGTATAAGCTTCAGCATAAATTATATTTTTTACAACTTCTTCAGGATCAAGGCCTAAATGAGTAGCCATTTGCACAATACGTTCAAGTCGAAAAGTGTTTTCTGTATCAATATACAACACACCACCGTTAAGTCCACCTCTCTCAATGGGTAGCTGAACATTTACGCATAGTTGATGACACATTTGACTTTTTCCACAACCATATTCGCCATAGAATTCAGTTATTGTCTGGGTTTCTAAGCCGCCGTCAACAAGTCTATCAAGCACTTTGCTGCCTGTGGTTAAGCGACCAACGTTTTGGCGTTGTTTTAATAATTGATCAGCACGGATGAAAGATACACCAAGCGATGTTCGTGCTGCTTGTATTATTTGGAAGGCTTTCTTTTCGCTTATCCCCACAGGTTCGAGTTCCCGAATTGTTGCCATTGCAAGTGATTCTACAGTGCGGTATCCTAATTCACGGAGTTTTTGAGCTGTTGCTGGTCCAACACCTGGGAGGTCTTCTATAAATTCATATTTTTCTGTTGTTTTTGGTTCTTGGCATTTGTCTGAATCTTCAAGCATTAACTTCACGCTTTATGATGATGTACAGTCAGATCTATTTAAAACAAGCGAAAAAAAGACATTTATAGTTATTAGAGAGAGATACTAAAGCGAAAGTGAAAACATCTAACACTGTATTTAATTGTATTCTAAGACAGTACACTGTAGGCGACCTCTGAAAACCTCTTAACTTAGGTATTATGTGTGGTAAAGGCAGGTAGGGCGCTTTGTATGGGGTAGTTGTTGTGTTTATTTTGTTTTTATTGGTTTGAAACATAAAACGTGAGTTTTCAGAGGTTGCCTGTAATAAAATAGTATAAGTGTAATTTGACGATAGCAGTTTTGTAAACCATAATTTGTATATTGAAGATAAAGTCTTAAAACTATACTAGGTTAAAGTTGTAGAGGAAAGTTTATGAAAATTATCTCAGGTCCAGCTTCAAGCGAGCTTGCTGAAAGGGTTGCAAATATTACAGGTTATCAGAGCGTTCCTGTGGTGTCAAAAATTTTTCCAGATGGGGAATTATATGTTCGATTGGAGGGTAATGTTTCAGGTGAAGAGGTTGTAATTATTCAGACCACCTGTCCACCCATGCAGGATAGTAAACTCTTTCAGTTAGCGTTTATGGCTGATGCGGCTAAGTGTGCGGGGGCAAATAAGGTTATGGCGGTTGTTCCGTATTTTGCGTATGCTAGACAAGACAAACTGTTTCTTTTGGGTGAGGGCATGAGTGTTGGAACTATTGTGCGTATGCTGGGAGCAGCTGGAATAGAGGGTTTGTTGACTGTGAATATTCATTCAGCATCTGCCTTGTCTGGGGTTCCTTTTTTTGCGCGGAGTGTTAGTGCTATTTCGGTTTTGGCGGCATATTTTGTAGATAAGGGTTATGCAGAGGCTTATGCTCTTGCACCAGATAAAGGTGCTATGTATATTGCGCAGGAGGCGCAGCAGGTTTTAGGCGGTGGAGTGGGTTATTTAAGTAAGGTTAGGGATCGTTATACAGGCCAGACAGAACAGTCAGCTGAAGGGTTGGATGTAGAGGGTAAAACGGTTATAGTTTTTGATGACATTATAAGCACTGGAGGCACAATTGTTGGGGCAGCAAAAATTTTGAAAGAGCAGGGGGCAGAGCGGGTTTTTGCGGCATGTGTTCATCCATTGCTTATCGGTGATGCTGCAAAACGTATTTTGGATGCGGGGGTTGAGGATATTGTGGGAACAGATAGTGTGCCAGGACCATACAGTAAAGTCAGTTTAGCTCCTCTTATAAGTAGACAGTTAAAGGCGTTAGATAGTGTCTAATCTTTTCTTTTTGCTGTCAGGGGAAAACCTAACTATGCCTGCGTCTGAGGCTAAAGCGATTTTAGAAACAGAAGGGCATCCCTACAATATAGTTGAGTTAATGGATCAAGTTTTAAGGTTAGAGGCATCAGTTGAAAGTGTTAAGGATATACCCATTCGGGCGGCGTTTACAAGGCTTTGTGCTTTAGAATTGTTTGTTTCAAAAGCTAATTATACAGACATATCCATGGCTGTTAGGGAAACAGATTTTAAAAATGTTCTCAAATCAGGAGAAAGTTTTGTTGTAAGGATAAATCGGATAAAAAATTATGCTAATCAAAGTATAAACACTATGGATCTTGAGATAAAAATAGGACGTCAAATTCTTGAACAGACCTCAGATGTTAAAGTAAATTTAAAACATCCAGATAAGACCTTCATTGGGATAATTACAGATGAGAAGCTTGTTTTTGGTTTAAAACTTACAGAGGTTAGCAGTAAAACTTTTTCAGAACGTCGTCCGCGTAAAAAGCCTTTTTTTCACCCATCTGCAATGCCCTCTAAGCTTGCAAGATGTATGGTAAATTTAGCACACGCTAAAGTTGAAGGAACAATGCTAGATCCATTTTGTGGAACAGGAAGTTCCTTAATTGAAGCAGCACATGTTGGATGTTATGTTTTAGGAGTGGATGCAGCCAAACGGATGGTTTTAGGCTGTCGAAAAAATTTGCGGTTTTTTAGCATTAACGCTGAAGGGTTAATTTTAGCGGATGCGCGTAAATTGCCGTTTTATAAGGTAGATTGTATAGTAACTGATCCGCCATATGGACGTTCAGCAAGCACCCTTAAGTCAACTACTCAAGAGCTGGTATATGATGTGTTAATATCTGCCTACAGTCTACTCCCCAAGGGACATAGAATATGTATTGCCTCACCTAAAACATTAAACATAAGCGCAATTGGTACCGCCATAGGGTTTAAACATGTTGAATCCCATTTCGCCTATGTGCATAGCACTCTAACAAGAGAAATTGCAGTATTTGAAAAAGAGGTTTAAAACTTGAGCATGAGGCTTATTTTTCTTGGAACAAGTGCTGCAACACCAACTCTAAAACGGGGTTTATCAGCAACTGTGCTACAGTGCCCCTTTGAGCAATGGATATTTGATTGCGGAGAAAACATTCAACGTCAAATGTTATCTTTAAAAATTAGTTTTCATAAAAAAACTAAAATTTTCCTCACACACCTACATGGAGATCACCTCTTAGGTTTACCCGGTTTGTTGCAAACCATGGCATTAATGGATAGAAAAAATCCCATTCAAATTTATGGCCCATTGGGAATTAAAGAGTTTCTATGTTGTTGTCAAAAGACACTCAACTTTGAGCTAACATATCAAATTGAAGTAAACGAGATTATCAAACCAGGAGTTATCATTGAAGAGGAGAGATACATAATAGAAGCTATAAAATCTAGCCACACTATTGAGAGCTATAGTTATCTATTTGAAGAGAAACCCCATCCAGGCGAGTTTTTTCCTGAAAAAGCAACTGCCTTAGGTTTGCCAGAGGGAGAATCGTGGTCTAAACTTCAAAAAGGAGAAACAATAATGTTACCTGGCGGCAAAATCATAAAACCAGATGATGTTATGGGTCCAAGTCGGCAAGGAAGAAAAATCGTTTACACAGGAGATACAAGACCCTTTGAAGCCTTTGCAGATTTTGCTAAAGATGCAGATGTAATTATTCATGACTGCACCTTCGATGATGCATTAACTGCAAAAGCAGAGGCTAAGGGGCACTCAACACCCTCACAAGCAGCAGGTCAAGCCAAAGCGGCAGGTGCTAAAATGTTGGTGTTAACACATATAAGTGCAAGATATCCTTATGCAGAGATGTTATTAGAACAAGCAAAGAAGACTTTTGAAAACACCCTATTAGCGGAAGACTTTTTTATACTAGACATACCTCTCAAATAGGCTAATTCAACATTGTCTTAAGTTTTTGTAAGCTTTCAGGCACATGATCACACGATTCAATAACTATACGTTGATTGTAATCTATTTTCTTTAGGGACTCAGCAAACTTGTTATAATCAATTGTGCCATAACCAATGCCCAGATGATCATCATTGTCGCCGTTGTTATCACTTACGTGTATGTGGATAATTTTATCAGCAAGTTGGCTAAAGAAGGGTTGTATTTGGTTTTCAAGATGAGCGTGTCCAATGTCTAATACAATACCTATAGGTAAACTGGTTTCCCTATAGAATCTGTGGAAATCTTCTGGGCTGCTCATTGTAAACCAGTATTTGGCGGGCAGGTTTTCTATGGCAATGTTAACACCCAGTTGTTCTGCTTCAGCATAGAGACTCTGTATGCTTTGGAGGTTTTGTTTCCATTCGGCATTAGGGTAAAATTGTGATATGCCTGTTTTAGCGCCTGGATGGAGAACCCATAGCTTAGCATCTATAGCATGAGCATAGTAGAGTGATTTTGTGAGGCGTTTTAAAGTGGCGTCGAGAATTGTCTGTGAGGGGGAGGCGATGTTTATGTCGGCGAAGGGGGCATGCATAGTGTATTCTATATCATAGCTTTTTGCGGCTTCTCTAAGTAGGTCAACGCGGTTTTTGTTTAGCTCATGCGCGCCGTCATCTAAAATTTCAATATACTTTGTTTCTTCATTGTTTAATCGTTTAATCATACGATTAAAAGGGTCGCATAAACTATAGAGCATAGAAACGCCGATTTTAGCTTTAGACATAAATATGTACCTACTAATTATTGTCTGGATAGAAGTTAAACTGATTAATTAACTTTTTAACAGTTAAACGAGTATAAAATTAATTTTCAACTAACTATAAATGTGTACAACACTTTTTTGTATACTGTATTAGGGTTAAAATGTATGCATAAGATGAGTAAGTGCGCTTACGTTAAAATCATGCGTTTGCCAGATTAGGAGTTAAAATACAATTGCATAAGGGAGTGTATCTAGGAAGTGTCATAAGAAAGAATTGTTTTCTTAACAATTTTTTTACTCTATCGAAGGATTTTATAGTTACATCCGCATTTAAGGTATAAGCGGGACGTAAATTGGTAAACACATTACAAAGACTTTGGAAAAATGAGAACTTTAAAACTGTCATGGTAATAGCATTAGTTCCAATAATTTTGTCAGGTTTTTGGTTTGGACTTCCAAAGGCATTAAATACAGAAATGTTTCCAGTATTTACTGTTATAAGTGAAAGCATGTGTATTCCACCGTCATGTAATGTTTTTTCAGATGCATTTGAAAGAACCCTACATATTGGTGACTTAATTATTATTCAAGGAGTAGATGTAAAGGATTTAAAAACGGATTATCCAAACAGTGACATAATAGTTTTCCGTGACCCAACTAAAGCTGTGGGTGACTCAAGCGCTAATATTGTTCATCGCATTGTTGATGTAGTGGAAGTGGGTGGGAAACTGTATTTTCACACTAAAGGTGACGGAAATGGTTATCCTAATGTTTGGCCTCAGACCCCAACACAAGGAGCGGACTCATGGCGTTCTACGGCAGAAGATCCTACCAGCACTTATAATGGTGCAATTTCGCAAGACTACGTCTACGGCAAGGTTATAATGCGCATACCCTGGATTGGCTCAATGGCAATGCTGTCACAACGCTTCAGCATAATACCCATAATCCTAGTAGCACTCATCGTTTTTATTGTAATATTTGAATTCATACTGCCCCTAATAAAGAAGAGAAAAGTTGTTTCAACACAAACCCCAACTGAAGAGGCAACTATTCAATTACAAAAAGAAACAGAACCAAACGAACCTAACTATCATAATAATAGTGAAGTTAATGAACTTCTTATACAAGAAGAGTACCAATTGCAAGAGGAAACAGAACCAAACGAACCTAACTGTTAACAAAAAACTATATAGAGTTGCAGGGCCGCAGAGTTATGCTTAAATAACAAGTTGCTCAACCTTACCTGAGCTGATACAGTGACCATCAACCAATCCTCCTTCTATATATTCAATACTTTAACTCGACGAAAAGAAGTTTTTACTCCAATTAATCAAAATGAAGTAAAAATGTACACATGTGGTCCAACGGTTTATGATTATGCTCATATTGGCAATTTTCGTGCGTTTTTGTTTGAAGACTTGTTGAAGCGTTGGTTACGGTACTGTGGTTTTAAAGTACTTCACATCATGAACCTTACTGATGTGGATGATAAAACTATTAACGGCAGTAAGGCAAAAGGTGTTGCACTTAGGCAGTATACGGATTTCTATGTTAAAGCGTTTTTTGAAGATATTACAAAGTTAAACATTGAACATGCGGATGTTTATCCACGTGCAACGGATCATGTGCCTGAAATGGTAGATATCATTAAAACTTTGCTGTTAAAGGGCGTTGCCTATAGGGGAGAGGATAATTCGATTTATTACGCTGTTACAAAGTTTCCTCAGTATGGCCAGCTTTCTCATATAAAAGTAGGGGAGCTTAAAGCAGGTGCAAGAGTAAGTCAAGATGAGTATGCTAAAGAGGATGTTCAAGATTTTGCACTTTGGAAAGCCTACACCCCTGAAGACAGAGATGCTTTCTGGGAAACAGAATTAGGCAAAGGGCGACCGGGCTGGCATATTGAATGTAGCGCAATGAGTATGAAATATTTGGGTGAAACCTTTGATATTCACTGTGGGGGAATTGATAACATGTTTCCTCATCATGAAAATGAAATTGCGCAAAGTGAAGCTGCAACGGGCAAAATTTTTGTGCATTACTGGCTGCACAATGAGCATTTGCAAGTTGAAGGTAAAAAAATGAGTAAACGGTTTGGCAATTTCTACACCTTACGTGATTTACT
>Ga0209737_10004005_pt1 | contig 10344 bp, 10 predicted proteins | sample TergutCu122P3_FD_187284 | JGI IMG/M metagenome (GOLD analysis project Ga0209737, IMG submission 187284) | Cubitermes ugandensis P3 segment gut microbial communities from Kakamega Forest, Kenya - Cu122 P3 (SPAdes) (version 2) | ecosystem: Host-associated > Arthropoda: Insects > Digestive system...
CAATTTATGCTCAAAATTTTCGAAATTGTAATCCTAATACAAACCATCGGAAAAATCAACCCCGTTTACTCTAAAATTACAACAAAAAAAAGAATTTGGAAAAATGACTTTTTATAGAGGACTCAATTTTGAAGATTTTGTTTTCAATGAATGACAGAAACAACTCTTCGATGAGGTAACTTTAGCTCGAAAATGAATTATTTTTCTTTTTGATAAACAATTATTCATAGTTTCGCGACTCTAAATTTCAAAATATTAATTTTATAAATACTAAATCTATGAAGATAGGCCTAATTGGTTGTGGATACCTTGGAAAAATTCACGCAAAATGTATAAAAGAAATAAAGAAAATAGAATTAGTTGGTGTTTACGATATTTCTCGGAAAGTAGCAACAGAAACTGCAGAAAAATTCAACACTTCTGCTTTTTTTGAGTTAGAAGCATTGATTGACCATTGCGATGTTGTTGATATTGTAACCCCAACTTCCACCCATTTTGAGTTAGCGAAAAAAGCAATTTTTGCAAAAAAGCATTGCTTTATAGAAAAACCTTTAACGGCAACCGTGGAAGAAGCCCACACGCTGATACAATTGGCCCAAGAACACAACGTAGTGGTTCAAGTAGGGCATGTAGAACGTTATAATCCTGCTTTTGTTGCTGCGCTCCCACATATCTCCCAGCCGCTTTTTATTGATGCACAACGTTTGTGCAAATTTAATCTGAGAGGGGCAGATGTTTCTGTTGTTCACGACCTTATGATACACGACATCGATTTGGTTTTATCTATTATGAAAAGTGAAATCTTAGACATTCAAGCCATAGGCTATCATTTCATTACAGACTCATTGGACTTTGCCCGTGCGAAACTACAATTTGCCAACGGAGGAATTGCACATATTACCGCCAGCAGAATTGCCGCAAACCCTTCGCGAGAAATGGTTATTTTTCATCATAATAATTATATTTCTGTCAATTTTCAAGAAAAAAAGGTAGAAATCAATGAATTTGAAAATGGACATAGCTTTTCTACCGACATTCCGATAGTTGAACGCAATGCCATCGTTGAAGAACTATCAGATTTTATACAAAAAATTCAAAATAACAAAACCCCAAAGGTTACCATTTACGATGGAGCAAACGCTTTATGCGTTGCAGATAAGGTGGTTAATGATATATTAAGACAAAATATCAAAATTGTAAAATAATTGCGTGTCCCGCGCGTTTTTTGTAAATGAAAAATTGCTATTTTTTGATTTTTTTATTCAGTGTTGTTTTTCTTTCTTTTTCGTGTAAAAAAAAGGACATAACACCTGCCTATCTGGTTCTATCAGATGATGATTTTAAGGATTGCATTGAAAATAGCCGCAGTGCATTTAACAAAACACATAATGTGGACTATGATGAGGAAACATTTCAAGTGGTTAGACAACAATATTTTAGAGATGTTTATGTCTCTCTAAACGGAAAAACATTGGGGTACTGGAATCTTCCTTGTACCATTCCTCTACTTCCCGACTATTCAAGTGAAAATATTGTTAGAATTATTCCTTGTGTTCGGGTGCCGGGCACATCCGTAACCACGCTTATATATAATTTTGTAAAGCCTGTAGAGCGCGCTATTGTTGTAGAAAAAAAAGGGGAATATCGGCTTAGTGATTTCTTTTTTGAGTATAGAGAAGGTATTTCTTTTCCTTTTTTGGAAACTTTTGGCCAAATACATAATTTTTCTTCCGTAGATACTGTAAATAATTGCGCTCCTTTGAATATTATTCCCGGAGAATCTATGGGCGAAATATTACTCAATGATTCGTTACCGTTTTTCAATATTGTAACCGGTTTTGAAACGATATTGGGAACCAATTGCAAACATTTTTGGGAATTTATGTATAAAAGTGATGGTGAAATGACCACTTACCTTAACTTTCGAGGAGCGGCTTCCGGAGCCACCCAAGCAACACTGGCTGTATATCCTTCAACAAAAGGGGTTTGGAAAAAGGCATATATTGATATTTCTGAGCAAGTACAGATGGCTGCTTTTGGTGCCTCTGCTATTTCAGTTCGTTTGGGCATGAGGGGGATACGAAATGCCGATGAATCAACCGCATGCTTTCAATTTAAGTATGTAAAACTAATATCAATGGTATCTTATTATTAGAAAGTGGTTTATGAATAAAAATCGAAAACTTTTTTATTATATTACTTTTGATATTCTATCTGCTGCATTCACTTGGGTTATTTTTTTTGTTTATCGAAAATATAATGTTGACCACTCTGTTTTTGAACACTTTACAGAAACAATCCTTCACGATTCAAAACTCTATATCGGATTAATAGCGCTACCTGCTTACTGGATCTTTTTACACACATTTATCGGGGCATACACAAACCCCTTTAGAAAATCTCGACTTCGCGAGTTAGAAATTACAGTACTTACAACTTTCTTTGGAACTTTAGTATTCTTTTTTGTATTTATTCTCGATGATGTAGTAAATACCCCTTTCGACTATATCAAATACTTTTTCATTTTGCTGTTTCTTCAGTTTTTCCTTACATACATCCCGCGTGTACTTATCACAACCTTTACAATAAATAGAATAAAGAGCGGTAAAATTGGGTTTAATACTTTGGTCATTGGAAGCGATATTGTTGCCTTGAATATTTATCAAAACATAATAAAACAAACCCCTTACAGCGAAAAATACTTTTTAGGTTATGTTCAAGTTCCAGATGAGCAAGATGAAGTTCTTTCGAATAAACTTCCGTGCTTAGGTTCGCTATCAAATCTGTCGGCAATTATTAGCGAGTATCAAATCAAGGAATTGGTCATTGCCGTTCAAAACGGGAAACGAAAACTTATTGAAACTATCATTACTTCAATAAGCGATAACAGGGACTTAACTTTAAAAATAATCCCTCAATCTCAAGATTATTTAATTGGAAATGTAAAAATTTCTGCCATTTTACAAGAGCCTCTTATTTCTGTAGCTACTAAAGATTTACAGGTTTGGCAATATATTATTAAAAGATTTATGGATATTTCCTTATCAATTTTTGCTCTCATTGTACTTCTTCCGCTTTATATATTTTGTGCTATAGGTGTTAAATTCTCTTCAAAAGGTTCAATTTTTTATTTGCAGGAAAGGATTGGATTGAATGGTAAAACATTCTATATCATTAAATTTCGCTCAATGTTTGCGGATGCTGAAAGAGGAACTCCTTTGTTGTCCAGTAAAGATGATCCGAGAATTACGAAATTTGGTCAATTTATGCGCAAAACCCGTCTGGACGAAATCCCGCAATTTGTAAACGTGCTGCTGGGAAATATGTCGTTGGTTGGTCCCCGACCCGAAAGACAGTTTTATATTGACCAAATTGTTAAGGTTGCTCCCCACTACAAACTGTTGCTTACCGTAAAGCCCGGCATGACCTCATGGGGGCAAGTAAAATACGGATATGCTGAAAATGTTGAAGAAATGGTAGAACGTCTAAAATGGGATATTCTTTACTTAGACAATATGTCGTTGCAAACTGATATTAAAATACTAATATATACAGCGTTAATTGTTCTAAGAGGAACCGGAAAATAATGTCCTATTTTTTTCAAGAAAACTTACTTCAACACTCATTTATTCTTTCCCCGGAAGAATCAAGGCACATTACAAAATCGTTAAGACTTAAAGAGGGCGATGTGATTTTAATGACCGATGGAAAAGGGACGTTGGCAAAAGCAATTTTAACTAAAACATATAAAGAAAGTTGCGAAGCTGCAATTGTAGAACGAGCGTTTCATGATACAAGCCTTGAAAGAAAACTACACCTTGCCATTGCACCTACCAAAAACCCCGATAGAATTGAATGGTTAGTAGAAAAAGCAGTGGAGATGGGGGTTTCTCAAATATCTTTTCTCCTTTGCAGCAGGTCGGAAAGAAAGCATATTGACTTGAACCGACTGAGCAGGGTTGCGGTTGCAGCCTTAAAGCAATCGAAAAGCGCTTGGCTGCCAGAGCTTTCAATCACTTCTTTTCCGCAATTTATCATTGAAACCGCTACTCAAAATGCGCAAAAGTTTATTGCACATTGCAGCGAAAAAGAAAGTGTTATAGATATTTCTGCTATCAGTTTACAACATAGCGTTATTTTTTTAATAGGCCCGGAGGGTGATTTTACGCCCCAAGAGATTGCTACTGCTTCCGAAAAAGGCTTTCAGCAAGTATCGCTGGGAAAAAGGACTTTGCGCACTGAAACAGCCGGAGTTTTTGTTGCTTGCTGGTTTGCAGTAGTATCTACCAATCGCTAAAAAATTAATTTTCCTTGATTACAGTTTCCGCAGCTTCAATTATAGCCACAAATTCATTTGCTTTTAAAGAGGCACCGCCAATAAGTCCTCCGTCAACATTGGGTTGCGAGAAAAGTTGTAACGCATTTTGTGCATTACAACTACCCCCGTATAATATGTAGGTAGAGTAGGCAATTTCGGTGCCATACTTTTTCTCAATAAGCTGGCGAATGAATGCGTGCATCTCTTCCGCTTGTTCGGGTGTAGCAGTTTCGCCTGTGCCAATTGCCCACACCGGCTCGTAGGCTATTACTACCGTCTCAAAATCTTCTTTTGGCAAGTGATATAGAGACTCTTTTATTTGTTTTTCTACAACTTCAAAATGGCGGTTTTCTTTTCTTTCCTCAATCACTTCTCCGCAACACACTACAGGAACTAACTGATTCTTAAGTAATATATCAACCTTTTTGGCAACGGTTTGGTTCGATTCGTTAAAAAACTTACGCCTCTCGGAATGCCCAACAATACAAAATTCAACATCTAACTGTGCCAGCATTTCGGCAGAAATTTCGCCGGTAACTGCCCCGTTTTTATACTCGCTACAATTCTGAGCGCCAACGGTAAAGTCGGCTTCTTGCGCTTGGTCGGTGGCTAATTCTAAATAAATAAAAGGAGGGCAAAGCACCACGCCTGTTTCTAATTTCAATCCTGCAAGTTGCTCGCCAATTGCAATAATCAAATCGTCTGCTTCATCAAACGATTTATTCATTTTCCAGTTTCCAATAACCATTTTTGGTTTCATAATTCCTTCAGTTTTTTTTTAATAATTTGTTTATCTTTTTTTTCCGGAGTAAAAAATATATTCAACGCATAGAATAATAAATGTGGTAAAGAGGGTATTAGCAAGCGAAGCCCAGATAATTCGCCACCAATAGATCCATTGAAAAGTTTCTAAAATAGTTACGCTCAATTGGTGTACGAATACTAAAAATAGCGTATAAATGAGTATCCAGTTGAAATCTTTTACTCCCGGCACTGGCCTAACCCCTGCGTCCAATGGTTTTAAACCGTTCAAAATAAGAATGATATACGGGCGTAGAAAAATCATTAACATACAAGAAAATGCTTGAATACCGTAGGTTCTCAAAAAAGCATCTACCATAAAACCAGCCACAAAAGCAAGGATATACTGAACAGATTTAGGAATATCTAAAGGGAGCAAAATGAGGAACAATAAGTAAATGGCCGGATTTAAAAAACCAAACCATTGAACGTAGTTGAAAACAAATATTTGCAACAGCATCAAAACCAAAAAACGAGAAAGATTTGTGGTAAGTTTATTCATTTTGAAATTTTGATTTAAGAGAGTCTAATTCCGATTTATATAGATTTGAAATAAGGAAAACATTGTAAAGGTTTCTGAAATCTGTAGCTAACTGTATTTTTATGGTTAGAAAAGTGTTGTTCGGGTTATCAAATTTTTCGATAACAGTACCGATAAGAATATCTTTTGGGAAAACATCTGAATATCCGCTGGTAACCACAGAATCTCCAACTGTTACGAGCAAATGTTGCGGAATATCATTAACCTGAGCGACGGAAGGGTCGGGGTCAACCCAAATTACAGTTCCAATTTTATTAATCGGTAAAATTCTTGCACTTACTTGAGAATTAGGGTTTAGTAGAGAGATTACCGTACTAAAATTATCGGAAACATCGCTTACCACGCCTGCCACTCCATTGGGAGAAAGTACTGCCATATCGAGCACAACGCCATCTTTCCTCCCTTTATCTATGATTAGATAATTGTGCTTTTTATTGATGGTACTGAAAATAACATGAGCAGTAGAAACGTCATACATTCTTTTTTTATGCCTTCCTTCTTGTTGAAACACCGTATCAATTTTTTCATTAACAAAAAGAAACATATTTTCTTTTTGTCTTAAAAAATCAGCATTTTGTTGCAATAAAAAAGCATTCTCTTTCGGGAATCTAAATTGCCTGTAAAAAAAACTTGCAAATTTTTGAACAGGCCCGGTAATTTTCTGAGCCGTAGTTGAAATAACAAAATGTTGATAATTACTATTTTTATAGATTAATATAAACGCAAAAATGGTCAGCGAAAGAAAAACAAGGATATGAAAAAAATGCTTTATTAAATCTTTTAAACTGTTCATTTTAATGCGTAAAAAGTGCTGCAAAAGTACATTTTTAGTCTGAATGTTTTTCGTTGCCTCCTAACTCTAACATCAATTGTTTCATCCCAACAGTAGCTTTTTCTTTAATAAAAATAACCCTGCGGGAGATGGGTTGCACTTCTTTGGGGTCAATGACATAAATTTTGGCATCCTTTTTAGCATAATATAACAATCCGGAGGCAGGATAAACATTCAGAGAGGTTCCAATAACTACAATAATATCGGCTTGTTCCACTATTTCAGCAGCTTTTTGTATGAGTGGAACTTCTTCGCCAAACCACACAATAAAAGGACGAAGTAGTTGTCCATCGGGTGCTAATTTCCCGTATTCAAAAGTTTTGTATCCGATATCTTCCACAAACTTCTTTCTATCATTACTACACACTTTTGTAAGTTCCCCGTGTAGATGGATAATGCTTGTTGAGCCGGCACGCTCATGCAAATTATCTACATTTTGCGTAACTACCGTAACTTCAAAGTGATTTTCTAATTCAGCAATGATTTTGTGTGCCTCGTTTGGTTCAACCGTAGCCAATTGTTTTCGCCGCTGGTTGTAAAACTCAACAACCAACTTAGGGTTCTGCTTCCAGCCTTCAACACTTGCAACTTCCATTACGTTGTAGTTTTCCCACAACCCATCGCTATCCCTGAAGGTGCTGATACCGCTCTCGGCACTTACTCCGGCACCTGAAAGTACTACTAATTTTTGTTTCATTTTCATTTTTTTTTATAATTATTAGACGCTGACTTCATTTGCTATATTCCAGTTGGCAAAAAAACACAAATTTCTCACTACAAGTAAATAGTTTGTATTTTCGCAATTCTTTACTTTGTATATCAATGCTCTCTGTTTCAAATATTTTCTTTCGCTACCAAAACGACGTTGTTTTAGATGATGTATCTTTTCAATTAGAAAAAGGCGATTATTGTGCAGTAATCGGACCCAATGGTTCCGGGAAAACAACGCTGCTTCACATTCTATCGGGGGTATTAAAAAAACAGGAAGGTAAAATTCATTTATTCGGAAAAAATATTGAAGATTATGATGTTAAGTCATTGTCCATGCAAATTGCAATTGTTCCGCAGCGCAGTGAAATGGTATTTCATTTTTCAGTATTTGATATGGTAATGTTTGGGCGGCACCCCTACCAAACGCGATGGAACACATATAGTTCTGATGATGAAAGTATTGTAATTGACGCATTAAAGAAAACCAATCTGCTTGCACTGAAAGAGCGTATGAGTTTTCAACTGAGCGGGGGTGAGTTTCAGCGTATGTTGATTGCCCGTGCTATTGCGCAGCAAGCTCCGCTCATGTTGTTAGACGAACCGTTAGCAAATTTAGATATTCCGCACCAATACGAAATTTTAGACATCCTTTCCGAACTCAATAGCGCAAAACAAACCACTATCCTCATGGTTATTCACGATGTTTCGTTAGCCATACAGGCTATTCCAAAAAGTTTATTACTTAAAGAAGGCCGTGTTGCCTACTTTGGAGAAACATCTGAGATATGCAGAAAAAGAATAATTTTTGACCTTTTCGACTTAGACGAGCGGTTTGAAGCAGACGCTTGGGGGAATGTGAGGAAAAGGAATTAATAATTTTGGCGCTTGATGCTATATTAGCATTTCGCACAATTATTCTCCCTAAAACACCGTAGCCGTTCTTCAAGGATGGGCATCTGTTCCATCTTGATGAGCGAAACACAAGCCCTCAAACCTTCTGTGCGCTCGCTTCCGGTAATTACCAACGAAATTGCGCTAATGCCATAGTAGAGAAACTGTTTCAGAAGTTCCTCGCCACTCATGCCCGGATAGCAAACCGTGAAGTAAAACCCATCGGCAAGTGGTTTGTCTTCATCTTTATCATATACCAATTTGAAACCGTTCTCTAAGAACATCTTTTTCATGATGTTGGCTTTTTCAGCATAGATTTTTACTTCGCTTAAAAAATTGTAAGTTCCTTCATTGCATGCTTTTAAAATTGCAGCAAGTCCATATTGTGCCGAATGTGAGGTGCCTGAGCTAATAGCGTAAACTGTTCCATAAATAATGGCACGTCCGAATTTTGACGTTCCAAAAAATGGGATCAGGTCGGGAAAATCTCTGTTATATAAATGATTGGAAAGTACTAACAACCCTATTCTTTCTCCTGCATAGCTAAACGACTTTGAGCTTGAAATGAGCAAGGCATAGTTTTCAGTATATTTTCCAACGGTGGGTTGATACGGCGGTTTGCCAGGGTGTGAAATATCTTTGCGAAAGTCCATTCCAAAATAGGCTAAATCTTCAAAAACGAAAACATCATAACTTGTGGCCAACTCGCCAATTATTTTCAACTCAGTATCTGTAAAGCAAATCCATGAAGGGTTATTGGGGTTTGAGTAGATAATGGAGTGGATATTTCCTTTTTCTAAGTATTGAATCAATTTATCGCGAAGTTTTTCTCCGCGGTAGTTGTAAACATCAAAAGTTTCATACTTAAGTCCTAACACTTTGTGTTGTTGTTTTTGCACGGGGAATCCGGGATCAATAAATAAAGTAGTATCTCTTTCTTTCCGTGCCCTTACCATCGTCATAAAACCGGAAAAACCTCCCATCATAGAGCCAACGGTGGGGATACATCCATCGGGTGCTACATCAAGGTTTAAGAAGTTTTTCACATACCGAGCCATCTCTTTTTTTAAATCGGGGGTGCCGTCAATATCGGGATAAATGGCGGCACATCCTTTTTTAAGTGCCTCTATTTGAGCATCCACACCAATTTGACAAGCGGGAAGTCCGGGAATGCCCATCTCCATACGTATAAAAGGTATGTTACTTGCAATTTCAATATCGTTAATTAATTTTTTTATCTCTCTTATCGAAGCTTTTCCTACTTCGCTGATGCCGCTTTCAGCAACTATTTTGTTTACAATATGTTTCGGAATAGGTGTGTGTGTTTCTACCATAACAAAAGCATTAATAATTATTGTGCAAAGATAGAAAAGTTTTTTGTTATCTTTGCCCGAAGTTATTATTCACCCAGGGCAAAATCATTAAAATCCTTTATTAGCATTCTTTCAGTCCAATAGGAGATTGTAAAAGGCAATTTTATTGCCAAGCGCTAAAAATGTTTTGTTTTTTGGGTAAAAATGCCGTTTTTTTGACAGAAAAATCCATAAATATTCCGCACTTGTTGAATTTCAAGTATTTATATCTTTAAAGAAAGTTGTTTGATTTTACATAACGTTGAGTATTCCCAAAAGTAATTCCTCATCGTAAAACGCCATTTTTCGTCTTGATTTGAGGCTTGCTCTCTTTCTAAATTCCTCCGTATCAATTTCTTTATGTTTACGAACAAGATTTAAAGCAATTTTATTGATGAGCGAAAAGTTTTGAGCAGAAAATCCCTTTCGTTTACTATTGCTGTCTTCGCCAAAAACCATATCCAAACACCAATGAACTTTATTTTCAATTCCCCAATGACAGCGAATGGCTTTTGATATCTGCTCCGCATCGGTTAGAGAGCTAATATAATACCGCTTTTCTTCTTGAATTTCACCTGTTTTTTTTAAGGTTCTTTTGGAGTCAATCCGTACAATTGTACGTAGATTTTTCCATGAAGTTTTGTCAAAAATAAAGTTTAAATCTTTTATTATACTGCATTTACGTTCTTCTATGCGCCCGTGTCCATAGTCTAATGTTTGGTAAAAATCATGGCCTTGTTTTTCGTCAAAACTTAGAATAACCTCTTTTAGCAAGGTGGGGTGGTTTTCTTTCAAGGCAAGAACATAATCCGCTTCTTTTTCGATTATTTTCTCTACAATATTTTTTTGGCATCCCATTGCGTCTATGGTAACGGTAGAACCCTCTAAAAATAAGGCG
>Ga0209737_10004006_pt1 | contig 10342 bp, 7 predicted proteins | sample TergutCu122P3_FD_187284 | JGI IMG/M metagenome (GOLD analysis project Ga0209737, IMG submission 187284) | Cubitermes ugandensis P3 segment gut microbial communities from Kakamega Forest, Kenya - Cu122 P3 (SPAdes) (version 2) | ecosystem: Host-associated > Arthropoda: Insects > Digestive system >...
ATCAACAGCTGGGGGACTTTCGCCGGCACCACCGTCGGCTCAAAACGTGTGCCGTCATAGCTTGGGCGAAAATCCACCGTCTTGCTGGACAACTCCACCAAAAGCTCACCCGCCAGCTTCTGAAGCCGGCACTCTGTATAGCGGTAGGCGGCGGGCTCATCCCCATCCAGGGAGCCAAAATTTCCATGCCCCTCTATCAACGGGTAGCGCAAGGAAAAGTCTTGGGCCATACGGGCGAGGGCTTCGTATATGGAGGCATCGCCATGCGGGTGGTAGCGCCCCATAATCGCCCCCACAACCTGAGCGCATTTCTGGTATTTGGCGTCGTGCGAGAGGCGCAAGTCGTTGTGCATGCCATAGAGAATTCTGCGCTGAACGGGCTTTAGCCCGTCTCTCACGTCCGGAAGCGCACGCGCGGTGATGACGCTGAGCGCATAGTTAATGTAGCGCCGCTGCGTTTCCGTCGCTAAATTCACCAAAGGCTCCGCAGCTCGCATCAACTCCAACTGACCGCCGTTTGAACCACTCTCTCTCTTGCGCGTGCCGCTTTTGCTGTTTTTTTTCATGGATGTCGTCTCAAAACCTCTTCGGCACAAATCCGCCAGGTGCCAAGAAATATAGTGGCGGGCAAACCGAAGTAAAGAAACGGACTTGAGTTTTCAACGTGCGTCGGCAAACACTTTTTTCTGAAAACAGCAGACACGCTCAAAGCAAAGGCGGATTTAATTGACATGGGTTGAAAACACGGCTTGCGCAGCGGTTGCAGAGTTTATATAGCCATTGTGCGAGAGAGTTGACGCCACATGGCCTTAGCCTTGTTGTCCCGTGTACATGTGGTTTGGCATTTTCCACGGACATCAGCACTTGCCTCTCATGAATGTTGTCCCCAAAACTAAAAACAGCAGGTGAGCCTTTTTCATGAATGACTCTTCTGACAATACAGAGTTTCAATCCGAGCCTGAGGATACAACACCTAAGGAGGAAATGGCTCCTCCGGAAAATCCCCCCGAGTTTTCTCAGGACGATGCCTGTGCCCCTAAAAACGAAGGCGCAGCGGAACCACAATCCCAGGCCTCCTCCAAGCGGAAACGCAAACGCCGCCGCCGTAAAAGCAATCCTGTCCTCTTCTCCCCGGATGGACAGGCCTATCGCATGGTCGTCCAACCCGATGGGCAACGCGTCCAAATCTTTTTGACGCCACAAGAGTTGCAGCAACACCAGCAACGGACTCTTCAGCAACAGGCGCAACGCTCGCAAGCTGAAAATGTGCCTGCGCCTGTGCTGACTGTGGCCGTCGAAGGCGTTCTGGACACTGACGTCAAAGGCCCCAATGCTTTTTTGCGACAAATTAAACGCAACTTGCTTCCTGCGGCGGATGACCCGGAGTTGCCCAAAAACCTTGTCCAAAAACTCAAGCTGCGCCCCGGCCAATACATCTGTGCTCAGGCGCTTGCCAAAGGCAACAAGCGCGCCATCCAGCGCATTGACATGGTGGAAGGGTTTCCTTTGGAGCAGGCGGTACGGCTTCCCCACTTTCAGGACCTTACTTCCATCGACCCCCTCGAACAATTGAGACTTGAGCACTCTCACAAAGAAATGGTCACCCGCGTGTTGGACCTCATTGCCCCCCTTGGAAAAGGGCAGCGAGCGCTCATTGTCGCGCCTCCCAAAACGGGCAAAACCATCATGCTGCAGCGCATTGCCCAAGCCCTTCTCATCAACCATCCGGAAACACATATTATGGTTGTGCTTGTGGATGAGCGCCCGGAAGAAGTCACCGACATGCGCCGCAGCATTCAGGCCGAAGTCCTTGCCTCAAGCTCAGACCGCCATGCGGCAGACCATCTCAAAGTCGCAGAGCTCGCGCTGGACAGAGCTCGCCGCATGGTAGAAAGCGGCAAAGACGTCGTTGTCCTTTTGGACTCCATCACCAGGTTGGCGCGTGCATTCAACAAAGAAGTCGACTCCTCCGGACGAACGCTGACGGGGGGCGTTGATTCACGCGCTCTTGAGCGGCCAAAACGCATTTTCGGCGCAGCCCGGGCAACAGAAGAAGCCGGAACGCTCACCATTATTGGAACGGCCATCATCGACACCGGCAGCCGGATGGATGAAGTCATTTTCGAGGAGTTTAAAGGCACCGGCAACTTGGAGATTACGCTCGACAGGCTTTTGGCAGAAAAGCGCATTTGGCCCGCAGTCAACATTGCGCAGTCAGGCACGCGCAAAGAAGAAAAACTGTTGTCCTTCAAGGAATATGAAAAAATCAAAAAACTTCGACAAATGCTGTTTCAAGTCAAACCCGTCGAAGCCATGGAGGCACTGATAAAACGCCTGTCGCGCTATACCTATAACGACGAATTCTTGGAGGAACTCTGAGCCGTTGCCAGGCCTCAACATTGCAACTAACGGCCAGGTGCGTTTCCTGTTGCTGCTGCAACTTGCCAGTCTTCCAGCATTACCTAAACCGGTCCAGGGGGTGTCCCTAAATGAGGATTTTTGGCCTCAGGTGGACGAAGGGGCAAGGTGACGGGAGGGGAGCGCACTGGAGTGCGTGACCTGAGCGGCGCCTTGCCGCTTCGTTCAGCTGAGGACAAAAAGACCATTTAGGGGGGCAGTTTGTCCACAGACAGCTTCATGGCTTTGGCCAGAAGTTGCGCTCCATTGAGCAACCGCACATCCATGCTGAGCACCCAAAAGTTCGGCAGAAACTCTGGATAGGCTGCCAAACGTTGAAAATCTTTTTCTGTCGTCACAAGAAGCGCCTGCATTTTTTCTGCCTGCTTCACGGCGAAATGCACCTCTTCTTTTGAAAAAAAGTGATGGTCTCTAAAAAAACAATTCCCTGCAATATGGGCTCCCAGCTTTTCCAGAGACTGCACAAAGGCCGATGGCCTTGCCAATGCACTCAAGGCAACAACCTGTTTGTTCCTCAGGTGCTCAACAGGAAACCGCTGCTGAGCATTCCATAAGCCAGACAGATAATGTTCTGCCTCTATGGGAGAAGACATTCCCAGCCGGTTGGTTGAATGTGTTTTTCTAAGCCACAAGAAATTCGCTCGACGCAAGGATGATTTTTTTTCGCGCAATGGCCCGCAAGGCAGCAAGTGGCCATTGCCAAATCCAACCGACTCATCCAAGACGACAATGTCTAAGTCTCGGTGCAAACTTCGCGTTTGAAAGCCATCGTCAACGAGGAGATAATGTGCGCCCGCTTCGAAAGCACGCCTGGCCAACTCCACTTTGTTGGGGCCTACCCAAACAGCTACCCCGGGACAACGCAAAGCAATCATCCTCGGTTCGTCACCGACTTCCCTGGAGTCTGCCACCTCTTTCTCTTCCGTTTTTATGCAAAAAATCCCTCGGGACTTTCTTCCATAGCCTCGGGAAAGGACGGCGACATTATGCCCGCACGCTTTTATCCAATTGGCCAGGAAAATGACTGCCGGCGTTTTTCCGGCTCCTCCCACATGAATGTTTCCGACCGAAACCACAAAAGCCCCCGCAAGCACTTTGGGCTTTCGGATTCTCCATGCGTAAACCCCATTTTTCAATCCAACTACCAACGCAAACAACCCTGAGAAGGGCAGAAGCAACAGGGCAAACACATGGCTCCACCCTCGCAAGGGCTTGTACCAAAACCGCTCAAGCCTGGACTGCACTTCTCCCCCGGGCTTTTGTATAGAGCTCTAACACCCTCTTGGCTACCTCCTGCTGGGAAGGAATCTCCACTTGCCGCCTCCGCCCTTCCCGGTGTGCTTTCACAATGCTCTCCTCCTTCGGCTCAACAACCTCGTCTGCCCATGCCTCCAGGGCTCCTTGCGCTACCCCCAGTACGCGGACTCCGCAGGAGCGGGCCTGCACCGCCGCCCTCGCGGAATGGTCATTGCCAAGTCCCAAAATCCAAACCTCATCCAGCGCTTTTAATGCTTCAATGAATTTCTCCTGCGTCTGGTAGCCCATAAACAAAACGCTCTCTTCTATTTCAAGTCGCCTTGCTTCTCTTCTTAACTCGTTTTCTAAAATGCCGTCCCCCGCCAAAACAAACTGAGCTTGCGGGTTTTCCAAACGCAGCGCCTTGAATGCTCTGAGTCCAAGCATGTGACGACGAGACTCCTTAAATGTCGAAACCATCCCAACAACCGGGCTTCCATGAAACCCAAGCTGTTTCCTCAAAATGGAAACATCCGAAGGCGGAGAAAAAGCATCCTCCACCATCGGCGTATGCACCATGCTCAGCGCATCCGGGAAACGAAGCTTTGCTTCCTTGAGCATTTCAGCTGTGGCCACGGTAAACGCATCCGCTCGGGGCGTCCAACGGCTTAGCGAGCGCGGTGCATGAAGCGAGCGAATCAGCACAGCGCTTGGCCTCGCAAGGCGCGCTATCCAATGGTCGTGACTAAAATGGCAATGAAGCACATCCTTTTCCAGGGAGCGCAGTCGCGCCATGTCCTTCCATGGCCCTAACAAGGAGGGCTTCGCGGACAATTCCAAACCAGACTCGTCCAACAAGCCCAGAGAACGAAACCGCGCTTCGGCCAATTCTTCGGACTGCGCTGTGTGACGTCTTCTGTCAATCGCAACAGAAACAGAGCACCCCAGGCTGCGTTGCGTCAAAGCAAGTTGCGCAATAAACTCAGCGGGGCCACTGAAAAATGGACTCGCAAAAAGATGCAAAATGCGCAAGCTAGTCTCCATGGGCTTTTAGACATTTTTTTAAAAAATGGACGTTGCGCTCGCTGGCTCCAGAAACTTGCTCCACAGCTGCCTTCGCTAACTTTCCAAGTCGCCGAAGCTCATCTGCTTGAGAGAGAAGTTTGGAGAGCACATTTTCGAGGTTCTCTTTGCTGCTTACTTGAACGCCGCCCCTGCCGACCAAAACCGCAACGCAGTCTTCAAAATTCTTCATGTGGGGACCAAACAAAACCGCACGCCCCTGGGCTGCCGGCTCCAGAATGTTTTGCCCCCCGCGCGAGACAAAGGAGCCTCCAACAAAAACCACTTCTGCGAGTTGGTAGGCTTTTGACAGCTCGCCCATGGTGTCCAAAACAACAACATCCACTTCCTCAGAAACCGCCTGGCTTCGCCGCTTCACTTTCAATTTGTATTGGCTTGCCAAGTCGTATACCCGGTCGACGCGATCGATATAACGGGGCGCCAAAACAAGCCGAAGCGTCTGAAACTTTAAACGCAGCCGCCGAAATACCTCCAACAACAATGCTTCTTCTCCTTCGTGTGTGCTTCCGGCAACCCAAATCCGCGCCTCCTCCGGAAAGCCGAATGCACAACGCAGTGCCTCCAGCTCCTCCTTCGGCTCGGCGTCGGCCAATACATCAAACTTTGTGCTCCCCGTCACCACTGTGGCTTTGGCGCATGCCCCCAAGAGGTGAGCTCGCTTTAGCCCCTCTTTCTCCCGCATCATCAATGCATCAAAAGCAGACAAGGAAATTCCAGACAACGTCAAGAGAAGTCGGTAGGCGCTCAAATGCTCTTCAGAAAAACGCCCGTTGGTAAGCGCTATCTTCGCGCCATGCGCCTTGGCTTCCCAAATGAGGTTTGGCCAGATTTCTGTGTATTCCAAAACGAGAAGTGCCGGAGAAATGTGGCGTACCGCCCTGCGTACTGCGCAGGGAATGTCCCAGGGTACAAAAACAATGGCATCCACATGCTTCTCAAGGCGCCTATGCGCCATGAGGCGACCGCTGTTCGTCATGGTTGAAAGCACAATCTTCCGCTCCGGACATTGCTTGCGCATGCGCTTCACCATCGGCAACAAACTCAGCAAGTCTCCTGCGCTCGCACCATGAAACCAAATGCAGCCATCCATCTTTTCTGAAAACAATTCTTTTGGATAAAAGCCCAGGCGCTCTTTCCAGCCCATGCGTGTTTTGCGGCTGAGCAAAAGAAGGGGAGCTGCAAAAAAAAACGCGACATAACTCAAAAACACATAAAGAGCCCGCATCCTTGCTCCCTATTCAGCTTGCGCAATAGTCTGCATAAATTCCACCAGAAGCCAGCAATTGAGCATGTGTTCCACACTCTATAATGCGGCCTCCTTCCAGGACATAGATCTGATTTGCTTTTTGGATGGTTGCGATGCGGTGTGCAACAACAAAAGTGGTTTTGTCTTTCCAGGCTTCTTCCAAAGCCATCTGAAATTCGCGCTCGCTTTCCGGGTCCAAATTGCTGGTGGCTTCATCCAAAACCAGAATGGGGGCATCCGACAACAAGGCACGCGCAAGGCAAAGTTTCTGCCTCTGCCCTCCGCTGAGGCTTAGCCCCTTCTCTCCTATGCGTGTGTTCAGCCCCTCCGGAAGTCGGCCCACAAACTCCTGAAGCTGTGCTACTTTCAACGCCCTCTCTATCTCTTCTGGTGAAGCGCTGGGCTTTGCCAGCAAAAGGTTGTCCAAAACGCTTCCGGAAAACAGCAGCGCATCCTGCGTCACCAGCGCAAATTGAGAGCGTATCTCCTGCAAAGAAAGTTCCTCAAAAGGCACCCCCCCCAGGAGGATTTGACCTTTTTGTGCCTTCTCAAAACCCATCAGCAAATGGATGACTGTGCTCTTTCCTCCTCCGCTTTGCCCTGCCAGTGCGGTTATGCCTCCATAGGGGATTTTAAAACTCAGGCCCTCTAGGACTTGTTTTCCTCCCCAGGAGAAACTGACTTCTTCAAATACAATGCCCTCTTCCATGTTGGGGGAAACCGCTTTTGGAGGAAGCTTTGCCTCCTCTTCTTTTGGGGGAGAAACCGCTGAAATGCGCTCAAGCGCCGTCATCGCTGGAATGGCAAGCTGACTGAGTCGACCTAACTCTTTGGCCGGGTGGTAAATGAGAAGCAACGTCGCCGCAAAAGACAAAAGCACCTCTGTCTCCAGCCAGGCAAAACGACCGACCCCTGCCAAAATAACGGCCAAGGCTGCTGCTATCATCACCTCCATCAAGGCCGGTCCTTTGGCGCGCGTCCACGCTGCATTCGTGAGGGCCTTGCTTGTTTGGGCTGCGCTCTTTTCAAAACGACGTTGCTCAAAAGCCTCAGCACCATAGGCTTGTAGACTTCGAAGTGTCGTCAAACTCTGCGAAACTTGTGCGGCGACAATGCCCTGGCTCGCTTGGCTTTCTCTCATGCGCATCATCAGCTTTCGCATCCACCGAATGGCAGGAAAAACAATGATGGGGATGGCAAGGCACAACCCCAAAGAAAGCTGCCAGGAAAGCAAAAAGGCTACGCACAACAACACCACAACTTGAATGGAATCTCTCAACCAGGAAGCAATGGTCCATGTGGCGGCAGCCTCAACAGCCAAAATATCCGCTGAAAAGCGACTGAGCAAATCCCCCAGTTGCAGCTTGCTGGTCTGGCTTGGTTTTAGTTGCAAGGCATTCAAAAAAAACTGCCTCCTCAAATCTGCAACCACCAACCCGCCAAACCAACCTGAGAAATAGAATTGGCCTAAATAGGACAGCCCCTTCACTGCTCCTGCTGTGACGGCTATCCCCGGCAATAGCCAGGCCACCTTCTCCTTGGGAAGCGCTGCTGCTGCCGGCCAATAGCGGGACAAGAGGCTTAGGCCTCCTTCTCCGCCGGATAGAACGAATTGGATGGCCGGCCCCATCAAAAAAGCCAAAAGCCCTGTCGTGACGCCAAGAATGGCCATAAATACAAACGCAATGGCCAGGTTTCGCCAGTGGGGCTTTCCTAGGCGCAACAGGGTTAGAATGGATGACCCAACGCTTTGCTGCATATCACCTCTCGAAGGCTTTGCTTATTTTGGTGGCCAGCATTAATCCAGCAGCATGAATGTCCTTGTTGTGGCCGGAGAAGTCTCCGGAGACCAACATACTGCACGCGTCATTGCTCATCTCCAAGCATTTTGTCCCAAGGCTCATTTCTTTGGAATGGGCGGCCGGCACATGCAAGCTCAAGGCGTGGAGCTTTTGGTTCCTCAAGAGGAAATTTCCGTCATGGGAATCAGCGCCGTCATTCCAAAACTTCCCAAAATCTTCGGCGCGCTCAAAACGCTTTCTCTGGAAGCTCAAAACAGAAAACCTGTGGTCGCTCTGCTGGTGGATTTTCCGGACTTCAATGCCCGGCTGGCCAAGCGCCTTAAGGCAATGCAGATTCCTGTCGTCTGGTATGTCAGCCCAAGCGTGTGGGCCTGGCGCAAAGGCAGGGTGAAGACGCTGGCCAAAGTCACGGACTCTCTTTTGTGCATTTTGCCGTTTGAGCCTGCCTTCTATGAGGGAAGTGGCGTCAATGCCCTCTTCGTTGGAAACCCCATCGCTGAGCAAATGCCTCACTTGAAACCTCCCGCAGAATTCAAAAAAAACCTCGGCCTCTCTTTGAAAACGCCCCTTCTGGCCCTCGTCCCTGGAAGCCGGCGTATGGAAATTCAGAGAATGCTCCCTGTCTTTGTCAAGGCCGCTAACCTCATCGCCAAGCACATTCCTGAGCTGGAAGTCATTGTCCCTCTTTCGCCTGGGCTTCCTCGGGAGGTGCTTCTTCCTCACCTTCAAAAGCTGGGGCCTCCTTTCCACCTTCGCAGTGAGCCCTTGGGTGAAGTGGTCGCCGCCGCCCATGTTGCGCTGGTTACCTCCGGGACAGCAAGCCTGGAAACAGCACTCATGCGCATTCCCATGGTTGTGGCTTATCGCATGTCCTTTCTCAATTGGTGTGTCGCCAAATGCCTCATCCGAATCCAACATTTCAGCTTGCCTAACCTGGCAGCCGGAAAACACCTGGTCCCCGAGCTTTTGCAATTTGAAGTTACGCCTCAAAACCTTGCAATGCACGCACTCGCACTGTGGAAGGGAGAAGCTCGGGAAACCATGCTGGAGCAACTGGAAACCCTGGCCGCACAACTGGGGACTTCCCCCACTTCTCTTTGTGTTGCACAGCACCTCCTTCGTTGGCTTCAACCGGGGGCTCCTCCTCCTTCGGAGAATTCCCAGGAAAGCTCCTTGATGACTTAATATACGCGTCGGTTGATGCTGATGTTCATCAGCAAACCCATCGCCAGCATGGTGCTGGTCATAGAGCTGCCTCCATATGAGAAAAGAGGCAGCGTTATGCCTGTCACAGGCAAAAGCCCTGTCCCCATGCCTATGTTCTCAAAAAGCTGCCAAAACAGCATGGCCGCAAACCCAACAGCAACAAAGGCACCGAAGCGATCTCTCGCATGGTAGGCCACCAGCAGAATGGAAATGAAAACCACCCCATAGAGGCTGATTAAAGCCAGGCAGGCGACGAAACCTTGCTCTTCGGCCCATACCGAAAAAATAAAATCCGTGTGTTGTTCCGGCAAATAGCGCAGGCCGGATTGAGAACCTTTTTTCCAGCCTTTTCCGGTTAATCCGCCGGAGCCAACAGCAATGCGCGACTGGCGTTGGTGGTAGTTCACTCCGCGCAAGTCCGTTTCAGGCGAAAGCCAACCATAAATGCGAGCATCTTGGTGCGGCTTCAAAGCATGGCGAACAAGGGTCCGTCTCGGCTCGGGTTGTTCTCGAAGGTAGTCATTCCAAATAATGCCGATGCCTGCCAGGCCTGCCAAACACAAGGTGAGCACGACACTCCACCGGAGCCTGGCAAACACCATCATGGTCATCGCCGTCAGAAGCATCATCAGCGTTGTTCCCAAATCAGGCTCCGACAAAATCAACGCCGCTGGCACAAGCGTGACGAGGATGGGAATCAGCAAGCGACCGAAACCATACGCCGGAGATTCTGACTTGAAATCATCATGAAACAACTTGGCCAACATCATCACAAGCGTCAGCTTCATGAACTCGGCAGGCTGAACACTCCAAGGGCCAATCAAAAACCAGCTCGTTGCCCCCTTGGCCTGGTGTCCAAAAAACTTCAACGCAACCAAGGCGGCCAAGTTGAGACAATACGCTGGTAGGACCATGCGCTGAATCCAGCGATGGTCCAACAAAGCAATGACTGTGGCCACAACCAAACCAACCGCCAGAAAGGTGGCTTGAGCTCCTGCCAAAGGCGCATGTGGCGCACGCGAAGCAGACGCCAAATTCCACAAACCAATGAGCGCAATCAGCACGATGGAGGCAATCAAACTCCATGGCCAGTTTGCGAACATCCGTTTCTCAATGCGTACCTTCATGAATTTTATTCCACTCTGAAACCCAGAGGCTCCCTCTGATTTTGTGCCAACTGAAAAGCATTGCCTGACAAGGAGGGAACCACTTCATCTGTTTTGTGGAAAAATTCCGGAGCGTCGATGCCTGTTTCATCTAATTTTTTGAGCTCAAAATATTTTTCAACCATTCTCATGGCAATGGGGGCTGCATCCGAACTCCCATGCCCCCCATGCTGATTGAGAACCAG
>Ga0209737_10004008_pt1 | contig 10339 bp, 10 predicted proteins | sample TergutCu122P3_FD_187284 | JGI IMG/M metagenome (GOLD analysis project Ga0209737, IMG submission 187284) | Cubitermes ugandensis P3 segment gut microbial communities from Kakamega Forest, Kenya - Cu122 P3 (SPAdes) (version 2) | ecosystem: Host-associated > Arthropoda: Insects > Digestive system...
ATCACTGATTTTATTGTACCGCGGTAAAATTAAATCAGTGATTATTGAAGGAGCCTCGGTTGTTGTGAACCGGCGGCTCCTTCATTAGTGATTGCCATGCTGTGCAGGAAATAACCTCTTGCACTATGCTTCCGGCACGGCATGGTCACTCGCGCTTGCGACGATTTTGAAGCCATATTTTTTCGCTGTTGCCTCGGCTATTTTGTTCGTCCTCTCCGCGCGCTGCGCCGGAGTCAAGTCCTTTGTTTCCTCATAAATCGCAAGCCGGATTTGATTGATTTCCTGCTCAATCTTGCTGATCGTTTTCATTTTCAACAACCTCCATCGGATTGAAAATCTCAACGGCGCGATAGCCGTTCAATGCGTTAATATTACCCGCGCTTCCCTCCGTGCCCCCCCCCTTTCTTGTAATCATCTTTGTAATCCGTTACAATATATCGGGTAAGCAAACAACAGTTTGCAATATTTGTAATTCAACGTGGGAGATTCATTAATGCATATTCCAACCTTGGTTGTCGATTTAGCTTTGATGTTAATTGTCGCCGGCGTTATGACCTTGCTCTTCAAAAAGCTGCGTCAGCCGCTGGTTTTAGGTTATCTTGTCGCCGGTTTTATTGTGGGACCTTACTTCGGTCTGGTTCCTGCGGTGACGGATACCATAAGCGTCTATACCTGGAGCGAGATAGGGATCATCATTCTCATGTTCGCCCTCGGCTTGGAGTTCAACCTGCACAAGCTCGCTTCGGTCGGCGGCACGGCCATTATTACGGCGATTACCGAAGTCACTTTTATGCTCGCGGTAGGGTTTGGCTGCGGTCAGTTGATGGGCTGGAGCACTATGGACAGCGTTTTCCTCGGCGGTATGCTCGCCATGTCCTCAACCACTATTATTATTAAGGCTTTTGACGACTTAAAGCTTAAGGGTAAGAAATTCACCGAGCTGGTTTTCGGCACTTTGGTTATCGAAGACATTGCCGGGATCTTTATGATGATCATTCTCTCGACAATCGCTGTCAGCCAGGGAATTTCGGGCGGCGCTTTGGCCGGAAGCCTTGGCAAAATGGTTCTTTATCTGGCCTTATGGCTCATCATGGGCATCTACCTCATTCCCACATTTCTCAAGAAGACCAAGGACCTCATGAATGACGAAACCTTATTGGTCGTCTCTTTGGCCATGTGTTTCGGCATGGTGCTTTTGGCCGATACCTTGGGGTTTTCTTCGGCTTTGGGCGCTTTTCTGGCCGGCTCGCTCTTAGCCGGAACCATTCACGCGGAGAAGATCGAACATCTCAGCAAACCGGTCAAAGACCTGTTCGGGGCTGTCTTCTTTATTTCGGTGGGGATGATGGTCGATCCGGCTTTAATTGTCCAATACATTGTGCCCATTCTGATCTTGACGCTCATCACAATCTTTTTGAAAGCTTTTTTCTCGGGGCTGGGCATTCTGTTTTCGGGCCAATCCTTAAATATGGCTGTTCATTGCGGCCTTTCCCTGGCGCAGATCGGCGAGTTTTCTTTTATTATCGCGACTCTCGGCATAGCGCTGGGCGTCATGAGCGATTTCATCTACCCGATTATCGTCTCGGTTTCGGTGGTTACCACCTTTACCACCCCCTACGTCATTGGGGTCTCAGACAGCGTTTACAGCTTTTTAGATAAACGCCTGCCTGCAAAACTCACGGCCTACTTGAACCGCTATACCTCGGAAGAACAGAGCGAAACCGAAAAGGATCAGGAATGGCCGGCTTTTATCAAGGCTTATTTCGCCAACTTAACGCTCTACTCGGTTATTATGGTCGGCATTATTTTGGCGGGAACCTCCCTGTTATGGCCTTTTCTCACGACCCTTGTGAACGCGCCTCTGGCCGCCGGTTTGGCGACCATTCTGATAATCGGCGCGATGGCGCCTTTTATGCGGCAAGCCTTAGTCCAAAAAAATAAGCACTTTATTCCCCTGTGGTTCGGCAGCAGATCCAATCATTTGCCTCTGCTGGCGCTGGCCGTCGTCCGCTATGCCTTAATGGTATTTCTCATCGTCCTGCCGATCAGGATCATTTTTTCCTTCTCCCTTTGGTATATCATTCTGGCGGCGGCTTTTGCCGTTGTTCTGATTGCCCGCTCCGAATGGCTCGTAGGACCCTACCTTAAGATGGAAGCGCGGTTCCTGGCCAATTTTAACGAGCGGAACTTAGATGAACACAAAAAAACCGATCCGAGCCATTGCTGGCTGGATGAACAGTTCTATGTGGGCAGAATCCGGTGTGACCAAGACATGCCTTTTTTGAATAAGCCGCTTTCCGATTTACCCATAACAGCTCGGCTGGGAATGAAGATTATTAAGATCATCCGCGGCGATAAACATATCAACATCCCCGAAGCCGCCGATAAGCTTCTGTTGGGCGACACCGTCTATATAACGGGGACTCACGAGCAGCTCAACGACCTTCAGGCCATCACCAACTTGCGAGGGTCCGCTTTTGAGTTTGAGAGGAAGGCCGACGGCGATTACATGACGCTGCACGATTTCATCAATGCTCAAGACGAGTATCCGGAGAACGATCAACTGCTTTGTTACGTGATAAAGGTGGAAAAAGGGTCGCCCCTGGTCGGCGCCAGCATCAAGGATTCTCAGATCAAAAGCGACTGGGGCGGTCTCCTGCTCGGCCTGGAGAGAGACCTATATCCCATGTTGAATCCCAACATTCGCCTGCGCTTGGAGGAAGGCGATTTGATTTGGGTTCTGGGTCCGCAGAAGATGGCCAGAAAATTGGCGAAAGCCAACTTGCTGTAGAGAAACAGGGAAACAGTCCAAAAACTAATACATCCGGGAGGTTGAATTTTCCTCGTTTTTGCAACCCAAAATCCGATTATATGTTATAATGGGATATTGTAATGAGATATTTAGATGAGGTATTAAGACTGAGATATTAAGACTGAGATATTAAGATACGGAGCAGGCAGCCGCGAAGAAACTATGCCGGAATTTGGGACAGGCGCCGATAAATCTCGGAAATGGAAGTGCGAACGGTGACGGCGATTATCATGCAAATAAAAAACGGGTATGCGTTGGTCCTCGACAGGGAAGGCGTCTTCCATAAAATAGAGGCCGGCGCGTCTTTTTGTGTCGGTCAGGAAATACCGCTGCCAACCCTTGCCCGTTCGGATAAACCCCGTTTTCGTTTTCCGCTGAAACGGATACGGATTTTTGCGGCGGCGGCTATGGCCTGTGCTTTTGCCGGTATGGTGATGTGTCTGGCTATCCTCCTCAATACGCCGGAATCCCCAAGCATAGCGCTGCAACCGCCGGGCAGCGTCATAACGCAAAACGGCGAGACGATTATCGAAGACGAGCCGGTACCGCTTGCGAGCCCCGAGGCGTCCGGCCCGGGCGCTCTTATCAAGGCGGTCCTTCGGGGGTTGATAGTGTGTTTTGTTGTGCTTGCGGTTGTTTTTCTGCTTTGCTTTAAAGAAGAGAAAAAACGAGAGATAATAAGATCTGAAGAGTAGGAATATATTTCAACTTTAAACAAAGGCGTGTACACTATAAATAGCAAGACCCCCCGCACCTCTCCTCGCCTCGGCGGGTGATGTGTCCCAGGGGGGATGTTTTTTTGAGGTGCCATCAAATATTGCATCAAATTCTGTTGCTGTTTATGATGAATAAGTATATGCTATGTATAGAGGAGGGATTGGCTATGACATCGAAAACAATTCGTTATACCGCGACATTGCCGTCGACTTATGTCGACGAACTGAAAGATATGGCAAAAGCGAAGAAAATACCGTCTGTCAACTTTGCGATCAACAAGGCATTGGATGAATATCTTAAAAGCCGGAAAGCGGAGCAATACGCAGCTTTAATGAAAGAAGCGGGACAGGACAAAAAATTTCTCGCTCGTACCATAAGTTGCAATGAGGATTTTTGCGCGGTTGACAGCGAGGTGTCCGGAACATGGTAAACAAGTGGGAGATATATTTTTGTAATCTTGATCCCACGATAGGAAGTGAACAAAAAGGAACTCGTCCGGTGCTTATTATTTCAACCAATGCGGTAAATCATAACTTGCCCGTTTCTACTGTGCTTCCCTTATCATCGGTAAAGCCGGATGACAAGATATATCCCACAGAGGTTATGCTTGAGACGAGTATCACCGGACTTCCGCAATTATCTGTTGCGATGATGCAGCAAATCCGAACGGTGTCACATAATCGCCTCATAAACTTAGCAGGTGAAATTAAAGACATAGCAACACAAAATAAAATTTTAGCCGCTTGCCGTGATTATTTTGATTTGTAAAATTCAATAGCATATGCGGCGATTACGGAAAAAAGATTGTGTCGATGCTATCGACACAATTAAAAGAAAAATATGGAAGTAGTTTTGCGCTCCGCAATCTTCGTCGCATGATGCAATTTGCGGAACAATTCCCTGATTTTGAAATAGTGTCGACGTCATCGACACTATTGAGTTGGTCGCATTTTATTGAGATCTTGCCGCTTAAAACTTTTGAAGCAAAACTTTATTATTTAGATGAAGCGAAACGTGGGCTTGTCAGCGTAGAAAAAATGCGAGAAATGATTAAACGTAAAGCTTTTGAGCGGAAAGAAATTGCCGACACGCAAATATCATCCGCATCACCAATACCAACAGGAATTTTCAAAGATCCATATCTTTTTGATGTACTTTCCATTTTCAACTTCCTCCAATATGGCGCTAATTCCAGTGTCGAAAGCATCTTTCCGATAGGCGGAAATCAATCTTCTTTCTTTATCCGCGTTATGTTGTAGGGGGTGATTGCAACATCACTACTAAAACATACGCAACCGGCCTGTTTGCGGCACATTCAGGAGATTGCGGCAATGGGAGATGGGAAGTAAAATAAAACCGACACAAACTCCGGCTATTTCGCTTGGGGTTAAGTGTCGGTTTTATTTTAGTTTATATAGGCAGAACGGTTGATTTTTTTCCTTAAATCCAATACACTCCATTTATGACAACGGAGATTTAATATTTTGATGAACCCGACAAAACGAGAGGAATAGTATATGTTGATGAATAGCGACGGCTATTTTCAAATATTGGAAAATATCAAGGCTCAAATTCAAAACGCTCAGTACCGAGCTGTTTTGGGCGTAAATCGTGAGCAGATATTTTTGTTTTGGAATATCGGCAAGATTATCATTGAAAACAGCCAATATGGTAGCGGCTTTGTTGAAAACCTCGCCCGTGACATTAAATCGGAGTTTCCAAATGCGAAAGGGTACTCAGTTCGTAATCTGCGATACATGCGTAGGTTTGCAGAAATGTTTAATGATATTAGCAATCTGCAGGGGGCACTTGCAGATTTGACATGGTATCATCTTCAAACATTGATGGACAAAATATCTGACAAAAACATTTACCTTTGGTATGCGAACAAGGTGTTGGAAAATGGTTGGTCGCGTAATATTCTTTTGCATCAAATTGAAACGAAACTATATGAACGCCAAGTTCTACCTAATAAGGTCTCCAATTTCGAACGTGCGTTGCCGTCGCCTCAAAATAAGCTTGCGCGTGACACGCTGAAAAATCCGTATGTGTTTGATTTTATTGAAGTTCGTGAAGATATTATTGAGCGCGAAATAGAAAATGAACTCGTAGCTAATATTGCAAAAACACTTATTGAACTTGGCACAGGTTTTGCATTTCTCGGTAACCAATATCATTTATGCGTCGGCAACGAAGATTATTACCTTGATCTTCTCTTTTATAATACACGTCTCCGGTGTTATATAGTTGTTGAGTTAAAAACCGGAAAGTTTAAGCCGGAGTACGCCGGTAAGTTAAATTTTTACCTTTCAGCTGTTGACGATATCCTTCGGTACGAATATGATAACCCTTCAATCGGAATCCTACTTTGCAAAGAACGCGATAAACTGACCGCCGAATACGCACTGCGGGATATTAATAAACCAATCGGTGTGAGCGAATATAAATTGTCTGACTTTGTGCCGCAAGAATTAGCGGGCGCCTTGCCATCCGTCGAGGACATTGAGAAGCGTATAAAAATCAAGTATGAAATTGATAGTGATTTTACAGATTGTTAAGCAGCTCAAAATTTCAGTCTGTCCATCTCTATGCAAGAAATCGACTCATCTATCGGCGCCTGCTTTGCGGCGCAATCGGAAAAACGAATTAGTAAGCGTGTAGGCGGTCTTTTTAATCCCGTTTTTGGATTTTTTCTGCTAGTGGGATTTTCGGAATATGATGAAATCCAAGCCGCGAGGGAAAAAATGTTCGATGAAGCCGCTGACAGCATTATCGCAGAGAACATGGCAGCTTTGCGAGAGCTTGCGAAATGATTACCTTAGGTTATTTGCCCAAAGTACAATTATTTGCAGGTCATCTGATCTAATAAAGCAACCCATCCCCCTTAAATCAGCGGTTACTATAATAACTTTACAATAACTCCAATGAGTAAACGTGAAAAAACTCGCGTTTAATTGTGTCGGAAAAATTAAACGCTGCCCTCAAAGCCTTGATATTACTGGGATTTCTCACGGACAAAAAACGCGCCGGTTACGGGGAAGGTCATAGATACTGACATTGAGTTGTGTTATAATATAAAAGCACAGAAGAGGGGGGGATGAAATAATAGTCTGCTCTCGTGTCGGATTGTCTCATCACACTGCAGATTGGCAGGGTGACTAAAAAATTAAAAAATATTTGGATTTTCCTTATTTTTTAATTAAGGCGAGCGACTATATCTTTATAGAAGGGTATACCTTCAAAGGAGAGCAGAGAAATATTGAACATCCTGATTCTACTATAAAAAAGGAGGGAATGCCGCAAACTAAATCACCTATCGGGTTAACCACGTTCCCGGCAAAAACGCGGCTGAAAAACACCAAGTATCTTGGGACACCAAGTACCTTGGGACGCCAAATACTTTAGAACACCAAGTACCTTGGTGGCGGAGAACCCCAACTCCAAGATGTGCGTTGTCAAGGGGAATTTCAAGTATATACGCCGCTGACAGCACGCATCAATAAAAAAAGAGGCTGAAAACCCGGAACCCCAACCGGAAAATGGATGTTGTCAAGGGGAATTTCAAAAATATTCCCGAAATCACATTCAAGGTTGAGAATTCCAAAACCTGAACCACAACAGGAGAAAAAAAGAGGCTGAAAACGGGAGAACCCCAACTCTCAAAACAAAAAAGAGGCCGTTTAACCACATTGAGCGTAATCAATGAGGCAAATAAACGGAGTACCTCGACTCCAAAAACGAGGAGATATTTTTGGAGGTTTTCAGCAATGAAAAGAAAAGCAATTTCAGTAGCGATTTGTATCGTAATGATTCTTGCACTCTCGGTTCCCGTGATGGCAGTCGGCGGATTCCCCGGCGACTCTAAACCGCTTCCCCTCTTGAAAAACCAGGCCCCCGTATATTTAGACGGGGTTGCGACCGACCTGTTAGAAGCCGTTTACAACGGCAACAGCGCCAATATCGATGGCTGGAACAAAATTTCCGGCAACGGCGCGAAAGTCGACATCATGGTAAACGGCGTTAAAGTCGGTTACTTCGTGTTCGACAAGAAGGGCAACGCCCCGAAACCCTACGCGGATTTCCTTAAAATCGAGATATTCGACAATATTCTCGATCTTGACGGCACCGCTGAAGTAGGTCTCCGCTGGCACTGCTCGAAGTATTACGCTTACGCTGACCTGAGTGCCCCCGGCGTGTACTACATCCCGCAGCTCATGCAGGACAACGGCAAGATCCAGAGCTTTGACCAGGTGTGGATCGGCACGAGCTTTACTCCGACTCCGGTAGTTCCGTATGGTACAATCAGCATTCATAAATGGGTTGCTGGCCAAAACATCATGGAATGGCAAGTCGAAGGCTTCACCGGCGATCTTGACGAACTTTTTGCAGGCATGATCTTTAAGCTCTACCCGGTAGCGGGCCCCGGCGAAGACATTGACTACGACGGCGATTTTGAACTTGGCACGCTTTCCAATTTTGGCGTTATCTCGTTCCCCAGCGTTGAAGCTGGCTGGTATGCCATAGTTGAAGAACTCGACGGCATCGCAGCCGATATCTTTGACGAAGTTGACCCGATGTACATCGAAGTCTTTGAAGGCGATTATGACTACGCCCCCGGCACGACCACTACTTACATCAGCAAGGCCGGTTTAGCCATAGGCGCAGGCTTATCCGCAGTTGTTGGCGACGAGCCTGCCGACTGGAGAGATAAAATGACCGGTGCGAATGCAGACGCTCTGTTTGCCACCGATGCCGAGTTCATCTGGGACGATGTTGCCAGCACCAGAGCGGCATATGGCAACGACGGTTCAATTATTGCAGTCAGCTTTGACGTTAACGTAGACGGCGTAATCGACGGCAACGCTACACTGTACTTTGCAGCCGACAACGCAGCGATCGTATATGTAAACGGCGAAGAAGTCGCTTACACTGCAGTAGCATTCGATGGCAGAGCCGTCTCCTTTGGCGACAAGAGCTTCCAGGCTTTCAACGGCGAACCCGAGGCTTGGAGCGTTGTTTACGCTGTCGACCTCGCAGGTTATCTGGATCAAGGTTCGAATACTGTTATGATTATGGCCGCGAACTCTGCGCGCTTTACAGACGAGTACGACGAGGACGGCGTTTTGACCTATGACGCAGGCCCCAACAAAAACTATGACACAAACGGCAATCCCTGCGGACTCATCTTCGCGCTTACTGTCAAGACCGAAGGCACTGTGTTTGAAAACGAGCTCAAGGAAATCGTCGACATTTATGCTACGGCCAGCTTCAACAAAGTTGCGGACGACAGGAACATCGGCGGCGACGAAGCTAGGGTTCCCGACGCCGGAGAATTTGTATTTGAGCTTTACAAACTTAACGAAGAGACCAATAACTTTGAACTCTTCGGCACTTACGCAAACGATATCTGGGGCCAGGTAGCGGCAGAGAACCTCGAAGTGGGCAGCTACTACTTCAAAGAAGTTGCGCAAAAATACTACAGAGCACCGGCTCTCCTTTACTTTGACGTTGTTTTGGAAGTAGAAGGCAATGTGAGAACAAGGGTAGTCGTTTGGGCGGAGGAGCTTGAAGACGACGTTGAACTCCCGACAGTCGTGAACGTGCATAAAGAGTTTAAATTACTCGGCACATTAGATAAGATTCCTTCACACAGCCACCAATGGAAGTGGAGTGACTTCGAGATCTATTGCTTGTTCGGCGACAACAGCGCTGACAAGAAAGAACTGGCATGGAACACGCAGTTTATCGGCGACGGCTTCTTTGACGAAATTGACGGTGTGGCTATTGCATATAAAGCCGGCGGCACCCTTTATGATGCAGTCATAGCAGTTGACGCGAAAACAGTGGATGCACTTAGAAAAGCGGTTCCCGGAGCGGAAGTCGTTATGGTTGACGACCTTGTAACGATTACCAATGACGACGGCAGACTTGCCGGAGTCAAGGATCCTGAAGTTGGTAATCCCGGATTCTGGACTAACGATGTTTTCGAAGACGCATCCGGCGGCGGCCAGGCTGAATTACTGAAAGTCTACCAGTGGCAATAATATCCCACCGCGCAACTCTTTCCACGTAAACCAAATACTAAACGGCACACGCCGGGGGACGCTTGTGCGTTTCCCGGTGTGTTACATAGACAAGTTATTTTGCACATTCCTTGTGCTAAAACACAATAAAAAGGATGAATACTATGAAAAAAATAATCTCCGTCATTCTCTGCTTGTGTTTACTCCTCTCGATCTTCCCCGTCTCACTCTCTGCGTTCGCGTACGATGACGATAAAGATTATTTTTCCGAAACAGTATATGAAGTCGGAGAGGAAGGCGAAACCGGCGGGGAACCTGTTGACGAAGAATCGGAAGAATCCGTCGTCATACATCCCCCGATCGAAGAAGAGGACGATTTATACGGCAACTTCTCGTTCGATTTGGAAAACTCGCGCCAGCTTCAAGCTGAATATGTGTCTGACGAGATCGTTATTAAGTTTAAAGAACCATGGCAGGTTCCCGGTAAGGAAAAACAATTACAACAAGAGATTGACAAAGTTGTAAAAGTCGGTTTTGTGGGAGGCGTCAACGGCTATGTCGTCAAGGTGGACGATCTCAGTAAAAACCCCAACGCCATCCTCAACCGCTTTAAAAACAACAAATATATAGAGTCTGTTGAGCCTAATTATATCTTGACCGCCGGTTACACGCCAAACGACCCCAGCTTTAAGACTTATCAGACGGCGTACACCGCCATCGGCGCCCAAAACGGCTGGGCTGTAACAAAGGGTGAAAACAGCCCAATCGTGGCCATTGTCGATTCGGG
>Ga0209737_10004009_pt1 | contig 10338 bp, 9 predicted proteins | sample TergutCu122P3_FD_187284 | JGI IMG/M metagenome (GOLD analysis project Ga0209737, IMG submission 187284) | Cubitermes ugandensis P3 segment gut microbial communities from Kakamega Forest, Kenya - Cu122 P3 (SPAdes) (version 2) | ecosystem: Host-associated > Arthropoda: Insects > Digestive system >...
AAGAATGCCAGTCACAACCCTGGACTGAGTCCTATTAAAGGACAGAAATTTGGCCTTGAAACCCGGACAAGTTCCCGAGATTAACTCTCGAGCCTGTCTTTGGGTATGTGCAAGGTCACGCCAACTAGTCCATTGTTGGTTGAATAACCACTGATTGAACTTTGTCCTTATGACCCGTCTAGAGACCCCCAGGACCGGCTCAGGTCCAAGAAATCTCAGCGCAGAGCCACCCCTTGCCAGCCCATCGGCGATTTCATTCCCTTGTACTCCGGCATGTCCAGGGACCCAATAAAGCCCCACCACATGCCGGGCAGAGATATCATTCAGCGCCTCCTGACACTGACGAACCAAAGGAGACGTTGTTCTAGCGGCCTGAAGTGCTTTCAGTGCCGCTTGACTATCAGAGCATATACTACCGTGTTTCTCCGATCTATACTGGGATTGAAACTCATAGGCACAGGCCAGAATAGCATATATCTCGGCCTGGAATACTGTTGTATATCTACCCAGGGAAAAGCTGAGCCTCCTCCTCAAAGTTTGCCCAGAGACACCAGCCCCGGTCCCCTCCTTCATCCTGGACCCGTCGGTATACCATACGAGCCCTTTGACTTCCGGAGGGGCTCCCGAGCCCCTGGTCCAATTTTCCCTTGTCAACATAGTAACCCTATATTTGGGTTCTAAATTATATGTGGACCTCATAGCGTCGAGCCCCGTACTATAGACAGGATCCGACTGTTGAAGCCGCTTCAAAATACTGCTGTATCCCCTATCGGGATGCAGGTAAGACCAGCACCCCAGACTCCAGAGACGAAGCGCAGCCATCCGTGCCTCAGCTTGCATAACTAACTCCAAAGGAGGGAGACAGATGAGCGCCTCCATGGCACGTGTGGGAGTGGTGCGCACTGCCCCTGTTATCCCTAAGCAAGCCAATCTTTGATTTTGCTTAGTGTCTTCATGGCACTGGCTGTCTGGCAGCCATGTCATCATACCAAGGATGCGTAGGTGACGGACGGCCTAATGACATAGACATACAGCCAATTTACCACCCTAGGTCCCAGGCTCCACGCCCTGCCATAGGCCCTCCTGCAGGCCCACAACAAGTCCTGAGCCTTTCTCACCTTAGCACCCATGTGTTTCCTCCAAGTCAGCCGTGAGTCTAGGATCACTCCCAAATACTTGACCGACTGGAGCGTTGTAACGTCTTTCCGAAAAGCCGGGGTTCAAAGAAACCTTCAAGTTTTATTCTTCTCGTGAAACCTACGAGCCCAGTTTTGTCAGGATTAACCGACAAGCCGAGCTCGGCACACCATAATTCAACGATACTAAGGGCCAACTAAATGAGCCCTGATACCGTGTTAGGGAATTTTTCCACCGCCAGGAGACAGATGTCATCCGCATATCCTTGTGCATACAGACCTCCCCCACTTAGCCTTGCTAATAGTTCATCCACAACAAGGCACCACAGAAGGGGCGACAGCACACATCCCTGCGGGCATCCTCTAGATACCGCAACACTCCTGGAAAAGCTGCCAAGCATCGCAGTGGCCTGGCGACCCTCCAGGTTAGCTTTGACCCATCGTACGATGGTGTAATCCACTCCATGTCGCACGAGAGCTGCACACATTGAGTCATAGGAGGTAATGTTGAACGCCCCTTCTATATCAAGGAAGACGCCCAACGCTATCTCTTACTGGTCCAGAGCCTTTTCAACACGTACCACGAGCTGATGAAGCGCTGTTTCCACAGACTTCCCAGTCTGGTATAGTGTTACATATTGTGAGTGTGTGTTTGTAGCCTTAGGTATCCAGCAGGCAATGGGCATGTGCCATATTAACTTCTGCGGCCTGGGAGACTCTACAATTTTTTTTCGACATTATCTCTTAAACGCCATTTTTTTTTCGAAAAACAAAATTATCATCATCATCATCATCATCATCATATAAATAAAAGTTACTGAACATTAAATGCGTGTTTTGATTTTCTATGCAACTTTTGTCTGAAACATTTCTTATTCTAAGAACTGAACGGGATGTAATCAAAAAAATATATTGGTCTCCATGTACCGTACCTTCCATTCTTGTCCGATTTTAATGAAATTTGAAATTCTTGACAGAATTTCGAAAAATCCTCAAATGTAAAACTTCTTTAAAAATCCGTCCAGTTGCAGCCGAGTTGTTCCATGTGGATGGACAGACAGACAGGAAGCTAATAGGCCATTTTGCAATTTTGCGTAAAACGCCTAAAAATGTATTACAGCTTCCTGTTTCCTGTGCACACTGGCACAGTAAATATAACTGACATAATCTAAAATTACAGTCATAATTACGAAGGAAATGAAAATACTTGACAGTGTTGTGTTACCTTTTTAATGTGCCCTTAATTTCCACTATCTTGACAAGATGAGAGGGTAATATTAAACTGAATCCTAAATAAAAATGTGTGAATGCGTCAACTGGGACTCTAATCGTCTTCAGGATATTAGTCGTGTGTGTTCCATAAAATGTGGAGTGTTCCTTGGTTAACTGACGGAACGCCGGTTCACCAAAAATAGCATTTAAATGCGTGGAGTCACGCACGTCGTCTGTGTACAAACGGGGGACAATCATAAAAATGTTTACTGCCTAAGATATTGTGATTTCAGGCTTTTGCAGCGAAGTAGATGAGATCTGCTGTCTTCTGGGTTATTACACAGCGTATAGTGGTAATTCGTTACCGACGTTTCGGGCAACATATCTGATCCGTCTTGAAGTTGAGAGCGATAGGTTGGCTCGAAACGTCTGTAAGAAATTGCCACTATGCGTTGCGTAATAACCCAGAAGAGCGCAGCTCTCCATTACCTGTCTCACCATTTTGTCAAGTATCCATTCCTGCTCGAAATTAATGATGGGAAAATTTTGGTGCGTAATACGAAAGGTAACACTCTCAAGTACCTGGACTTGTTTTCACACTCCTTCTGTCCGATAATTTGCATGTTATCTGTCATCGTATATCTTAATTTATATTATCTAAACTGTACCTGACAGGTAAGCTACACGTCCATCTACAGTTCGCAATTCTGATAATTCCGTGCTCAGAATCTCCTCTGGTGTAACACCTCTCCTCCCTCCCCCCTTCCCAGGCTATCTGCAGGTGTATTATATATAGCCACATCGCTGTATACGAGCTTTAGCTTAAAAACACCGAAATTATCAGCTTTGTTCGCGTGTGATTAGCCAGAAAATAATATTTTGATTAGCCGCCTAAACATGTAATTTTTCCAATGTCTGTCAGATAATCATACAATATATTACGTTTCGTGTAGGTTATATTATGCTAGAATTACATAGTTTTACAATAAGACAATTTGTAGGAATCATTAAAATAAGTCTCCATGCACTGAACCAATGGTTGGAAATGCAACTCACACAACAGCTCAGAAAATTGGCCTCCTTAGCCCGTGGAACGTGGGTAGCATCTATTGGGAGAGGTTTGCTCTGTATATTTTTCAATTCAAACCGTAATATGGAGGCAGCACTTACCATCGAAACGTCTGTAATCACATCACATAAGAGACAAGACAGCAACCTAAATATTCACCGCTCTCCAAACCCCAATTTGCAACTCACTCACTACCAGCGTGTGGCGTTAAGTCTATATTCTTTTCTGCATGCTCTGTTTCCTAGATGTCTTACAATGCAAACGACTAGGTGACGGTCCCAGTAGCCGTGCGGTCTAAGGCGCAGGTCTGCGGCCGCTTTCCTGCTGAGATTGTGGGTTCGAAACCCACCTACTGACAGGGATGTTTTCCTGATGTGAGTATTGTTTGTTGTTAGGTAGAGGTCTCTGTGACGAGCTGATCACCCACCCAGAAGAGTCTTACCGAATGCGGTACGGTGTTGTGTGTGCTGTAGAAACCTCGTGAATGAGGAAGCCCTGGCCCGCAGGGGGGCTGTAGGTCCCAAAAATAAAAATGACTAGGTTTTGAATTCGTTCTGATAAATTTACAAACACATGCATAACAGGAGAATATCTTTGCTACCCCTTCAGGTTTTATAAAAATCTGATAATAATATTGGGTAATTTGAAAAATTACACTTACGATTAAAAAAATACACAACTCTTCAGCTGTGTATTTTTGTAATCGTACCTCCCTGCATTCTCCTTAGAGTGAGAAATGTTTCAGATGGTTTGTCGAAAAAAAAAACATTTTTCAAAAACATTCTCCGAAGAAGTTTACCTTTTTTGAGATTATGTGGAAAACTTTTGTACAGCCGGACGCCCCACCCAATATGGCGCATGCGCATTGCATGCTGGATAACTAAGGCTACAGACACAAACTCAGAATATGTAATTTTTATCGCTTTTCCACCTGAACAATGGTTGCACGAACATTGCCTGTCTGATTTCTTATTCCTTCATGGCAAGAACAGTAAGCAGCAGTCCGTTTTCCTGTCGTTTGCTCGTTCTTAAGTAAGAGCACACTATCAGGCTGAAAGTGAGCAATACAAAACATTAACAGCATTTACTCCTTTTCAGTTTCGTTTGCTGTCTTTCAGTGTTTCATATCTCCATTTCATTCCATCACGTGTTCCCCAATTTACTGAAATAAATATCGCACTGAATAACTAAAAGGATGCACTGGGTTCAATTGTAGTCGTGCGTCTGGCATTGCAACAAAAGGGACCACGAACATTCATACCCAAAATTGGATTCGAACGCACGACCCTAACTTCAAAATATCAGGCTATGTGTACAGCTGCATTCATATTCTGTGGATCAATCAACATGCCCAATCAACTTAAGCAGACACAACAGTCATTGTTCAATGAAACTAACAACGCACAACTTCTGATCAAATGCTATCGACGTCATAGTAATATCCAGTAAATGGCAGTTAGTATTATTATTGTATTGCAATCGAAATCAACAACCGTTCACTGCTTGTACGGCCCTTCTGACGGACCATCATCAAGAACAAAAAATATACATTTAAAACAAAACACAACAGTCCTCTGTATGACAGCTGAATATTTTGAGTGTGTGAGCTCACAGACTGTACAGTCTTGTTTTAAATTTTGTGGTGGTGGAAGTTTATTTTCTGGTATATTTCACAAGTTAAGGTATGGTAGCTTGTTGAAGCAGTGCCTAGTGGAATAGTGATCCGCGAAGTTTCTGACGTCACGCGAACAGGCGTGAATCTATCCCGAGCAGAAACAGCGAGACATGCGATTCCACAGTGTTCTAGAATGGACCAGCCGGAAAAGAGCGGGGTATTTGAGAAATGAGAAAAATGCCACATAGGACAGGTGGACAGCTGGAGTGAGAGTTGCGGCGAAGCTACCGTGTGAGTGTAGCTTAGCGAGAATGGAACTGAACAAAGGAGCGACGGGACGATTGCGGTTTTGGAACTGCATAGTTCTCTGCGAAAGATGTTAAATAAATCCGTGAAGTACTGTGATAGAGAACAGTGTCAGAGCCACTGAGGAAGTGTGAACAGTTGACAGTTGTTAATTAGGAAATAAGTGACCAGTGCGGTGAACAACAGGAGAAAACAGAAGTGAAAAAATGTTTATAGGGCTTATGGATCTGGAGTACTGTGTTCATAAGTCAGTCCAGTGTGATTTCTTGTGAACAGTTCTCTTAATTCTTGTCAGTATTCATTTTCCGTAACAAAATGTTTAATTATTTGAACTTTTGTTTAAATAAACGTTGTTAATTTTTGAACCCAGTGTGCTAATTATTACAACGTTCATATAAAATAGTTTTTCTTAAAAATGCTTCATTCGTTTGAATAAAAAATTCCACGTTTCTGATTTGGTTCGTTTTGGGCGGAAGTGGTTACACTATGGGTATCATTTGTTTGTTTTGGCAGTTTATTGGCTGTTTAAAACGTTTTGCCACTTGGTATGCTTCTTCATCTGTGGTCACTATACATAAATTCTGTCTGCGTTTTTTGTGTATGTTGCTCACACTTCGCGAATAGACACGAATTCTATCTCCGTTCCCTCAGGTTCTCTGTCTTGAATATTCCGTACTGTTGTAGCGTTAGTAATTTAGCAGAAAGCAAATTGTTTCTCCCGCCTAAACTATCAAATGTACCTACCAAATGTTTACTGTTTCTACCACTTGTATCACGATATATACACCAAAAACATTACTGTATCCGCTACCTGTATCATGAGAGGTACCGACATAATATCCCTCTTTCTACCACAAATATTACGAGAAGTACCCATATTATATTCCTCATTCTACCAATAATATTACGAGAGGTACCCAAATAATAATAATACTGTTTCTACTACTTATATTACGAGAAGTACCCACATAGTACTCCTCTTTCTACTACCTGTATCATAAGAGGTACCCACATAATACTCCTCTTTCTACTAGCTATATCATAAGAGGTACCGACATGATACTCCTGCTTCTACTACCTGTATCATAAGAGGTACCCACATAATACTCCTGTATTATGATAGGAACCCACACAATACCCCTCTTTCTACTACCTGTATCATAAGAGGTACCCACATAATACTCCTGTATCATGATAGGAACCCACACAATACCCCTCTTTCTACTACCTGTATCATAAGAGGTACCCACATAATACTCCTGTATCATGATAGGAACCCACACAATACGCCTCTTTCTACTACCTGTATCATAAGAGGTACCCACATAATACTCCTGTATCATGATAGGAACCCACACAATACCCCTCTTTTTACTACCTGTATCATAAGAGGTACCCAAATAATACTTCTGTCTCTACTTCGTGTATTGTTATGTTGTGCAGGCTACTTCGATGTTTCATTTCTGTGAACACCAGGCCGCGAACTAACCCTTTCGTAAACCAGGCGAATGCAGTCCACATTCTCACATCCCGTGTCATTAAAATGTCCTTCAATATTACATCCATAATATGTCTGAAATACAGAGGTTAGATGTTTAAACAAAAATAAAGTACTACAATTTCTTGGATGATTATTCAACAGGAAGATAATGCACCAGAATCGCTCCGACTTAAACACTTGTCTTAAATTAGGTACGTAATGAGGAACCAAAAGTTTTCATATTTCATTATCAGTATCACCTGTAAATCGAGCATTCTTTTCACATGGGACATTCCACAGAACGACACTCACTCATGGCTGTGAGGAAAGAGCATATGATGATACCAGAGGATTATAATGCCAAATGAAAAGGAAACCAATTGAGACATTTTGATTAGGTATAATACACTTTAATTTACGTTACAAAATTTGCACTAATTTTGTGCATGAATTATTGGTAGTTGTTCGAGATTTGTTAGTTATTTCTCAGTTGTGTATCTACACATAATTCTTTATGTTCAGCAAGAAGAAGGCTACATGTGTAACCACAGTAATTTAGACATTAGAATGTATGACATGTTGACGGATTATTGGTTGGTTTTATTAAATGTTACATATTTGTCACAGGGTTTTAATGACATATGTAATATTATTTTTTAAGGGCTTAAGTTTAGGTTAATTTGAATCACGAAAACACCTTGTTTAAAGTTCAAACCAGTTGGTGTGTTTCAAGCGATACAAAATGGATATTATAGGTAACTACGTTTATTGGCCGAATGGAACAGACCGGAGAATATCGAAAGTTCTTAAAGATAAATGCAGATAAGATACGTCGTGTGTTACAGAAAACTGCTGAGGATGCATTAGACATCAAAATGAGAAATTAATCTCAGAGTAACTGAAAGTACTGTGGTATGTAGATGGCTCTGTAGCGCAGCTAACTGAAACAAGACTGCTGATATAAACTGAACTCAGCGTGAACAAGAGATAACACCACATGCAAGTCGCCTGATTATAGGAATGGGAACGGAGGCACCTGAATTTGAGATATGTAATATTGTGACAGCGGTGTTGCTGAAGATCCTGATCTTCTGTGATGTGACGCCGTACAGCTGTGTGTGTAGTGCTCGCCATTTTGGTGGGGCTTATTGCCTTCATTCGCCATATTCACTTCAATATCCTCAGCAGAATAGGTACAATGCTATGATCCTTGAAAGATCAGCCACCACTCACCCACAACAGAGCCATCTATCACAGTACACTGGAGTCGTTCTCACAAAGGTCATTTTTTACTTTATTATGCCGTGTTATGAACCAACTCTGATTAGGAATGAGCACTTTTCAAAAGCAGCTGAATCAAGATTTGTAGGCTGCATATTGTTATGTGTGTCTCACATTTGGATATGCACGAAATGAACTACATCAGTATATGTACGTACAAGGTATTTCTGAACAGCTGAAATTCGCTCACCTACCCAGGAGCACCTTGTATGAACATTTAAGGTGGAATAATAAGTCGACATACCGGTGCCAATTGATCCGATTCTGAGCCAAGTTAATCCAATTCACATTCCCCTCACATACTGTATGTTTAGGATTCATCTCAATTTTGTCTTCTTATTCACGTTTTCATACGGGAAATTCAGACCATATCAATAATGATATTAAATTCGTAACTAGATTTGCCCTGTTTTCCTTACATTAACTCGAATTTTCATTAAATTATCAGGTCAATGTTAATTAAAATCCGTTCAATGGGATCCAAGTTGTTCCATGTGGAGCAACAGACAGACATAACGAAGGTAACAGTCTTTTGTCGCAAGCCTGATGAAGCCCGTAAGAGCAGACCCCATAAATTTCGTTATTCGATAACAAGTCCTAATTGAAATATTTTCAACTGAAACGCATATATTAATTTCGTAATGCACGGTATAATATAACTACGATTTTTTTTTGTAATCCTTGCAGTGTTAAAAAAGTGGGAAATGTAGTGCTTCGTTACATTCATCCTCTGATAAATATTCGCAATTTACCACCGAGTTGTCTGTTGTTCGATCGTAACCAAATTTTTTATTTTATGATACGTTTTGGTAGGACTGGTTCAGTTAATTTGTGTGACAAACATAGTGCTGTAGTATTATTTGCAACAATTCATTGCCGAGGAGTGAAAAAAGTAGGGAAGAAAATGGCAAAGATCATGTCGCTGGAAAAAAGAAATGCGTACATCATTTTAATAAATTATTTGTTTGAATGGAGTCATTTGAAGGACTGAGAGACTGTAATGCAATTTTGAAACCTGAAGTTGTTCTTGTCCACGCTATGAAGACACGTGAGGGGAGCAGACACACAGCAGTACTGACTGATTAAACATGGCGGTATTTTGCAATTGGAATGCGCGAATTATGAGATAGATATTCAGAAGCCGATTGAGATGGTGCGATCCCATGAAACTGGCTCAGAATTCCTCGGACCACTATTATTATGCGTTGTGAAAGAGACAGTGCTTTTTATGCAAAGGAATTTCGCAAAATTCAAAATGTCCAACTGCTGATGACATCTTCTTCAGATACAAGGTAACTACATAGAAACCGTAACGTAGCAGCCAAGCCAAGCCAAGCCAAAGTTCTAAATGAGGGATGTCGACTTGCGCTTCGCGCAAGTCGACATCCCTCTGTCTGTTAGCCATTCTTGCGCTTGAGCGCATTGCTGGACTCGGACACACACCATTACTCTAAGTGGGGGATATGCTAACGCTATCGGTATCGAGTCAGGCTGAGGGCCTTGACTAATTAAACAAAAGCTTAGTGCTTATGAGGCACTGTACGTAGTTGGGGGAAAGTTCCTAATTTCGTTGGTTGGCTGTCTGGTGTTCGAAACCAGACTGGCGATCTAAGTGAAAATTCAGGCGCTTAGGTGAGGCCTCCACGCCTAGGGGTGGGAGTGCGGGCCGTGCACCGTCTTTGCATCAAATTATGCCCTGGCATTTACCTTACAACTGAGGAAAATCACGGTAAAACCTCAGTCAGGGCAGCCGAAAAGTTCTTGGCTAATCACTGCCGAGCACGATTCTTTTGGTCGACTTGGCCACCGGCTAGCGGTGGCCTCGACTGGTCTGCTGGCACCCGTCGCTCTCAGTTTACACTTCGGGCGACGGGGCCAACCCTCGGCCAGAGTAAATATCTGCCGAGTTGCCGAACTAAGGGGCTCCCCACGTCAGCTAACCTTGAGTCGAAACTCGCAGTTAGGGCTCTGATGTGGTCGGCGAAATAAGTAAAACCCAAATCCTCGTGAATCTGCCTGTTCCTAAGGTACCAAGGGGCGCCCGTAACAAGGCGAAGATACTTGGATTGTAGCACCTGCAGCCTCCTGACGTGTGTGCGGGCAGCGGACCTCCAGGAGGGGCACGCATAATCCATCAGGGGGCGGATGAGCTGCTTGTATAGCAGAACTCCGTTCCTGATGGAGAGATCACTCCTCCTGTAAAGGAGAGGACCCAGCAAGCCCATCCTTTGAGCAGTTC
>Ga0209737_10004010_pt1 | contig 10337 bp, 11 predicted proteins | sample TergutCu122P3_FD_187284 | JGI IMG/M metagenome (GOLD analysis project Ga0209737, IMG submission 187284) | Cubitermes ugandensis P3 segment gut microbial communities from Kakamega Forest, Kenya - Cu122 P3 (SPAdes) (version 2) | ecosystem: Host-associated > Arthropoda: Insects > Digestive system...
CCCAACGCTTTGGCTTTTACCTCGTCAGTGAAATTTTTAGCGATTTTGTAATTTACGTCCGCATCAAGTAACGCCTTGCGCACCTCTTTTAGCGTTTCGGCAACATTAATTTCGGTAATTCTACCCTGTCCTTTCAGAATTTTAAACGAGCGTTCAAGCCGTTCCGATAAATTGTCAAACATAATTCTATTTAATTTTCTATTTTTAGTTTTTTGGACTGCAAAGGTACAATTTTTTTTTGACTTTTTGAATATAAAAAACACCGCCTTTTTTGCGGTGCTTGTGTCTGAAACTTTGTTTTTATAAAGTTTTTCCTGCTAAATACGATTGAAAAAGATACTCAGGGCTTTCGTAATAAACACTGCTATTGAAGTCCTCTATTTTTAGCGATAACCACGAGTTATAAACCTCAAAAAGTGTGTCAACTAATGACTTGTCGGGCGTATGCAATACGCCCCTACGATTTACATCAATAATCAAACGTTTATACACTTTTCCAATATCCCAATGTGTTGGTATTGAGTATTTTGCATCTGCAACATTGTCAAATACTCCATTTTCGATATTGTGCTTTTCTGTTAATTCAAACGTCAGTTTGTCGATATTTTCACTGTGATAAACATCTGCCAAATCAAAAATATGCTGTAAATCATTTTTTCCAATGGCATTTACAACTACATTGCGATGATTTTTTGTTTTTCTGCCGATATATTCAATTAAAGAACAAAGAAAAAACAAATTATTTGCGTTTTTATCTTCTCTGCCTGTCATAATTATTTAATTTCATTAGAATTAATAAATTGCAAAGTTTCTAATGCTTTTTCGCTACAAAAGCAAATTTGATGTGTTGGGTGTTTGAATTTTGCCAAAACCCAAAATTGTTCGCGATTAAGTACGCCGTCAATAAAATCAGAGATATAATTATAAATTTGGTCGTTAGCCATTGCGCCGATTACGATGTCAAAATTATGTTTTTCACCCGAACGACAAGCAACAATAAAATCAAGCCACTCTTCTGTCATTTCTTTGAAAACGAGCGTTTTTAGGTTTTCGTTAGACGTATATTCATATTCTGAAACAACAGACGTGTCGTAGCGGCTTGCCCAACGAACTGCCTGTTGTTCCAATTCGGTACAATAAAAACCCTCTCCAAAGTCCTTTGGAAATTTGCTTTTTAAAATTTTTGGCGTTTCAACAGCCATATAACTGCCGTGATATACTTTCATAAAATACTGATTTTAATTTCATATAAACTTTGTGCGAGCGATTTTATATTCTATTTTGACCAAATTTTTAACGCTAACTCACAAAGTTTTTCTTGCCTATCTTTAATTGTTTCTTCATTCCAATCATCATTATTTAAATAATCTGTAGTTTGTCTCAATGTAGAAAACTTAGTTAGTGCTTGTTTTTTCTTATTCCAACCAGAATCTCTCATTGAACTATTTAATTTACCCTTTACTAACGTCAAATTTCCTAACGTCAATAATTTGTGTTTTCGATAATCTTCTGTTATTCCTTCGGGAAGATTTTTCCAATTTTTTTTCCAATTTTTTGGCATAATATGCTCAACACTTAATCCATCAAAATTAAGTCGAGAGTTATCTGTAAAATCACTGTTCAATTGATATAGGGCTATGCAATAAAGAACTTCTCTACTATATTTGTTTATCAAATGAGAAGTTCCAAATGCAGATTTAAATTCGTCATCGTTAGGGAACTTATTTGTTTCTTCGCTATATTGCAACAATTTCTCCTTTATGTTTTCGGCAGAAATTTTATCCATTTGTTTTGTTTCTGCTAAAAGAGACAGAAAAAGATTATTATAATTCTTCGTTGTTAATTTACATACAGTTCGTCTTGCAATATATGATTCTAATACTTTTAATATTTTTATACGCTCCTGTTCGTCTTCAACTTTTTTGTAAATAAATAATATAAGCGGAAAAATTGTAGTAATTTCGAATTCTCTTATTATGTGGAAAAATCTTTTCTCGTGCTCTTCATAAGTAATTTCAGACAGATTTTCTCCATCGGGCATTTCTTGATATACTATTGCATATTCATAAAGTTCTTTTGCAAAAGCAATGAGTTCATCATCTTTTTTGTCTTTCAAATAGTTCTTAAATTCTTTAAAAAGAGATTCCATTTTTACATTGCTTTCTTTAATTATAACTAAATAACTATATAAAAACAATTCCACAGTTGTTCTTGGTATTCTTCCCGAGGTTTTACCTTGATTCCAAAACTCTATTGCATCTTCGTCTATCTCGAAAACATTATACCAATAATCTTCATATAACTTCACAACAGAATTATTTGAGTATAAATGATTTTTCAGCAATTCCGCTGTAGTAAGTTTTACTCCAAGTGAATTTATTGTGTCAAAAATTTGTTGTACATCATCATCTGCATTTAATGCCATATGTATGACAGGCAAGCGTTCGATAATAACATTTATGTACTTTCTTACATCGTCAATATTACAATCACTTGCTATTCTATAACGAAAATAAACATACGCTCCAAGTACATTACTTATTTTTTGCTCTATTTTTTTCTCCAATTCTTCTATTTTCAAATCTTTATATTCATTCCATAATTCAGAATTACTATTTTCATTCTGAATTATACTTTTGAAATTTTCACTATCTACTTTACTATGTTTAATTCTTATATTCTTTTCTCCATAAGAATCAACAAAAGAATAAAAACTTTCAATCCATTTTTTTGCATTTTTTTCTTCCGTAGAATCATAAAAAGCCCTAAGTAAGATGCAAATAGTTGTTAGTCGTTGTTGTCCATCAATTAATTCATACTCTATGGCACCAACTTTTTGTGATAACATTTGCTTGATGATTATTGTACCAATAAAATGTTCACTTTTATTATTGTTGTTTAGTTCTTCATACTCTTCGAGTATATTTTCCCATAATTCAGCCCAATTTTCAGTTTTCCACACATAACTTCTTTGAAAAAAAGGAATAACAAACTGATTTGAACTGCTTAAAAATGATAATAATTTTTCTTTGCTTGCACTTAACATAATTTTTTATTTATTTTATGAATTTATCTGTTTAATTGGTTAAATTACCAACTATAACATTTGCAAAAGTACAATTTTATTTTTTAACATACAAATTTTAATAAAAATTTGCACAAAAATAATTTATAATTTATAACTCATAATTCATAATTATTTACTATCTTTGCAGCGGAAAAACCTTAAATCTAAATATAGAGTAATGGAACTCACAAACAAGGACTTTAAAAGCAGTCAATCGGTAAGATGGTGTCCCGGTTGCGGCGACCACGCTGTAATTAATACTTTGCAAAAAGCAATGGCGGAAATAGGCGTTGCGCCTCATAATATCGCTGTTGTGTCGGGCATCGGTTGTTCTTCTCGCTTGCCGTACTATCTAAGCGCGTATGGCTTTCACTCAATTCACGGACGTGGCGCAGCCATTGCCTCAGGTGTAAAAACCGCCAACCCAAACCTCACCGTTTGGCAGGCAACAGGGGACGGCGATTGCTTGGCTATCGGCGGAAATCACTTTATTCACAGCGTTAGGCGCAATGTCAATATGAATGTGCTTTTGTTTAACAACCGCATATATGGCTTGACAAAAGGGCAATATTCGCCCACTTCGCCAAGAGGTTTTGTGAGCAAAACATCACCCGACGGCACAGTGGAAAAAGCGTTTTCACCTGCGGAACTGCTTCTCGGGGCAGGCGGCACATTCTATGCCCGCGCCCTTGACGTTGATACCGAAACCTCAAAAGCAGCGATGATTGCAGGGCACAACCACGTAGGCACGGCTGTTATAGAATTTTTGGTGAATTGCGTTATTTTTAATCACGGAACGCACGCCGACATCTCTTCAAAAGAGGCGCGAGCAGAAAAAACTATCGTGCTGGAACACGGCAAACCGATGATTTTCGGCGCAAACCGCGACAAAGGGCTTGTGCTTGACGGCTGGAACCTAAAAGCAGTTACAATCGGCGAAAATGGCGTAAAAGAGAGCGATATTCTTGTGCATAACGCCAAAACGAAGGACTACACTCTACATCTTAAACTTGCGCAAATGGAACAACCCGAATTGCCTGTTGCAATGGGCGTTATTCGCGCAGTGGAAGAGGAAAGTTACGAAATAGAGGTAGAAAAACAAATCGCCGAAATACAACGTAAGTCAAAAGTTAAAAATTTTGATGAATTGATAGGTACTTTGGAACAATGGGAAATATAATAAAATGCCCTATAACAGAATAAAAAAAGCGTATAAATTTTTGATTTATACGCTTTTTTATATCTTTGTTTAACGAAATAAAACAGCAAACTGATATCTTAACCCACTTTTTTCATCTGTAAAAATTTCTGATTGCTCAGTAGTTTTCCAAATATTTTCGTCAATTTCGGGGAAAAATGTGTCGCCTTCAAAATTTTCAAAAACCTTTGTTAGATAGATTTTATCGGCAAAGTCAATTGCTTGTTTGTATATTGCGCCGCCACCAATAACAAAAACTTCGTCTTCGTTTTTGCAGAGTTCAAACGCTTCTTCGATTGATTTTACAACTTCTGCGCCCTCTATTTCGGGCAAAGAGTTGGAAATTACAATATTGCGCCGATTTTTCAAAGGACGAAAGGGCAACGAAAAATATGTTTTTCTGCCCATTATAATAGAGTGGTTTTCAGTGATTTTTTTAAAATATTTCAAATCGTCCGAAATATGCCACAAAAGCGAATTATCTTTGCCAATCACATTGTTTTCGGCAACTGCAACAATTATTGAAATCATCTTCTATCCATAAAAATCATTATGTAATAAACCAGCGTTGCAAGCGAACTTAGTGCAGCCACAACATAAGTGTAAGCGGCTGAACGCAACGCGCTTTCCGCCATTGGTTGCAGCGAGTTGTTGGTTATGCCTTCATTGCGTAGCCATACCAAAGCGCGACGGCTTGCGTCAATTTCTACTGGCAAAGTAATGAAACTAAACAGTGTTGTGAGTGCAAAAAGTACAATTCCTGCAAGCATAAGTTGCGGAAAAGTGTTTATCATTAACATTCCGCCGAGTAAAAGCCAAAACACATATTTTGATGAAAAATTAACCGCAGGCACAAGAGCCGAGCGCAATTTTAGCGGTGCATACGCCTTTGCGTGCTGAACGGCGTGTCCGCATTCGTGCGCCGCAACGGCAGCAGCAGCCACGCTATTGGAAGAGTAAACCGATTCAAAAAGATTAACCGTTTTGTTCAAAGGGTTGTAGTGGTCGGTAAGAATTCCGTGTGTTGCCACCACCTGAACATCGGTTATTCCGTTATCACGCAGCATTTTACGAGCAATGTCTGCGCCTGTGAGGTTTCTGTCGAGCGCGACCTTTGAGAATTTTTTCATTCTGCTGTTGAAAATGGCTGACACGACCCAACTTAACAATGCCACGCCGATAAATAAAATCCAAGGAGTAGGAAGATTCATTTTTAATTTAATTTTTAGGTTACAATTTCCGTGATACAATCAATAATCGTGCAAAGAGAAAATATCTGCCAAAACTACCGATTTTTTTTCTTGTTTTTTTGTTCACATTTTTTGCAAATACCATAAAAATAGAGCGAATGGTGCATAGTTTTGAAAGCGGAAAATTCTCTTAAAGAGATAGATTTTTTTAATTTTAAGTCCGTAAATTCCTTATAACTATGGCATTGCATACAAATTCTGTAATATTGACTTGAGCCGAAAGGCGTTTTTTCGTATTTCACAACACGTAAATCGAAGGTGTGGCGAATTATCAAATTGCACTGCAAAAGCAGTTCCAAAGTGTTGTAGATTGTTGCCAAACTGACAGGAAACTTTTGCTTTTGCTGCAAAGAATCTTTTATAATTTCTGCATCAAAAAAAGTAGATTGCGAATAAATCGCCTCTAAAATTTTAAAGCGTTCAGGGGTTTTGCGCAGTTTTTTTGTCTCCAAAAACTCTGTGAAACGCTGCTTTGCTAATATTTTTTCGTTTTCAATTATCACAATAATAACATCTTTTTTCGCCGTTTTCCAAAATTTTGTATAATGGTTTTACATCTTCTATCGAAGAAATGCAACGCGGGTTTTTGCACTTTTCACACAAAACAAACTCATCTGTCTTTGTTCTTTGTTCTTTGTTCTTTGTTCTCAATAAAGTATCAATCAACGCCATACGAATATATTTGCCATTCAAAACCTGCTTAAAGTATAATGCTCTCGGGTCGTTATCAACATCGGTTGAAATTTCATTTACTCTCGGTAGTGGATGCAGAATTATCATATCTTTTTTCGCCGTTTTTAACTTCTCGATGTCAAGTATAAAACTGTCTTTAAGGCGATTATAGTCATCTTCATTTTCAAAACGCTCTCTTTGAACGCGTGTCATATAGAGAATGTCAAGTTCGGGCATTGCGTTTTCCAACGAGTTTGTCTCCGTCATTCCTGCGAAAGCAGGAATCTCCTGTTGTTTATGAGATTGCGGGTCAAGCCCGCAATGACGGGTTAGTTCATTTCGCAAATAATCGGGGATTTTCAACTCGTTTGGCGAAATAAACACGAACTTCACGCCCGAATATCGCCCCATTGCCTTTGCAAGCGAATGAACTGTGCGCCCGAACTTCAAATCGCCGCAAAAACCGATTGTCAGATTATCAAACGTGCCTTTTTCACGGAAGATTGTCAGCAAATCGGTGAGTGTTTGCGTTGGGTGGCAATGTCCGCCGTCCCCTGCGTTGATAATCGGCACATTGGCATATTGAGCCGCCAAAAACGGCGCACCCTCTTTGTTGTGCCGCATCGCGATAATATCGGCAAAACACTCCACCGTCCGCACCGTGTCCGCTACGCTCTCGCCCTTGCTCACAGACGAGGCGGCAGCATCGGAAAAACCAAGCACATTTCCGCCGAGTTCCATCATTGCAGCGACAAAACTGAGCCGTGTCCGAGTGCTTGGCTCATAGAAAAGCGTTGCAAGTTTTTTGCCTTTGCAATGCTCGCTATATTTTTCGGGCTTAGCAATAATGTCCAACGCAAGAGCGATTAAATCGTCAATTTCTTGGGTTGTGAAGTCGGTGATTTCTAATAGGTTACGCATTTATTTTAGTGAGTAGAGTTTAGTTTTGAGCAGATAAATCAAATTACACTAAAAATATCAATTAAATCTATGTAATACAAAGAGTTATCTTGAATATAATATAATACATTGTCAATTATTATAACCTTAGAATTAGTATTAAATTCAGCAATCTGATTTCCTTCTCTGTCAATCATTAATGTTTTTTGTCTATTTGTAACAATTTGATAATCTTCAAATTGATAAATATTTACAAACAAATCTTCAAATTCCTCCGTATGTTCAAATTCAAAATCTTCATTAATTTTAAAAATTTGTCCTGTTTTTTGCCACGCAAAAATTTTAGCAAAATCTGTTTGAGTTAAATCTATGAATTTTCCGTTTTTCTCAATAAATATTTGATTTTCATAAATAAAATTGACTTCTGCCGATGTTGTTGGCATTATTTGTTCGTCAACAATTTTATTTTCCCAAAAATCAAATTTAAGTAATTTGTTATTTACATTGAATATAAAGTAGTTATCTGTTATAAATTGGTTTTGAATTATTTCTTTTTTATCAAAATAATTAATAAAACTTTGTTCTCCCGAATTTTTATCGTATGCAGCAACAAATGCTTTTCCACAATAAACAGGCTGATTATTCATATAAGCAACCCCGTAATTAATCATATATACAAAGTTTTCATTATCAAACAGATATGATTGACTTGAAGTGTTTTTTTCAAACTTTGCTGTCCAAATATCATTTCCGTTTTCCAAATCTATTTTTGCAATCATATCACTTGAGGCAATATAGGCGAAGTCACTGTCTATCATTGCATTGGACTCTATTCCACGAAAAATTGTTTCACCTGTTGGAATAACTGCTACGCCAAAAAAAATTCCTGTTAAGACACCAAGAGTTGCTATTCCCGCAGTTGCCCAAGCGTCTTTTGAGCTGTTACGCGTAGTTTTAGTATTAAAATTCCATTCTTTACCTGTGTAAATATCAATAAAATGTAGTCCGTTTGATGCTATCAAAACGGAACTATCGGTTAAATATGTTAGTTTTTTTAGATTATATGGTTTGTCAAGATTTTTAGTCCATAACCTTTTCCCATCTTCAAGCGATGTTGCCATTAGTTGCTTTGAACTTGAAATTTTATACCCAACACCAACTTTATGATTGAGGTCTGTAAAATAAATATCATTCAAAACATTATATTTTACTTTTCCGCTCTGAATATCAAGAATTTGATTTTTGTTTGTATTGAAAATAATGTGATTACCAACGTGCCAAAAAAAATCTTTTTTGTAATTTATTCTCTTTGTCCAAAGCAAACTATCATTATTGATATTATATAAAAATACATTTCCATTGTCTTTTAGGCATTTACCATTTTTGCTTACTCCCCTTAATTGAACTGATAAAAAACCTAATGTGTCAATTCTAAAATAATAAATTTTTTCAGGAAATTTATACTCGTAGCCAATTATATCTGAATTAGTTACAATATTATACCCAATTTTTGCTTCGTTTTTTACAATTTCAACTTTATTTTTTTGTGCAAAAATTAAAGTTGGCAACAATAAAAATAAAATAGCGAGTTTTTTCATATTTATTTTGTTTTAAAAATTAATTTATCTAACAAAATGCTGCATTTCTGTTGGAATAATAATTGATATTTCAGCCAAACCTGCCATTTTGCCATCTTTATACCAAGGGCATTGATGAATAAGTTTTTTTGTTCCGTTTTTTTCTATCGTATATGTGTTGCTTTTTTCATTTTCCAGCAAAAAACGTATCTTGTCGGCAGATTGATTTCCGTGACAATCGAACAGCGATTTACCTATCAAACTCTCTTCGGTTTTTTGAAACGTTTTGATAGACAGGTCGTTCATATAAATTATTTTTGCCTCATTATCGCATATCGTAACCGCAAAAGGCAATTCTTTTAATATCTCTTCTGTGTAGTGCATAATATTTTTGTTTGTTTCGTCATTGCGGGCTTGACCCGCAATCGTTGGACTTTCACCTTGTTTTCAAGCGATTGCGGGTCAAGCCCGCAATGACGATAAAATTCATTTTTTCAATAACCACCCCTCATCACTTGGGTTATCTCTAAATTTCAACAATCTTTCAACATCATTTTCTTTGATAAAACCCTCTTTTGCAGCGGTTTGTACAAGGGTGTCAAAGTTTGTTAGCGAGATATTTTTGATATTCGCTTTTGCGAGGTTGTCAAGCCCTTTTTTCATTCCGTAGGTAAAGATGCTGACAATGCCAAGCACTTCTGCGCCTGCGTTTCGCAACACTTCTACCACTTCGATACTGCTGCCGGCAGTGGAAATTAAATCTTCCACAACGACAACTTTTTGCCCGCTTTCCAAACGCCCTTCAATTTGATTTTGTCTGCCGTGTTCTTTGTTCCCGCTACGCACATAACCCATTGGCAGATTGAGAATTTCGGCGGTGATAGCGGCGTGCGCAATGCCCGCCGTTGCTGTTCCCATAAGCACTTCGCAAGTGGGAAAATGCGTTTTTATGGTTTCTGCCAAGCCGTTTTCTACTTCTGTACGCACTTTTGGTGCGGTAAGAATAAGGCGATTGTCGCAATAAATGGGGCTTTTGATGCCGCTTGCCCAAGTAAATGGCTCATTGGGACGAAGAAAAACCGCCCCGATTTCAAGTAATGATTTTGCAATTTTTTGCTGCATAATTATTTATTTTTACTAACCCCTCCGCCTTCGGCTCGTCCCCTTTAAAAAAAGGGGACATTTAGGGGCTACGATTTCAAATTGTTACCTTAAAAAAACCAAAAGGTTTTGTTTGTATTTCCTCAACTCTCCCCTTAAAATTAAGGGGAGATGTCCGAAGGACAGAGGGGTTTAATTATTTCTGCAAAATTAATAAAAAAATAACTAACAATTTATTTAAATATCAAAATTTTTTAGCAACTTTGCATTTTAAAAAGTTTAAAATTTAAAATTTAAAATTTAAAATCTGAAATACTATGAAGTACAGACACTTACTATTATTTTTTGCATTGACATTTTCTGTTTGCGTCGCTTCGCAAAATGTGGAAAATCGCCAATATGTTATAGGTTTTTACAATCTTGAAAATCTTTATGACACAATTCCCGACCCAATTGCAGATGACAAAGAGTATCTTCCAGAAAATGGTTGGAACACAATGAAATACACCAGCAAATTGAAAAATATGGCGTTTGCTATTTCAAAAATGCCCGCCAATTTGGCAATCTTGGGC
>Ga0209737_10004011_pt1 | contig 10337 bp, 6 predicted proteins | sample TergutCu122P3_FD_187284 | JGI IMG/M metagenome (GOLD analysis project Ga0209737, IMG submission 187284) | Cubitermes ugandensis P3 segment gut microbial communities from Kakamega Forest, Kenya - Cu122 P3 (SPAdes) (version 2) | ecosystem: Host-associated > Arthropoda: Insects > Digestive system >...
AACGTTCTACCAATCGTGCTGGGTGTTGGGCCCGAGCAGGTCATCTCAAAACTGCGGGAACAGGCCCGAGGAGGCGAGCAGTATGGAGAGAGTGGCAGAGGAGCAACACAGCTGGTGGTCCGGGAGAATGGGCATAGTTTCCTGGTCGATCTGAGCAGCTATCTCGATACGGGACTCTTTCTCGATCACCGGTTGACTCGCGTACTGGTGGGCTCGCTTGCGCAGGGCAAACGCTTCCTCAACCTCTTTGCCTACACGGGGGCGGCAACGGTTTATGCTGCCCATGGTGGTGCAGCCACTACTACAACCGTCGACCTCTCCAATACCTATACTGGCTGGGCGCAAAAAAACATGAGTCTGAATGGTTTTGCAGGCAACAACAAACATCGCTTCATCCGAGCGGATGTGTTCGAGTGGCTGAAAGCGGAGATTGCCGCTGGCAACACCTATGATCTGGTCTTTGTCGATCCGCCGACCTTTTCTAACTCGAAGATGATGACAAGGCAGTCGTGGAGTGTGCAGCGCGACCACGTAGAGTTATTGCGGGATGTGAAGGCGTTGCTCGCTGACGATGGGAGCATAGTCTTTTCCTGCAACCTGCGAACCTTCAAGCTCGACCATGAAGGGCTTGCCCGGGCTGGCATAACCGCCGAGGACATCACGGCCAGCACCATCCCCCACGATTTTGCCCGCAACCCGAAGATCCACAAATGCTACCTGCTGAGGTCAGAGGCGCACTGAGTCCCTACAAGTTACAGTTCAGACAGGATACAGAAGAGGCCAGATTAAGCTCATTTTCAACTAATGCACGAGAAAATCAAGCAAATAGCCTCAACAATAAGTGATTTGCTTGATTTTCTCGTGCATTAGTGAAGAATACATAGTTCATTTGGCCACTTCTGTATTTTGTCTGAACTGTAGCCCCTACAACTCGCTGGGCGTGACGCATCTGTCGTCCATTTGCGCTATAGTACTCTATAGTGCTAAAGTGAATACTGACAGTTTCGATGTTTTTGAAAGGATAAGCCATGCTCTCACTCGCATTGCCTAAAGGCAGCCTCGAAGAACAGACATACAAGTTGTTTGAAGAAGCAAACCTGAGGCTTCGTAAACCTGATCGAGGTTACAACCCTGTTATTGATGATCCGCGGGTGTCCAAAGTGAAGATACTGAGACCACAGGAAATCCCTATCTATGTCGCATCGGGTGATTTCGACCTCGGCATATCGGGTTATGACTGGGTGATCGAGAGTGGAGCCGATGTCATCGAGATTGCCGAGCTCCCTTACGCGAAGACCGGTACCGGTATCATAAAGATGGTACTGGCCGTCTCCGAGAGGTCCTCGATACAAAGCGCTCAGGAGATTCCGCCTGGCAGCCGTATTACCACAGAGTTTCCCAACATCACGCGAGCATACTTCGAGCAGCTCGGCATCCCGGTTGAGATATTCTTCAGCTATGGCGCGACGGAGGCAAAGGTTCCCGACTTCATGGATGCGCTGGTTGATCTCACAGAGACTGGTGCCACCCTCAAGCTCAATGGGTTGCGCATAGTCGAGACAATCCTCGAATCCACAACTCGCCTGTTCACAAATCGTGCCGCCTGGGAAGACCCAAATAAACGCGAAGAGATAGAGGCAATCCGCACGCTGTTATTGGGTGTGATTGAGGCCAGGGGAAGAGTTCTGTTGATAATGAACACTCCTGCCGATTGCCTGGATGCAGTCATAGCAGAATTGCCTGCCATGAAACAACCTACCATCAGCCAACTTCACGGCTCAAAAGACTACTCGCTTACCACTGTCGCCGAAAAAAAGGGTGTCAATGTTTTAATCCCACGCCTCAAGGCTGCCGGCGCAGAGGATATACTGGAGCTGCCAATCAACAAGATCGTGCGATAACCCGGCCCTTTTGGCCTGAACCAATAACAGGCAGAGGGATCTGGTTCTGAAGGTTATGTGTATAATTGAGCACTGTCGGTCTACCGTTTCCAGTGAGAGAAGATGCCCATGGAACTTTTGCACACTCTGGAGGGAATACGCTCGCCAATACTCGACACAGTATTCAGTCTCATCACCATGCTTGGTGAGGAAACTATCGCCATTGTTCTGCTCTGCCTGATCTACTGGTGTCTCAACAAGCGCATAGCCTACGTGGTAGGTGTTGCGTATTTCTTCTCCGGCCTTGCTGTTCAGGGGATGAAGATAGGCTTCCGCATCGATCGGCCATGGGTAATCGATCCGACCTTAAAACCAGTGGAGTCTGCTATCGAGGGTGCCACCGGATACTCCTTCCCCAGCGGCCACACACAGAGTGCGACCGCACTGTTTGGTACCCTTGCTGTCAAGATCAAGCAGGGAATTGTCAAGGCGCTCTGTATCGTTGTCGTTCTCCTGGTGGCTTTCTCTCGGATGTATCTCGGCGTACACACCCTATTGGACGTTGTCACTTCACTTATCATAACCACACTGATCGTTCTGATTGTTGCAAAGCTCCTCTCCAAAAACGAAGTTAACAAGAAACGGGAGCTGACACTGACCCTGGTACTCGTATTCTTTGCAATTGCGGTGATCGTCATTGCAGCCGTGATGTTCTCAAATAAAACGATCGATGAGGGCTATCTGGTAGATTGCCTCAAAGCTGCAGGGGCGGGCATCGGTTTTGCTGTTGGCATGTATATTGAGCGCGTGCACATCAACTTCTCCGTCCGAACAAAAAACATCCTGTGGCAGATCATCAAATTTGTTATCGGGATTGTCGGGGTACTTGCGATAAAAGAGGGCCTGAAGCTGGTATGGGGCACCGGGCTTGCCTTGGATACCGCGAGATATTTCCTCATCTGCATGTGGGTCACGGTGTTCTTCCCGCTCATCATCAAGCGCTTTTGGCCAAAGGCGAAAAAGTAGTACAAGCAGTAAACAAGAAAAGCACCGATGTATTCATTACATAGCCACTTCTGCATCCTGCCTGTACGGTAACGCCAGCCTTTGAGCTTTTGAGCATAACGGCATAACGGAAAAATTCTGCGAAATTCTGCCAATTTCTCACCTACGGACAATATTTTTACTAATTGCTCAACCCCAACACAATATCTATGATACTATGTACGAGCTAGGGGTCTGTACCATTCTTCCTGGCAGCCATAGTAGCTGGTCAAAGAGAAAAATGGGCAAAAAGCAAAGGGGTATCAATGACGAAAATCGCTCTAAAAAAGGCATTATCAGCTTTTCTGACCGCAATGCTTGCGTTCAGTTTTCTGGTGGCATTTCCAGCACCGGGAGTAGCTGCTCAGTCAGACTACAACACCGATGACCTGAACTTTGTCAACGGGTTGATCCAACAGAATGCCAGCCTGACCTGGGATGAATGGCCTGCAAGCAGTACCGAAGCAGAGCCGCCATCAGTTTGGGCGCCCTATATCATCTGGGATAATTCGGTTCCCAAACGAATTGTTGAACTGAACTTGTCAGATCTGGGCCTGACAACCCTGGGAACTGCTCTACCCGGTGGGGCGCTGCTAGCCCTGGATATAAGCAATAACAATATTGCGGGACTGCCCGACTTGCCAGACACCCTGATGTGGCTTGATGTAAGCGAGAACCCTCTTGCTGGCCTACCTTATCTGCCTGCAGGTCTTGTGGAATTCTACTGCAACGACTGTGGGCTGACCGATCTCCCAGTGGCCAATCCAACAACAACGTTAAGGATCCCCAGCAGTTTGCTGATATTGGAAGCAAGAGATAACCAGCTTGATGGTCTGCCGGCCCTGCCGACAGGACTTCAGTATCTCGATGTGAGTAATAACCAGCTTACTGGTCTGCCGGCCCTGCCAACAGGACTTCAGTATCTCGATGTCAGCAATAACCAGCTTACTGGTCTGCCGGCCCTGCCAACATCATTGTTGGGACTCAATGCCAGCAATAATCCTCTGGATGGGTTAACAAGTCTACCGACAGGTCTGCAAGAGTTGTATATCAGCAACAGTCTCAGCAGTGCTCCAACACCAGGTCTACCGCCTTTGCCGGAAAGCCTACTAGTCCTCGATGCCAGTATGAATAATCTTGCCGGTCTGCCGGATCTGCCTGCAGGGTTGCTGTTTCTAGATCTTAGCATGAATTATCTGACTGGTTTACCTGCATTACCTGCAGGACTTCTGTATCTTGATATTCACCTGAACGAGCTGGCTGCGCTGCCCCCATTGCCATCAAGCCTGATATTTCTGAACGTAATGAGTAATCCTATAGAGGTTATCACTGCAGTATTCTCGCTGGTAGATTACTCTGCGGTTTATCCGGAAATAGTCGGCTACTCAGGCGCAGTTGTCATCCCTGAGGAGGGCGTTTTTCTTGTGCTGGATAAGACCGGTGAAGGCATGGTAGAGCTTGTATACAATCGTAACTTTGCAAACGATGGGAATTCGATAGCCCAGCTACGAGGCATTGCGGATTCTGGATATGTATTTGACAGTTGGACATATGCAAATTATCTGGTGGCACCAAGCACATCTGACAATCCCGTGAGTTTTTATGTCTTTGATACAATTTCGACTGATAATTCATCCGTCCTGTATATCACCGCGAATTTCGAAACAGACAACAGGCCGACAACCCCGGGAACAGGAGATGGTTCATGGGTGGGGTTACTGTTTATGGCAACAGCGCTCATTGCGGGAACCACGCTGCTCCTTATGAGAAGAAAGCAGCAACCAGAAACCCAGTAGCGCAACACTTTCAGGTACAGAGATCATCAAAGAGCGGCTCGTTTCAGAGCCGCTCTTTGATGATAGGTTGCAATTTCGCAACTTAAACTCGCAAAATGCAACGAATTTATTATTTACGTTCTAAGAACAGAAAAACAGGGCTATACTTCAGATCATCGGTCTTCATCTATTGCGCTGAAATGCGTAGTGATACGATGCAGGGCGGCTTATATGCCCAAAGCTGCATGGCCTCCCGAGTGTTGCAGAAATGTACGCTGAGGGCTCACAAACAAGGTAAGGGGTGGGGTGTTTCTAGTTCAAGAAAAACGATAGTTTTGATTTGAAGAAGGAGACACCTATGAAAATCATAAGAAAGAGAATACTGCCCTTGCTGCTGTCTATAGTGATGGTGTTAACAACACTAACGGCCTTGCCTTTGGCTGTGTACGCGGCAGACAGGGCGCCTGATATCGTTGTCACTGCAGCAGACTATGACATATATGCACCAGGAAATGTGGAGTTTGCCGTAGACTTGGGTGAAGATGCAGGTGCAGCAACAGATATTGTGTCGGTGACAGACACCACCAATTCCCAGGCGTTGGGCGCTGGTGATTTTAGCTTTACAAATCCCACTTTATCGATATCTAACGCCTACTTGTCTGGCTTATCTTTGAGCGTGGGGGATACCATAGGCTTCGACATAGAGTTTGACGACTCAGCGTCGACTGCGATAACAGTGACGATCCGCGTGATAGACACAACACCACTGCCTGTCTGTGAGATTGTCAACGGCAGCGGCCCGGGGATACATGTTGGATATTCCACCATCGAAGCCGCGCTTGCAGCGGTTGTAAACGGACAGACTATCCAACTGATAACTGACGTAACCCTCAGCAGCAGCCTTTCTATTCAAAACGGCAAGTCTTTCACGTTCAGTACCAATGGCAAGACACTGAATTTTCAAAACCAGCACCTGTTTATCCGTTCCGGAAGCAAGGTCATTTTCAACGGATGTGCAAATCTTGTTAACCTCCAATACATCAATATTACTCAAGCTGGCACTGAGGCTGTTTTGAACGGGAATCTGACTCTTAATGACTATCTCTGGGTAGGCGAAGGAGCTGTGGCTACCATTAATGGCAACATCACCGTATCTGGAAACAGCGCCCTGTCGATTACTGACGGATCAGTTGCCACCGTACACGGAGATATCACTGCGGGCAACATCGGAGCTATGCTTTCTGGTAACTCTCCCATCCTCACCATGAGCGGTGACATATATGCCGGTTACTGCGGTTTGTGGGTTTCAAGTTTTGGTGAAGGCTGGACGGAAAACGCGCTTGTCACCATCAACGGAAACATAAAGGCCGGAGAGTACGGGATATTTGCAAGAGAATGCGACGGCACAATAATCACCATGAACGGCAACGTTATTTCTGATGACATCGGTATTTACGCTGCTCACAGTGATACCGTCATAAATGTCACCGGCAACATCATCGCTGATTATTTCGGTATAGAAGCATGGGATGAAGTAGTGATTTATATCATTGGCAACATAGTAGTATCCAAGACAGACAATACTGACATCAACTGTGGTGTCTTTGCTGGTTTTGGCGCAAGGGTGACTATTGACGGCGCAATAACTGCACCAAACTACATAGGGTTTTATATTCCAGGAACAGATCCGAGTGAGCCCTGGTACTACTATGTTTTGGCAACGGATAACACTACGCTGTCACTGAAGGGCGGTTACCTGCAGTATGACGACGAGGGCAACTACGACCTTGCAACCTCCTTTGTCTGGGTGAAATACAACGGGTTTGTCTTACCGTTAACCCCTGAGACTGGCGATATCGTCACCCTGTGGCTGCTGCTTGGCACACTTCTGGTCGCAGCATTTGGCATTGGCTCTGTGTTTGCTTACAGAAAGCGTCTACGGCAAGTTTAGCGCGACCAGGTTTATAAGTGAGCGTAAAAGTGACGGGTCTGGCAGGCTCCTCCCTCTGGCAGACCCGTCTCTTAGTGTTGGTTATTCCAGGCGTCCCGGGGTATGGAGCATTTCAAAAGTGAGCTCGAAAACTTCCTGGCCTTCCGGTATCATGATATCTTCTATAACACTCAGGTAGTCATCACAGACGACTCTGATTTGCTGCTCTCCCCTTGCCACTCCAATCGTTGCCCTTCCCTCTGCGTTGGTGCGCACCTGTCCTGAGAAGCCGTCTTTGGGGATAATGACAATGTAAGCATGCTCAACCGGTGCGCCATCATTTTTTCGCAGTGTTGTAATCTCCAGTTGGCACTGAGGCTGAGGAGTAGTGCTCAGGGAGTAGGGGTGAGTATTTGATGCATGCAAGAGGTCAAGTCCGTCGGGCTCAACCCGACACTCCAGAACATATGTGCCAACCTCGGCAGGCGCAGTCAAAGTGACCTGGTTTTTGTAGAGACCAGTGAGGGGAGGTTCAGGCTCCAACAAATCCACGGTAGCCAGCTGCTCATTATCGAGATATATGCCGATCTTCTGCCCAGGAGTCTTACAGCCGTGTATGCACTTGATGCCAACGTTCAGCACAAATTCGTTTCCAACCGGCACAGGGTTAGAATTGCTGCGCCATGCAGCCATACCCGTAACATGCCCTACGGCTTCAAAGCTGTACTCAATTTGCACGATGGCATGCAGGGCAGCTTCGTTTTTCTCCGGAGAAGAAAAAACCGCGTCACCTGGCTCTGGCGAGGGCAAAACCGCATCGCCTGGCTCTGGCGATTCAACACTGATGCTAGCGTCAGCATCCGCAGAGTCACTTTCTGCCGGATAGAAAACGATGGTAAAGCAGTGGGTGCCGGCTTCTTTTGGAATCTGCACGCTGAAGCTTCCGGTGGTATTCAGCCCGTCTCCTTCATCAAAATGCGTGAGAATCTGTTCAGCGAGTACCTGATCATTCTCGTCTCCTATAAGGATGGTGCCACCACCCAGATCGCAACCCTCAGGGCACGACACATTGATGGTCAAATCAGCAACAAGCCCAACCGGATATTCTGTTTTGGGATCAACTATCTCGATGATAGCTATATGCTGAGATGTCATACTGGTTTCAGCAGTATCGAAAGCCGTGCTTTCTTCAAGTTCCGTCATGTTCTTCCTCCAGTTATACCAGGCGAGTTATACCAGGCGCTACCGTGGTAACCACTCTACTGCTACCGCGCGATATACTATGATATATTCTCATTGAGATGTCGATTTCTGACGAAAGATCACCGTTTTGTTATAAGGAGCTGTGCTTTGGATAAGAAGCTTTCATACGGCAGGATGTTGGCGGTTGCAGTTGGTGATTTCTTTGGCGGTGGCTCATTTAACATCATCAACTTTCTGTACCCGGGCTTTCTGGCGCTGGCAGTTGGTTTGTCGCCCTATCTCGCAGGTCTCGTCATGCTCATTGCCCGCATCTTCGATGCAGTTATCGACCCACTGGTAGGTCTTTTGTCAGACAAGCTGCGAATCCGCTTTGGCACACGGCGTGGCAGTCTCATCGTCTGTGCCCCACTGGTGCTCATTGCTCTGTTCCTGATGTTTTTCCCCTTCAGCAACCCAAACGTCTCCATACGTTTCTGGTCGGTTCTTCTCACCTACATCTTTTTCTGTGCGGTACAGAGCTGGGTGATGATCCCGTACTACTCCCTCGTCAGCGAGATCACTGACGACTACACCGAGCGGGCGCGACTGACCACACTGAGGCTGGGGTTTTCCATCTTCGCGTCCATCGTTTGTGTGGCACTACCGGGAATCATCGTCGGCTCCTTTGAGGGCACCTTCGGCTACATCGTCATGAGCCTGACCTTTGGAGCAGTCTTCATGATCTGCATCGCCATCACGGGATTCTTTGCCAAGGAGGGCATTCCTGCTCCCACAGAGCCTGAGAAGTTTGTGCTCAAGGACTTTCTCAGACCATTTCGCGTCAAGCCATTCCGTCAGTATCTGTTCATCTTTTTGTGCTGTCAGGTAACCATGGCAATAATGAGCACGCTGTTCTTCTTCTACGTCGATTTCTATTTCTGCCGAGACCTCACAGCACAGGGTCAGGGCAATATGGTGGGGATGATTGGTGCGGCGATCATGTTTGGAATGCAGATCGTTGCGCTGCCGTTTTATCTTGCGCTGGTCAAACGGACGAGCAAGACCCTGGCATACATCGTTGGTTCTGTTGTCTGGATAGCCGGTGCTTTGTGCCTGTTTGCTGTTCCTGCAAACATCAGCCCGGTGATTCTGTATATCCTGGCAGCGATCATCGGCTTTGGCATCAGCGGTCCAGGTCTTATCCCGCATGCAATACTTCCTGATGTCATCGATGTTGGCAACCTGCAGTTTGGCGCACGCGACGCTGGGGTGTTCAGCGGTGCTTCCAATCTGGTTGTTCAGCTTGGGCAGGCGCTCTGTGTGGCTGTCGTTATGACGCTTATAGGTCTGGCTGGTTTTGTTGAGCAGGACATCAGCGAGGGTGCTCTGAAGGTGGTTGCGCAAGTAACCTCTGCCCAGGATGCCATCATCGCCATCATGGCATTGGCACCGCTGGTATTTATGTCTATCGGCATCTTTTTCTGTACCCGTTATCGTTTGAATAAAGACAGGCACGCACAGGTGCTTGCAGCGCTTGAGGGGAGCGAGGACGAAAAGCAGGCTGTCTTGAGGTCACTGTGAGCAAGCCTCCTGTCTACAGCCGAAAAGCGCAATGAAAAGTCGAACCCGCATCAAGAAACCCAACGCCTTTCTCTATGGCTTTGTCTACATCCTGGTATATCCACTGATGAAGCTGCTCTTTCACTTGGAGGTTGACCGCACGCAGTATCACCCGCCAAAAGGCCCCTTCGTCATGGTGAGTAACCACCAGAGCTTCATGGACTTTCTGTTGGTGATGCTGACAGTCTATCCTCGTCGCCTTAACGCAGTTGCCGCGCAGAAATTCTTCTTCTATCGCCCTTTTAACTGGCTGATGCCCCTCATGGGCGCCATCCCCAAGAACCTTTTTGACCCCGATATGCGGTCTGTCATGGCGATGATGGAGATAATCAAGCGGGGAGACCAGCTGTTGCTTTTTCCGGAGGGAAGATGCACCATGCATGGGCCGTACATGGGCATGCATAAGGCAACCGGTAAGCTCATCAAGAAGCTGCATGTGCCGGTGCTGAGCTGCCACATCGAAGGTGCCTATACCTGCATGCCCTTCTGGCGCAAGGGCTTTCGGCGAGGGCACGTTCGCGTTACACTGGCCGATCTCTTCAGCGGGCAAGAGACACAGACGCTGTCCATTGACGAGATTAACAGCAGAATCGATGCCAGGCTAAGCGGCAGCGACACCACAACACCCACCACCACCACCGCACCTACACCCACCACCACCAGCACACCCACACCCACGCCCACCACCACCAGCATCACACCCGCCACGCCCACACCCGCCTCCACACCCAGACTCGCAGCCCCCCAACCCCTCTCAGTATTCAGGGCAAAACGGCTGGCCGAAGGGCTCGAGAACATCCTTTACTACTGTCCTCGCTGTCAACAGGAATTCACGCTGGAAACTTCAGGCAACACCATTCGCTGCACAGGCTGCAACAACTCTGCAACTATGAATCGCAGCGCCGA
>Ga0209737_10004012_pt1 | contig 10336 bp, 6 predicted proteins | sample TergutCu122P3_FD_187284 | JGI IMG/M metagenome (GOLD analysis project Ga0209737, IMG submission 187284) | Cubitermes ugandensis P3 segment gut microbial communities from Kakamega Forest, Kenya - Cu122 P3 (SPAdes) (version 2) | ecosystem: Host-associated > Arthropoda: Insects > Digestive system >...
ATTTTCCATTTGGCTCATTCTTCACGGTTGTAGGGGCGGGTTTCAAACCCGCCCCTACAGGCGCTTATTGCTGAGTTGGCTTTTGCATTCCGCGCGAGTCAATTGTCGTCCGCAGGACCAGGGATTGGATGGTGTAGATGAGAATCGCGCTTCCGCCAGCGCCGAGAGTCGCAACCCCCAACAGGACTATGACGTCTATGGGGCCGCCGATGTCGCGGAAATGCGAATTTGTTATTGCCTGCACGTACAGAACTGCGGCAATCGCGCCAAAGGGCATTGACAGTTGCGCCCAGAGGAATTTACGCATCGACATCGAGCGATCCCGGATCAGGACATAGAGATAGAGGGCGGTAATCACGACCGCGAGGAAAACCATGAACCACCACAGGCCACGCCCAAAAATCTCCTCGAACACCGCGATCAATGTCTCGAATGTAAGTTCTTTCATCTCTTCTCCTCCTTATGCCTTGCCGCGCAACATCGCGCTGTAGGTGGCTTTCAGCGCCACTTCCTTCATCAGCCAGCTTATCCAGAGCTCCTCCAGCGGCGCGATCGTGCCGGGGAAGGAAGGAACCAGATTGTCGTGGTAGTCGAACTCGACCAACATCGCCCGACCCACGCGGGTAATCAGGGGGCAGGAAGTATAGCCGTCATAAATCTCGGTGCCTTCGCGTCCTTCGATGGCGGCAACCAAATGATCTTCGACCACCGGCACCTGCCATTTGACCGAGGCGGCAGTCTTGCCTTTGGGTACGCCCGCCACATCGCCAAGCGCGAAAATTTCAGGGTAGCGAAGATGCCTCAGGGTTTTCTGGTCACACTCCACCCAGCCCTGACCGACCCATTTGTCAGCCCAACTCAAATCCGACTGGCGAATCACCTCGGGAGCGCGCTGGGGCGGGATGATGTGGATATAGTCGTAAGGCATTTCCGTTCTGGAAACAACGGGTACGCCCGAAGGATCGGGAACCGAAGTCTCGAAAAAAGCGGTCTTGCTGCCCGGATCGATGCCTTTCAGAGTATGGCCGAAGTGGGTGGCAATATCGCGGCTCTTGAAGAGCATCCGCACTTTTTCCGCCACGATGGGCACGGAAAACAGGACGCGCTGCGGGCAGAGATAGTGCATCTCGTATTTGCCCTTCGCCTTGCCGTGGCTGGCGATGTCTTCAACCAGAAAGGTGTGCTTTAACGGCGCTCCGGCGCATTTCATCTCGGTTCCCGGCCGGGTGAACAAACCGGTTCCGCCTTCTTCGGTGAATTTTGCCGCAGCTTCCCAGGTTTTTCCGGCGTATTCCGGGCCCGCATAAAGCGCGCCGATACCGTTCTTGCCTACCAGGTCCAGCGAGAAACCTTCAATCGCGTCATGGTCGAGAACGAGGCCGGGAGCAACGACGAGAAAATCATATTCCTCTGTCTTGCCGCTGGCGCTAGCGACAGTCTTTTTCACCGGGTCGATTGCCACTGCCTGCTCTTCGATCAGATTGACGCCTTTGGGCAACCAGTCGCGGGTTTGTGAAATCGAGTATGAGGGCGGTTTCAATCCCGCCGCGATCAGCGAAAATCCCGGCTGGTAGTAGTGTTCCTTGCGCGCATCGAAGAGAGTAATGCTGGCGCCATCCAGACGTTTCACCAACTTGTTGGCGAGCGCGGTTCCCGCAGCGCCCGCGCCGATGATGACGATCTTGGCGCGGGTGTTCAGCTTGGCGGCGTGAGCCAGCCCGGCAAAACCTGCTACCCCGCCTGCTCCAGCGACACCGGCTGCCGCTGCCAGTTTCAGCAGATTCCGCCGCGATGCCATGAAGCTGTTATTTTGAGTCATTTCTTGATCTCCTTTAAGGTTTGTGACATTGTTTCTCGTCTTACAGTTACAAATTTTAGCATCTTTATGTGCTAGGTTTGGCGATGTAGCCTCAGGATAGAGGCTTTCCCCCTCTCCCCCAGCCCCTCCCCCGCGAGGGGGAGGGGAGCGAAGCTGTGACGGGGTTTGGCGGCATGCCCTGGTGCTTCTGCCTCACCATTCTGTCCTCTGATTTCTGATTTCTGATATCTGTATTCTGTCCTCTGTCACGTCCATTGCAGGGCAATGCCCGCTATTATCAGGTAGCGTCCCAGTTTGGCGACCAGTACGATGGCAACAAATGAGAGGAATGGTTCGCGCAGCACTCCCGCGATCAGGGTCAGGGGGTCGCCGATGATAGGCGCCCATGAAAGCAGCAAGGACCAGCGTCCGTATTTGTGATACCAGGCTTCTGCCTTCGCAAGCGAGCTCTCCTTTACCGGAAACCAGCGCCTGTTCTTGAAGCGCATGCAATAGCGGCCAAGGAGCCAGTTTACGCATGACCCCAGGACATTGCCAACGGTAGCAACCAGAAGCAGCGCCCAGACCGGTTGCTTGCCGGCAAGGAGCAGGCCAGCCAGCACCACTTCCGACTGGGCAGGAAGCAAGGTGGCAGCGACAAAGGCAGCCGTAAACAGGCCTAGGTATTCGAGCACGAGGGTGTCAGAGTGTGGTTGAGTGCGCAGAGGCGCTTGCTGTAAACAGGAGCGGGCGGCAGAATGCCGCCCCTACGAGAGCATCAGGTCGCGGTGATAACCCCGCGACCTGATGCCTGATCCCTGATACCTTTAAGCCAGCCTCTCATGCAGTTTTTGCAGGGGATAGACTTCCAGCTTGTTGCCCGCGAGTATCCCTTCTACTGCCGCTTCCGCTCCCCAGAGGGTGGTGTACATCGCAACCCGCGCTTGCAGGCCGGAGACGCGGATGGAGCGGGAGTCATTGACCGCCTGCCGCTTTTCTTCCACCGTATTGACGATGAGCGAGATCTCATGATTCTTGATCATGTCGACGATATGGGGACGGCCTTCGGTAATCTTGTTTACCGGCTGTACTGGAATCCCCGCCGCCTGAATGACGGCAGCGGTTCCTCTGGTCGCCACCAGAGAGAATCCGGCATTGGCAAGCTGCTGGGCGATTTCCACTACCTTGGGCTTGTCGCTGTCTTTGATGGAGAGAAACGCCTTGCCGCCCGTAGGAAGTACGACTCCCGCTGCCAGTTGTGATTTGACGAAGGCTTCGGCAAAAGTCTCGCCCACCCCCATCACTTCGCCGGTCGATTTCATCTCCGGCCCCAGAATGGTATCTACCCCAGGGAATTTGACGAAGGGGAAGACCGCTTCCTTCACCGAGAAGAAAGGCGGCACGACTTCTTTGGTTATGCCCTGTTGTGCCAGAGTCTTGCCGACCATGCAGCGGGCGGCGATCTTGGCAAGCGGCAGACCGATCGCCTTGGAAACGAAAGGCACGGTACGCGAGGCTCTCGGGTTTACCTCCAGCACATAGACGGTGTTGTCCTGCACCGCGAACTGGACGTTCATGAGGCCGACCACATTCAGCGCCTTGGCCATCAGCGCCGTCTGACGGCGGAGTTCGTCCGCGATTTCGGGGGCAAGGGAATAAGGCGGCAGCGAACAGGCAGAATCGCCGGAATGGACGCCAGCCTGCTCGATGTGTTCCATGATGCCGCCGATGATGACATCTGTGCCGTCGGAGAGGGCATCCACGTCGACTTCGCAGGCATCGTTCAGGAAGCGGTCGAGCAGAACCGGTGAATCGTTGGAAACCTTGACTGCTTCCCGCATGTAGCGTTCGAGGTCATGGTGATCGTGCACGATTTCCATTGCCCGTCCGCCCAGAACGTAGGAGGGACGAACCACCAGCGGGTAGCCGATTTCGTCCGCCATCTTCAGGGCTTCGGCTTCGGTGCGGGCGGTGCGGTTGGGCGGTTGCTTCAGGTTCAGGGTGTGGAGAAGCTGCTGGAAGCGTTCGCGGTCTTCGGCAATGTCTATGGATTCCGGGGAGGTGCCGATGATGGGAACGCCATTGGCTTCGAGGGCGAGCGCCAGTTTCAGGGGCGTCTGCCCGCCGTACTGGACGATGACGCCCACCGGTTTTTCCACCGCGACGATTTCGAGCACGTCTTCGAGAGTCAGGGGCTCGAAATAGAGACGGTCGGAAGTGTCGTAGTCGGTCGACACGGTCTCCGGGTTACAGTTGACCATGATGGTCTCGAAACCGTCTTCGCGCATGGCCATGGCGGCATGAACGCAGCAGTAATCGAATTCGATCCCCTGTCCGATCCGGTTGGGGCCGCCGCCCAGCACCATGATTTTCTTGCGCTCGGAAGGCAGAGCTTCGCATTCGGATTCGTAGGTGGAATAAAAATAGGCGACGCTGCTCGCAAATTCTCCGGCGCAGGTATCCACCCTCTTATAGACCGGGCGTACTTTCAGGGCGTGTCGGTGATCTCGCACTTCCTTTTCGCTCGCGTTGGTAAGCTGGGCAAGGCGGCGATCAGAAAAGCCCTTCTGTTTCAGGAAGAGCATTTCTTCCGGGCTTATGGAGGTGAGACTCTGTTTTTCGAGTTGCAGTTCCAGATCCACGATCTCCTTGATCTGGGTGAGGAACCAGGGGTCGATATTGGTCAAGTTTGCTACTTTTTCCAGCGGCATTCCGATGCCGAAAGCGTCCGCCACATACCACAGACGTTCCGGGGAAGGGCGCGCCAGTTGTTCGTCGATGGCGACCGGATCGACCGATTTCAGGTTGAAGCCATCCACTCCCACTTCCAGCCCGCGCAGCGCCTTTTGCAGGGATTCCTGAAAGGTGCGGCCGATAGCCATTACTTCTCCTACCGATTTCATCTGGGTGGTCAGGGTGGAGTCGGCCTCGGTGAATTTTTCGAAGGCAAAGCGCGGCACCTTGGTCACGACATAGTCGATGGTAGGCTCGAAGGCGGCCGGGGTTTTGCCGCCGGTCATTTCGTTGGCCAGTTCATCGAGGGTGTAGCCAACCGCGAGTTTGGCCGCAACCTTGGCGATGGGGAAGCCAGTTGCTTTGGAGGCCAGCGCCGAGGAGCGGGAGACCCGGGGATTCATCTCGATGACGATGATGCGTCCATCTTTCGGGTTTACCGCAAACTGGATGTTGGAGCCGCCGGTATCCACCCCGATTTTCCTGAGGATGGCGATGGAAGCGTCGCGCACGATCTGGTATTCCTTCTCGGTCACGGTTTGCGCCGGGGCGACGGTGATGGAGTCGCCGGTATGCACGCCCATGGGATCGAGGTTTTCGATCGAGCAGACGATGATGCAGTTGTCCGCCTTGTCGCGGATCACTTCCATCTCCAGCTCTTTCCAGCCAATGACCGATTCTTCGATCAAGAGTTCGTGGTTGGGCGAGGCTTCCAGACCGCGTTTGCAGATGGCTTCGAACTCTTCCATATTGTAGGCGATGCCGCCGCCGGTGCCGCCCAGGGTGAAGGAGGGGCGGATGATGACCGGAAAGCCGATCTCAGCCTGAACCCGCATTGCGTCTTCCATGGAATAGGCGACATCGGAACGGGCGGAAGCAAGGCCGATTTCTTCCATTGCCGCCTTGAATTTTCTCCGGTCTTCGGCTTTTTCGATGGCTTCGCGGCGCGCGCCGATCAGTTCTACTCCGTATTTTTCCAGTATGCCTTCCCGATCCAGATCGAGGGCGCAGTTGAGCGCGGTTTGCCCGCCCATGGTGGGGAGGATGGCATCCGGGCGCTCTTTTTCGATGATGCGGGCGAGCACTTGCCAGGTTATCGGTTCGATATAGGTCACATCCGCCATTTCCGGGTCGGTCATGATGGTGGCGGGATTCGAGTTGACGAGAATTACCCGATAGCCTTCCTGGCGCAAGGTTTTACAGGCTTGCGCGCCGGAATAGTCGAACTCGCACGCCTGCCCGATGATGATGGGGCCGGCGCCGATAATCAGGATGCTTTTCAGGTCTGTACGCTTGGGCATGGTAGTTCTCTTTGCTTTTGTAGGTTCTGATTCAGGGTTTTGAAGTTTGGCAGCTCAGCGGAATTCGGTCTGAAGCGCGGCGACGCCTCTGGTCATCATGTCGAGAAAGCGGTCGAAGAGGCTGGTGCTGTCGAGCCTGTCGGGATTGGCCGCCGGGTAGCCCTGGAAGGAAAAGGCAGGGGTGTCGGTCAGGGCTATGCCTTGCAGGGAGCCGTCGAACAGGGAGATATGGGTCTTTCTCACGTTTTCCGGCAGGCTGTCCGCGTCTACCGCGAAGCAGTGGTTCTGACTGGTGATGAGTACTTGCCCGGTATCGAGGTCTTTGACCGGATGGTTGGCGCCGTGATGGCCGGATCTCATTTTCGTGGTTTTGCAGCCAGCGGCAAGCGCCAGCAACTGATGCCCCAGACAGAGGCCGAACAGAGGCTTGCCTTCCGCCATGAAGGCGCGAATGGCTTCGATTGCGTAAGTGCATTGTTCCGGGTCGCCCGGGCCGTTGGAGAGGAAAACCCCATCCGGGTTTAGCGCCAGCACTTCGGAGGCGGGGGTTTGTGCCGGAACGACGGTCAGACGACAACCACGGGAAGCGAGGATTCGCAAGAGACTACGTTTCACCCCAAAGTCATAGACGACGACGTTGAAGCATGGTCCAGGCGCTTCGCCGTAGCCGTTTTCGAGCGTCCAGCTTCCGGAATCCCAGGTGTAGGTTTCTTTGGTGCTGACGGCCTTGGCAAGATCTATTCCGGCAAGGCCGGGGAAGGATTGCGCCATGGCCAGCGCCTTGGCTTCGTCGATTTCGCCGGCGATGATGCAGCCGGACTGGGTGCCCTGATCGCGCAACAGGCGGGTCAGTTGGCGGGTGTCGATCCCGGCGATGGCAACAATGCCGTGTTTTTTGAGATAGTCGGACAGGGACTGCTCAGCCCGCCAACTGGAGGCGCAGAGCGGCAGGTCGCGGATGACGAGGCCGGCGGCATGATTGGCGGCGGATTCGAAGTCTTCTTCGTTGCAGCCGACATTGCCGATGTGCGGGTAGGTCATGGTGACGATCTGGCGTGCGTAGGAAGGATCGGTGAGGATCTCCTGATAGCCGGTCATGGCGGTGTTGAAAATCACTTCGCCGCAGGCAACGCCCTGCGCACCGACAGCGACTCCTTTGAATGCTGCGCCATTGGCGAGCACCAAGAGAGCCGGAGAAAAGTTAGGTATGAGCGACACAGGTAACTCCTGAAAAGATGTGCACCGAACGCAAGCCTGAGTGGTTGGCGGTACAAATCAGCCCTGCCGCAGCAGGGCTGTGAAGTCGGGAAAGCCGGGATACTGGACTTACCTTGCCATAAGTGGCACATCTTGCGCTCAGCACACGGCCTAGCCGAATGCTAATTTTCTGATTATACCAGAAGCCTGTAATGTAGGGCAAATCGTGACAAAGGAATCAAGCTATGATTGCGCGAGAAAACGGTTGGGCGAGATGGCGCGGATGAGGTCGTTTTCCAGCGGCAGTGGTTCGCCACAGATCAGGCTGGCGAGGTAATCCGCCATCAGCGCCGACCAGACGATGCCGCGCGAGCCGTAGCCCTGCAAACACCAAAGTCCCGGATAGAGCGGCGGATGTCTGGTATCCGACGCCTCGGGCAGCGGAACCGCTCCAACTATGGGCATCCGATCCGGCGACATGGGGCGAAAACCGACCCGTCCCGGCAACAGGGTAGCAGCGCCCCGCGGATAATTGGCGGCAAAGCCCGGCAGAAGCGCATCCAGCTTATCAAGGTTTTCCTCCTGATCGGCAAGACGTAAATTTTCGTCTTCGTCATCCAGTTGAAAACTAGCTCCGCTAACCCGAATGCCAGCTATATCCGGCGTCAGATAGCCGCGTCCACAAATGAGGGGAAGAAGAGATGGCAGTTCGCTGGTGGTAAGCCAGGTTACCTGACCGCGCGCGCTGCGTTGCGGCAACCATGCCAGATGGGGAAATGAGGCGCTTCCCACCCCACCCGCCACGATTAGATGCGGCGCTTCCGCCAGGATTTTTTCGTCTTTATCGAACAGCCGCCACACCTCGCCCTCGCGTCTAAAGGCCGCTACCGAAGTAGAGGCAAAGAAACGGATACGTTCCGGGAAGGCGGCAAGATTGGCGCGGCAGAGAGAAAAAGGTTGTGCCCAACCGCCCTGGGGGAAAAACCAGCCGCCCAAGGGAACCTTCCAGCCGAGAAGCTCGCTCGCTGCTTCCCGATCTACGAAGCGGACGAATTCTGACGGTAATTGCTGGCGGCTAATCCCTGCCTGTATTGCTTCATGCGCTTCATCTCGCGCCAGATGCAAGGCGCCGGGAAGACCGTAGCGCACGGGAAGGCCAAGAGCATCTACGCGCTTGATATGCGCCAGCGCCGCGAGAAACCCGGCGCGGGTTAAGCGGGCCAGAAAATTGTCATCGCTTGCGGGCAGCGGCCGCATCACCCCGGCAAGATTGCCGGAAGCGCCCATTCCGGCATCGGCCTCGCGCTCCAGCACCGTAAGCTCCCAGCCTCGCGCCGCAAGCGCATGAGCGATGGAAGTCCCCGCAATCCCCGCGCCCAGAACCACTGCCTTCTTCTTTTCGCGCGGCATGACTGGATAGCGCACAGGTTTTCTGGATTGGTAGCGCCCACAAAGCATATGGCGCTTGCCAGCAAAGCCCGGTTTTTTCTCCAGCGAGAATTCAGAGTCTAAAAGCCTCTGCCTTAACACGCCATTTACCGACCAGGTTGCGAGGGTAGCGCCTGAAGCGGCAAGGCGGGCAATGGCGTGACAAATATTCTCCGACCACATTTCCGGGTTTTTGTCGGGAGAAAAACCATCCAGATAAATGGCGTCTGCCGCCAGCATCAGGCGGCGCAAGGTCTTTTGGGCCTCGCCAAAAACCAGAGTCAGAATGAGTCGCCCTTCATCCAGCAGGATGCGATGTATTCCCGGTACGAGCTGAGGCCAGTTGGCCTGCAATTCATGGGCAAGTGATGCGAATTCCGGCCACAGTGCCTGCGCTCGTTGCAGATCTTCTGTTGAGAACGGGTGCGCTTCGACCGAGACGAAATGAAGCTGACAGGGGCGTCCCGCTTCCCGCCATGCTGCCCAGGTCGTCAGGAAATTGAGTCCCAGACCGAATCCGGTTTCCAGAATGACGAAACGCTCCACCCCCAGCCAACGTTCAGGCAGGCCGTTGCCCGCGAGAAAAACATGCCGCGCCTGAGCAGGCCCGCCCTGTTGGGCATGGTAAACATCGCCATAACGCTCCGAGCAGGGCGTGCCGTTGGCATCGAAGGAAAGAGTGGCGGGAATGAGGGGCATGGTCTGCTTCCAATTCGCATTAAAAATTGAAATTGCTGATAAGTGCCGACAAATGGCGTCTGCATAGTCATGAGGCTGTCGCAACCCCATCCCCACCCTAGCCCTCCCCTTGAAGGTGAGGGAATTGCGCTGTCATTGTTATTGGCGGCGATTGAATCGTTATGCTTTGATGTTTCAGCACTTTTGCAAAAGAGTCGTGCGCCGCATGACCAGTGCAAGTCCTCCCCTTCAAGGGGAGGATTTAGGTGGGGATGGGGGCTGATTCAGGTTTCTATTGAGAAATAGAATACCCCCATTCTCTGGCAAGCGTTTGCCGCAGGCCGTCTTCCGGCCAGTTGCGGAGCAGGCGGGCAAGGTCGCGTTCTTGGGCGCGTTTTTGGCAGATCGGGCAGCGATGCGCTCGCATGGCGTCGAGATCGAGCAGCGCCCAGCGCCCAACCTCGGCACGCCAGATTAGATTGGTGCCCTTCATATCGCCGTGACTCAAGCCTGCTGCCTTCAGTTCCGCAAGCAAAGTCCGCATGGCTTCGATTTCCTGCTGCTGCGCGGGGCTCTTTAGATGAGTGAGTGCGTTTGCCCCCTCTACATGTTCCATGATCAGCCAGGCGCGTCCGCGTAGCCAGAAATGCCGCTCCTCGATTACCGCCAGCGGTTTGGCGGTTTCCATCCCCAGAGCGAGCATTCTGTTCGCCTCCCGCCAGGAAACCCAGGCGCGACTCTCCCGCCAGCACCGCCACAAGCGATGGGAAAAGCTCTTGATATTGCAGCGTTTTATGACCAGTTGCCGCCCATTCAGATTGACCTTGGCAACGGTTGCCGCCCCCTTGTCCTTGTAAATCTCACCCCGTTCGATAAAAGCGTCCGGGTTATTCAGTAGCGGTTTCAGGGTTTCGGCCTCTTCCCGGCGAACCATGGTGAGGCCAAACGCGCCCCGCCAGCCCTTTTGTCGGCGGATGAAACTGCTGCAATTCCTTTTGATCTTGCCCAGCCAATCCCGCAATCTTTCCGCACGCTGGCGGGCAACGGCTTTGCTGAGCTTGGATGGCAGCCAGCCTTGCGTGGATTCAGGGTTGGCGGTGTGGTAAGCGGCAAAGAGAGCGGTGAGGGCGTTTTCCGGCACTACATGGCAAAGCGGCAGTTGCGCGAGAAACATCGCGAAGTTATTCCGCGCCTGTTGCGG
>Ga0209737_10004013_pt1 | contig 10334 bp, 4 predicted proteins | sample TergutCu122P3_FD_187284 | JGI IMG/M metagenome (GOLD analysis project Ga0209737, IMG submission 187284) | Cubitermes ugandensis P3 segment gut microbial communities from Kakamega Forest, Kenya - Cu122 P3 (SPAdes) (version 2) | ecosystem: Host-associated > Arthropoda: Insects > Digestive system >...
GGATATCTGAACAATGAGGGGGAGGAAGAATTGGGTAAGTGAATCAGCAGATGGGAGGAGGGATTGAGGTTGAGGTAGTTGATCGTGAGGAAGGAGTGTCGGTTGGGGAAATGAAAACCGACTTGCTGGTGGGAGAGACGATACGGGAAGTGACGGTATATTGGTGGATGTAAAGGTAGGAATGGGGTTGGTGCAGGCCATTGGCGGGAAGGGAGGGTAAAAATGGATGTTTGTTGGAATCCACGTTTGGTTTTAGTCAAGATTCCGACACTGTAGGCCATCTTGTTGGACACTTCGACCCTTGACTATGTTATAGGCCGGACAACCAAAGAAGTGTGGTCTGATTCCCAGCAAAGAAACGGATATTCTCTTCTCCACAACATCCAGACTGACTCTGTGACTCCACACAGCCTTCCATCCAATGGCCACCGGAAGCTGTCTTCACACAAGTACAGTGGCTGGGACATGCAGCTGACCACTCACCTGCTGAGCCCTCGGGGTCGCACCCCACACACGGGAAAGCGCGAGATGGGAACCAAGGGCCCGCACTCAAATATGCCACCGACTGTTTGGGAAGCCGAACCCCAGACTATTGGCTCTCGTGGAGCATACTTAATATACCATTCATAACACACCAAGCAAGTAAGCAAAACTGACATATATTGGCACAAACCACAGTATAACAATAACATCAAATAATAAGAAAACAATGTTCAAGCATAGGCAGCACAGCATTCGTGCTTCATAATACGCTAGGACGTTGCCATCAGTACTGGCAATACAACACAGAACTCTGAGAAGAACTACACACAGATATACCAACAAACAGAATCAAGTACATACAGTGCTTACATTCCAACGTTTCCAAGTACGACTCAACACGACGTGAATGCGTGCATACATAATCACACACAGGCCGCACTCTTACAACAATTCAAATAATGGCACATTTCTCAGAACGAACGTTACATTCAATCCAATGCCCTTACAATCATAAGTACAAAACATACCTTCTCGGACTCAATTAAATAAAACTGCAAACCCCATTCAACCCGGAAGTCGCCAGCCTCTCCCATTCCCCGCGTTCCAGCACTGACTCGAAAAGTGCGGCGGAGGATAGACGACAGTTGCTCAGTCGCCCAGTATGTCGGAATACACAAACCAAACCGAATTTAAAATCCACCAATCAAAATGAATTTAGCCCGCACATACCTCAGGGCGGCTGCTTACCCTCCAAGAGTCTCAGGCTGCGTCCTTCCTCACCGGCTGGCCAAACCGGACCCAAGAGAACTTTCCAAGACGAAAACCAAAATCAGAGTCGCGGAGCGTCGCAACCGACCTCCGCAGGTAGCCTAGGTCATATCCTTCCCACTCCTGTCAAAATCAAAACCTGCCAATCACCAGCTGATAGCCTCGGGGGAAAAGAAAGTGAAAGGGTTTATTCTCGTATCGAACGCTCGAGACCTCCGCATCGCAACGGACTTTGAGCCCGGAAAGGCTCACTGCAATTGGTGTTTAGGTTAAGAAGTAGTGGAGCTGAACCTCAAATGACATGCTTCATAGCAAGTGCAGGGACATATCCACTGTTACAGTTCTTTGATTAAAATGCAACACAATAAAAAAGTTGCTTTTAAGCACAATAAATATCACAATTAATAAAAATAGCAGGTCCAAAATTGTAGGGCATTTTCATAGTACGCTGATAGAATATCCAGGCACAACAGTAATGCGTCTGTCACATCCAGCAACAAACTGGTGACTGTCTATCATGGCTGTGTTCTTACTTTGTTTCCTTCTGTCTAGCCACACAATGCTGATTCAGTTCATTCATCCACGTTAATTCCAGCCCACCATCAACAATCAATGTTCCATATTTCATGACATGAAGTACAACCACAACAGCAGTTGACACAACTTCATAAAATAGCTCACTAAATATAAATAAGGACAGATGGCAATTTTCACAAATCTGAGATACCTTGGCACCATAGTCTTATGGTTACTATCATCATCAAATTAACCTTTGTCTTACCAGATAAATGCAAGAACAAACAATCCATCACTGCAAGATATGAAGTCCTCACAGCACTGTTGCTGCAGATTCAGGTCTTCCAGGATGTGACACTATGTTAGTAGATCCTGATATTTGGAGCAATTGTAGTGCCTTCATGTTGGGGATCAAGCAGTGCGAGAATAAAAACGGACTGCTTGACCGCTGAATATGAAGCAGCTACAAGCCTTCCGAACGTTGGAAGTCACGCACTCCACTCACCAAAATACACACTGTCACACACCTAAAAATCTAAATCATCAAGCCCACCACTGTTTGTTTACACTTGTCTCCTGATTCATTAGCACCACTGTACCTGGTCTACACATGGCTGAGCCAGATGAACCGCACTGTATGAGAGAAAATTGAGGGGTGGTGGTTAAAGTGATTAAGTTTCAAAATATCAATTTGGACTAACCGACAATTTACCGTCTGCATGCGCACATGGGCAAGTAACAATTTATAGCTAACGTACTTATTGGTATAGAAAAGATGTTTTTGAAGTTGTGTGCTACATTTAAGTCGCTGTCACACAACTCAGAATACATGTGTCTCCACTGTAAAGTATCACAGTGCCATTGACGACGTTGAGGAATAAGTGGATATCACCAGAGTAAGCGAGGTTCCCCGCCATCGCTTCAAATATTCCGGCAATTAGTCGGATCCACATGAATTTGTGTACAGCTTTGAGTCCAAGAAGTTCCTGCCCACAATCGATGAAATAATGTCAAAATTACAGCAGTGAATATCAGACTGCAGTCTTCAAGGTGTGACACCATGCCCTCTGGTACAGAATGAATTAAGTATTGGTTTATGTAATTTTATTTTATTTTTGTCTTTTACTCTCTTCACCTTATTTACACTTCATTTTTTTACCTCTTTACCAGTCAGCTCCTGTTAAGGAACACACACTCTCATTTAGCTACAATGCTCCGACACACTCCCTCATCTGTTGTATCCATCTTCAGGTCAGAAAGTAGGCTACACAACAAAAAAGAATACAGAAAAGGGGAAGTAGGGAACCAAGACTGGCGCCATCAGTAAATCGACAAGAAACAGTTGCCCTATACAAGACCAAGCATCACTAGGAAGGGCAAGGAACTTCGCAGATTGGCTCTCTTGATATTGGGGCAGCTGCTTTCAGGGCCAATGCTTTGTGTTGATTTGCTCACAGCCCTGGCCCTGGTCCACTCTTCTTTACAGCCATATACTTGATATCCCACAGAGCTTCTTCACTTCTACCCATAAGATGCGTCCAGCAGATTCCATACTATATAGCATCACATTCTAAAAGGCCATTATCTTAACCCTTATCCTGCTAACGTGGAGAATATGGTGAGCTCCGAATAATGTCAGCAGATTGGAATTAACTGGGCGTTTAAAGGGTTAATTACTACCAAATATTATCTGCCAGTCTATGCGAAAGCCGCCCGAGTGGAACAGGTACAACATTAAATATAAAATAAATAATAAAATGACAGGCGACACATATCTGAAGCTGCTATAAAAAGATATTAAAAGGAGAGACGACTCTTGTCTGAAACAGGTACACTACGATAATATGAAAGGGAAACTCGAAAAATGTCTGAAACACGCAACGATAATATTAAAAAGACAGACGATAATGCCTGAAACACGTACGCTATTGTAATATTAAAATAACAGACGATACATGTCTGAAACTGCTACATTACAATAATATTAAAATGAGAAAAGATACATTTCTGAAAGTGCTATACTAAGATAATATTAAAATGACGGACGATACATGTCTGAAACATGTACACTACGGTAATATTAAAGGGACGGTCAATAATTGTGTGAAACAGGTATGCAACGATAATATTAATATCAGAGACGATACATGTCCGAAACTGCTACACTACGATAATATACAAATGACAGACGAAACGTCTCTGAAAGTGCTACGGTACGATAATATTAAAACAACATTCGATAAATGTCTGAAAATGCAACACTTCCATTTTTAAAAAATGACATCCCACACATATCTGGAACTAGTTACTAATATAATATACTTAGGGCGGGCAAATATGAATTATAATTTGTTCGTAGTTTAAAAATGCAGCATGGTTCGTTGAAAATAGTAATATGTGGAAGGTGGCAGCACTGTTCCAAGGTCATTCGCCTACCTGGTGTTTGCTACTGCGCAGTTTTGTCAGTTGTGAGGAAGATGAGCGAAGCGAAGGTGCACTTTAGCGTGGAACAGCGCATTATAATCAAATTCCTGACGAAAGAAGGTTGAAAACCGTCGAAAATCTGTTCAAGATTGAAGAAGCAGTATGGTGAGAAGACACTATAAGATATTAGTGTCTAAAAGTGGAGCAGTGCGTTTAAAAAAGGAGGGAAACGGTGGACAACGAACCTCATGAGCGTCGGCCGAGGACTTCCATAACAGGCAAGAACAGAGACCGCATCGATGCACTCATACGGGAGAACAGGCGAATAACTGTCCGCGAGTTGTCTGGAATACTGAACATCAGTGACGGTAGTGTGAAAACAATCATCAAACAACACCTTCAGTACTCGAAAGTGTGCGCCCGTTGGATCCCGCGTTTATTGACGGACGAACCCAAGAGTACACAGCTGCAAGTGGTGCAATCACTGTTGTTGCGGTACGAGCAGGAAGGGGACGTTTTTGTTGGATTCTATCGTGACAACGGACGAGACGTGGGTGCATTACTTCAGGCCCGAGAGCAAACGTTCTTCAATGCAATGGCGTCACCCAGAATCTCCAAAACCCAAAAAAGCGAAAACCACGTTCTCTGCTGGGAAGATTATGGCCACCATCTTCTGGGACTCTAAAGGTGTACTGAACGTGGATTTCCTCACAGAGCGTCGCACAATAAACGCTGAATATTATTCGGCACTTCTCGAAGGCCCAGTAAAGACAGCCATCAGGAACAAGAGAAAAAGGGTGCAAAAGTCAGTGTCATTTCTCCAGAATAACGCCCGTCCACACGTGGCTGCTCGCACAATGGACACCATCCAGAAACTAAAATGGAAGGTTCTACCTCATCCTCCATATACTCCGGACCTTGCTCCCTCAGACTATCACCTCTTCGGCCCCCTAAAGGAGCATCTAGGCGGAAAAGTTTTCACAATAATGAGGAAGTGATACAGGCTGTTCAGGAGTGGCTAATTGGCAACCAAAAGAATTTTCCTGAGCGGCATCCGCAAGCTACCGGACCGCTGGCGCAGGTGTATTGCAAGCCAGGGAGATTATGTTGAAAAGTGACAATTTCAGTTTCGGAGAATATATCAATGTTTTTGTTCTATTTAAAAATTGTAATTCATATTTGCCCAACCCACGTATAATTTAATATACAAGTTGTTAGTGTATTTACAAATCTAAGCCAACTACATGTTTCGGCCTGTTCTAGTTAGGCCATCTTCAGGTTGGATACCTAGTCCGAGGAAATATACAATGGTGCTATACAACCATTGAAGTCAGGGGGGACGAGATCTCGTTTACAAAAATGGGGCATGTTTACAAGCTATTGGTATAAATATATGTGACGTATGTAACAAATATACAAACTAATATAAACAATACATATATTTATACCAATAGCTTGTAAACATGCCCCATTTTTGTAAACGAGATATTGCCCCCCTGACTTCAATGGTTTTATAGCACTATTGTATATTTCATCGGACTAGGTATCCAACCTGAAGATGGCCTAACTAGAAGAGGCCGAAACACGTAGTTGGCTGAGATATTTGTATATACACTAACACCTTGTATATTACAATTATAGTTGTGTTTTAGACTGCCTTCCTACACGTGTTAGTCTACTTATTTCACCCCACCTTCAACCCCCAAACTTCACATCCACTACCCCACCCCAAGAGTACTGTCACAACCCCTACAAAACGAGCAGGGTGGCTAACATTAAATGATTTGGCACAGATAGTACTCCTTTCAGGTACTATACCTTACGAAGCACTACGAATGGGAAAATATAGAGTGTAAAATTGATATTTCGTTCTGTTTTGAAGCTTCGCGTGTCTCATCAAGGGAAAAATAGTGTGGAAAGTTAATAATACGTGAAACAAAAATTCTTAATGTAGACACTGATTAGCTCAGTCAGTATAGTGTGAATGGGCTGGACATTGTAGAAACACTGTTTGGATTCCACAGAGGGACAAGAGATCTTTTTATTTCTCCGAAACGTCCAATCCATGCCTTGAGCACAATCAGATTCTACACCCCGCTTATGTCTTAACGGCGTGCACATGGACATCTCCATGCCTTTCGGTAAATGTATTGGCAGAATATGTGGAAATAAAATGCCAACTAGTTTTAAGAGAAGTTTTTATTACAGATCTTATTGCCTGCTCAACATGTTTCGGGGACCATCATGCCCATCATCAGGAGTTTAAGTGTATTATACAGTTGTTGCTGCCTGTGGTATTTGGTGCTGTAAAAATGTAAAAAAGTAATTTGTAAGTTAGGTAGAATTTGTGTTCTCAGTATTAAGTGTCGTGTGTTATTTCTGGGTTTGTTATAAGGTGTGTCGAGTGTCGTGGGGGCTGTGTGCGGGTGTCCTTGGTAGGTATTGGCAGAAATTCAAATATTTCACATTTAAGAGCTTGATGTTATGTCCCATTGACCAAAAATATTTAGGTAAATTACCCATCTGTCAACAACATAAAGGCATAAAAGGGGATTAGCAGTAAGCGCGCACTCGTTCTTTACCTTGACGCTAGATAACGGCTTTACCCAGCAGGAAAGAATATCCATACCAATTGGGTTGGCCCCACGGCTGATCTGGACGTTAGGGGAAAGACAAAAATATCGTTGCTTTTAGGCTTCCGCCATGAAGTAGATGAGAGCTGCTCTCTTGTGCGTTGTTTCGCAACGAGTAGTGGTAATTTCTTACCGACGTTTCGGGACAACATATCGGTCCCATCGTTAGGGTTCAAGAATCCAAAAGGAACCCTGAAGATGGGACCGATAGGTAGTCTCGAAACGTGGGTAAGAAATTGCCACTACTCGCCGCGTAATAACTCAGAAGCGCGCGGTTTTCAGAATACGTCTTTTTGCTAACGGGATTCGAAAGCCAGACTATCCAATCCGTAGTCCAGTTACTATCCCTTCTACGTTATTCTGACTCCCAACAAAATATATTAGGGCGATCAAATCAGAAGTTGGTCATGTAGATAGATTTGGAGTTATGAGAAATGCATACCTAATCCAAGAGAGCAAAGTTTTCTTCCAGACAGAAATTAGTGTGCTTACGTAACCGACAAATTCATATCAACAAATTATGTTTAACGTATTGCAATATTTGCCACAATTTTTCGGTCGCTTCTGCTGCCATCATCAGGGTGTCGTATAAGAATACAGCCCGCCCAAAGTCGCGTGACCTAAGTGACACCTTGTCTTTGTATTGTGAGACAAAAAAATATTCTGTATTCGTGAAGGTAAGAGATCGCTCAGAAGAGCTGGGCGTAGATTGGAAGATAATATTAAAAGGGACTTTTAAAGATAGGAATGATATATAAGGCTCGGGATAATTGCCAGTGGTCGGCTCTTGTACATATGCAATGAATTGGAGGGTTACATAAAGAGGGGGCGGAATTTCTTTGACACCTGAATTAACGTAAGTTTCTCGTAGTTTCTACGTCATGGAATTATGATATTTGGGACTGTAATTTTGGAGGGAGAAGTATTTATTGGTTGTCCGACATTCCCCTACGCTTACGACGGCTGCGCAAACATGTTTATGAAATATGAGAAAAAATTATACTACTAATATTCCTCTCCAATGACAACCTATATGCCCACTGTCACTGTCTGATGTTCGCATTAATTTACAGACCTGCTGGGATCATGTAGGCGGTGCCGAGGTTAAGAATGTGTGGAGTTATCCTCCACTCCACTCTAAAACCTTGTGGATGGGTTATTTAGTAACAACGCCCAAAATCTACGAAGGTCTTTAACGTAGGCGACAAAGACACACTTGTCTGAAAACCCAGACACCCATCCAACCAAAATTCTTTCTTCCAAAAGACATACTACCGTTTGCAACAAAAAATCCTTAGTATTGGCACAACAAGAACTTTAACCAAGATGGGAAATCCGTTAGCGTAAGCGCACTCCGGTTTATATTGCAAGGTTTCAGTGCAATAGTCCAGCAATGCGTTTCGAAGGAAGTAATGGCTACACGGACAAGGGTACATAGACTTGCGCGATAATAAATTTTGATTAGTTGGTTGGTTGGTTGGTTGGTGTTTAGGAGTAAAAGATAAGGCAATCAAATTAAAGCCTGAAAAGGCGGCCCTCAGGGTTGCAGGAGGTTGAGGCTCCCAGATTTCAAAATAACCGTCACATGAAGGTGGTAAGGTTGACAGGCCTACGCAAAGGCCGCCTTTACCCCGAGGAAATATTTCTGGTACTCATTTCTCTTAGAGGCTGAGCCAAAGAAAAATTCCAATGAATCCATCGGGTTTCGAACTCGCGACCTTCCGGCTTGTAGTGCAGTGCCTTACCCAACTGCGTCACCGCGTGCCCAGTTTAGGAACAGTTGTGCAAATTTAATAAAAGTGTTATTATTATTATTATTATTAGGGGCCTGGGGTAACGTAGTGATTAAGGCACTGCGCTACTAGTCGGACGGTCCCGGGATCGATTCACGGGGGTGTCACTGGGGATTTTTTCCGTGGCTCCCCCGACAGAACCACGTGGCCTGAGGTCGATCCACCCTCTGAAAGTGAGTACCACGGATTTCTCCTGGGGTAAAGGCGACCGATGCGTATGGCTGACGACCTGCCACTCTTGTAGTGCCGAACGTCAAGGAAATCTGGGGCCGTAATCTGCCCGGAACCCCTTGGGCCACCTCGGCCTGTTGAGGGATGAACTTTACCTTATTATTATTATTATAAATAATCATATACTAGTGAGGTCTGACTGAAGAAGACTTTGCACGTTGCGAATATACTATATATATATATATAGTAAACTTTCTTTAGGGTAATTCCCCGGCGTCCGGTTTATAGTTGCCGACGTTTCGGAACCTTCTATCAGGTCCATCTTCAAAGGCTGAAGTGACTTCAGCCTTTGAAGATGAACCTGATAGAATGTTCCGAAACGTCGGCAATTATAAACCAGACGTCGGGGAATTACCCTAAAGAAAGTTTACTATATTCAGTACACGGCGAAAGTCTAAAACCAAGAATACTATATATACCTTATAACATCACGAGACATATGTATACGTGAGAATGACCAAAATGATGCACACTTTTCCTCATTAATTGTTCGAAACAAGTAGATGAGAGTTTAATTCGTATAAATTAATGAGAAAAGTTGTACATCTTTTGGTCTTTCTGGCGTATAATTATGTTAATTAAATTTCTTTAATAAAGGTGCCCGATGACGATGCTGATGAGTCGAAACCTGTAGCACTTGGTTGTATAGCATTACGGTGTTCTGTTTGACGGTATACCTGGTTTGTGTTTCACTTATGGTAAACACAAGTTATTGAATTAGAATAAAACAGAGCAGTGTGATATATTCTTATAATAATACCAACTAGATTCACTAATTTCTTAAATTTATTTTTGGACTAGAACTGTACGTACACTGTATACACAGCAATAGGTATGTCATACAAGTATTGCTGACTGCTTAGTGTGACATACACCTATTGCTGTGTATACAGTACTAGACTCCTGATGATGAACAGTAAACGTGTCCGAAACATGTAGAGTTCTATACCAAAATAAATTTGTGAAACAGTGCATCTATTTCGTTTTATTATAAGAATATATCACGATGCACGGTCCTCTGAATGTCAAATTAGTGTGATATATTTCCCAAGGTTTACTTAAGTCAGGAGAGGCGAACGTTTGGCCTTGTGCTGCCGTGTTTATACAAAACTGTGTGCCGGTGCACAGTGTCAGCAGCAGTACTGCAGCTCCAGTTGGATACCTGAAGGTTTGTTAGACAGCTTCTGTGTGGTTTACGGAGCGACAAAACCAAAAGAAACGACGGTGCCTCGAATGAGATATATGTACATTTGTGTCTCAGTTCAGAAAAAACCCCAAAATATGATAAAAGCTTATTTTTTCTTGTATTCTTCTCTCTGTCGGTGACCACAGTGACAAGTATCGTGTGCGGATACACAAGCAAAGATAAAAATGTCTCTTGCGAAAAATTACTATCCTACTGCACTATCAAATATCTTAAGATATTATGGCAAAATTTGAGGGGTGTAAATTTCACCCCAGGACAGGCCACGAACTCCGAGAGGTC
>Ga0209737_10004014_pt1 | contig 10334 bp, 11 predicted proteins | sample TergutCu122P3_FD_187284 | JGI IMG/M metagenome (GOLD analysis project Ga0209737, IMG submission 187284) | Cubitermes ugandensis P3 segment gut microbial communities from Kakamega Forest, Kenya - Cu122 P3 (SPAdes) (version 2) | ecosystem: Host-associated > Arthropoda: Insects > Digestive system...
CGGGTGGCAGTGCGTGTGATGCTATAATAACAATTCAGTGCCCCTTGAGGGGCTAAGCCGGTATCAACCCCTTCTAGGGGTGGTGCATACCACTAGTTTACTAGTGGTTATGATTATTCAGTTTGCTTTCGCTTCACAGTAGGCACAGCGGTAGATGCGGTTGTGCCTGTCGGTGAGGTTAAAGACGTGGTCGAGGTCGGGCTCGGTGCTGGTGATACAGCGCGGGTTGCTGCATTTTATTATTCCTGCAAGGCGCGCGGGCAACTCGAGCTTCTTTTTTTCTACAAGCTCGTCGTCCCTGATAACGTTGACCGTAACATCGGGATCGATAAATCCAAGCACATCGAGATCGATATCGATATCGGCGTCGATTTTTATTATGTCTTTTCGTCCCATCTTGCGGCTCTTGACGTTGCGTATTATCGCGACGGTGCAGTCGAGCTCGTCGAGGCCGAGATGCCGGTAGATCTCCATCCCCTTTTTGGCGGTTATGTGATCGAGAACTATCCCGGTCTTTATGCTGTCAATGTTCATGCCGTGACCTCCAGCAGTTTTAAGATGAGAGCCATGCGGATATACTTGCCGCCTTGCGCCTGGCTGAAATAGCACGCCCTCGGGTCGGCATCGACCGTTTTTGATATCTCGTTGACGCGCGGCAGAGGATGCATTATGCACAGGTCGGGTTTTGCGTCGGCGAGTTTTGGTTTGTCGAGGATATAGCTGTCCTTCAGGCGGATGTAGTCGGCCTCGTTGAAGAAACGCTCTTTTTGAACGCGCGTCATGTACAGGATATCGAGCCCTGGCATCACGTCCGACATGTTTTTGGTCTCGACGAACGGTATATTGTCGCGCGTCAGGTTAGCTTTGATATAATCGGGGATCCTCAGTTCGTTTGGCGAGATCAGCACGAAGTTGACGCCGCCGTAGCGCGACATCGCGGTTATGAGCGAATGGACGGTCCTGCCGAACATGAGGTCGCCGCACAGACCCACCGTGAGATTGTCGAGGTGCCCTTTTTCGCGCCGGATGGTGAACAGGTCGGTCAGGGTTTGGGTTGGATGATTGTGTCCGCCGTCGCCCGCGTTTATTATCGGGACGTCGCTTATCTCGGCCGCGACGGCCGGGGCGCCCTCTTTTGGATGGCGCATCGCTATGACGTCCGCATAACCCGACACGACGCGGATGGTGTCGGACACGCTTTCGCCCTTTGACGCCGAGCTCGAAGCGGCCTCGGAAAATCCCAGCACCCCGCCGCCAAGCGCCAGCATAGCGGATTCAAAACTGAGCCGGGTGCGCGTACTTGGCTCGAAAAACAGCGTCGCGAGCTGTTTATACCGGCAGCTGTCCCGGTATTTTTTCGGGTCCTTTAGTATGTCCTCGGCGACGTTTATCAGGCCGTCAATTTCGGCGACCGAGAGATCGGTTATGTCTATTACATGACGCAATTTTAAATCCTCCGTTCTATTTTAACTGCCCGCTGTTCATTGCCCAATATCCACTGATTTAATCGCCCACTGTTCTGGGTTGTCGCGGAAGGCAATGAGGCTCGCGACGTCGCCGGGTTCGATATATCCGTTTTGCGCCGCGACCTCAACGAGCGTGTCGAAATCGGTGAGGCTGGTGTTTTCAACTTTTGCGGCGGCGAGTTTATCAAGACCCTTTTGCATTCCGTAGGTGAAGATGCTCACTATCCCGAGAACGACGGCGTCCGCCTCTCGCAGTGCTTCGACTACGTCGATGACGCTTCCGGCTGTGGATATCAGGTCCTCGACCACGACGACCTTTTGCCCGGGCTCAAGCTTGCCCTCGATCTTGTTTCCGCGCCCGTGGTCCTTTGCCCCGCCGCGGACATATCCCATCGGCAGGCCGAGCAGGTGGGCGGCGATTGCGGCGTGGGCTATGCCGGCGGTGCTGGTGCCCATCAAAACTTCGCAGTCGGGATACACGGTTTTTACGGTATCCGCGATCGCGGTTTCGACGCGCGTGCGGATGTCGGGCGAGGTGAGTATCAGCCGGTTGTCGCAGTAGATGGGGCTCTTTATCCCGCTTGCCCAGGTAAAAGGCTCGTCGGGGCGCAGAAAAACGGCTTTGATGGACAGAAGATCCAACGCAATTTCTTTTTTCATTGTGCATTCCTTTAGTCTAAACAAATTCTTTGACACAGCGCTCGTAACTGGCGAGCGGTTCGGGCGCGGCGGTTATCGGCCGCCCCACGACGATAAAGTCGGAGCCTATTTCCTTGGCCATCGCGGGCGTGGTGACGCGAACCTGGTCGCCCACCGCGCCGTCGGCAAAGCGTATGCCGGGCGTGATCGTCACGAAATCGTTTCCGCACGCGGCCTTTACAAGCCCCGATTCGAGCGGGGAACACACAACGCCGTCGAGCCCCGCGGCCCTGGCGTTTTTAGCGTAGTGCGCAACTGTGTGTTCAATAGACGCGCCGATCAGGAGTTCGTCGCGCATGCGCTGTTCGCTCGTTGACGTGAGCTGGGTGACGGCGACAAGCAGCGGACGGCTGCCGTCGGGGCGGGTCAGGCCAGTGATCGCGGCCTTCATCATTTCGACGGTTCCCGCGGCGTGCACGTTGCAGATGTCGACGTCGAGCCGCGCAAGGCACGCCATCGCTTTTTGCACGGTGTTTGGTATGTCGTGAAGTTTCAGGTCGAGGAACACGCTGTGGCCGCGCCGCTTGACTTCGCGCACGACGTCGGGGCCCTCGGCGTAAAACAGCTCCATACCTATTTTAACAAAAGGTTTTGTGTTTTTAAAGATTTCAAGAAAACCGAACGTTTCGGCTGCGGTGCTGAAATCGCACGCTATTATTACGTCTCGTTTTTTCATTTTGCCTCACATAAAGGTTTTTTTCTAAGCGTTAAATCAATGTTTCGCTGTTGTGCTTTATCCTTAAACAACACGACGACTTGCTCGATTTTGCTTTTTAGTTCGATGTCGTGCGGGCTGATCTTTTCTTCAACAACTTTAATTATATCATCGACGTCGGATAACGGTAAGAGATTGACCGCGATGCAATAAAAGTTTTTTCTTCTGCCGTCGTTATAATTATTGAGTAAAAACTCAAGTAGGTCTACCTTTCTATCGAGCTCCGATTGGTATTCCTTTAGTCCTATGCTTTTTGCTCTTTCAAGATCTTTCAATTGGTTTTTTTGGGTGATGAAGGAGTCGGCCTGGTCTGCGTTATGATATTTTTTACAGGGAAACTCGTCGCATAGATAGCAGTAGTCCACTCCTTCTCTTTGACTGCACGATAAGACGCCGCACGAAGGGTGCACCTTCTCAAAACCTTTTCCGGCACAACCGGGGCACCTTGACGTACCCTTTGTGTGATATCGGGGACATAAACCGCAATTCAAGCCGCACGCCGAAAACAAAGGGTACTCTCTTTCATAGTCTTTCATGTTTCACTGCCTCAGATATAATTATTTCTTAATTTCTTTGCCTTCTTTAAATACCGCGTTGTATGTTATCTCTCCGTCTTTCCCGTATCTCTTCCATTCGCCGTCTTTCATGTTATTTTTAAAGCTGCCCTCTTGAACTACCGAGCCGTCCTCATTATAGAACAGCCATTTTCCCTCAAACTTATCGTCTATGCATTTTCCGGCCGCTTTTATCTTTCCGCTCTTATAGTAATAGGTTAAGACGTCATCTTTCTGTTCAGATATTATCTGCCCGTTTTTATACACGTTATCTTTACTGTTCATAAACTGCACTCCCGTTATGTTAGCTGTTCTATGTCTTCGCCCAGGATGATTTTTGGCATCGTGGTCAAGCACCGGGTCCACCTTTTATAGAATTTTTCCATAGCGACCTCGTACATCTTTGCATGGTCTTCTTTGCTTTCAAGCATCCAGTAAAGCACATATGTCACTTTATCTACAAATCGGGTCAGTTTTACCGGAGGCTCGCCCGCTTTGACGCTGTTAAAGTCTTTTTGCCGATGAGTTCTTTTTATGTATCTGACGTCGATGACGCCTTTTTGAGCTCTATAAAACTCGGCGACCTCTTTCATGAGCTCCTCAACCTCGTCCTGCTTATTTAATTTAACTTCGTAAATACATATTTCATAAAACATAATTGTTACCTCTCTTAATTGTCTGGGCCCGATTTATTCCACCCGCCACACCCATCAGAATGGAGCTGTGCCCCATACCCCGATAAAAGGTGGATCGGGCCGCCGGTAAGCTTGCATTTAGTATTACGCCTACACAACTGCCGCGCCGATGATGTCGGTCAGGCGTTCGATACCGAGTTCGCGCATAAGCTCGGGCAGGTCGTCGATGATGTGTTTGCACGCGTAGGGGTTTGTGAGGTTGGCCGAGCCCACCTGGACGGCCGTCGCGCCCGCGAGCATCATCTCGACGACGTCGCGCGCACTGCTTATCCCGCCTATACCGATGATCGGGATGCTGACGGCGTGCGCGGCCTGATGCACCATGCGCAGCGCGATCGGAAATACCGCGGGGCCCGAAAGGCCGCCGTAAACGTTGGCGAGAACGGGTTTGCGCGTTTTTATGTCGATGCGCATCGCCAAAACCGTGTTTATGAGCGACAGCCCGTCCGCGCCCGCACTTTCGCACGCGCTCGCCATCTCGGCTATGTCGGTGACGTTGGGGCTGAGTTTTATTATTACCGGTTTGGTCGTGACCTTTTTTATCTCGCGGGTAATTTCGGCCGCCATTTCGGGGTCGACGCCGAAACTCATGCCGCCGTGTTTTACGTTGGGGCAGCTGATGTTGACCTCGATGATGCCGACACACGGGTGTTTATCGACGGCGGCGCAGCACTCGACGTACTCGTCCACCGAAAATCCGCTTATGTTTGCGATCACCGGTTTGCTGAAATAGCGCGGGATCTTTTCGAGTTCGACCGCTATGACTTTGTCGATGCCGGGGTTTTGCAGGCCAACCGAGTTCAGCATCCCGCCCGGCGTCTCGGCGATGCGCGGCAAATCGTTGCCAAAGCGCTCGGCCTTCGTTGTGCCTTTTATCACGAAAGAACCGAGAATATTGAGATCGTATAAATCGCTGAATTCCTCGCCGAACCCGAAGGTGCCGCTCGCGGGGATGATTGGGTTGTCGAGCGTCAGCCCGCACAGCGTTACCGAGGTGTTTGCCATACTATCTCCTCCTTCGTGAGCACCGGGCCGTCTTTACAGATGCGTTTTGATCCGTATCTGGTCGCGCACGAGCATCCCATGCACGCGCCGAATCCGCACGCCATCCGGCTCTCGAAACTTAGCTGTCCCGATACGGGACACGCGGCGTAGACCGCCTTCAGCATCGGTTCGGGCCCGCACGCGTAATAGTGGTCGTATGCTGAAACTTTATCTAGCAGATCGGTCACAAAACCGCGATGATATTTACTTTGTTCAACTGTTGAGACATGGATCTCGCACCCAAGCTGCCGGAACTCGTCGGCGAAAAAGACGTCGGACTGTTCGTTAAAGCCAAGCAGCACCCGCACCGGCTTTGTGTCGCGGACGAAAGCTTTTGCCAGGGCGTAGAGCGGCGGAACTCCGGCGCCACCTCCGATAAGCAGCGGCTTTTGTGACGCTTCGGCGTCAAAACCGTTGCCGAGACCGGTCAGGATATCGAGCGAGGTGTTTTCTTCTATGGTGCTCATGGCTTTTGTGCCCTCGCCCACAACTTTATAGATGATGGTAAACCAGCCGTCGCCGAAGTCGCACACCGATATCGGGCGGCGCAGATAAAAGCCGTCGAGCGCTATCTGCACAAACTGGCCGGGCGTTGCTATAGAATGCTCGCCGGCAAGACGCATTAAAAATACGTCCCGCGCGATTTTTGAGTTTTGTGTGATTGTAAATTTGCCTTGCGTTAACATGGCTGCTCCAATTTGCAAATTACTTGCTTTCTCTTCGTATTCGAATGAGTTGTAATACATCTTTATAAACGCTGTCGTTGCGCCTCAAATCTATCATAAGCCACCTTTGCCCGTTTCCCTCTTTTGTCGTGTAATAAATTTTTTGTGTTTGTTCAGAGAAGCTTGGCAATAGATATTCAACACTGCCTTTTTCTTTTGCGCTTACAACAATCAATACAGTAAAAACCTTTTCTTTTGGATAGATGACACACAGTGATTTTCCTGCTTTTTTGAATTTGATATTCCAACCCTGCAGCCAAACGTCTTTGCTGTACTCAATTTTACAAATCGCTTTGTATTCACTGTTTAGATATTCATAGAATTCATCGAATAGCGGGTTTTTAATGTAAGCGCTTATTTCATCAATGTTGGGCGTGTAGTTGATGTTTTTTATGTCGATCATTTACCCTCCCGTGTCCTTATCTCGCGTCGATCGTCGAAATGCCGAGCGTTATCTCTTCAAGGACGTCGAGCAGCGCGCTCACCGTGTCGAGCGACGTGAACATCGTGACGCTGTTTTCAACCGCGCACCGCCTTATCGCGTAGCCGTCGGTTTGTTGCTTTACGTCGTCTATGTCGCGCGTGCTTATCACGTAGTTGACGTGTCCCATGCGCAGCGACTCGAGTATCTCCTCGCTGCCTTCGCTCAGCTTTTTCTTCACGCGGGTCTTGATTCCGCGCGTTTTGAAATATTCGGCGGTCCCGCTCGTCGCCTCGATGTTGAAACCGAGATTGTAAAAACGCTGTATCAGCTCGAGCGCTTTGGCTTTGTCCTTGTCCGCGATCGACACAAAGATGGTTCCGTAGTTCGCGACGTTCATGCCGCTCGACTGCAGCGCTTTGTAAAGCGCGCGCGTCAGTTTTCTGTCGTATCCGATGGCCTCGCCCGTCGATTTCATCTCGGGCGAGAGGTAGGCGTCGGAACCGCGCAGTTTCGAGAACGAGAACGCGGGCGCCTTGACGTACCAGCGGTCTTTGGGCGGCTCGGGGCACACGATGTCGATGCCCTGATCTTTGAGGCTGTGCCCGAGGATCGCGAGCGTTCCAATATCGGCGAGCGAATAGCCCGTTGCTTTTGATATAAACGGCACCGTCCTCGACGAGCGCGGATTGACCTCTATGATGTAGACGTCGTCGTTGTCGTCGACTATGAACTGGATGTTGTACAGCCCGATTATCCCGATGCCGAGACCGAGCGTTTTTGTGTATTCGAGGATGGTGGCTTTGATGGCGTCGGATATGCTGAAGGTCGGGTATACGCTTATGCTGTCGCCCGAATGCACGCCGGTGCGCTCGATGTGCTGCATGATCCCGGCGATGAAGACGTCGGTGCCGTCGCACACGGCGTCGATCTCGAGTTCTATGCCCGAGATGTATTTGTCGACGAGCACGGGCTGTTTGACGTCGATCTCAACCGCGGTTTTGAGATAGTGGCGCAGGCTGTCCTCGCTCGAGACGATCTGCATCGCGCGGCCGCCCAGCACGTAGCTCGGGCGCACGAGCACGGGGTAGCCTATATCGCGCGCAGCCGCAACGCCGTCCTCGATGTTGGTGACGGCGCGCCCTTTGGGCTGCGGTATCCCGAGCTGCTGCATGATCTTTTCAAAGCAGTCGCGGTTTTCGGCGTTTTCGATGGCTTGCATGTCGGTGCCCATTATCGGCACGCCCATGTCGTGCAGAGGACGCGCGAGGTTTATCGCGGTCTGCCCGCCGAGCGTCACGACCACGCCTTCGGGATTTTCGAGCGTGATTATATTCATCACGTCCTCAACGGTGAGCGGCTCGAAGTAGAGCTTGTCGCTCGTGGTGTAGTCGGTTGACACCGTCTCGGGGTTGTTATTTATTATTATAGCCTCATAACCGGCTTTTCGTATAGTCCACACCGCGTGCACGGTGCAGTAATCGAACTCGACGCCCTGGCCTATGCGTATCGGGCCCGAACCGAGCACGACGATCTTTTTCTTGCCGCTGACAATCGATTCGTTTTCGTCCTCGTACGTCGAGTAGAAGTAGGGCACGTAACCCTCAAGTGCGCCCGCGCATGTATCGATCATATTGTATACCGGCATTATGCCGTGCTGTTTGCGCAGGCCGAATACAGAGATTTCGTCGATGCCCCACAGCTGGCCGATGTATTTGTCGCCGAAACCCATGCGCTTGGCGTCGCGCAGTGTGTCGAGGTCGCGCGGATTTTCTTTCACGACCGACTCGAAATCGACGATGTTCTTGATCTTGTCAAGAAAGAGGGTGTCGATCTTTGTCTCGTTATAGATAAGGCCGAGGTCCTTGCCGAGACGCATGAGCTGGGCGATCGCGAACATGCGGTCGTCGGTTGCGGTTTTGATGTAGTCGAGCAGTTCGTCAGCTTCGACGTTGTCGAACTTTGGACTGTGGAGATGGCACACGCCCGTCTCGAGCGAGCGGATCGCTTTTAGCAGGCTTTCCTCAAGCGTGCGCCCGATAGCCATGACCTCGCCCGTCGCTTTCATCTGGGTAGAGAGCGTGTTTGAGGCCGAGGTGAGTTTGTCGAACGGGAAGCGCGCGACTTTGGTCACGACGTAGTCGAGGGAGGGCTCGGCGCACGCCGGGCCGTTTGCGAGCATGATTTCGTCGAGCGTCATACCTACGGCGATCTTTGCGGTGACGCGCGCGATGGGATATCCGCTGGCTTTCGACGCGAGCGCCGACGACCGCGACACGCGCGGGTTGACCTCGATCAGGAAATATTCGAAGGAATAGGGGTCGAGCGCAAACTGAACGTTGCAGCCGCCCTCGATATTGAGTTCGCGGATTATCTTATGGGCGCTGTCGCGCAGCAGCTGGCTTTCCTTGTCGGTCAGCGTCTGGCACGGGGCGACGACCGTAGAGTCGCCGGTGTGCACTCCGACAGGATCGATATTTTCCATGTTGCATATCGTTATCGCGGTGTCGTTTTTGTCGCGCATGACTTCATACTCGATCTCTTTATAGCCCTTGATGCTTTTCTCGACCAGCACCTGACGAACGGGCGAGAGTTTGAGCGCGTTTTTCATTATGGCGCGAAGCTCGGCCTCGTCGTCGGCGAAACCGCCGCCCGTCCCGCCCAGCGTGAACGCAGGCCGCAGCACAACGGGATAGCCTATTTCCTCGGCGGCGTCGGCAGCCTGGTCGGCGCTGTAGGTAATGATCGAAGGCAAGACGGGCTCGCCGATGCTCTGGCACATCTTTTTAAACAGTTCGCGATCCTCGGCCTTCTCGATACTCTCGAATCCCGTGCCCAGAATCTCGACCTGGCATTCCTGAAGGATTCCTTTTTTTGCGAGCTGCATCGCGAGGTTGAGGCCCGTCTGTCCGCCCAGCCCAGGGAGGATGGCGTCGGGGCGCTCGTATCGCACGATCTTGGCGATGTATTCGAGCGTGAGCGGCTCCATATAAACTTTGTCTGCCATCGAGGTGTCGGTCATTATTGTGGCGGGGTTTGAGTTGACGAGGATGACGTGATAGCCCTCTTCACGCAACGCGATGCACGCCTGGGTGCCCGCGTAGTCGAACTCGGCGGCCTGTCCGATAATTATAGGGCCCGAGCCGATAACCAGGATTTTATTGATGTCGTCTCTCTTAGGCATTGTTCCCCGTCCCCCCGTTCATAAGCTCGACAAAGTCGTTAAGCACATATTGAAAGTCATTTGCGCCCGGCGCGCCTTCGGGATGAAACTGCACCGCCATGACGTTATCTTCAGCGCTCGCGACGCCCTCGGGAGCGCTGTCGAGAACGTTTTCGAAGGTTATCTCGAGCCCGGTGTCCTTAAGCGACGCCTTATCTATTGAGAAGCACGCCGCGTGGGGCGCGATTCCGATCTTTTGTGTCCGGATGTTTCTAACAGGATAGCCGCCGTGTTTCCCGACCCCTGTTTTTACAACATTCGCGCCGTATGCGAGGCATACTATCTCAAAGCCGAGCGCGATGCCGAATATCGGAGCTCTTCCGCGCAGGTCCTTTACAAGCTGCACCACTTCGGGGATGTCGCCGGGATGGCCCGGGCCGTTTGATATCACTACGCCGTCGGGCTTGAGCGCGAGGATGTCGCTGGCCGCGTTGTTGTAGGGCACCACCGTGACGTTGCATCCGAGCTCGTTTAGCCGGCGGATAAGGCTTTGCTTTATGCCGCAGTCGACGGCCACCACATTGAATTCGGGGTTGGCGGTCCGCGAATACCACAGCTTTTTGCTGCTTACCTTGGCCACAAGGTTTTTGGGCGGGTCATAGCTCTTTATCTTTGCCACGGCTTGGTCGGCCGGCGTCTCGGCCGGGGTTATTACAGCGCGGCACATGCCCTCGTTTCGGAGCATCCGCGTGATGCGCCGGGTGTCGACGCCCGCTATGCCCGGGATATTGTTTTCTTCGAGCGTCTCGCTGAGTGTCTTGGTCCAGCGAAAGTTGCTTGGGTTGTCGTTGC
>Ga0209737_10004015_pt1 | contig 10334 bp, 5 predicted proteins | sample TergutCu122P3_FD_187284 | JGI IMG/M metagenome (GOLD analysis project Ga0209737, IMG submission 187284) | Cubitermes ugandensis P3 segment gut microbial communities from Kakamega Forest, Kenya - Cu122 P3 (SPAdes) (version 2) | ecosystem: Host-associated > Arthropoda: Insects > Digestive system >...
AGCCACCGCCCCCCGTCACCTCGCGCTGGCGGCGCCTGCGCCGCCTGCTGGGGGGATGCATTGGCCTGATCGTTCTTGCCGCAGCCGTGCTCGCGGGACTGTCCGCGTGGCTTTTCACCACGGAATCGGGCTTGCGAACACTGGTGAGTGCAGCGGGATATTTCAGCGGCGGGGTATTGCGCACCGAAGGCGTCGACGGCACTTTACGCGGCCCGTTTTCCGTAACGAGCCTGACTTTGGATTTACCGAATGCGAAGCTCGAACTCTCCGGGCTGAGCGGCGACTGGCAACTGTCTGAGCTTTTTGACCGAAAATTTGTCGTCACCCGGCTTCGGGTAGAACAGGTCAACGTTTTCCTGCGAGAGTCCCAAACCCCTCCGTCTTCCGAGCCGCTCGCCTTGCCGGAGAGTCTGCGTCTGCCTCTCGCTATCGACCTCGCGACATTGGAAATTGACCGGCTGAAACTTGTCAATCACAGCGCGGAGGCTGCCAAGGAAAACAATTCTGCGCCGCTGCTCGTTCTGTCCGAAGGCCGTCTTTCCCTGGCCGGCGACGCCGAACGGTTTCATCTGCGGCAACTGGCCGCCGTTTTGCCGCAAGGGCATCTGCAAGTCGAGGGCGAGCTCAGTACAACAGCGCCCTATGCCCTGCGTGCCAGCGGACAGTTGGAGAACAAAGAATTTTCGGCACAGATCGACGGCGAGGGCACCCTTGCCGAACCCCTGTTGCGTCTGCGAGCGCAAGGCCAGGGCGTGCAAGGACAGGTGACGCTCACCGCAACCCCGTTCGATCCGTTGCCTTTGAAAACGCTCGAACTCGATGTCAACAAAGTCAACCCCGCCGCATTCGTGCCTGATTTGCCACAAGCGGATCTACGATTACAGGCGAACCTCAAGATGGACGTTGTGGACGGCGAGACGGTTCTGCGTGGCCCGATACGTATCGACAACAGCCGTCCCACCACACTGGATGCAGGCGGATTGCCCGTGTCGGCGCTGAGCACGGACGCCAGCATCAACACGACGCTGGACGAACTGCGGCTCGATGCGCTCATGCTCGAAGGCGGCGGCGGCAAACTTCTGGGTCGATTGCGTTGGCACAAAGCATCGGAAAAGGACGAAACCGCACAGACGAACACGGAAGCCGCGCTCCCTGCGGGCTTCGGGCGCCTCAAAGCCAATATCGAAGCCTTGGGGCTGGATCCGGCCCGCCTCGATAGCCGCCTGCCTTCCCGTCGCGTCGATATCCGCCTGGACGCGGATGCCACCAACGCGCGACAGCAAGGCAAACTGTCGCTCCACACGAGTGGAATGCGAGCTGAAGGCGATCTGGACATCGTGGCAAGCGCCGCGGGCGCGCCGGCGTTCGTGCTGAATCTGGACTTGCACGACTTCAATCCCGCAGCCTTTCATCCTGCCTCTCCCCCGGCATCGATCAAACTACGTGCTGCGCTGAACGGTACGCTGGCTGAAAAGCCGGTCATTTCAGTGAACTACACATTCGGCGAAAGCCGTTTCAATGGTAAGCCCCTCGCGGGCAAGGGGTTGTTTACCTGGAATGGCACGCATGTGCGCAATGCCGATCTCGAATTCGATATTGCAGACAATCACCTCAGACTCACCGGCGCCTGGGGCGAAATCCAAGACCGCCTGGATCTGGAACTCGATGCCCCCCGATTGGCCAATGTCGGATTTGGGCTGCAAGGGCAGCTACGCGCCAGCGGCTTCGTCACCGGCGCGTTGGAAGCCCCGGCAGGAACACTGAAAATCGATGCCGAAAAACTCCACTTGCCCGATGTGCTGGAAATTGCCTCGCTCGTAGGTGAGGCACACATCGAAGCCGGGGATAGCGGTCCGCTGGCCTTATCGCTGAAAGCCTCTGGGCTGACGGCTGGAGAGGCGCGTTTCGCCACGATCAAGCTCACGGCGGATGGGCAACGCGACCGCCACCAAATTCACGTGGAAGCCAATGGGAAATTCAGTAAAGCCCCCCTCATCCTCAAAACCGCGCTGGAAGGCGGTCTGCAAAAAAACCTCTGGCAAGGCCGAATCGCCGCTTTGGAAAGCACCGGGCGCTGGCCGTTGCTGCTGCGCGCCCCAGCCGCACTGGAAGCGGGTTTTGCCCCAGAAAAATTCAGTCTGCTCGATGCCGAATTCGACCTCAATTTCATTCCCGACACCGGCAACACAAACAACGCCCGACGAAGCACCAATAATTCCCGCAACGCAACAACCAAACCTGAGGAACCGGGACGCCTCCATCTCGTCGAAACGCGCTGGCAAAGCGACACGATCATCCTGCGCGGCAAACTGACCGGCTTGCCCGCCCTCCAGATTCCCGGGCTGGGACGCAGCGGGCGTCGTAACCCGTTGATGCTCGGTGCAAATTGGGATATACGGGTTGGCGCCGACGATATTGAAGGGCAAGCGCGGCTTTTCCGTGAATCAGGCGATTTTTCCGTGCGAGGAGAAATCTCCACCCGGCTTGGCCTGGAACACTTCGAGGCATCCCTTCTTGCCAAGCAGCAAAAACTGATACTGGCGCTTGCCACACACGGACGCGAAGCCGGAGAACTGGGTATTTCACTCGAAGCCGGAGTCGAGCGCGCCGGGCAGAACTGGCGACTTGCTCCCCATGCGCCCCTTTCCGGTACGGTGCATCTCGACATGCCTTCAATCGCCTGGCTTGGGCGGTTGTTGCGTGGAAATATCGAAGTTGGCGGCTCGCTGGCCGCCGATGTCGTCCTCTCCGGCACACCGGATACCCCACACTTACAGGGGCACATCAAGGGCCGCACCTTGCATCTTTCCTTTGTCGACCAGGGGCTGGTGCTCGCGGGCGGTCAACTGGAAGCCGGATTTGTTCATCGTGACAACAAACAGAGCCTACGTCTCACCAAATTGGATTTTGAATCGCCCAACCACGTCAAACCTGCCGACAAACGCCTGCCTGTCGATGAACTCACCGCCACACCGGGACGTTTCCACGCGACGGGAGAAATCGACCTTGGCGTTCAGACGCCTACCGGGACAACGCAACAAGGGCGGTTTGAATTCACTGCCGAACGCCTGCCTTTGCTGCAACGTTCCGACCGCTGGCTCGTCGTCTCCGGCGAAGGGCGGGCCGAATTGCAAGGTAAGGCGCTCGACGTTCAGGCTCAACTGGGCGCCGATGCCGGATACATCACCGTCGACGATATGCCGCCCCCGAGCCTCGGTGACGATGTGATCGTGCGCAGCAAAAATGAAGAAGAAGAAATCGCCGCCCAAGCAGACAGCGAAGGAATTGCCATTGCCGGCAAAATCACCATCGACCTCGGGCGCACGCTCTACCTCTCCGCCTTTGGGGTCGACACCCGCCTCGGGGGCAAACTGGATGTGCAACTACGCCCCTTCGAGTCCCCGCGTACACTGGGAGCCATCCGCACCATTGGAGGAACTTGGCGCGGCTATGGGCAATATCTCAAAATCGAGCGCGGAGCCATCACCTTTCAGGGCGACACGACCAATCCTGCCATCAACATCACCGCCATGCGCCGAGGAACGGCGGAAGTCGAAGCAGGCGTCATGATTACCGGCAACGTGCGTCACCCCCAGGTCAAACTCGTCTCCGAGCCTTCCGTGCCTGACAGCGAAAAACTTTCCTGGCTCATCCTTGGCCGCGCACCGGACTCGGGTGGCGGTGACATGGCCTTGCTCCTGCCCGCTGCCCAGGCGTTGTTTGGCTCTACCGGCGGTGGCGTGCCGGAAGACATCGGCAGCAAGCTCGGGTTCGACACCTTCACCATTGGACAAGGAGAACTCAACAGCACACGACGCAACGCCACCAGCAAAGTCGTGGGGGGAGGGTCCCGGATCGATGCCGGCCCGAAGACGGAAAGCGATGTCCTCACCGTAGGCAAACGGCTCACCAACGACCTTTCCTTGTCTTTTGAGCAAAGCCTTGGCGGCGCGGAATCCCTGGTCAAACTGACCTATCGCTTCAACCGCGAACTGTCGTTCGTCGCACGCGGCGGAACCGAAAACGCTTTCGACATGTATTACACCTATGTCTTTCGCAGCAAGGAATGGCGAGACAGGCAAAAAACAAGGGAGAGGGAAAGGATAGCGAAAGAAAGGATGGCAAACGAGAGAATGGCGAAAGAAAAGATGGAAAAGGAAAACGAAGCAAACGCAGCTTCGCCATGAACAATTTGCGATGCTTCACACCGGATGACACAATCCCCGGGCGGCGCTTCACTTGTTCAGGCTACACTCGCTAAAATTCGCGCCCCTTCATTATTTCAGTCAGGTTCTTTCCCTTGTCCAGTATCGCCCCTCCCGAACTCCTGCGCGACGTTGAGCGCCGCCGCACCTTTGCCATCATTTCCCACCCGGATGCAGGCAAAACCACGCTGACCGAAAAACTACTGCTGTTCGGCGGCGCAATCCAGCTCGCGGGAACGGTGCGGGCGCGCAAATCCGCGCGACACGCCACTTCTGACTGGATGGAAGTCGAAAAACAGCGCGGCATCTCCGTGACCAGTTCCGTGATGCAGTTCGAATACCAGGAACACACGATCAACCTGCTCGACACACCAGGGCACGAAGACTTTTCCGAAGACACCTACCGCGTGCTCACCGCCGTAGACGCGGCCGTGATGGTGATCGACGCCGCCAAGGGCGTAGAAGCGCAGACCATCAAACTACTCAAAGTCTGCCGCCTGCGGAACACCCCGATCATCACCTTCATCAACAAATTCGACCGTGAAGTGCGCGCCCCCTTCGACCTGCTGGCTGAAATCGAAGACGTGCTCGAAATTTCCTGCGCCCCCGTCACCTGGCCCATCGGCATGGGCAAGGCTTTTCGCGGTGTCTATCATCTGTTGGCCGACCGCATGCTGGTCTTTGCGCCTGGGCAAGAGCACAAAAGCGAAACACAGATCATCGCGGGACTCGACAACCCGGAACTCGACCATCGCTACCCGCTCGAAATCGGCCAGGTACGGGACGACGTAGCACTGCTCCACGACGCCTCTCCTCCGTTTGAGCTCACGGAATTCCTCGCGGGCCGACAAAGCCCCGTGTTCTTTGGCTCTGGCATCAACAACTTTGGCGTACAGGAAATCCTTCAAGCCCTGATCGACTGGGCGCCGCCGCCTCAGGCAAGAATCGCTTCCACCCGCGCAAGTGGCAGCGAGACGCGCATGGTGCAACCGGAAGAAGCCGCCTTCTCTGGTTTCGTTTTCAAAATCCAGGCCAATATGGATCCCCGCCACCGTGACCGTATCGCCTTCTTTCGCATCTGTTCGGGGCGCTATAGTTCCGGCATGAAAGTGCGCCACGTACGCGACGGGCGCGACATGAAACTTGCCAACGCCCTCACCTTCATGGCAAATGAGCGCATCCTGAAAGAAGACGGCGTGGCCGGAGACATCATCGGCATCCACAACCACGGCCAGCTACAGATCGGCGACACGCTCACCGAAGGCGAAGCGCTGGGCTTCAAAGGCATCCCTTACTTTTCGCCGGAACTCTTTCGTGGTGCACGCTTGCGCGACCCCCTCAAATCCAAGCAATTACAAAAAGGATTACAAGAACTTGGAGAAGAAGGGGCCATCCAGGTCTTTGAACTCGAAGGCGGGCAAATGCTTCTGGGCGCAATCGGTCAACTGCAATTTGAAGTCGTCGCCCAACGTCTGAAAGACGAATACAAGGTCGATGCCATCTTCGACAATGTTGCCATCCACACCGCTCGCTGGCTCACCTTTCCTGATGAGACCACCCGCCGCAACTTCGAGCGTGAACAAGTGCTACGGCTTGGCCGGGACATCGACGGCAACCTCGTCTACCTCGCCAGCAGCCGTTACAACCTGGAAGTGACCATGGAAAAATGGCCGAAAGTCACCTTCCACGCCACCCGTGAACACGGGCAGGCGTTTGCCTGACATTGTGACGCGGATGGATACCTCCCGGTCTGACGAAGAAAAAGACGTGGCCCGCCCGATGGGCCGAGGCATGGCCTGGCTGGCAGCGCTAGCGCTGATTGGCGTGTTATGGCTGTTTTTCGAGGAAGTGCAGGACAGGCGCGCCAACCCCAACCGTCATCTCACCGTCGCCCCCGGCGCGTCCTCCGAACTAGTCTTGAAGCGCAACCCGGCCGGGCACTACTTCGTGCCGGGCGCTATCAATGGGCAGCCCGTCACCTTCATGCTCGACACCGGCGCAACCCAGGTTGCCTTACCTGCCAAATTGGGCGCACAACTCGGCCTGCGAGCCATCGGCCCGGCAGTTCAAGTCACCACGGCCAACGGAAACGTCACCGCCCGAATGACCCTCATCGACGAGCTTGCCTTTGGCCCCTTCGTCCTGCGTCAGGTGCACGCCATGCTCAATCCTGGCATGAATGACGACGACACGATCCTGATGGGCATGAACATACTCAAGCAACTGGAATTCACACAGCGCGGAGATACGTTGATATTGAAAACACTGGAGCAGTAAACGGCCTACCGCTCACGCCTGCGCTTATGTTCGCTACAGGCTCTCCGATACGTGAGTTGCCAATCTGGACGCACGTCCCGCCACCAGGCGCGGTCAAATACCCAAGCCAGCGTAAGTAACAGAGGCAACAGATAACGGCTTGCTGCTGAGGGCAACTCTTTGGGAGAAATAGCGGGCAACACATGCAAGGCGCTCAGGCGTTCCCTGGTTGTCGGATGCATGAATTGCGGCTGCTCGCAATCGGAAAGCGTCTCATCCATTGCGGTGCGCAGGAAGCCGGCCGACATCCCCAGACACAGATCGCGGAATGGCCGTACCAACGGCTTTGCCCGCACCCTGCTCTGCGCCAGGACACGCGGCCAGTAGTCCTTGGACAAGAACTGTTCTTTGAGTGAAACTTCAACCAGCGTTTCGCCTAGCACTTTGGCATCAACAATCTTGGTCGCCTGCGCGTCAGCCTCGAACTCTTCGATGCGCGCCAAACGTGCCATGTTCTTGTAAAAACGCCTTAACCAACAATCCGCCTGCGCGCCGATGAACGGAAACACGTCCCCAATCCTGTCAAGCGCCCGCAGCAACCAGGCCCGCAATAAGGCGTTATATTTACCCGCCCCTTTACGCTGCACGCCGAGATGAGCGAATTCATGCGCCAGCACCGCCACCAGTTGCGGGCATGTCACACTATGCATCAAGGGCAAACCCACCAGGAGATGCGTCTCGATTCGCCCGAAAAACCCCCGGCATGGCCGTTGCAGAACCGCCGCGTTCATTTCAGGCGTCACCCAGACATGGTCGATGCGACCGGCTTCGAGCACCCAAGCCATGCCCTCGATCAACCGATACAACTCCTTAGCATCTTCCTGCGACAAGCGCACCCCTTCGGGCAAAGGCAACGGCACGAACAGCACGGATAAGAGCCGCACGGCGATAAAACCCATCGCGATAAACCATATGCCGCCAAGAAAAAACGCCAGCGCCGGCCATTTCGCCCAGAAGACGCCCCAAACCCCATACGCGCCCAAGGCCCCGATACCCAACAGCGCCACAGCGAACACAGGTATCGCCAACAAAGCCACCGCCGCAATCAGCGTGAGCCACAAGGCCAGCCGCTTACGCAGCACAAATAGCCGGGGATGACGCACACGAGGAAAAACGGCCTTATTAGCCACAAGCTTGACCTATGTTTGTTCGCACAGGAATGTGGGCAGGATCCACGACACTATTCACTATTCCAATAACAGCACAGCACAAACCGACACAACCGCCGAAAAACCCCGACGTTTTAGCCAGCAGAAGGACGAACACTTACGTTTTCTTTGACTTCTTCTCTTGACGCTTCTTACTACATAACATCATTTTTTTGTTTACGCCAGTACACTTTGCTGCTCCTCGTTGAAAATGCAGATTTACCACAAAGCGATCATCCCGTATTTTTGCTTCGCTCAGCACGAAAGCATTTCATAAATTTGCAAAAAACATTTTCTTCGATTGCCGCTCGCATTTCCGCCATAAGCCATTGGTAATAATGCAAATTGTGTACTGTATTAAGCATACTGCCGAGAATCTCGCCTGCGCGATGCAAATGATGGAGATAAGCGCGGCTGAAACCGCGGCATGTATAACAGGTGCAGTCGGCATCGAGCGGGCGCGGATCTGTTTTATGGACAGCGTTCTTTATTTTGATATCGCCATAACGGGTGAATAGCCAACCATTTCGTGCGTGGCGAGTAGGCATCACGCAATCGAACATATCGATACCTGCCGCGACCGCGTCGACGATGTCCTCGGGGCGGCCAACGCCCATCAGGTAGCGAGGTCGGGACGCGGGCAATCTCGGTGCGGTATGAGCGAGGATGCGCGCCATATCTTCCCTTGGCTCCCCTACGGACAGCCCGCCGATCGCAAAACCGTCGAAACCGATGTCCATGAGCGCGGCGAGCGATTCGTCGCGCAGCGACTCGTACATTCCTCCCTGAACGATGCCAAACAGCGCGTTGGTATTGCCGAGACGATCGAACTCGTCGCGTGAGCGTCTGGCCCAGCGTTGTGACAGGCGCATCGAATCCGCAGCTTCATCGAAACTCGCAGGCCAGGGCGTACACTCATCGAAAATCATCACGATGTCGGAGTCGAGCACGGTCTGGATCTGCATCGACACATCCGGGGTCAGCAGCAGACGCGCGCCGTCGATGGGGCTGGCAAAACGCACGCCTTCTTCGCTGATCTTGCGCAAAGCCCCAAGGCTGAACACCTGAAACCCCCCGGAATCCGTGAGAATAGGTTTGTCCCATCCCATGAAGCCATGCAACCCCTGGTGTGCGGCGATCACCTCCAACCCCGGCCTCAGCCACAAGTGGAAAGTATTGCCGAGACAAATCTGAGCGCCGCTTTGCGCCAGCATCTCCGGGGTCATCGCCTTGACCGTGCCATAGGTTCCCACGGGCATGAAAGCGGGCGTCTCAACCGCGCCGTGAGCCAAAGTCAACCGGCCCCGGCGCGCGCAATCGCTGGTAGAAAAAAGTTCAAACTGCATCACAAACCGTCTCGTTGTCGCGGATCAGGAACATAGCATCTCCGTAACTGAAAAAACGGTAGCCTTGGTCAATAGCGTGGGCATAGGCGCGGCGGATGGTTTCCATGCCAGCGAACGCCGACACTAGCATCAGAAGCGTCGAGCGCGGGAGGTGGAAATTGGTGATGAGCGCATCGACCACGCGAAATCGAAAACCCGGCAGGATGAAAAGCGCCGTCTCGCCTTCGCCCGCGACGAGTTCCCCGTGGCCCGCTGCTGCTTCGAGCGCGCGCAAGCTGGTCGTACCCACCGCGATGACCCGTCCGCCCGCTTTGCGCGTGGCGGCCACGGCATCGACCGTAGCGAGCGGGATTATGTAACGCTCACGGTGCATCTGGTGTTCGGCAAGATCATGCACACGCACCGGCTGGAACGTCCCTGCACCGACGTGCAGAGTCAGCCATGCCGATTTCACGCCGCGCCGGGTCAGGGTTTCGAGCATTTTTTCATCGAAATGCAATCCTGCCGTCGGGGCCGCCACCGAGCCGGGCGCACGAGCATAAACGGTCTGATAGCGGCTTTCATCGGCGCTAACGGACTCGCGTTGGATATAGGGCGGCAAGGGCAATTTGCCGTAGCGTTCGATCAAGTCGACGAGATTTTCATCTGGCGGAAAGCGCAGATGAAAAAACTCGCCGACACGGCCCAGTACGGTGACATTGAATGCATCGGCCAGCCGCAAGATCGTCCCCGCCCCTGGCGACCGAGAAGCGCGCACCTGCGCCAATGCCTCATGCGGCCCAAGCGGGCGCTCCAGCAGAACCTCGACCGCGCCACCGCTTTCCTTGACCCCGAAAAGGCGAGCATGAAGCACGCGGGTATCATTGAATACGAGCAAATCATTCGGGCGGAGAAACTCCGGCAAATCGGAAAAATGCCGGTCAGTCAGCGTCTGCCCCACGCCCAGAAGGCGGCTGGCGTTGCGCTCGGCCAGCGGCCTCTGAGCAATCAAATGGGCGGGAAGCGTGTAATCGAAATCATTGACAGAGAGGAACATGGCGGTATCTCAGTTTGAAAAACAGGAACATCGGATACTTGCTGCTAAGGTAGATATTCGGGGATAATGCAGCGCTCTTCCCATAAGCCGGGATGGCGGAATCGGTAGACGCAGCGGACTCAAAATCCGCCGGTGGTGACACTGTGAGGGTTCGAGTCCCTCTCCCGGCACCAAAGACTTGCAGGGGCTGAGACTCATATTCTTACTCCATGCTGGCGCTGTACATCGTCAACATCAATTCACTGTCATCAATGAGGCGGTATTCCGGGCGCTTGCCAGAAAG
>Ga0209737_10004016_pt1 | contig 10332 bp, 11 predicted proteins | sample TergutCu122P3_FD_187284 | JGI IMG/M metagenome (GOLD analysis project Ga0209737, IMG submission 187284) | Cubitermes ugandensis P3 segment gut microbial communities from Kakamega Forest, Kenya - Cu122 P3 (SPAdes) (version 2) | ecosystem: Host-associated > Arthropoda: Insects > Digestive system...
AACGAAGGATGGTTATAACTTTAAAGAATGGCAATTAAATGGTGTCGTGTTTGATTTTGATACACCTATTACTGCGGGTATTACTTTGAAGGCTGTTTGGACGGTTAAGCCGACTTTTGTGGTGTCTTTTGATAGTGATGGCGGTAGTGCTGTTGTTTCTCAGAATGTGGTGGAGGGTGAGAAGGCTGTTTTGCCTGTGCCATCTCCAACGAAGGGTGGTTATAACTTTAAAGAATGGCAATTAAATGGTGTCGTGTTTGATTTTGATACACCTATTACTGCGGGTATTACTTTGAAGGCTGTTTGGACGGTTAAGCCAGTAACTTATACAGTGACTTATGATGTTAATGGTGGTTCAAATGCGCCTGTAGATTCTGGTAGTCCTTATACTTCTGGTGCAACTGTGGCTGTTCTTGGTCAGAGTAGTATGGTAAATCTTGGGTATACATTTCAGGGTTGGGTGGCTAACAGTACTTCGGGTCAGGCTTATGCGGCAGGTAGTTCTTTTGATATAACAGGGGATACTGTGTTCTATGCGGTTTGGCAGCAAAATCCACTTTACACAGTATCTTATGATGTTAATGGTGGTACAGGTACAATAGCAGACAGCAGTTATGCTACAGGTGATAAAGTAACAGTATCTAGCGTTGTGCCTGTGTTGTCTGGTTATTATTTTGCTGGTTGGCTTTATAATGGAGTTACTTATAGGGGTGGTCATGAGTTTGTGATGCCTGCTGGGGATGTGCTTTTGGTTGCGCAGTGGACACAAGATCCAGTACCGACTTGGTATGTATCTTATGATGGTAACGGTGGTTCTGGTGTTCCAAGTAGTGTTCAATATGAGCAAGGGGCTACCGTAATTGTATCTAGTGTTACACCATCAAGATCAGGTTACTCATTTAATGGTTGGCTCTACAACGGAATTACGTATACAGCTGGTCAGACATTTACGATGCCTGCGGCAAGTGTAGCTTTGGTTGCGCAGTGGACACAAAACCCGATAACTTATTCTGTGATTTACAATGCAAACAGTGGCACAGGTGCACCATCAAGTGGTATCTATGTTCAAGGTGCTACTGTAACAGTATCTAATACGGTACCATCCAGATCCGGTTATACATTTAATGGCTGGCTTTATGATGGTGTCACTTATAGTGGTGGTCAGACGTTTACGATGCCTGCAAACAATATTGAACTCGTAGCGCAGTGGACAGAAAATCTGGTAACTTATTCTGTGACTTATAATGTGAATGGTGGTTTGAGTGCTCCAACTGATAGTAACAAGTATGCTCAGGGTGCTACTGTGACTGTAGCTAGCCCTACGCCGACAAGATCTGGTTACATTTTTAATGGATGGTCATATGGCGGTAATACCTATCAAGTTGGTCAAACATTTACGATGCCGGCCACAGATGTAACTTTAACTGCACAATGGACAGCAAGCTCAACATCAACTAGTTCAGGAACATCATCCCAATCGACAGTAACACCAAAACCAGCTGCAACACCCACACCTGCACCAAGTGCATCTACAACCCCACCAAGTGAAGCGCCTACTCCAAGTGAATCAGCACCACCTGTAAATGAAGGCTTTCCTCTTTGGGGCATAGTAGCCATAGTCATTGCAGCGTTAGCCGGAATAGCCATAGGCATCTTGTACTTTACAAAAAAACCAAACCCCTAACTACCAAACACCTCACAATCCAAAAACACACAACAAAAAACCACAAAATATTCAACAACCCCTAAGAACAGCCAAACCTCACCAAAAACAAACTACACGGTATCTACTTCGAACACCAACAACCCTGACAAAAACAGAAAAAATCCCCCCTATCTTCCACACCATACCAAACAACATAACAACCTTAAAAATATTCAACAACACAACAACACTGCCAAACCAACCAAATAGCATTAAAAGGAACAATACTTCAAATTACATTCAGTACAACATGTCTTGCCCATGAAAACATGGGCAAAATGATTTTTTCTCAATCAATAACCATCAAAAATATCTGTCCTGTTCGCATAAGCACTACATTCAAACACTTCGCTGCAGTGATAGACAACCCCAACCATACGCACCCACCACACACTAAAACCATTAACAATTAAAACATACACTTCTACATTCATGTCCATACTAAACAATAGTGTCTAAAAATCAAATACCGTTTTGTGTGAAACGTTTTTCGCAACGTCCAATTAAGATACAAATCCTGTTAGCGTTTCTAAAGTTTTTAGAAACGAAATTGAGAGTATTTCAAAAGGGATTATGTACAAGGTTCCAAATCTCCTCTCTTGAGCCATTGACATGAAAACGAGCAAACAGAAAAACCGTCAAATCAATCATACACAAACTACGCGAAACCATACAAGTCTTCCGCCGAAACCGACCACACCAATGCCTCTGACGAAAATTATTCCGCTCCACCCCATGCGTCTGCGCCTTAGTTTGAACAAGCAACTCAAGCGGAATCAACTCAACATAAGCTTCCCAATTATCCGCAAAGAAAAACCCAACCTTCAAAATCTGTAACCGATCAAGCATCTTCTTTAGCGTTTGGGCACTTCGGTTTCCGCATTCCTAATCCACAAGCTCTCCGGTAGTTCGACAGTATGCCTTCCAGACCCAGATCTTGTTTTTTTTGATCGTAAAAAGTGCCACATTTCATCGAGCTCAATTATGACTTCACCTTGTGGGGTGGGTTTTTCATAGGTTTTTAGAGCAAATTTCTTCACCCAATATAGGATGGTGGAGGGTTCTACTTTTAGCATGCGTCCAATGGCATTCATAGATAATCCGACAACGTATAGGTATAGGGCGAAGGCGCGTTTTGTGGCGTTTTTATCTTTGGTTTGGGTGAATTGGTATTTGCAGTTTTTGCATTTGTAGCGTTGTTTGTTGTGGTTAAAGCCTGCTTTTACATAATGTTGGTTTCCACACTTTGGGCATTTCATAGCCATCGCAAATACAAAAGGCTAAACCACCTTATAATCCCTTTTGCAATGCTCTCCACATTTTATAGGCGTATGTCTGTATATTGTAGCTCCACAAACCCTAGTTTACGGCTGAACCTTTGACGTCTATATGTATTCTTCAGATTTGGGTCTAATTTGGGTGCAATGTTGGAAAAACTGTTTAAACTTTGCCATCACTGTATTGGTGTGGGCGTAGGCTGTGTTTTTCAACCTATTCCAGTTGTTCATGGACCAGCCTCTCCCACCCTTTACCTGGCTGATATTTTATACCCCTTTCATCTGACTCACAACAGCCATGATTTTCATATATGAATGGAGCAATTCATGTTTGCAGTTTTCTTTACTGTTATTTATGGCTAATCTGCAGGTGTTAGAGTAGGTGTGTTGATATTTTTCGCAATTTTTGTGTCTATTTTTGGTGTTGTCTTGTTGGGTTTGTTGGATGGGTTTTTTATGTGGAGTATGTTTGTCGAGGTAGTTAATTATGAATTACACTCTTTCAAACATGAATTCTCTATGAGGCTTTAATGTGGAGGTGCAGTTCCACTGGCAAGGTAGTTGGCAAATTGTCTGTATTGCCATCTATTGCTTATCTGACTTTTACAGCATTTTGCATATTGCTGTCTTGGATGATTTCGTTAGGTCTGCTTGGACGAGAAATAACGCGTGGATAGAGTTGGAGGCTACACTATTTTTTGCTGTTTCAAGACGTAGCGGCTATACCCTATTTGTTATGTGATGAAGTGGCTAAATATGCTGAATTTTTGGGTTTGGTTACATCATTTATGGTAGCGTTCTTGACAGGGAGATCGTGTGAATTTGTTTGCTTAACATCCAAATTATATTGGAAATACCCTTTGATTATAGGGTAGGGCAAAAACAAGCCCGTTCAGTAACCGAAAAATTCAACAGCTTATCAACCTCGTTAGCTAAGAAGAGGGTGTTGTAAGCCATGTTTTGCCAGATTAGAGACTAATAAATGCAATCTTGCCATAAGTATAGTTGCTGTTTTTGATAAGCCTATATGTAGTAGAAACAAAAATTAAGTTCAATGTCTGCTAATAATAGCAAACTTGGCAGGGTCATCATGATTGAAGTCTATACTCAAAACATTAACAATACATGGCTCGCCGTAGCCTGTAACGAACAGCAAATTGTTGCCACTTCTTTTGCCGACGTTGAACAAAAAGCCCTAAAGACCTTACTTGATAATCTGCCACTAAACACACCCTTTCAGACTCATCTCTTGCCATCTATATGCGCAAAAGACACGTTTACCTTAATGACAAATATCCTTGAAGGTAAGGATGTTAACATAAGCCTCGATTTTGTGACTAATTATCTGCCAAAATACACTGTAAGGGTTCTTAAAGCTGTTACGCAAATCCCTGTTGGTTATATTTCAACTTATGGCGCAGTTGCTAGAGCTGTTGGTGGGGGTCCCCGTGCAGTTGGAAACGTCATGGCAGGCAACATCTTTGTTCCTCTTGTTCCCTGCCATCGCGTAGTAAAAGGCGATTTCTCTTTAGGCGGCTATGGTGGTGGATTGAAAATCAAATATCAACTGCTAATGAAAGAAAAACGAGGCTATCATGAACATAAAGATGTTATACTACAGAATAGTGGAGTGTTACGGGTTTATCCTGTTGAGATAACCCTGAAAAACCTCTATCTATTTTAAACCTATACCCATACTTTAACCTCTCGTTACATGTGTTTGCTGATAAACATCTGGCATTTGTTTGCTTGTTTTCTATGCTTCTTTTGTGGGTCTTGGAGTACTTGTGTTACTTTTTTTCCTATGAAAAAACGTGTTTGGTACGGTGTTTTTTCATGGCCCTTCAATGGAAGCCTGCTTCATAAGATTTGTTTTGCTCATAATCTACCTTCTTTTTTTGGTGCTTTGCTTTAGTAAAGAAATCTTGACTGGGTTTCGTCAAGGTTTCTTTACGAAAACGCTTTTTACACAATCCCTTAGTTGGTATTTTTGGGAATGTTTGATGAGAAAAATGTATATCTCGGGCTCAGTCTCAGTTTCTCTCTCGACATGCTTTAGGGTAGCCGATAGTTTTGGTATTGATAAAAGTTTAACAATCGATTGGAGGGTATAAGTGTGGTTGTTAACTTGTTATCCCAAAATACTCAAGATCATCGAGGCGCATCTGAAAACCTCAAAAACCTTGAGGATATGTGTCAGCATTGTTCTCCAATTACGCCTATGCAGTGTCTTAGTATATGTCGTTTTTATAAACTAAAAAATGAGTTACGAAATCTGCGAAATATTTTAGATAACCCTAATTATGCAGTTGACTTCTTTAATGTCCTTAAGAACCAAACACGTTTTCGTGTCTTTCAAATAATTGCTAATGGTAGATGCACACTTGTCAAAGTTCAACAAGAACTCAAAAATATTGGTACAAAGCATAGTTTGTATTCTATAAGTGATGACTATATTCAGCCTTTAATAACAGTTGGATTAGTGACTGAATCTTTAGGTAAATATAGTGCTACTTTGTTTGGTCTTAGTATAGCTGATTTACTTGATGGCTTTGACGAATTTATCCAAAAACTCCCAGTCCAGTCAGAATGCTATGAGGAGACGCTTCTACAATTGCTACTTTCAGGCTCAAAATCACGTCACGAAATTCAGCAAGTCCTTTCGCCCATAGTTGCTTCCCGAATACTCAAACGTTTAGCCTCAGCTGATTTAATTAATCTTCCTGCAGACAGAAATTATGTCTTTTTCCATAAGTCAAAACGTGACCCCACACTTGAAACGTTAACCAATTCAGAAATAAAAGTTTACCAAGCTATACCTGCTGAAGGGGTATCTGCTGATAAATTGGCAAACATTGTAGGACTCTCACAACGCCGAATATATAACCACATACGACATTTAAAAGGCAAAAAACTTGTTTTTACAAGAAAAATCCCTATAACATACAATTTAACTAGAGACGGACAAAAAATAGCCCTTATCCTACATAACTTGTCAAAAAAGGTGGAAGAAACATGGAACTTTACTGAATGCATAACCCCTTCTGCAGAGAGGGTTTATTCAACGAATCCTTATCGCCTAAAATGAGGTGCAAATGTTGGAAGATGCTAATGAGCTTGTCTTTGACTTACTCTCCCGAGTAGAGCAAAACAGACAAAAAGAACTTGCTGAGGCATTGAGAAGAATAGGTGTTATAGATGAAAATCAGAAAAAAGTTGTAAGCGATTTAACAAGCAAACTCGTAGGGAAGCTGTTCCAACCAGTAATCGAAAACATCCGCCTCGCCGCTTTAAATAACGAAGAAAAAACCCTTGAAGTAGCCTCAAAACTCCTCATACCCCAACTTTATTAACTTTTTCCAATTCCTTTTTTAGTAAATTAACAGTACATAATTATGATGCAACAAAACTGTCAACAAACGGATGCCATTATTGTAGGCGCAGGTCCAGTTGGTTCTTACACAGCTCTACGCTTAGCAACGCTGGGTCTTAAAACAGCTGTTTATGAAGAGCACCCTGAAGTAGGTTTACCTTCACACTGTGCAGGCCACATTAGTATTCGCAGCTTAAAAGCCCTTGGATACTATCCACTCCCTGAAGGTATAATAGAAAATATCTTTAATGTCGCTAACTTTTATGCGCCATCAGGCACTAAATTCTCTCTTCGACTTAAAACACCTGTAACATGTGTCTTAAATAGAGCAAAATTTGACCAGCACATTGCTAATCAAGCACAACAGGCCGGAGCCACTTTCCATTTAAACAGCTCTGTACAGTCATTACACATTAAAAATGGGTATGTCAAAGGAATAAACCTCCAAAATCGCCTTACTGTTCACTCTAAAATTGTTATAGATGCTGAAGGTATAAGCTCAAGGCTTCTTCATCAAATTAAACTTGGGGGGATTGAAGGAAAAGGATTGGTTTATGCCGTTGAAACCGAAATCGACCAAGTTCATGATGTTGAACCTCATGCAGTTGAAGTTTACATGGGTAGTTGTGCACCAGGATTTTATGGGTGGCTTATCCCACGTCTTGATGGAACAGCAAAACTTGGCTTAGCCACAGACCATGGAAACCCCCAAGTATACCTCAAACATCTCATGACTAAACATCCTATAGCTAAACTGCAAGTTAAAAACGCAAAAATCATCAAAACCAGCTATCACGCCATTCCTTTGACAGGCCTAATTGATAGGATGTATGCTAACGGGTTTTTGGCCGTAGGCGATGTTGCTTCTCAAGTTAAACCGACAACGGGTGGTGGAGTTATTTTCGGTTTAACCTGTGGAGAAATCGCTGCTAAGGTTGTTAAATCTGCCCTTGAGTTAGGCGATGTTTCAGCTAAAACACTTAGTGTTTACCAAAAACGCTGTAATGAAACTCTACGTTTTGATGTTTCATTTATGTTACGCCTTAGACGTTTTTTGAATTCCCTCTCAGATGAACGATTAGATTCAGTTTTACGCTCCTGCAACCGCTTTGGTATAGCTAAGGCGTTATGTGATGTTGAAGAGATTGACTATCAGGGCAAAATGATACTGCAAGTTGCCACTAAACCTGCTATGTTTGCAGCCCTTGGATATTTTGGGTTGCTTTATTTATTTGCAAACCCTTAAAACATTGAAGTACACACTTTAGCAAAAGGCGAAATGTATGGGTGAATTTGAATACAAACAGGTCATAGTTTTCCGCAGTGATTTACAGATGAGCAAAGGCAAAATAGCCGCCCAAGCAGGACATGCAGCAGTTTCAGCCGCCCAAGAAGCGTATGCTAGACATAAGAAATGGTGGGAATCCTGGCTGTATGAAGGCCAAAAAAAAGTTGCCCTAAAAGTTCTAAGCGAAAAAGAACTCAGCGAACTAGAAGAGGCTGCAGATGATCTTGGACTTCCACATGCTCTAATTGTCGACAGAGGCTTAACTGAAATTCCCGAAGGCTCAGTAACGTGCATTGGTATCGGTCCAGCACCTGTTAACCTGATTGACCGTTTAACAGGCAAACTTAAACTCTTATAGGGATTATATTTGCAACCTACACCTGAAATTGACCGCTTACTTGGTATGGCTGTATATGCAACCCAAATCAGCGGTATAGGTGGAAAAATTCGTAGTGCAGTAGAAAATTTCCAAGTAGAAGAAATTCTCGTAGACGGCTCTAAAGCTCACATAAACCCCTCAGATGAAAAACCTTGGGCCTTAGGTGCATCATTAGAACGACAACGACACCTGCTATGCGTTTTAGTTAAACAGAATTGGGACAATTTCATAGCCACAAAAAATGTCGCCACCCAACTTGGCTTAGACAAAAATAGCATCCAAATAGCTGGAATAAAAGATGCCAAAGCAATAACCGCTCAACACATAACAATTGAAAACTCTGCTATAGAGGACATTGCTAAAGTAAACGTACCTGGCATCCAAATCCGTCCCATAGGTTACATACGCAATCCCATGTCTGTTTACTACCTCTTAGGGAACCATTTTAAAATAAAAATCACCAACCTAACTTTGAACCAAACAAAAGTTAACACAGAAGTGAACCAAGCCATTGAAGAAATTACCCAACTTGGCGGTATCCCAAATTTCTATGGACACCAACGCTTCGGCACCACCCGCCCAATAACACACCATGTCGGAAAAGCAATAATCGAAGGTAACTTTGAAGAAGCTGTCCTTCTATTTCTAGCAAAACCCAGCTCAAATGAACATCATGAATCAAGGCAAGCCCGCGTAAAACTCCAACAAACCCATGATTTCAAAACAGCATTAGAACATTATCCTAAACAACTACGATATGAACGATTAATACTAAAATACCTCAACGAAAAACCAAACGACTTTATTAGGGCATTTAATGTTCTGCCCTTGAAACTGCAGTTTCTCTTTGTACAGGCTTATCAATCATATCTGTTTAACCGCTTCTTAAGCGAACGCGCTAAAGCCGGTTTACCCTTAAACAGTGCTGAAGTTGGCGATTTCGTAGTCGGAGTCGAACGCACTGGATTGCCCATGGTAAACATGTCTCAAACAGTAACTGTCCAAAATCAAACTAAAATAAACGATGCCATAACAAATGGCAAGATGCGCCTTGCTCTGCCTATTGTTGGATTTAAACAAAAACTTTCAAGCGGTATTATGGGTGAACTGGAGCACCGTGTATTGCAGCAAGAAGATGTGGACATGAATGGGTTTCGTGTTACCGCTAACTCAAAACTGGGCAACAGAGGCAGCTTACGAACAGCATTAACTCCTGTTAAAAACTTTAAAATGCTTGGCCTTCAAAAAGACTCTGAAGATATGGTAGCTTTAGAATTTATGCTACTTCGAGGTTGTTATGCAACAGTATTATTAAGAGAGCTAATCAAACCACAAAACCTCATTACCGCCGGGTTCTGACAGTTTAACGCAAAAACCTGTGTATTCTGCAACCTTTTACTGGCGACCTCCGAAAACCTATATTTTTCCAAAAATAGCATGTTGAAAAACCGTGCAACTATGTTGTTTGATTTTCTAAAATGGGGTTTTCGGAGGCTGCCTACTTTTTTATACTTCTTGCTTTGTGGCCCTTTCTGTTTGTTTGATCGTTGTTTGACATTAGATTTTGTCTGTGCGCGATAAGTCTTTAAGACGATTTACACCGTCAATCTTGTTTATGAAGTCAGCTACGCTTTTTGGAACAAGAGTTGTCCAGTTTTCGTCTTTAAGCATTTTCTCACGAATAAACGTGGATGCAAAGGTTTGCCTATCAAAAAGGCTGATATTCTCAACGGTGTAACCTGCCTCTATAAATAAACGACATGTAAGTGGCTCATTTGAGTAGAGTTTGTTAAACTTTGGTGTATATCCCTCTACAGCTGAAACCCAAAGCATGTGCAGATGCATATCGGGAACAGGAACAATCCAAACTCTATCTAAATCTACATCTGCTTCCTCTAGGGAGTGCCGAATCATTGTTAAACGTTCCCCAGCTGTAAAGGGATTTTCTAAATTATGACTATGCTGAGCACTGCCAATAACAATTATTAGTTCATCAATTTTTGTTAAAACATCTTTTATAGTATAAAGATGTCCTAAATGGAAAGGCTGAAATCTGCCAACGTAAAGACCGCGTTTAATCAACATTATTCCCCCTCTCACCTAGCTACCCACGCTAATATCATTTACGAATAATTTATGCCTTTGAATTTAAACGAATACTTATTTAGTGCCATTTAAGCAATATTTTCTAGTTGATGCTCATGGAAAATTGGGATGTAATTATTGTTGGTGCTGGATCTGCAGGTCTAGCGGCTGGAATTTATGCAGTAAGAAGCGGCCTAAAAACTCTACTATTTGACGAGAAACTGG
>Ga0209737_10004017_pt1 | contig 10330 bp, 13 predicted proteins | sample TergutCu122P3_FD_187284 | JGI IMG/M metagenome (GOLD analysis project Ga0209737, IMG submission 187284) | Cubitermes ugandensis P3 segment gut microbial communities from Kakamega Forest, Kenya - Cu122 P3 (SPAdes) (version 2) | ecosystem: Host-associated > Arthropoda: Insects > Digestive system...
AGGATATTGAAGGCGTACGAGCCTCCGGTGTTGTTACACGCGGCATTCTCGAAATGCTGGAAAGCGAAATAAAAGAAGGAATTTCAACCCAACGAATCGACGATTTGGTATGTACCTACATTGCCGACCACGGCGCCACTTCGGCTACGCTCAATTATAGAGGTTTTCCAAAAAGTTGCTGCACGTCTATCAACGAAGTGGTGTGCCACGGCATTCCCTCGAAAGATAGAATTGTGAAAAGCGGCGATATTGTGAACGTTGATATTACTACAATACTCAACGGCTACTATGCCGACAGCAGTAGAATGTATTGCATAGGCGAAATTTCAGCAGAAGCGCAACGTCTTGTAAATGTGGCACTTGAATGTTTGAATATTGGTTTGGAACAAGTGAAACCTTACACACGGCTCAACAATATTGGCGATGCCGTAGAAGCCCACGCCAACAAAAACGGTTACAGCATAGTGCGTGATTTGTGCGGACACGGCATAGGAAAATCCTTTCACGAAGACCCCGAAGTGGAGCATTATGCACAGCCAAAGAAAAAAGGCGTGATTATGGTGCCGGGCATGGTGTTTACCATTGAACCTATGGTCAATCAAGGTATATATAAATGTAAATTCCTCAAAGACGGCTGGACTGTGGAAACCGCCGACAAAAAACTTTCGGCGCAGTGGGAACATACGCTTGTGGTTACTAATGAGGGGTATGAGATTTTGACGTAGAGATTTTGGCAAAGGGCTATTACCCCTAAATCCCCTAAAGGGGACTTTTGCTCGGTAAAAGTACTGTTGCTTAGGTCTATTTCGCTGCTCTGAAAGCCCCCTCGGTTACTGAGCGTAGTCGAAGTATTAGGGGGTTGGGGGTAGTTCCTCGATTTTGGCATACATTTTGTTGCAAAAAGTTTTTTATTACTCATTAAAACATAGAAATCATGAAAAGAATTTTTATCAGCATTGCAAGTATTGTATTGTTACTCAGCGGCACAGCGTATGCACAAAGCGGTTCTGTGGTACGAGACAGAAACGGCAACCGAACAGGAGAAATTGACAACAAAGGCGTGATGCGCGACCGCAACGGCAGCAGAATTGGCGAATTTGACAACGGCGTAGTACGCGACCGTAACGGCAGCAGAGTAGGACAAATTGATGATAACGGCATAGTACGTGATAGAAATGGCAGCAGAATTGGGGAAATTGACAAAAATGGCGTTGTGCGCGACCGCAACGGAAGTAGAATTGGCGAAATAGACCGCAACGGCGTAGTACGTGATAGAAACGGAAACAGAATTGGCGATGTGGGAAATTCGGGTAATAGGAATGAAGCTGCTTATTGGTTCTTTTTTAAGAATTAACTCCTAAACTATTTATAAATCAACTCGCTAACACCATTTTCAAAGAATAATTTCTGCGAAAGTCCTTGAATAGTTTCAAGATTTACCGCCTGTATTTTTTCCACAATTTCGGCATAACTATCAACTTTGTCGTAACACATATACGATTTGGCGTTGGAAATCATAAGCGACGAAAAATTGTCGAACGACATTGCCACCTGCCCTATCAATTGCTGTTTGTACATAGCAAATTGCGTTTCGGTAAAATCGCCATTCGTTAGTTTTTTGAAAATCGTGAAAATCGTGTTTTTACATTGTTCTAATTTTGAGCTGTCTGTCCCGAAATAAATTGCAAAAACTCCGGTATCGGCGTATGACACGTAATTCGATTCAATGTTGTAGGTCAAACCTTGTTCTTCACGCAATGCCAAATTAAGCAAAGAATTGAAACTCACGCCGCCTAACAGATTGTTTAACAACACCATAGCAGTTTTTTGCTCATGGTACATCGACGGCGCAAGCGTTCCCAACATACAGTGCATTTGGTGCGTGCGCAAGTTTTTAATTTTTGAAAATTGCGGTTTTGCACTTTCAAATGCTGTGCGGCGCACATCGTGTTGCGCAGTTTTTTCGGAAAAATATTTGTGCAGCAACGCCTCAACTTTTTCAAACTCCACCGCACCCACGTATGAAACCATCAATTTATTGTTCACATAATTGCGCCGGTATTCCGTTGAAATATCGGCAAGCGTCATTGCTTGCAAACTTTTTTTCGTTCCCAAAATGCTCGACGACAATTCGTGTCCGGCAAACAACAATTCTTCAAATTCATCGAAAATCAATTCGCTTGGCAAATCTTTGTATGAATTTATTTCGTCAATAATTACCTCTCGTTCTTTTGTAAATTCTTCGAGCACAAATTCGCTGTGGTAAAAAATATCGCTCAACACATCGAACGCTCGTTCCAAAAATTGATTTTGAATAGTAATATATATGCACGTTTCCTCTTTCGAGGTGTAAGCGTTCATATCGCCGCCCACGGATTCTATGTAATTCATCAACTCAAAATAATTGCGCGAGGCGGTTTTTTTGAAAATCAAATGCTCTATCACGTGCATTATTCCGGCACATCGTTTCTGCAATTCATCGCGACTGCCGGCTTGTACGAATAAACCGATGTACGAAACGTTTGATTTTGCACATTCGTATACGGCTCGCACGCCGTTGGGTAAACGCATTGTTTTTTCCATTTTTTTTTTATTGAGGCGCAAAGATATGATTTTTCTATTTACAATTATTATACATCAAAAATTGCAGTCAAAAGAAAAAGTGTACTTTTGTGAAAAACAAAAATATTCTAAAAAAATAGAAATATACGAATATAACTTATTGATTTGAGCTTTTTTAGCTTCGTTCTCACATTTGCGAAATCTACCAACATTTAGCACGAGAATAAGTTTCGAGAGTTCACGTCTGCGGGCGTGAACTATTTCACGCTTATTGGTGCACAAGGTTTTGGTAGAGCCTGCAAATGTAAATAAGCAATTCACGAAATAGTTTACGCTTTTTTATGCAGGAAAACCAAGAACACGATATACACATAGGACGTGCCGTTCGCCACCATTTGGAACGGCAAGGCACTTCAATTGCGTGGCTCGCTCGGCAAGTGGAGTGCGACCAAAGCAATCTTTGTAAACACTTACAGCACCCTCACGTGTACCCCGAACTTTTATTAAAAATATCGCTTGTGCTGAAAATAGATTTTTTTTCGCTGTATTCTGATTTTATTTCTAAGCAAGGTAAAAATAGCCTTATTTAAGGTAAAAGTTACCTTGAATTTTGCGCTGATTATCAGATAGATATGATAATTTTGCACTATTAAATTTCATTAACACTTTTATTAATTTTTTTATGAAACAAACATTTTTCAAAATTGGGCTATTTATAGCCCTTGGGTTTTCAGTAGCGGTATTTAACGCTTGTAAAGACGATGAACCTAAACCAAACGACACAGAACAAACCAATACTACAGGAAATGGTGGCGGAGGCAATACTATTGCCGTAGAAAGTATTGATATGATGCCAATGGCTATGCTTGATGTAGGTTGGGATCTAACTTTAGATGTAATAATATTGCCCGAAAACGCTACAAACAAAACAGTAACATGGACAAGTAGTGATAAAACCAAAGCAACCGTAGATAGTAACGGAAAGATAACAGCTATTGCTGAGGGTGTAACAACAATCACAGCCAAAGCCGGTAATAAAACAGCGACTTGTGTGCTTACTATTTTTGCTCCTAATCTTATTCCCGTAACTGATGTAAGTTTAGACGCACCAACTCTCTCTCTCCTTATTGGCGAAAGCCATACATTAACAGCAACAATAACACCTGACAATGCTACTGATAAAATCATAACGTGGACAAGCAGTAGCTCCGCAGCAACTGTTTCCGGTGGCAAAGTAACAGCTGTATCAGCCGGTACAGCAACTATTACAGTTAGAGTGGGCAATAAATCTGCTACCTGTGTTGTAACCGTACAAGCAAATCCAGCATTGGTTACCGATGAAGGAGTAATAATTGACGGTATCAAATGGGCAACTCGCAATGTTGATGCTCCCGGTACATTTACTGTAAAACCAGAGGATGCAGGCATGTTTTATCAATGGGGTTGGAAAACAGCATGGAATAGAACGGATTATATGATAGACCCTAAAAAGCAAACACTTTATGATTTTACAAACATTTCAGACACTTGGAGTGCTGCTGAAGACCCTTGTCCCGCAGGTTGGCGGGTTCCAACCGAACAAGAATTGGAAAGTCTTGCAAATCATTGGATAGAAGAAAAATCCAATGGTATAACAGGCTATGTTTTTGGTAGTGGCGATGCAACTATTGTTCTTCCTATAGCCGGATTTCGCGCTAGCGGCAATCAAGGCATGCTCATATTGGGTCAAGATGGTTATTATTGGAGTAATACAAGTGTTGATGCTTATAAGGCTGTTGACCTTCATATATGGCTTAAATATAAAGATGTAGGCACACATGTTTCACATAAAGGCAGTGCTTCTTCTGTTCGTTGTGTTGCAAAATAAATTTAACCTTTATTCATAAAAAAGTTGTGATTTTTCAATCACAACTTTTTTTATTTTTATAATGTTTCACGTGAAACATTTTGTTGTTTTTCAAGGCGGACGCTTCGAGAGCCTCAGCGACCGAGTATACTTTCGTTCAATGACCGAAATTTCGAGGTTACCGGTGGCTGAGGCTCTCGAAGCCACACTTGCTCATTGAAACTATTGTTTTCATTTCAATTTCATAATATTGTTCAACCCCCTCTTAGCGAACGCTTCGGTCATTTCGAGAGCCTCAATGACCGAAGTGCCCGAGTATACCTCTGTTCAATGTTCGAAATTTCGGGATTACCCAGTGGCTGAGGCTCTCGAAGCCACATTCTCTGCAAAATCACATTTGTTAATTTTCATTTCTCAATTATTTTTCCTATAAATGTTTCACGTGAAACATTACCTCCCCATATAAACCAAAAGCACACTAACATCAGCCGGCGAAACACCACTAATGCGCGAAGCCTGTCCTATCGTTTCAGGATTTATTTCAGCTAACTTTTGCCGAGCTTCGATTGAAAGGCTCATAATTGTAGCGTATGGAATTTTATCTTTGATTTTTATATAATCCAAACGAGCAATTTTTTCGGCTAATTGTTTTTCTTTTTCTATGTATCCGGCGTATTTTATAGCGATTTCAACGGCTTCAAAAATTTCTGCGGTGTTACTAAATGTCGTTTCGGCTCCGCTCAACGACCGGCTCGGTGGCTGAGCGGAGCCGAAGCCACTTTTATACAATTCTTCGTTAAGCGCAAAATTCGCAAGCGACACATTGGGGCGAGCAACAAGCGCGCTTATTTTCATAGATTGCTTAATTGGCGCAGAGCCTAAACCTTCAAGTATCGGATTTGCCTGTTCCTGCGTTATGTTAGTTGAAGAAACATAATCAATGATTGCATCAACGGTTTGGTATTTGTTTTCAAATACTCGGCGGCGGTATTCATCAACCAAACCAAGTTCTATGCCTTTGGGCGTTAAGCGGTAGTCGGCATTATCTTGACGGAGCAAAATACGAAATTCTGCTCGTGAGGTAAACATTCTATACGGCTCGTTTACGCCTTTGCTTACCAAATCGTCAATCAATACGCCAATGTATGCCTCATCGCGTTTGAGCACAAATGGCTCGCAATTGTTTATTTTTCGGTGGGCATTAATTCCGGCAATCAAACCTTGCGCTGCTGCTTCTTCGTAACCGGTAGTGCCGTTGATTTGTCCGGCAAAAAACAGGTTTTCAATTGCTTTTGTTTCAAGCGAAATGTGTAATTGTGTTGGTTGGAAAAAATCGTACTCTATGGCATAACCCGGTCGGTAAATTTTACAGTGTTCCAATCCGGGAACTAATTGCAAAGCCGCATATTGCACCTCAGCCGGTAAGGACGACGAAAATCCATTCACATAATATTCGTGCGTATGCGCTCCTTCGGGTTCAAGGAATAATTGATGTTGCTCTTTGTCGGCAAAGGTTACCAATTTTGTTTCAATACTCGGACAATAGCGCGGGCCCAAACTTTGAATTGTGCCGTTGTACATGGGCGAATCGTCGAAACCGGTTTTTAGCATTTCGTGTACGGCAGCATTGGTGTAAGTCATAAAACAACTTAACTGCGGCAATTCATTTTTTACATTCGGCAGATACGAAAAGCCTCGCAAATCTTTGTCGCCCGGTTGTTCTACGCATTTTGTAAAATCTATCGTCCGTCCGTCAATACGGGCAGGCGTACCGGTTTTCATTCTATCGACTTCAAAACCGAAATCACGCAACTGGTCGGAAAGCTGGTACGACGCCGGCTCGCCTATTCTACCGCCGGCAAACGATGTTCGCCCGACGTGTAGCAAACCATTCAAAAAAGTTCCGTTAGTAAGAATTACCGTGCGTGCGTGAATATCTATGCCAAGCATTGTGCGCACGCCCACTACCCTATTTTGTTCAAATAATAAAGCGGTAACGGAATCTTGCCACATATCAAGGTTTTGCGTATTTTCCAAAATTTCACGCCATTTTTGCACAAACACAAATTTATCTGCCTGTGAACGAGGACTCCACATTGCCGCTCCTTTCGATTTATTGAGCATACGAAATTGAATAGACGACATATCGGTAACCACGCCCATATAACCGCCAAGCGCATCAATTTCACGCACAATTTGCCCTTTGGCAATGCCGCCCACCGCCGGATTACACGACATTGCCGCCATTTTGGTCATATCCATAGTGATGAGCAAGGTCTTTGACCCCAAACGGGCAGTGGCAGCGGCGGCTTCGCAACCGGCGTGTCCTCCGCCTACAACAATTGTGTCGTATGTTTGTAACATTTTTATTTTTAGATGATTCTGTTATTCATCGTTTAGCCATTCGTTTAACCGGATTTCTGCTTGTATGAATAATATTTATAATTTTAATCGTATCATTATCAATACGATACGTAATAACAAAAGGAAATTTTTGCAAAATAATTTCTCTATAATGTACATCGTTCAAAAATCTATTTTGCGCATTGGAATAAGGGAAAAAGGCTACTGTATCTATTTTTTTTATGATTTGAAGATGCAGATTGACCATTGTAACAGCACCCCAATATTGAAGAGTATAATCTAATGCTGCTTGCAAATTTTTTTCATACTTTGCAGATATTTTGATAGAAAAAACAGGTTTTTCTTTATCTATTGCAATCTTGCGGTCAACCATTGGTTCATATTTTTTTTATGGTCTTCAAAACTAATAAAGCCCGATTTTTCTGCTGCCATCATTTCGTTGCGATATTCTTCCAATGTTATGGTAGAGCATTCTGCATCAGGATTTACCCAATCAATTACCCGTTCTTTTGGTTTGTTTAATACTGCTGTTGCCATAATTGTAATCGTTAATTATTGCAAATATAAATGATTTTTATTCGTAATGCAATTCTTCTAATTTTGTTTTTTCTCAATTTCTTCCTGTATAATTTTCCTAAGCATTTCAATATCAACAACATTGGTATTATGTTGCGTGTTGATATAACCACTTTGTGTTGATTGTGCTTGAAATATAATATTAAAAATATTGGTTGTGTTGAGCAATGTTGATAAGTCCACTTCCAATATATCGGCAATTTGCTGTAAACGGTCAATTTTTAAAACAGTCAAACCTTGTTCAATTTTGACATACGCCGGTTGAGAAATACCCAATTCTTGCGCCATATACTCCTGCGTAAAAGCTTTTAATTCGCGTATTTGTTTGATATTTCGCGCAATATCATTCGTTGTTGATTTAATTTCCTGTTTCATTGACGTAAAAGTTATAAATTATATGCAAAAGTAATAAATTATTCAAATAATCTTGTTTTAATTAGTATAAATTTTCGTTCATTCGTAAAATGAAGTTTTTTAACTTAAAGGTCTGTGTAAAGGGCGGACATTAAAATAATTTTTAAAATGGAAAAGAAATTCAAAGTGGGTGATAAGGTTAAACTCAAATCAGGAATACCCGAGATGACAGTAACAGGTTATTTTCAACAAAAAAAATATGTTGGCGAAGGAAGAATGCTCGATACAATATATATGGAAACAACAAAAGTCAATGTTGTTTATTTTGACAATGCAGGCAAAGAACAAAAAGGGTGTTTTGAAGAAGATGCCTTGGAGTTATTATCGTAAATAAGAGCACGTTATGAAAAGAAATATTTTAATTTTTTGCATTGTAGCCTTGTTTTCGGCACAATCTTTTTCACAAACTATACCGATAACAACTACATATTATTCTAAAACTGACAATGGAGGGATAGGTAGAGATAAAAGAACTTTCTATCATCTTTCAAATGGAAAAATGCGTGTGGTTGATGAGCATTATGGAACAACAACAATGAATAGTGGTACATTAGAATTAATCAAGACTGGTTTTACTGAAAACGGACATTATTTTGAAAGTTTTAGCGAAAGCTATAATGACCTTGTTAAGAACGGAAATAGAATGGTGTTGTATAAAATTTATTACGATAAAAAAGGAGGTAAAATTCTACTTATCACTGAATTTAAAACAAATGGCAATAACCTCCAAATGACAGAATTTTATACAAACGATGGGATTGAAACATTTGAATAAAAATAGATTTATTACATTAAAAATCAATATATTATGAAAAAAACAAACAGAATTTTAGCAATCTTTGCCATAATAGCAATGGGATTTATTTTTAGCAGTGCAACACCAAACATTTCGTCTTATTGTGACGGTTGGGAAGATGGTTATTGTGAAGGTTGGAAAGATGTAAAGGGGCAATTTGCCATTTGTCCCATACCCCCAATATGTCCTATTCCAGAAATTAATTGTGATGGTGGTAACCAAAATAATTATCGTTGCGGGTACAATAGAGGTTTTAAACAAGGTATGCGAGATGCCAGCAAACAGCGATATTGAGAAAGAACAAAGATTGCTTTTTTTGTGCTCTTGCTTTTTCAAGAAAAAAGAGTATTTTTGTAAAAAAACATACTAACCTTGCCGCTATGAGAATGCAAGAAACAAAACCCGATTGGGTAACAGACAAACAATGGAACGCAGTGCCTTATTTAACACATTGGGAAACACAGAGAAAAGGTGCGGAATATATCGCACAATCGAAGCCGCAAACCTCGCAGGAAGTATCAATATTGTTTTCGATGTTGAGGAACTCGAAGAATTGGAAGCAAGAGGCATAAATCCCCATTGGGATAAAACCTTGTTCCGCAAAGAGTTAGCAAAGCAAGCCAAAGAAAACGGAGTTTGGCTCGATAAGTCGTATTTGAACGACAAAGAATTAAAACACGACCAGAAAATGCGAGGAACATCGGAAAATGATGTGTATCTCAATGCCGACGGTAAAACTCTTACCAAAGTAAACAATTTGTCATACGTTATAGGGACAAGACACGACCGAAATCTCAACGCTTTTATAGACAGATTGAGTGCTCACAACGAATTATTTCCCAGCGTAGCCTACACAATCAAAGGATTTATGTATAACAAAAGCGGCTATACGTCTATGGTTATGGAGCAATCTTTGATTGATGCGGAGCGCAATGCAACACTCGAAGAAATCAGCAAATTTTTAACCAACATTGGCTTTGAATTTGGCGGAGTAAGAAGTTGGAGCAACGGACACACAATTTGGAGCAATGGTGTTTACGAATTGTTCGATGCCCGTCCGGCTAATGTATTGGTAGGGAAAGACGATATTTTATATTTCGTTGATACTATACCTCATTCGGTTGCATATATGGAAAGAACTGATAAATACTGATTTTCCTTTTTCGTCATTACTGCCCGTTGCTCATCAGTAGCATCTTCATAACCGCATAAATGCAACACACCATGAATAATAATGCGTTGCAATTCTTGCAAACCACTCACATTCAATCCTTTGGCATTTTCTTTCACACGCTCCATACTGATGTAAATATCGCTCGCAATGGCGGTTTCGGAATAATCGAAAGTAATAATATCGGTATAATAATCGTGTTGCAAATAGTTTTTATTGATAGTCAATAAAAATTCATCGCTGCACGCAATGAAATTGATATAGTCAAGCGGTTTTTTGCTTTCGCTTGCTATAATATGCTGTATCAATGCTTTACACTGTATTCGTTTGAGCGTTGACGGGAATTTTAGGTCTTCGGCACAGAAAGAAATTGTCATTGTGATAAATGGTAAATAATCAATAAAAATTTACCAAAAATAATACAAAATAGTTTTATACTATTTTAAAATCTTGATAATCTCAAAAATCTTGTAAAAATCGTGGTTCCCTTAGATTTGGCAACCGAAATTTTTATATAGTAGTTAGGTTGATTTTTTACTTTTGTTGTATTAAAGAAAAAATTAACCGGAAACCAAAAGTAAACTAATCGTGGTTCGAGCTT
>Ga0209737_10004018_pt1 | contig 10330 bp, 14 predicted proteins | sample TergutCu122P3_FD_187284 | JGI IMG/M metagenome (GOLD analysis project Ga0209737, IMG submission 187284) | Cubitermes ugandensis P3 segment gut microbial communities from Kakamega Forest, Kenya - Cu122 P3 (SPAdes) (version 2) | ecosystem: Host-associated > Arthropoda: Insects > Digestive system...
AATCAGTTTTTACCTGATTTAAGAGATTTTGAAAATCTGTATGTCCGATTCATGGGATTTCAAAACCCTTTTGCCCATTTCATAGGATTTTAAAAACTTATGTGTCCATTCTATAGGGTACATTATATTCAAACGGTCTGAACACCTTGAAACCCTTACAAATACTGGCTTTTCTTGATAATTGGGGAATGCCCAGAGCCGGAAGCGAACCAAATATTGTAATATCTAATAATCACCCTCAATAAATTCTTGAACCAAATTCATTGAACAATGAGCAACACGCAAAATATATACCATTTTTATATCTTCATCTACCGCAAAATAAATATTATAATTTTTCACGATTGCTATCCGTACTGCACCAAATCTGTCGGAGAAAATATTTCTCACTTCATATATCAAAGGATTTTGGCTGATTTTTTGGATATTGGTATTGATATCTCGAACTAAGGATATTGCCGTTTCAACATAAAAATTTTTCGCTATATAATCACCTATTTGCTCAATATCCATAGCGGCTGTATCTGTTATTTCATAGTTAAACGCTTTCATTTCTCAACCTACTTTCTAAGTTTTGAAAGAAAGTAGAACAATCTACAAAGTTACCTTTTTTTACATCATCAATCCCTTTTGCTAAAAATGATGATAAGGCAATTTTTTCTAAAAGTGATTTATTCAAAACAGCTATACCATCTTCGCTGTTATCATCATCGTTAATTATGAGGACATTATTTTTATGTCGGCATTGATTGTGAATTTCCGATAGAGTGATATTTTTATTGTCATATTGAATTAGGTTCATAAATTTTCCTCACTTTTCAACGGTAATCCGATTTCATGAATAATTTAATCGAATTACATTTTGTCTTTCTATTCATATTATATCCTTACTGATGTATAATTAGCAACTGAATTTTATGTTATTATCATAAATAAAAGCCATGAGATTTTTATCATGGCTTTTCGTCAGCATATGTACCTTTTTCATAATATATTTATTCTATACCCTAGTTTTACCCTACTTTTCTTACTCTAAACCACTTTCAAACGGTCTAAAACACCTTTAAGCAAAATTTTGTGATGTCCCTCAAACCCTTATAAACACTGGCTTTTCTTGATAATTGGGAAATGCCCAGAGCCGGAATGTACCGCTAAATCAACGTTTATCGGGTGTTTTGTTAGTCACCTGTTAGTCATATGCGAAATGACACAAGTGTCAATCACGACAAAACCGCCAAAACAAAGGCTTTTTTCTGTCATCATTTTTGGTGAGTTCATTATACTTTGAACTACTGCTATTCATGTGCGTGTAACGATGTCAGCTTATTATTTTTCATTCCTCACATATGCGCGTAACGATGTCCCATACCTATTATCTTGATGGATATCGCCTATTTGCCAACCCCACATAGAAAGACCTTAGAGCCTTATAATACTGACTTCGTTCACAAGGTGGATTAATGTTGTCATAATTTGAAAAACGTGTGGTGACGTGTCTGATAATTGATGAATACATATCAGAACAGGCATAAAATGCCGATTGTTCTATCATTTCTGCTAAATCATAGCGATTTTCTTTCACAAAATCATGATATTGCAAGCAAAAATATTCTAATTCTTTCCGGCGGTATTCCCCTATTTGTTTATAGTCTAATTTTCTTTTCTGATTTTTCATTCAAACCACAAATGTCTCTCAAATATTGATAATAGTAATGAGAATACGCTCCATGCTTAAGAGCGTTTTGATTGCCATAGTTACAATTTCCAACAGCATTCTTATTATTTGGCTGACCGCCCCTTTTTCTCTTGGGTTTATCTAGTTCTTTCACTAACATAATCAATCACCTTAACGATATAGTGAACGTTCGCTATTTTTTCTGAACGTTCGGAATAATAATGAAAGCTCTTATGCTAACAAAGCGTATATACACTGGTTTTTACAGTATGATGAGCGTTCGTCTGTTTCTCAAAAGTTAAAGACGTTCACAAATGCCATTTCACAAAACACACATAACCGTTTCCCAAAACTAATAATCATGAATAAATTAATGATGCCAAATTATACATCTATCGTCCCCAGATTGATACTTAAACACATCTGACGAAAGGTCAAAAGGGTAAACACTTAAAATCCCTCAAATCGCCTTTAAATACGTCATGTGGCAACAGTCGAAAATCACCGATATTAAACTTGTCGAAATATGTATGCCGTGCTATACTGTCTAAGTTGTTATCTCCCAGACTAAGCAACAGAAGGGAGGTGAAGCGTTTGTCAGTTTTAGTATCCCTCTTGATTTCTATCGTAGCCAACGCAATCTGGTATTTCGTTGGCAAGTGGCTAGATAGGAATAGCCGTAACAGGCTTGATGACAACTAGCACAGTACCAAAAAACCCCCTTGACTGCACATCTTGGGGGTTTTTCTTTGGTGACTGCATTTGTCAGCAATCATCGTATCTCTCTTGTAATGCAAGTATAGCATACCCCAAAAACGATTGCAATATTAAAATTCAATTTGTAGCGTTAAATGAACCTTAAACCTGCTGCCACTGGCAGTTTGTTTATTTTCATCCTTTTTTCAACCCTTCATGATTTGCGAAACTGTTCGCATTTATGAAATAAGTCCAATGCTCTTTAGAAACTAGTAAACCATCAACAAAACGTGCCGGAGTAGTTAAAATGCCGTAACCCCAAGGAAATCTACCTTGTTGCAAACCCTTTCTTATTGTTTCTGCATCAAGTCCCATCAGTCTAGCGGCTTCTGTTGGTTTCAATCGTGGAATCACTGATAATTTAGAAATTACAGCGGAAATACTGTCTTTCTCAAAGTAATCGGGGTCAAGACCTAGTGCCACTGCAATAGCTCTTTGTCTTTCTTCCGTGGGTGTGTTTTTGCCGGATAAATATTGGCTTATTGATGATTTACCAATACCGGTCATACCTACAACTTGTGCCTGAGTAATGTTTAGTTCTTGCATAGCGTTTTTCAGTTTTTGATTAAATCTAAGCATAACCCTTAAATCCTGTGCAAATGTATTCATATCCACAAATTCATCATTATCAACCGGTTCAGCCGTTAATGTTCTAATCATATCAAAAATTGTAACAACAATACCAAGCTGTTCCTCTGTGAAGCTGTTGATTATCGAATAACATCTTTTACGATTATTCATTGGGTCTTTGACTCCTTTGTGCGTTCCATGCGTTCATCAATAGCGGTTTTAATAAATCCGTTGACGGTTTCACCAATGGCGGCAGCAGCGGTTGCTATTTCTTCATACTTTTCCTTTTGGACATCCAGAGGTATGCGCTTCAAATTCCTTTTTGCATATTGCATATTATATTTTATTTTATTATCACTATAAGCCATTTCTATAAATCCCTTCATTATTCTATTCTTACTTTACTGAATATTTCATTATATTATGTAGCATATCACACAGCAAGTACTACGTCCATAGTAAATATGCACAAATACAACGTACGAAGTATGGCTATATTGCCAATATACAACGTACGTTGTATTTGATATAATAATATTACAAATACGGCAAGCCAAGGTTTCTAACCAACGCTACCAGATAAGAGTGAGATTAGAGAAGAAAGATGTTGACAAAGTCCTCGGATAAACTTAGTGCTACTCACCGCTTGCCACCAAGAAAGAGAGGTATCTACATGGGAAATCGTGCATTAGAAAACCGCATCAACAAAATACTGGAACTGGAAGCACAAGCTGATGAACTAAAAAAACAGGCTGACACCATCAAGGAAGAAATCAAGAGCCAAATGTTAGCCGCCGGAAGTGATGAACTACAGACACCCAATTTCATCATCCGATTTAAAGAAATTGTTTCAAGCCGATTCGACACCAAGAGATTCAAGGTAGACCACGCTAAGTTGTATGAAGCATACACCACCGCCGGAACATCAAAGAGATTCACCATCGTAGCATGAGGGTAATGCCCTTGCCAGAGTGGACGCTCTGGCAGGGGCAAGCAACAGCCGGTAGGACTGCTGCCACATGAGCATATTATAGTCCAGTTCCGGCAGAAAGAAAAGGGTTTTATGAAATTTGATAACACTGATTTGAAAATTCTTATACTTAAGAAATTCCAGTTCGTTGAAAATATGGCTTTCCTTTTGGGGTTGAAGCCAAAAAAGCTATATAATAAATTAAACAGCAAGTGCGAATTTACAGCTTTTGAAATTAATAAAATGGTTCATCTATTAGAAATCGCACCAAAAGATATTAACAGGTATTTCTTCACGGTAATTGAGCCACAATAAGGGATTCGATAAAACTAAAAACTATGCAGGGAATGGAACGGTGAAAGCCGTCCTTTCTTTTTCTCAAACTCCATCATCCCATACCTCATTTACTACCATGCCACTAATAGCATCCATCAAACCATCGTCTTTATCTTCATCGTGCCTTTCAACTTCTTCAACCTTGGTCGAATAACCATAATCGCCATCCAAAGACCAGCTAACTGGGTTGGAATAATACCAAGTTCAAAGCTTTCCCTCGCGTCTACTTCGCATTCCTCGCGCATACGTGTAAACGTGTCACAAAACCTTTTGTCGGTCGCATATGTGGCATAGAATGATTGACGTGGAAGCCTGATAAAAACGCAAAATCCCTTGATTGTGTATGTGGTACACCTCTTAAGACATTCGCTGACAAATTCGCTATTTTTTGTACTGAAAGCATGGGTAAGTACAAGCCTGTTGTCACAATGATGCTTATATTCGCTCCATAATTCTACCATCCTTTTAAGCGATTGGATTTTTCTTGGTCGCGCCATTTCTTTACCTGACCTTTCCTAAAACAAAAAATCTTCTATAATATAGTGGATTTTTACTCTTAAATCTTTCATCAGTTACCTCGCTAACTGCAAATTGTTGAAGTCTGCAACCGCCCTGCCGATTTCCCTGCGGTCAATCATGCACTTGACGATAATTTCACCTACGATGGTTTGTGCCATGCCATCAGCCATATTTGACATCTGCGATGCCGTTTCAACTTGTCGGCTTGCATTTAAGGCTGATGATACTTGACCATTGCCGACACCACCCATCACCGGTGATAAATCGACATCCATACCAAGGCTATCCGCAAAATCACACATGAGTTTATTTGTCGTACCCATCATATCCTTAATGCCGATATTCAAACCCTCAACGATATTAGTACCAAATCCCATGAAAACACGAGAAGGTGACTTGATTTTCAACAAATCAGAAAAGGTATTTTTCACGCTGTTGGCAATGTTTGATAATGTACTGGTAACGGTACTCTTCATGCCGTTGATACCATCCATTAACCCACTCATGATATTTCCGCCGAAACCTTTGAAAATACTTGAAGTATTGCCACTGATGCCAAGTGTTGACTTGGTATTATCAATCAGGCTTTTACCGACCGTTTTAATTGTTGCAAGGATGTTTTTAAACTTATTCAAACCGCCATCGAGACCGTCAATTATATTCTCGCCAAATTTAGTAAAAACGACAGACGGCGAATTAATCTTGAAGAATCCCTTGAATTTAGTGATTAAATTATCAGCAAAACTCTTGAATGTACTGTTGACTTGACCTTCCTTGCTCTTAAATCCCTTATCAAATCCCTCGCCGACATTCATACCAGCATCTACAACCCCCGGCACACCGGCAGTTATTCCCTCGGCAAACTTGGTCGGTATTGCGTGACCCCTTGCGTTCATGTCATTGGCTATCATTTGTGCCTGTTCTGCCGTCATTGTTCCTGCCTTGATAAACTCCTTTAATTGTTCTTCGCTGTAAACTTTGCCATCAGAAATATGTTTTGCCACCGCATCCATGAAAGTAAATGACCCTGCCATATCTTTATCAAAGCCGGTTGTTTTGGCTATTACCCTATCAATCCATTGTGAAAACTTACTATCAGTTTCCCATAAGGGGGCAATGAATACTTTATCAATTAACATACCAAAGGCAAAGCCACCTATCGCCGCCCCTATAATCCCAAGCGAAGCCGGTATTGCCGTAGCCAATGAACTAAAAGCCGTACCTACTGACATGACGCTGCTTGCCGCTTTTGCCCCAAATGCAATTTTCCAAGCCGCCGCAAACTTAATTATTCCGCTTGCCAGTCCTGCAAAGAATGTAAGCCCTTTAAAGAAAAGCAGTGCGTTAAACAAATACTTTACCCAAAATGCTAAATCTTCAATGTGTTTTGATAATGTTTTGCTTGCAAGAAAATCTTTAATCCAAATTAGCCACGCTTTAAGATTTTCATCATAGAATTTCAACAGTTCTTTTTTAAGCGTCAAAATTCCTTCATATATCTGCATTAGTGCATTATAGACACTTTCTGCTGTAACACCATCAAGGGTATTCACTAACCAATCAATAAATTTTTCAAAGCCACCGCCATTAATCCAGTCGGCTAATAATCCTGATAAGGTGTCGATAAATCTAAGCAAACCCTCACCCACATTCATTGTGAACCGTGCAAGTGCTTCCCATACACGGTTAATCTGTCTACGGATATACTCCCAATCAATTTTATTATTTAAATCCGTCCAGATTCTAAGCAGTTCCGGCAGGGCTTTCTCAATGACCCACTTAACCACCGGTGCAAGGAATGATTTCCACATATCGGCGAATACTCCGGCTACTGCTTGCGCGACCGGCTTCATCGAAACAAGCCATCTATGTATTGCTTCAAGCAACGGTGAGAAGTTTATAGTCCTTGACCACTTTTCAGTCCATTCAACCGCTTTTCTGATTTCCGCAACAATAACACCAAGGATGTCACGCATTGCTTCAAAAATTCTAAGCCCGACCCTGTTTTCATTCCATGCGGCTCTAAAATTTTTCGCCAAATTACCTGAAATCAAGCCGATATTTCCTAAAATCCTATGAATGTTCTCGAATATCTTAACCGTTTCTTCCTGATTCCACATAATGAGAAAATCGCGCCCGATATCCCTGATAAGTTGCCATATTTCATTAAGCCCATACTTCCATGAATCAATGACAAATTTACCTTGCCTATTCCATGCGGTTTTAAACGGTGCGAAAATCTGTTTTAATAAATTTTTTATTCTATCAGCCATATTTTTGAACTGGCTGTCAATCGGCACTTCCTCAAACAAATCACCGATACCGGAAGCACCACCGGCGGTATTGCTTGACATCTTATTTAACTTGTCAAGGGAGTGTAGCGAACCTTCGGTATCTTTAGCCGCCGCCCCTACTTTATCAAGGCTGTCAGCATAATCAATATTCTGCTTAATTGCCCTTGTGTATGTACTCCTACCGGTCAGGGCGGCGAATAAATGACTGACCGCTTCAATGCACTTAATCAAAACATTCAAAAATGATGTTATGTAAGGCAACATCTGCTGTGCTATTGGCATGGCAGCCGCCGCCAACATATTTTTAAGTGTCGCACTTGCCGAAACGGCTTCACTCATTTGTTTATTGAAATCTGCGGAATATAGTGCAAGATTTTTAAGCCCATCACTTATTGCCTTTGAAAAATCTGTAAAAACCTTACGGATGTGGTTGAATATAAAGAAATTAAATAACAGCCGTCTCATGGCAGTACCGAAACGACCAAAATTTTTACTTGATTCACTGACTGATTTATTCATACGGTCGAAAACACCTAGTGCTTTATTAAACCTGCCAACAAGAAAAACAGTCAACTTTTTCATGGTGACAAGAATTTTTTCGATGAACCGACTAGCTTTATTGGCAGCAGTGCCGATTAAATCAAAAGCATTTTTACCACTGCTGCCTGTTTGTTCTTGTTTAGTTTTTAGTTCCCTTTGTCTTTGAACCAATACAGACATTTCTGATTCTGCTCTTTGAAGTTCTTTTGACAAGTTTTCAAATTCTGCGGTGCTACTGCCTAACTCAAAGGCTTTACCAGTATCAACTAATTTTCGTGCTTTTTCTTCCATACGCTGAATTTTCTGTTCAGCTTGTTCTATTTCCCAACCTATGTTATTCCAAGCACGACCTTTAGCTTTGCCTGTTTCTTGCATTTTTATCTGGCGGTCAACCAGTTTACCCATTGCCGTTTCTGCTTTGTCAATCTCGGCTTGTAGATTGGCATATTCGGCGGTCGGTGCTTTTGATTCGTTAAGTTCAGTCATGCGATTTCTAAGACTATTAATTTTTTCAGAGGTTTTTATGATACGATTTTGAAGCGTCATTAAAGAAGCAGATGCTTTATCTGTTCCGATTTTCGTACCAATTTTTATTTCGCTTGCATGACCCATAAATCACCTACAAAATTATTAGGATTGTTTATCTCTTTTCTTTAAGCTGTAGTATACCGCTATGCCAAAGATAACGACAATCTCAACAAATATGGTAACTAAAATTCCTAATACAAAAGGGCTGATATACATAATATGTCCTCACTATTATTTCTCGCTTACTGCTTTTATAGTTAATTCTTCTAAGGCGGTTACAATCTGGCTGATTAAAACAAGTAATTGCTTTTCGTTTGGCATATCAGCACCATAAATATTTTTTATTACTCCATGACCAAAAAGCGAATCCATTTCATTAATACAATAATTCAAACCCCCTATATGTTCCCTTGCATTCTCAATTATTGCTTTTGTTTTTGGGCGCGATTTTTTTCTACTTTTGGTGACCAGTCTTTCGTATCTACTTTGCTTTTCGTGTATCTTACGGATTTCCCTTACTAAATTGGAAATTCGTTCTAAAACTGCAATGTCACAAATATCAATTTTTATTACTGCGACTAGCTTATCATTTTCATTTAACACTCGAATTTTTTTGATATTTTTCATGCTCACTCCTAAAAAATAAAAAGGTCAACGCTGATATATCTATCAGTGTCAACCCTTTGGGGTTCTTCAATCAACCGTCTGCGGTCAAGGGAATTTATTTATTGAATCTCATTTAATTATACGCTTTTCATAAACAAAAGTCAAGATTTATGTTGATTTATCAACCTTTTTCTTACTCCCGATTCCGCTACTTTGCTTTATCATTTTTGCTTGTGGTACTTCAAACACAATCGGCTTTCCTGTCTTTCGGTCAAGTCTGATTTCAATATGTGAACCACGCTCTAATATTTTTTTATCATACCTTAATGTTTCCATAATCTTAACTCCCTCATGTATGTGCGTAAATTAAATTTGATTGATTGCTTTCAGCTTTTCGTCAAGGTCAAAATGAGTGTAAACGGCGGTAATATCTTTTTGTCCGGCATGACCGACTATTTTCTTGATAATCAACGGATTTATATTTGCCATAGCCAAAAGACTGATGCAAGTGTGTCTTGTTTCATGGGGTATGTAATTCATGTTGTAATTAATCATTAATGGCTTCCAGTAACTTTTTCTGAAATTTGAATCTACAAGTTGACAACCCTCCGGGGTACAAACGGTATAATCACATTTTGATAATTCCATAAATGCAACCCAAAAAGGAAGAACCTTATCAGCAATAGGGACTACCCTAATACCGGCATCAGTTTTTGACTTTTTAACCGCAAAGCACTGTTTGTAAAGGTCAACATCCTCTTTTTTCAGCATCAACAATTCATTTATCCGCACCCCTGAATATATGAGCATCAGGGCAATTTGAACAGTAGTGTCTTTATCGGCGATACTCCATAAAAGTTCAATATGCTCTTTACTGAAGGGGCGGCGGTTGCTTGATTTTGCGCGTGATGGCAGGGCTAAATATTCAGCATGGTTATTCCGTACATAATCGCGCCGGATGCACCAGATAAACATATTATTGAACAGGGTTTTCAGCCGCCCAGGTGCTTCCTTGCCGTCACCGCAAGTATTAATGACTTTTTGCAAATGGTGGGTGCGGATATCAACCATTTTCATATCATGGATGGCGGCACATTTTTTAAATGCCCCTGTATGGTTTTTCATTGTTGACCGGTTCGATTCATCATCAAAGGCATCACCAAACCATAGATGAAAAATTTCTGCAAAGGTCTTGTTTCCCATTGCTAAATCGTAAGGGTCATCATTGAACTTGGCAAGTGCAATCATGGCTTCTTCTTTGGTAGCATAATAACCAATGATGAGATATTGCCGCTTACCTAAATCATCCCAACCGATAGTTTTTCTTGCTATGTAAGGCTTCCGGCGATTGCCGCTTAATTTATATGCCGTTCCAAATCCATTAGGCAACTTCATATTACCTCACTTACTTAAATAAATCTATAGGCGTTTGCGAAACGCCGCAAGCCTTGATTTTCAAGGCTTTTTCCTTTATTAAAACAGAACAACTCCTCACCGGTTTGTGGTATAATTGAAGTGTGAAGCAACAATTAATCC
>Ga0209737_10004019_pt1 | contig 10329 bp, 8 predicted proteins | sample TergutCu122P3_FD_187284 | JGI IMG/M metagenome (GOLD analysis project Ga0209737, IMG submission 187284) | Cubitermes ugandensis P3 segment gut microbial communities from Kakamega Forest, Kenya - Cu122 P3 (SPAdes) (version 2) | ecosystem: Host-associated > Arthropoda: Insects > Digestive system >...
AATCAAAAAATGCCAAAAAACCTTATAATTCGGGACTTTTTTGAAGTTTTTACCACCATAATACAAAGTTCATACGACCTTGTTTTTTGAATTGTTGACTATAAAAATTTGTTACACCATATCTGGTATACACAACTCAAAAAAGCCATGTAACAATTTGTTTTAACTTTATCCGCACAACACAAGGGGACGGTTCTCTTGTGTCATTATGACCATTTTACTTGACAAGTGCAGACAAGTGCAGACAAGTGCAGACAAGTGCAGACAAGTGCACATTTTTAGTGCAGTGCGTGCAAATAATGTACAGTAACCTCTCAAAAAAGTCTGCAAAAATGTGCTAAAACTGCTTGAAAAATCTGCAAAAATGTGCTAAAATCAAAAAACAGTCTTATCAGGAGGTTTATTTTGAACAGAAACGCTTATGCTAAACTTATAGCTTGGAAGAATGATCCGGATAGAAAGCCTTTGGTAATTAAAGGTGCCAGACAAGTCGGTAAAACATGGCTAATGAATGAGTTTGGAAAAAAGCAGTATAAAAATTACATATATCTTAACTTTGACGAGGAAGAAAGGCTTAATTCAATCTTTGAAGGCAATAAGAACCCACACAGAATTGTAGAACTACTTGGACTTTTAACAGAGCAACGAATTGTTCCCGGAGAGACATTAATAATCTTTGATGAAATTCAAGAATGTCCGGAAGCACTAAATTCCTTAAAGTACTTTAGAGAAAAAGCAAATGAGTATCATGTTATAGCAGCAGGCAGTTTATTAGGTGCGCTATTAGCCGATCTAAAATCGTTCCCTGTTGGTCAAGTGAACCTTATAAACTTATATCCCTTATCATTTGACGAATTTCTGGCAGCGTCCGACGAGTCGCTTTTTTCTTTTTATAAACAAGTGCGCAAAGGACAACAAATAGAAGATATTTTTCATAGCAGATTGCTGGATGTTTATAACAACTATCTAATTATCGGGGGATTGCCTGAATGTGTTACATCATGGATAAAACATAAGGATTCACAACGAATCAGTCAAATCCACAATGATCTCATAACAATATATGAAAATGATTTTACTAAGCATAACAAGAAAATAAATGCCGCAAAAGTATTATTGGTATTTCGAGGTATTGTTTCACAACTAGCAAAAAATAATGAAAAGTTTATTTACGGAAGTTTACGAAGTGGTGCCAGAGCAAGAGAGTTTGAAGATGCGATAGAATGGCTTGTTTCTGCCGGTATGGTGAATCGGATTTATAATGTTTCAAAGCCGGAGCATCCATTAAAAGCATTTGATCAGCTAAACCATTTTAAGCTGTTTTTATTCGACACGGGATTGCTTAAATTTATGGCTGGAATTGACAATGCCGCAATACTGCTTGAAAGTGATTATTCATTTAAAGGACCATTAACAGAAAATTTTATACTCCAGCAACTACAAGGTCAGTTTATAATTGAACCCAGATTTCATGTTTACGGTCGAGGCGAAATTGATTTCATGATTCAAAATGGTATGGAAATAATTCCCATAGAAGTAAAAGGTGGAGAAAATAAAAAAGCTGTCAGCTTTAAGTCTTATATAAAGAATAAACAACCACGTTTGGCACTTCGTTTTTCCAAACGTGGATATGTTACAGATGGCAAAATCACAAATATACCTCTATATTTAGCATCAAAAACAAATGAATTGTTGTAAATGAACACAAGGGCACAACACAAGGGGACGGTTCTCTTGTGTCGAACCGTCCCCTTGTGTCGTATATAAAGAAGGATGAATGACAAACTATGATAAATAACATAATTTTTGATATGGACGGGGTGCTGGTGGATTCGGAAGAGGCTTTGCCTGTTGCTTGCGTTGAAATGTTCAAGCGCAGAGGTGTAGCTGTTATACCGGAGGATTTCACACCCTTTATGGGAATGGGCGAAAACCGCTATATAGGTGGCGTTGCCGAGAAATACGGCATCCCGTACTCTTTAGATATGAAAGCAGAAGCCTATGCCATTTACGGTGAAATCGCGGGCGAGCTTGTTGTTGTGTATGATGGTATAAAGGATATGATCAAGAAACTGCGTACAATGGGATATAAACTGGCTGTTGCTTCAGCAGCGGATGACCCTAAGGTCAACGTTAATTTAAAATGCATCGGATTTAGTAAAAGCGATTTTGATGCTGTTGTCACCGGTAGTGATGTCACTAAACACAAGCCCGATCCGCAGGTATTTCTTATGGCGTGTAAACAAATGGGAGGTTTGCCGGCACAATCAGTTGTGATCGAAGATACTAAGTCCGGATGCGAGGCAGCAAAAGCCGCAGGGATGCTATGCATAGGCGTAACAAGCAACTTCGATGAAAGCATTCTCAAAAAAGCCGGTGCCGATTATATAGTCGCAAAAACACCGGAGATAATTGGTATTCTGGAAAAGGGGTAAAGTGCCTATTTGTCTATAGTTTCTTCATATTTTATACACATAAATTCCATAACTCTCGAGCTTATACTTTTTAAACTCTGAACACATATGGTGTTCGCGTGACCTGATAGCCTGCTTTGCCGCACTTCACTGTGGACTCGCACTTCACTTCGTTTGTGCTTGTCTTACGTGAAGAGTAACCTCACCCTCCCTTAATCTGTCACTGACAGCGGTCGGGTTCCGTTCCGTTGATTCTTTTGAATTCTATTTGGGCATATAGGGCAATCAGGGATGATATTACTACTGTGCCGAATATTACTGCCCATGGGATTGCTTCAAATATCTCATATAACACGCCGTAAATGAGGCTCCCGATGGCGGTTGCAACGAACGGCAGTATCATAAACAATGACATGACTTTTCCGATCAAGTCTGAGGGTGTTTCGGCTTGAACATAGGCAAATAACGGAATATTGACCATCTGCATTATTGCCATCGCTACAGCGGTGGCGATTGTTATAAATATATAGGCTGCAAAAGCCGGAGTGTTGAATACAAACGGTAATCCGATCATTCCAAAGATCAAACCCGAAATAAACAGTACAAACGGCAGTTTTCCTAATCTAAGCTTTGTCCCCAACGCACCGGCTGTAACGCTGCCGACCAGTCCGCCTATCATCATGAAACTTTGTGAATAGCCTACAAAATCCATACCGAAGTCAAGATGCTGTGTAATAAGTACCGGAATTCCGACAATAACCATCGGCACAAGCGTTAACTGCAAAAGAAATCCGACAAATGCACATTTGGCGATGATGGGCATTTCTTTTGTTATGAATATAAATGATTGCATTAAATCACTTTTTACTATATGTGTGATACTGCCGGTACTTTCCGGCTTTTTGTATGGTATGCGAATCAGTAAGTCCATTACAGCGGTGATAGCGAAGCACCCGGCACTGACATAGAGTATCGGGTATAGCCCGAATCTTTCATATAATATCCCGGCGACTGCCATACCTGCCATGCTTGAAAACATGTTTATCATGGATGTTACAGAGTTTGCCGGCACAAGCTTTTCGGTCGGCGCAAGCGCGGGAACTGCTGCTTGCACAGCGGGCATGTATAGTCCCTGAATTGCATTAAGCGCCAGTAGTTTGACTATCACCAACGGGACAGCCGCGGCAATCAAACCAATCGCTATCATGTATAAAACGATTGTAACTGTTGTGATGGCATCCAGCCAAAACATGATGCGTTGCTTACGAAATCTGTCGGCAATTATGCCACCGATTGGCGATACCAATATGAGCGAAATAAACGGAATCGCCAGCACAAGTCCGTATAATGTGGCGGATTCGCTGATGTCAAGTATATAAAGGGGCAGCGCAAAGCTAAGTACCATGTTTCCGAATATGGAAATAATCTGCCCGAATACAAGCAGTGAAAAGTTTCTGTTCCAGAGTCTTTGGGGTAATGTGTTTGTCATAAAATTCTTTCCTTATCTAAATAAATTAAATCTTGCCGTAGTTTAACAGCAAGATTGAATAAACGCAATAGGAAAACGACAACAGGGATGTAGACTAGGGTAAGAGGTATGATAATTGCATGTAAGCAGTATTAAGCACTGGATTGCCACGTCGCTACGCTCCTCGCAATGACGCCGGAGGGAGTGTAACTCCTAACTCCTAATTCCTAATTCCTAATTCCTAATTCCTAACTACCCCGCTACTGTGCCTATATCCCTCTTATTGTAGAACACTATCCCCAGCACAGACAAAAATATAGCAATCGCAGTCAACACACCCATTGTTACCCAATTTATGTCGTCAACCGGTAGCTGCGGTACCCAGCCCATTGGTGTAAAGTCATGGAGAAACTTGAGGTCCGGAAGCATACGCCCGTACATCATGACAAAAAATGTATACCCATAAAATGCCCATATCCAGTTGGCACGCCTCGGGAACAAACCCACAAATACAGCAGTTAAACCACCCATTACCCATAGAGCCGGAACATAAACCAGAGTGGATTCCAAAAGGTACTCCAGAGGCAGTTTATCATCAAATCCCATTGAAACCGCCAATGAATACATTCCTACAGCCTGTGCAAGCTGCACCAGAACTGCTGTTACAAAAGATAAAGCGATAAACCCTGTCAAATACCTTGTCCTGCTCACCGGTGTAGCAAAAATCAATTCCGCTCTCATAGCAGTTTCTTCATTTTTAGCTTTCAGTATAAACATCAATACAGGAATAGCCGCCATCATTGCCATAACAAAGCCAATCATATTAGCGAACATCTGCACGATATTATACCCCTGTTGCGCCAGCAATTGATTCATCATATCAGCAACCTGATCAAGCGGAGCGTCTTTAAGCGCTTCGATCATACCGGGAATAGGAGCAAGCATCAAATCCCTGTACATTTGGCTGCCGGCAACAAAGTCCTCAATATTTTCCAGTACGGAGCCATATGAAGCCGCTGTCAAAAACAGTATTATGATCCAAACAAAAACGCTGGTACGCAACAAGCGTATGTTAAGCCCAAAAGCAGACCGCATAAGCAGTCCGCCCTTCGCTTTCCCCGGTCGCGCAGGTATAAATCCCTGACCCAGATCCCGTACGCTGCAAAGCAAATATGCCAAAACTGTACATACAAAAGTCGCTCCGAGTATATAATACACAGGCAACCATGTATTATCCACATATGGCCATGTGCGTGATATAAGCCCGAACGGACTGAAATACGCAAATATTTCGGAATCCCCCTGCATATCCATATCGGCGACTGCGCGTATCATATAAAATAGTCCGAGCATAAAGAAAGAGTAACTTAACGCTCCCCTTGCAGTAGATGAAAGCTGGCTGAAGATCGCCGCAACAGATGCAAAAAACAAGCCGGTGACACCCATGTTCACACCCCAAAGAAGCGCTGATTCATAATCCAAAACACCTTCATTACCCAACGCCATAGTCAGGAACATAGAAAGCGCGAAAAACAGCGCAAACAGAATATTTATGATAAATGCAGCAAACATAGCGGCATTAAGATTCGATAAACGTCCGCTGGGAAGGCTGCGCAGAACTTCAAAACGTCCTAATTCCTCATCATTACGGGTATGGCGAACTATAAGGAATACATTCATAATACCCACAACTATCGCGCACATAACCATCATAAACAAGGTATAGATATATCCCATATTTGAACTGTTTACACCAAGCTCCGGATTTAACGGTCCGACCATCGCAAGCAGTGCCGGATTTTCGAACATTGCCATCAAATCCAAACGCTCCTTGGGATCGGGTACCATTACAAAAATGAACAGCAACAGCACCAGCGCATTAAAAATCGTGGTGGCAAATATCCATACCGTAGAACTTACTCTTTCTCTTCTTAAAGCAAATCCTGTTAACTCAAATGTATTTTTAAACATATCTCCTAACTCCTACTGCTCCTGCTGGATTGCCACGTTACGGGACGCGCAGGGGCGCGTCCCCTACGATGTTTTTATTGCGGTTTACGGGACGCGCAGGGGCGCGTCCCCTACGATTTATATTCCTGTCTCCCCTTAGCCGGTTTTGCTGTAATACTGCATAAATAAATCTTCCAGTGACGGTGGCGCGCTATTGAGCTTTATAACACCGAATTTTGATATATATGATACAACTGCGCCAATCGCTCTGTTATCAACCTGAAAGCTCATACCACCCGGACCATGCTTAATATCATGAACACCATCCAAGCGTTCAAGCCCCTCAACCGGCTTTCTGGTTTTGATTTCCATTTTTACTCTTGTTAAATGACGCATCGTGCTAAGTGTACCGATTTCGACAATCCTGCCTTCCCTGATGATACCGACCCTGTCACAAAGATGTTCAACCTCCGACATGATATGGCTCGACAGGAATACTGTTTTGCCTTTGTTTTTTTGTTCCAGTACACATTCATTAAATATTGAACCCATCAGCGGATCAAGACCGCTTGTCGGCTCATCAAGTATATATAAGTCTACATCGGAGGCAAATGCGGCAATCAGCGCGACCTTCTGACGGTTGCCCTTTGAGTAGGTACGGCATTTTTTCGTCGGGTCGAGCTCAAACCGCTTTATAAGCTGTTCCCTGCGTGCCTTATCCTGCCTTCCGCGCAAGCTGACAAACAGGTCAATGACTTCGCCCCCTGTAAGATTAGGCCATAAATTAACATCACCGGGTACAAAAGCAATTCTCTTATGGATTTTTACCGCATCACGCCATGCATCCATTTTGAATACCTTTACATCGCCCATTGTCGCTTTCAGAATCCCCAACATTGTACGGATAGTAGTTGTTTTTCCCGCACCATTCGGACCTATGTAACCAAATACCTCTCCTTCATTTACACTAAATGAAATGTCATTAAGTGCTGTGAACTTCCCGAATTTCTTTGTCAGATCGCTGATTCTCACACATGTTTTTGCCGGCTTCGCTCTCACAGTCGGTGCTAATTTCAATCTTGGCATTACATTTTCTCCCTTAAAACTACTGATGTCAAACATTATACCATATAAATGTATGACATAATAATACTTTTTGTCAGTATTAGCGGCTTGCACAGTTTTTAATGTCACGCTCAGTTTTGTTGTCTGTACAGATGTGCTCTTTTATTGTATAATAACTAATAATCTTACGAGTTTACGAGGTGGATCGGTGGAAGTTGGATTATCGCTTGTACTGCTTATTGTTATAATACTGGTTTTTGTATCCAATCCAAAAAACACGGTCAATAGATGGTGTGGCGTGGCGGGATTGCTTTTTTGGCTCGGAGTCGCTAAAGAAGCGGTTGCGTTTTATATCATCCCTAACGTAGAATCTGCATTCGGATATACTGGGCTGCTGGAAGGATTTATGCCGGTCTATTCTGTTGCTACATGGGCACTTTACAGTCTTGCTATGCCAACTGCAGTTATATTTGCACATCATTTTTGTGATTTTGGCGACCACCTTAAAAAGTTTACGTTTTTATTATATATACCGGTATTGATTCTTTCATTTTTCTTTCCGCCACTTCAGTTTAGAGAATTTCAGCTCGAGAGCCACACCTTTTGGATCATATACACAATACACAATTTAGTCTTGTGCGTTGTATTTACATATTATATGATTATCGGTGTGCGTTTGGAACAACCCGGAAGGCTGAGGACACAGAAAAAATGGGTGGCACTGGTGCTGGTACCACCGGTATTGTTTTGGAATATGACTATCTTTATTTTTCACACACTGCAACTGGAAAGATTATACAACGTCTGGAGATTTAATATCATTATCATACTCGCAGGTGCAGTTATAATAATACTTGTGGCTTACCGTGACGGTTTTATGGGTCTAAAACTCTCCGGCGAGAAATATGATTGGAATGACAACATGGGACTCGTTAAATTAGGCGCAGAGCATACGGGACATATGATTAAAAATCAAACTACCAAGATGGAGATTTGCGTCGACCAGCTAAAAACATATTTTCCAAAAGATAAAACTCCTGAGGAATTGGAGATATTATCCCGTTCAATACTGACATTAAAAAACTTTACCGCAAAAAAGAACCGCCATTCACAAACGATTGTACTGAGCGAGAGTCAATGCAGACTGACTGATTTGTTTTCTGAAGCGCTCCCTACTGCAATTATTGAAAGTAAAGACATAACTATTATTAATAAAATAGACGATAATGTGTCCCTGATATGTGATGAGAAGCATATGATTGAGGTTTTTTCCAATATTATCACAAATGCTGTTGAAGCTATACACGAACATGGAACAATTGAAATAACCGGTAATAGTAACAAATTCAATTATGTTTTAACAATTAAAGATGATGGTGCAGGTTTAGAGCGTAATTTGCTTAAGAACATATTTAAGCCGTATTTTACAACAAAGAGTACAGGTAATAACTTCGGTCTTGGTCTGGCTTACAGTAAAAACGTCATACTTAAGCATGGTGGAGATATTTTTGCAAGAAGTCGCCCGGAAAGCGGAACTACGATCACAATTACATTTCCTCCGAACCGGGTGATAATCGAAGGTACTGAAAATCAGACGTTTCTCGAAAGAGGGCGAAATGTTTGGAGACGGGTGTGAGTAAGAAAAAAGTAAAGGTTCTGCTTGTTGAGGATGATCTGGATTTTGCATATCTTATCGGAAAAATGATAAGCAACGATGAAAGACTGGAATTGATTGGGCATGCATCAAATAAACAATCCGCTGTTGAATTGGCTTGCGAGTTAAAACCTGATATTGTTGTAATGGATTTGAATTTATCAGGTGTTGATTTGGATGGAATTGAGGCTTCAAAGGAAATAGGCATCCTTACAGGTTCAAAGGTAATATTACTTACATCATTAGAACAAACTGATATAATAATCAACGCCAGCAAGAAAGCATTTGCTTCGGGATATATTTTCAAAAGCCATTTTGAAACGATAACAGATACTCTTTATAATGCAGCGGTTTCCCGTACTCCCCAGGAAGAATTTATTAAAGAACTTGTGCTGAGTGATTTATCTGCTGCCGAAAAAGCTGTCTTTATAGATATGCTTAATGATGAGATCAACTTAACCGCTTCGTCCTCTGAAAAGACTGTTGCCAATCAAAAAACCAGCATTTTTAAGAAGCTGGGCATAAAAAACTCAAATGAACTGATCAGGATTTTCATGCGATAACACAAGGGGAACACAAGGGGAACACAAGGGGACGGTTCTCTTGTGCACACAATATATTGCATTTTTGTCCGTTTTGTCCACTTTATATAGTAGATTTGCCTATTTCGTCCGCTTTGTCCGCTTTTGTAGTTTTTCCTTTATTGCGTCTGACTTCCCTCTTATTTTGTCCGCTTTGTTCACCTATCTTGCGTTTTCTATTAACTTATTCCGGAAGTCCCTGATACTCCTCAACGCTACTGCCTGGTATAGCACTTTTTCACATTGTCCGCTTTGTCCGTTTTGCCTATTTTATAGTTTGTCCGTTTTTTCCGCACGACATATATAATATAGAATAATCTGAATTAATGGAGTGATTTTTTAAATGAAAGATATCATCGAAACCCTTACAGTAAAAAAATTATTTGAAACCGGGAACACTAAGGCATGGGTATTGTTAATTCGCTATACATACCCTTGGGAAGCTTTGCCGCATATAAAAGACTTCATTGAGGAAGTGAGCATAGTTATGGATGAATCCGAATACAAGCGACACGATAACAACGTTTGGATACATAAAACCGCAATGATAGCACCTTCTTCTCACATTGGCAGTTCAGTTATTATTGGTGCCGGTACTCAGGTCATGCATTGTGCTTATATTCGAGATAATGTATTGATCGGAAAAAACGCCAAGGTCGGCAATTCCTCAGAGGTAAAAAACTCGATTCTGTTTGATAATGTACAGATACCGCATTTTAACTATGTAGGTGATTCTATCTTAGGATATAAATCACATTTTGGCGCCGGTGTTATTACTTCTAACGTTAAGAGTGATTATTCCCTTGTAAAAGTCAGGTACGGTAAAGAGCGAATAGAGACCGGTTTAAAAAAATTCGGTGCTATAATTGGCGACCATGTCGAAATCGGCTGCAACGCTGTACTAAATCCCGGAACTGTAATAGGCAAAAACTCTAATATATATCCTCTATCCTCAGTTCGAGGTTATATTGAGCCAAATTCTATCTACAAAAAGGAAGGCGAAATTGTGAAAAAAGTCGATTGATTTTGCAATTAATTCATACGACGCTACAATGCAATCGTGCGAAAGTTAAATCGGATACCGCTGAATTATACGGTATCCGATTATTAATGGTTTAAGTCCTTCATTACTTCATCCATGTGTTTTTCATACCTTTGGCGTATTGTATTCTCAATGTTAAACTGCTTGTCTACCGG
>Ga0209737_10004020_pt1 | contig 10328 bp, 8 predicted proteins | sample TergutCu122P3_FD_187284 | JGI IMG/M metagenome (GOLD analysis project Ga0209737, IMG submission 187284) | Cubitermes ugandensis P3 segment gut microbial communities from Kakamega Forest, Kenya - Cu122 P3 (SPAdes) (version 2) | ecosystem: Host-associated > Arthropoda: Insects > Digestive system >...
GGAAGCTTTTTTGCGGAAAGGTGATTTGCCGCATGAGTTCCAGCGCGGCCCTGCTTTGCGCGTAGTCGCGGGGCAAGCCAAGTCTGAGAAGAGCTTTGCTGAGATCTCCGGCATTGGGCACATCGCGTGCGAGCGCCCGGCAAAAGTTCGGCCAGAATCTCTCCGGCGAAGTTTGCGAAGCGGTCGCTATGATCGTTGTAACGTGGGCTTTGGACAAAAATTCCCTCACAGCCACGCTTTTGCCGTAGCCCGCAGGCGCTTCCACCACTGTCAGGGGGTTCTTGAGCATGGTCTGTAAAGCTTCAAGGAGACGCTTTGAAAAAAAATAGCGGATGTTTGCGTCAAACAGCGCGGAGTTTTTTTTCATCATGCCTCCTCAACAGGCCAGAGGTGGCCTCTATAGTTTGGTTTTGGCCGCGTCCAGGAGCGAATTAGTGCCGGCAAACTGTCCAAAACTTCGCCTTGTTGATTCCAGATACGAGCAGATTGGCGTCCTTGATAAATAATTTTTGTTATTTATGTTTTCTTATAACTGGAATATCAAGATGCAATGCTAAAGGCAAGCACTTTTTAAAAAATATTGTCCAGATAAAACAGCAGAATACAGAATACTTTTTCGAGAGAATCCGGATATTGCATAAAAGACTGGCGGATTTCCTCGTTTTTTGTAAGATTTTAGTCCCTTACACAAAAATCTAACGAGGAATCCGCCATGATAAGTGATTAATAATGTTCATCTGCCCTGGCGACGCGAAGCGGTGACCGTCAGCCCCGCTTCATTTCATCCACCAGATCCCCCAAACTGTCTGTTTGGCTTGCCAATGACGCGACATCTCTCGTTGCCTCGTTCATGATTTCAACCGTCCGGCTGGCAAGGGCATTAACATTTGTGATGTTTTTTCTGATTTCCTCGCTGGCGAGCGACTGTTGTTCGCAGGCCGTAACAATGCTTGCCACCTGCCTAGCCGTGTCGCCTGCCATGTTCACTATTTCCCGCAGCGCTTCGCCCGACTTCGTGGCCATATGGGTAGCCTGCTCAATATGGGATACTGTGGCGCCCACCTGGGCCATGCTTTTGTCCATGCTTTTGCGGATGGCGTTCACCGCCTTGCTGACATCTCCCGTGGAAGCCATTGTTTTTTCCGCCAGTTTGCGCACTTCGTCGGCCACAACGGCAAAGCCCCGCCCCGCCTCGCCAGCGCGCGCCGCTTCAATGGCCGCGTTGAGCGCCAAAAGATTTGTCTGGTCCGCAATGTCTGAGATGACGCCCATTACCTGGCTGATGGAATTGGCGTGCTCATCCAGAACCGTCATGTCCTGCTTGAGGGCCAGGGAATCCTTTTGCACTGCCTTGATGCCGCTGACGGCATCTTCCACTATACGCTCCCCTTCCGAGGCCTTTTCCTGTGTCTGCTCGGAAAACTTCATGGCATTTGCGGCGCTGTTGGCCACTTCCTGGGCGGAACTGCTCATTTCGCTGGTGGATCCAGCGCTGCTGGCGACATATTCCGCTTGCTTTATTGCCCCCGCCTCGGCCGAATCTATGCGTTCCGCAAGAGCAGCAGAGGCATGCCTGATGACGCTGACGGCATCTTCCAGCCGCTGTGCCGCAGCCAGCATATTCTCCTGCTTTTTGCGAATTTCCTCTCCGGCTGCTTCGGCAGCCGATTTCGCTTCCTCGGCTTTTTCCGCCTGCTCCCGCGCCTGTCTGCTCACGCTTTCAGCCTCGGAGATGCGTTCTTTCAAAGTGCCCACCATCCTTGACAAAGCGCCCGTCAACAGGCCCACTTCGTCATTGCTCTTTAGCTGCGTCATGCGGGCGTCCAGATTGCCTTCAGCTACCTGCACCGCATAATCGGTGACGCGGCTCACGGGCGTAGCTATTTTCTTTCCCACCAGGGCGGCGCCGAAAGCCAGAAACAGGGCAATGCCCACCGAGCAAAGGCCAGCGATGAAAATCGTCCTTTTTTGCGCTGCGGCCTGTTGAGCCGCCGAATTGCCGATGAACCATATCCCCACTATTGCGCCGTTAATATCCTTTATGGGCCAATAGACCGTGTTATAGGGAATGCCCTGGATATTGGCCTTGCCGACGTGTGTTTTGCCTTCTTTGAGCACTTTTTGCTCTATATGCGGGTTGTTTAATTTGGTGCCGATGATGCGCCTGCCGTCCGGTCCTTTGATGCTGGTCATCAGGCGTGTGTCGCCCCTGAAAATCGTTACTTCCATTCCGATCAGTTCTTTGAGGGAATCCACAAACGCTTCCGAACCCAGATTGAGAATCAAGGTTGCCGTGCCGGCCAGAAGACCGCCGTGGTATATGGGGGCGCTGGCCCGGCGAGAAAAGGGCACTACCGCTTTTTCGTCGTGCAGGATGCCGGACGTCATTTCGCCTTTAAGGGCGCTGGACACGGAAGAATGCGCCATAAGGTCATCCCCGGTTCGATCCGAATGGCTGCGGACAAAGACAATCCCCCTGGCATCGGTTATCGTCACTCCATCCACGCGCAACTGCTCCTGGACCGTGCGCGTGACTTTTGTGCTCGTCGCCTTGTCTCCGGCAGCCAGAGCCGCGGCCAGAATTTCCTCATGACTCACTAGACCCACGTTTTTGAGCAGTTCCGCCCCCTCGTCATTGCGCATCTTCTGTATGACGCCCTGCATATTGCGGAGGGAATTTTCCTGTTCTTTCTCAAGGACACCGTCCAGCAGGCTGACGCTGACGCAAAGCACCGCCGTGCAGGCCACAATCACGCCAACTGTAGTAATGCCAATGATCTTGCGCGCTATGGAAAATTTCATTTCACTTCCTCCATCATGTTTGACGAGTTCAATGTGCATCTGCTCTAGTTTGGTTTTGGCCGCGTCCAGGAGCGAATTAGTGCCGGCAAACCGTCCAAAATTTCACCTTGTTGATTCCAGTTACGAGCAGATTGACGTCCTTAACAGATAATTTTTGATATTCATATTCTCTTATAACTGGAATATCAAAATGCAACACTAAAAGCAAGCACTTTTTAAAAAATATTGTCCAGATAAAACAGCAGAATACAGAATACTTTTCGAGAGAATCCATTTTTTATGGCATCCTGGCGGATTGGCGTACCCATTTTTTGGAATATCTGCGGCGATTTTCAATTTACCAATACGGCGTTTCGGAGCTAACGTAGGAACGCCGTGGAGAGAGCTTCCACCAACGTGCAAAGGTGGGTGGCGATCGTCACCGATGCTATCGTTGGTGTTCCAATTGTGTATGTAAAAAAATTCTTGTAGACGTTTAATTGATATTATGTTAGCAAGGCATACCATTTGCACATAGGTTGTCTTTTTTGATACATGTCCCTACGGAGGCCAGCCATGCCGAAAGATGAAGTCTATAACGCCATTAAACAGCAAATTCTTTTAGGGCACTATAAACCTGGCGACCTGTTGATCGAGCGGGTACTTATGGAGGAATACAAAATAGGAAAAACCCCGTTGCGGGAGGTTTTCTTTCGCCTGCTGCATGACGGTCTCATCCGGCGTTATTCGCGGATTGGCACCATCGTGGCGCCCATTGACACACAAAGGCTGAACGACGTAGCGGAAATCCGTCTCCATCTTGAGGGCATAGCCGCAAGGCTGGCGGTAAAGCGTATATCCGATAAAACCCTGGAAGCAATGCGAGCCGCCCTGCAAAAAATGGAAGAGGCCGCCAATGAGGGAAGAAACGAATGCTTCGCGGCGGAGGATGCCAACCTGCACAACATGCTGTATGCGGCTACAGGAAATGTCGTATTGAAGGAATTTATCGAGGAGCAGTACAACCTGTTCGCTCGCATCTGGTTTGCCATGGAACGAACGCCTATGGATTTGACAGAACAACTGAATCATTGGAAAAGTATCTATCAGGCGCTTCGCGAAAAGGATGAGGAAAAAGCGGTGGCGAGCAACACGAAACACTTTGAGGACTACTTTAAACACCTGAAGTCCATGCGCTAGTGTCGCGTCAAGCGACACTGGGGACATGCATGCAAGGAGTTGCCGTGCAGTTATTTGATCGTCTGATGGAACTGCAAGCCTATGCTCTGCGTCACTGCGCTACTCTGGCTGCACCCATGCCGCCATGCACCCTGATTTTTTCCGTCTCGGACGGTTTGGCGCGGGCAGAGGTGTTGCACGTTTCCGGCGCTTCTCCCAAACAGTGCTGGCAGGAGGGCCTGCGCCGCCTGCGCCGCCGCATGGATATGCGCAAGCTGGCGGGAAAGCATCTGCGCCTGGATTGGGTGGCGGACGCGCGCCCCTGTGCTTTCCGCGAATTTCTCGCATCAGCGGCCGCAACCAAACGGGGCTATCTACGCTATGGCCTGGCCCTGGATTCGGGCTTCAAGGTGCTGCTCACCGAGCAGGAAGCCAATGCCCAGGCCGTTTATTACCATGCGGAAGACTATAATTCCTCCCGCTTCAGCCCGGAGGCTTTTTCGACTTGGGCGGCCACACGATTCAAAGGCCGGGAAGTGCGGATGCCGGAACCGGCGGACTTGGTCTGGCGTATCGCCACAGCCGGGGTATATTGCGGCGAAGACGGGGAATTGCACCCCCTGCCTGCCCCCAAAGCAGACGGCGATCTCCTGACTGGCGGCTTCTTCGCCGGACGGCGGGAGATTCAGCGCTTCACTCCAGAGATAGGGGATGCAACCATTCTGAGCGCGGCCCGCTGGCTGGCCGGACAAATCCGCGAAGATGACTGCTTTGTTTACGGTTGGCTGCCTTGTTTCAACAAACGTCTGAGCAGCTATAACTGCCTGCGCCATGCCAGCGCCCTGTATTCCTTGCTGGAGGCGCTGGAATACACTGGCGACGACGTGTTGCAAGCGCCGGCCGAACGCGCCTTGCGCCATATGGTCGGGGAATTCATCCGCGAATATGCGCCGGAAGGTCAAAAAATGGCCTTTTTGGTGGATGTGCAAAGCGGGGAGATCAGGCTCGGCGGCAACGGAGTCGCCCTGTTGGCCTTGGCCAAATGGCGGGATATAACGGGCACGGACGAATTTTTGCCGCTCATGGAGCTTTTGGCGCTGGGCATCGGGTTCATGCAGGATCCGGCCTCGGGCGCCTTGGTGCATGTGTTGCATGCCGATGACCTCTCGCTCAAAGAGCGGCAGCGGGTCATTTACTATGACGGCGAAGCGCTTTTCGGACTTCTGCGCCTGTACCGGGCAAGCGGGGACCAGCGCTGGCTCGACATGGCCGAGAAATCTTTCAGTTCTTTCCTGGATGACGCCCATGCCCAGGCCCATGACCATTGGCTGAGCTATGCCGCCAACGAGTTGACCTTATACAGGCAGGAAGAGCATTACTTCCGCTTTGGCCTGAACAACTGCATGGACCATCTGGATTATATACTCAATCGGGAAACATGTGCCCCCACTCTTTTGGAACTCATGATGGCGGCGCAACAGATGCTGGTACGCCTGGAGGGTCTGCCCGAATTCAAGTTCCTGCTGGACGGCACGGATATGGTCAAGTTCAAAGCCGCCATGCATCACCGGGCCAGATATTTGCTGGAGGGTTTCTTCTGGCCGGAAGTGGCCATGTTCTTCCAGAACCCCAGGCGTATCATGGACACCTTCTTCTTTCGCGATCACGGCTTCCGGGTGCGCATTGACGATGTGCAGCATTTTATCTCCGGCCTTGTTGCGTATACCCGCATGCTGAAGGAGGGCGGGCCAGAGTGGCAGCCGGAGTAATGAACAATACAACGCGAATATTATGACTGGCGCGGATTCAAGACCTTCGAAAGAATTTGGGCGGGTCAACGGCACTGCCGGTCAACTACATTCCGAATGGCTCGGATCATATACGGGTAGTTGCGTGGGCTGGCCCGGTTTTCATAACTCCATTCCGTAAAGCCGTTTTCCCGAAAGGTCGCCTCCTCCACAGCTCCGAACTCCCGCAGGATGGCGCGTATTACCGGAGCACCGCGCAGAATAAAATCCTTCAGCACCGGTGTGCCGTCCACATAGCGGCTTTGCAGGAGAGGCTCGCTGTCGGGCAGATGCTCTTCCCCATCCGGGCAAAGCCAAGCCAAGGGAAGCCAAAGCAGCTGGGCGGCTTTATATGAAGCAAGGTATAGCTCCTCCATGCCCTGAGGGTCATATAGATATTTTTCCACCTGAGCCCAGGATGCCTCTTTGGGAGGAATGACCATCATGGCGTCATGAGACCAGACGGCCGTGCCTTCGCGAAACCAAGTGCTTACCAGACGGGTCGCTCCACTCTGGATGTGGTGAAAATATTCATGGGCCGGGGTGACATTTCTTTGTATGGGCAGATCTCGGGCAATACGTACACGTAGGGCGAGCGAGCCCGGAGGGGCAGGAGGGCGAGCGCGGTTGGGAGCCTGAAAAGACAGTCCGTTGCTCCCTATGCTCTCCCGGCTGTTGACGAACACGTCAATATAAGAAACACCCTTATAGCGTTCGGACTTCAGGGGATCGGGAAAGCCCATCAGATTGCAGAAAATGTGGTGCGCCACCACCATCTGCAGGGCCAGATCCTCCACAAAATCCGGGATTCCGTTGTGGTTGTGATCTTCCTCGGGTACGGCATGTTCCCCGCGGGTGTGGTAGATGATACGGAAAACGTCCCAGGCATAGACGTTTTCCCCTTCCTGATTCGAAACGACAAGGCGGCCTTGCGACCAATCCGGTTTCACAGAGGCAGTCGAGAGCGCGGTTTCAGCGGACGCGGGACGCTCCTGTTGCAACAGGCTGCTCAAATCGCCCGCCTTGAGGGCCAAGAGGGTGATCAAACCCAGCAAGAGGAGCGTTCTTATCGTTCGTCTATTGATGCGCATATTGTCTGTTGTATGAATATTATGCTTTTTGTTGTTGTATATGGAGCTGTTCTTTCAAAGTTTTCAGTTCGTTAACATCATCAACATTGCGTAATTGCGCAAAGCAAAGCTTTTTCCAGGTGTTTGCGTCTCCATAGGATGCAGGATCAAGCGTCATCCCCAGCAGATGGAACAGCATGGTCTCCTTCACCGGCATCAGTAGAGCCGCATGACGGAGCATGGCGAAAAAGTCCAGTTGCGCAATGGCATCGCTGGAGGCGAAAACCGACTTTCTTTCACTGGGTGCGGCTCGCCAGACCACAGTTTGAGGATTGGCGCGCATGAGTGTGCAATAGGAAAATTCCGAAAACAAGTCGTGGATGGCGAAAACAGTTTTGAATACGTCGCCGTGCCAAGGATTGCCCCTCAAGTTTGCCGCTTTGCGATACGCCAGAGACATGGCTTGATCCGGCAGAGCGCTGTAGGGATCAGAGGGAACGGTATTGCCGAGCAGCCAGATGGTATTTTCGTGGGCAAAGGCGTGGCTATTCTTAAAATCACGAAAAGATTGCTCAAAGGTATGCAATCCATCAATGAAAATAATGTCAAAGGTTGGCTTCCCGGCGGCATCGTTGAAGGCGGTTGGCAGAGTGACAGTGCTTTTTTTCAGACGTGCGAAGAAATTGTCGGAAGGCTCGCGGAAAAACAACCGCCCTTCATCGGAAAACATGCTTTCCTCAAATAAGAGGGCCGGATCCACACCAATCTTGTGAGGCATGTCCACATAAAAGAAGGTTGCGCCTTTTTGGACGCCGATTTCCAGGTATTTGTCCGCCTGATAGTTTGAGGCCAGAGCATTTATTGTTTGAATGGTCGCCTTGGTGGCGGCGCTGAGCCTTATGGCGTCAGGCATAGCCCCAACAGGGGCAGGCATGCTTGTGTTGGAGATACTCATGCTTTTTCCTCACCGCATGCTTAATGATATAATGCACTTCTTGGTATTATTCATTCAGCCATTGCGTCACAGCTTTTTCCAGATTTTTGACATCAAGGCTCCAAACATTCGGCTTGTTTTTTATTCGTTTTGTTCCGTAAACGAAATTCGCGTTGCGTCCATAGCTTTGCTCAATGACGCCTATAGCCGAGAGAGACGCAAAATCACGCGGCGCCAAAAAGAGGGTTTTCAGCTTGTCAGGATGCCGCGCAAAAACAACATTATGCACGGCGCTGCCAACCGGACCGGCAATATAGCGGGCCTCGGCAAAAAGCCGAATTTGATCAGCAAGACTCAGTTCCTGCGGATGGATGCATGTAAAACCACGCTGGACGAAAATTTCTTCGCACTCTGCTTCGTTAAGCAGCTTACGTCCTTTGACCCGGCTGCGGGATACAAAAATTTTATCTATGCCGCTTAAAGAAGAAAGCTCATCATAATAAGAGGCAATGCGGTTCCAGACTTTTTTGGCCATATGGGAGACATAGGCCATGTGCATATACGCCCGTGTTGGCAGAAAAATTCGGTGCAGGAGCATACAGGAGGAAGAGGGAAAAAAATAATCAGCCTCGGTAATGCCGAAAGGCAGACAAAACGCCTTCACATAGGCAGGCACCTCGTGAATGGGGGAAAGCAATAGCTTGGGCCTGCGCCCGCCAGCCAGACGACAGACCTCATCCCAAGCCCAAAGAGATGAGACTGCTTCCAGAAGCCAATGCCCGTAAACCGGCTGCAGGGTGAAAAAAGGCAGCAGAATCTCGTCACATTCCTGCAACACATGCTCCAATACTTTGGAAGGACGTTGCGGGATGAAATGGCTTTTACCTAACCTGCGCAGGTTGGCCTGATCGAGACAGTTGTATAAAAACCTGGCACGATAGTTTTTGTCGAAAATCCTGAAGCTTTCGGGAAAGACCCCCCCGCTGCGGGAATAGAGCGCGCCATTGTATAGCAATACGCCGGATAGTTCATTGATTTGCATATCCGGTATGTGATTGTGCCAGCGCGGCGTTTCTGTACTACCTGGGTTGAGGCCCAGCTCCCACCGGATAATGGGGGCTATGGGGCTATGATCCGGTGCAATATAGTGCGTCTTGATATGCTCTGGAGAATTTTCCGGAAGAATGCAGGTCACCGGCTTGGCAAATGCAGCCTGAAGTAGAGGATGCCCAGCCAGGGGATAAAGATGTTTCATTGGCTGTCCATCTAAATGAGTACGTTAGCTGTGCTCCCGGCAGCGGCTGCCGAAGCGGCAAAGGCGAGGCAAAGGTGGAATGAGGACAACGCGCAGGTCACTGCACTGCTCCGAGCGCCTCGGCGCTTTTGACCAGCTTTACTATTTCGTCATGCAGGCGTGTCTCTAATTCGTCCAGGGGGATATCTGTTTTGTCGGCAGCGCAGACCTTGTACAGTTCAATAGCCTTCGTATACCCCTGTCCAGCGGATGCGCGCAGCAAACCGCAGCCTGCCTGCCTGTCGCGAGGCATACCCCACCCAAGGTAATACAGCCCGCCCATCACGGTTTGTGCGGCCGCATTTCCTTGATCGGCCGCTTTTTTGAACCATTGTGCGCCCTTGCGTTCATCTTTGGGCACACCCTGTCCAAGCAAATATACAGCGCCCAAGATGGATTGCGCGTCTGTATCCCCCTGTTCGGCGGCTTTTTGGAACCACTGTACTGCCTTGGCATAGTCCTGCGGCACGCTTCGCCCTGCTGTATACAGCGCCCCCAAAGCGAATTGTGCTTCCGCGTTAGCTTGCTCAGCAGATTTTCTCAGCCATTGCAGGGCCATATCGTCATCCTTTGGCACGCCATGGCCACCAAGATAAAACGCGCCCAACACAAATTGCGCCGTGGCATCCCCCTGTTCAGCGGCTTCTTGCAGCGCCTCCAAATTCCTTGCCGAAACGTTTTCCGCCTGCATTGCCAGGCTCAAAAGAAAAACACAGCAGAGGCAGATGACGTATGTGCGCACACAGTTCATTGATTCATCCTTTCCAGCTTTTCAGGCCGACCCGGTTTTAGCTTCAAAATACAAGCTCTTCACGTTCCTATACGTCACAAAAGCCGTCCAACGCAATGTCAAGCGGCGTATGCTTCCCGGCAAGACGCGGCATGCAGTTGAAAAGATGGCGGCGGGTTTAGCGAAAAAAACTATTCCTTAGCAACAGATGAGGCGTGACATGACACTAGGTGGATTCGGCAGTTTTGTGGCGTAGAGAAAGAGACCTGTAGCAAGCGCGCCGGTCAGTATCCAAAGGAAGGCACTCATTGTTCTAAGCTCTACATCAACGCAAAAGCAGCTACCCCGCATAGTTGCCCAACAAAAATCATTGCTGCGCTATGGGTTGGGCTGCCCTCTTTCCATTCATGTGAGGAAGCGCTGTTTAGGGGCGCTTTTCCTTATAGGCGAGATAAACGCCCACAGCCCCAACAATAGTCACAAATATGATTGCTCCGATCCAGGTTGATGTCAGCATGTTGTTACCCTCCAATTTTCCTTGTTATGGCAAGGC
>Ga0209737_10004021_pt1 | contig 10327 bp, 8 predicted proteins | sample TergutCu122P3_FD_187284 | JGI IMG/M metagenome (GOLD analysis project Ga0209737, IMG submission 187284) | Cubitermes ugandensis P3 segment gut microbial communities from Kakamega Forest, Kenya - Cu122 P3 (SPAdes) (version 2) | ecosystem: Host-associated > Arthropoda: Insects > Digestive system >...
TGGATTCCGCCTTTTATTTTTACGGTTGTGCATACCATTCGCAGGGGATTAGTTATTTCATCAATGGCGTATGGTTCTCCCTTTGGGCAGTTGCCGCCATCGACCTGTAGTTCATCTATAGTCCCCGTCACGTGGAGTTTGCAGCCAACAGGGCATGTTATACATGTTAGGGTTTTGTTTATCATGTCGTCCTCACATATCTTGCGGCGGCGGTGCCTGCTTTTTGGCTTTCCTGTGTTGCAAAATCCACAACGTCATGAACTTTAACTACATTTCCGCAAGCAAATATGCCGGGGATGGAGCTTTCCATGTCTTCGTTTACAACGGGTCCGTTAGTTTCGGGGTTGATTTCAATGCCCGCGGCGCGGGTCAGCTCGTTTTCCGGTATCAGTCCGACAGACAGCAAAATAGTGTCACATTTGAATTTATTTTCGGTTCCCGGAATTGGTTCCTTATTCTCATCCGTTTTTGCAACCGTGACGCTTTCGACCCGCTCTTTTCCGTTTATTCTTACGATATTGTGATTTAGTAAAAGTGGTATGTCATAATGCTCAAGGCATTGAACTACGTTTCGTGTCAAGCCTCTTACCACTGCTCCCCTGTTGAGCACGGCGACTACTTCGCCGCCTTCCAGTACGATTCTGCGTGCCATGATCATACCGACATCTCCGGCACCCATGATTATTATTTTTTTGCCGACTTTATATCCCTCGATATTCATATATCTTTGAGCAGTACCGGCTGTAAATATGCCCGATGGTCTGTCTCCGGGTATTCCGATAGCTCCGCGTGCCCGCTCCCTGCATCCCATCGCGAGCACAATAGCTTTTGCTTTAATACTGATGGTTCCGCGTGTATTCATTGCGGCTATTTTTTTATCGCCCGATATGGATGTTACCATCGTATCCAAGAGGATTTCGATGTTTTCATCTTTTGCCATTTCGATATATCGCTGTGCGTATTCAGGTCCGGTCAGCTCTTCATTAAAAATATGGAGCCCGAAGCCATTATGGATACACTGTTGTAAGATGCCTCCAAGCTCAATATCTCTTTCGATTATCACTACTTTTCCGGCACCCTGCTTTTTTGCCTCAATAGCGGCTCCAAGCCCGGCAGGACCTCCACCTACTACTACAATATCATAGTTTAACAATTACTTCCCTCCGCATTTCGCAATAGTCGTCTACCTTCACTTCGTTTGGCATACTCCTTTGCTCAATGTAAATATCACCCTCCCTTTTTCTGCCACCGGCAGCGGTCGGGTTCATTTCCTTCCTGCTAATATGTATGAACCTTTTTTGTTTAATACGATTTCTTCCAATGGTTTATTCAGTTCTCTTGCCAGAATCTCTTGTACTTTTGGTCCGCAGAATCCGCTCTGACACCTTCCCATTCCCGCTTGGCACCTGAACTTTACTCCGTCCATTGTGGTTGCTCCGGGATTTCGTCTGATAGAGTCAATTATATCTCCTTCTGTTACTTTTTCACACCGGCATATTACCCGGTCCTGCCCAAGGGTGTGTTTTCGTTTTAGCTTTGGTTCATATGAGCTTTTGGGTTCCGTGATGATTTCCTTTTCCATTAATATTGAGGCTATATGCCTGGCTATCGCGGGCGCTGCTGTGAGCCCCGGTGATTTTATCCCTGCTGCGTTTATAAAGTTTGGGGCTCCCTGTACCTCGCCGATAATAAAATCTCCTGTGCTTGGTTCGGCGCGTAATCCGGAAAAATTTCTTATACTGTTTCCGATTTTAATACCCGGTACGAGTAATCTTGCTCCCTGTCGTATTTTACTTAGCATTTCTTCGCTTGTGCCGACATCTTCTTTGTCCGCGATTTTTTCAGATGTGGGTCCTGTGATGATGTTGCCGTGTATTGTGGGTGCAACAAGTATCCCTTTACCTGCCCTTGTCGGACACGGGAATATTGCTCTATTAACCGTATTCTCTTCGTTTTTGTCCAGTATGAAGTACTGTCCCCGTATGGGTTTTATCGTAAATATGGGGTCGGAGACCATGTTATGAATTTTGTCTGCATATATGCCTGCCGCATTGATTATTGTTTTGGATAATATCGAGTATTTTTCCGAATTTATCAGCCAGGATGCTTCTTTTTTCTCAATTGCCTTTACCGGATAGTCAAAATAATATTCAACTCCGTTTGCAACTGCGTTTTCAAGCATGGAAAATGTAAGAAGCATGGGGTCGATTATTCCGGCTGTTTCGGCATAGAGGGCTCCAATAGCTTCGGGGTTGATGTTTGGTTCTTTTCTTTGCAGTTCTTCTTTTGTCAGTATCCGGATACCTGTTATACCGTTTTTGTTGCCGCGTTTTTTCAGTTTTTCCAGTTGATCCATTTGTACTTCGCTAAAGGCTACAACCAGTGAGCCGTTTCTTTCAAATGGTACATCAAGATCTTCACATAAGCTGTCGAACATCGGATTGCCCTGTACGTTAAGCATCGCCATTTGTGTGTTTTCCGCAGGATCAAATCCTGCATGGATCATGCCTGAGTTTGCTTTGGATGCGCCCATGCATGCATCGCTTTCTTTGTCCAGAACCGCTATTCGTATGTCATATTTTGAGAGTTCCCGCGCTATTGATGCCCCTATGACTCCGGCACCAATTATTATTATGTCGTACACTGCTTAGCACCCTTCAATTGTACGCATTGCTGCTATTGTTTTGGCGAATAGTTCATCCAGTTCCCAGCCGAGTTTTTCGGCTCCCTGACGAATTATATCACGTGAACAGCCTGCTGCGAATTTTTTGTCTTTGAATTTCTTTTTTACACTGCTGACTTCCAGGTCTTGCACTGATTTGGATGGTCGCATGAGTGTTACCGCACCTATCAGTCCTGTTAGTTCGTCAACGGTAAAAAGGATTTTCTCCATAATGCTTTCGGGTTCGTATTTTACACCCGTTAAGCCCCAGCCATGTGACAGAGCTGATTTGATTATATCCTCCGGGACTCCTTCTTCGCGTAGTATTTCTTCGCCTTTTACGCAATGCTCTTCCGGGTATTTTCCGAAGTCCACATCATGTAAGATGCCGACTATTGCCCAGTAATCCTCACGTCCGGGGTCATATTCGGCTGCAAAGTATTTCAGAACTCCGCTGACTATTTCCGCATGCCGGATGTGGAAGGGTTCGTCGTTGTATTTTAGTAGGATTTCTTTGGCTTTGGTGATGTTCATGTTTTGGTGTTCCTCCATGTGTTAATCAAAAAATGCTTCTTCTACTTCGCGGCATATTGCGTGGTATACGGGTAGGTGCAGTTCTTGAATCAGGTGTGTTTCATGTTCCGGTACTTTTATTATAAGGTCGTATACTTCTTTCATTTTACCGCCTGTACCTCCGGTTAGTCCAATCGTATATGCTTTTTTCGCTTTTGCCGCAACTGCGGCAAATATGACATTTTCCGCATTTCCTGATGTACTGATTCCTATAAGTATATCATTTTCCCTTGCATATGCATATGCCTGTTGTGCCAGCACAAGCAAAGGGTCTACGTCATTGGCAAATGCTGTAGAGAGCGAGGGCAGTCCGTTGAGACATATCGCCCGCAGGGGCGTTTGCAATTTTTCTGCCAGAAAATATCCTGTTTCCGGGTCTACCAATATCAGCTTTTCTTTTTCTGCTCCGCTCAGTGGTCTTTTTTTGCAGAATTCTTTCATAAGTTCGCCGGCGATATGCTGTGCATCGGCTGAGCTGCCGCCATTGCCGCACAGGAGCACAGTTCCATCTGCTTTGTAGCAGGCAATGATACGATTGATGGCTTCTTCGATTTCCGCTTTGCAAGCTTCAAGGATGGGGTATCGTTTTATTAATTCATTTATATGGTTCATGAAGTACCTCCTATGCGGGACGCGCAGGGGCGCGTCCCCTACGAAGTCAATTTATTAACTTAGCAGTTAAGCTGCGGCGAAGCCGCTTTCCTTTACATATTTGTTTCTTCGAGTCTCATTGCTTTGTATAGTTTGCTGTAGTGTCCGCCTTTGCTGAGCAGTTCGTCGTGGGTGCCGCGTTCTACTATTTTTCCTTCTTCTACTACCAGTATAATATCCGAGCGCACTATTGTCGATAGTCTGTGTGCGATTACAAATGAGGTTCGTCCTTCCAGTATGTGTGATATTGCGTCTTGTATGAGTTGCTCTGTTTCTGTGTCTATGCTTGATGTGGCTTCATCCAGTATGAATATCGGCGGGTTCGCCAGTATCGCGCGGGCAAATGATATCAGCTGTTTCTCCCCTGTTGATAGTTTGTCTCCGCCTTCGCCTACATCTGTATTATACCCGTCCGGCATACGATTGGCAACTACATCTGCGGATACTAATTTTGCTGCCGTATAAACCTCTTCATCGCTTGCTTCAAGTCGTCCGTATCGTATATTCTCCATTATTGTTCCTGAGAATAAATGCGGGTCTTGCAGCACATATCCTAATGACGAATGCAGCCATAACTGTGAGCGTTCACGGCTGTCGATGCCGTCTATGAGTACCTGTCCGCTTGTTGGTTCGAAGAATCTGCATACGAGGTTTACAATCGTTGATTTTCCCGCTCCGGTTTCCCCGACAATTGCTACCATTGTGCCAGGAAGTATGTCAAGCGAAAAGTCTTCCAGCACATCTTCATCACCGTCCGGATATTGAAACCAGACGTTTTTGAATGTTACTCCGCCTTTTATGGGTTCCCAGTTTTCGCGTTTTGGGTCAAATGTATCCCCGTATTTTTCGATAACTTCGGGTTTGTCAACTATTGTGATTTCTTCATCAAGCAGTCCTGTTATCCTCTCAACGCCAACCTGTGCCGATACCATTTCCGCAATGGTTCCCGATACCCAGACTATCGGCTCTATCGTGCTGACGGCATATATAATAAATGCCGCGAGCACACCGTATTCGAGTAAGCCTGCGTCTACGAGCATTCCGCCTCTGTATAATATTATCGCGATCCCTAATGAGCCCAGTGACATCACCATCGGCATCATTATTGCCATAAGTCGCGATGAGCGCACCGATTGACGGTGCATACTGTCGGAGAGCTCCGCGAAATCCGCACTGTTAGCTTCTTCTATTACCAGTGTTTTTGATGTTTTTGAGCCGGTTATCCCTTCATTGTAGGCTCCGGTTATTTTTGAGTTGATTTCCCGTATCTTGCGGCTGATCACGATGATTTTCTTTTGAAAAAACCATGCTATGAGTCCGGCTACCGGTATGATGATTATTAATATCAGTGCCAACATGGGGTTCAGGTACAGCATAAATATCACACTGAATACTATGATCAGCCCTGCTTCAATAATAAACGAGAATCCCCACGATATCATGCCGCATATTCTTTCGGTGTCGGACATCACCCTGCCTATCAAATATCCGACTGAATTTGTATTATGGTAGGATATCGGCAACTGCTGGAGATGTACGAAGCAGTCCCGCCTGATTTGCATCGCTACCTTCATCTCGACGTTGATCAACAACTTACTCCAGAAGAATACCCCTGCTCCTGCTATCAGTATGAATACAAAATATAGTAAAGCAAACGGGACTATCCCCTCCGTTGTTGCCGGTACAACAAAATTATCTACGGCATATCGCGTAAACAGCGGAAATGCCGAAAATATCGCTGTTACCGATACGATAGATACAGCTGAACATATCAGTTCTTTTTTCAGTTCTTTGAAGTATTTACCGAGGCGCAGCCATACTTTGAGGCTGAGCCCGTAGGAGGCTTTTTTATCTTCTGTTTGTTCCACTAACTCCTCCATTTAATTCGGAATTCGGAATTCGGAATTCGGAATAGTTACATAAAAGATTTAATTATTATAGTTTGTAATAATTCCGCATTCCGCATTCCGCATTATTCATAGTACCCTGACTGTAAATCATACACACGTTTGTAGATTCCTTCCATTGCTACCAGCTCTTCGTGTGAGCCGATTTCTGAGATTTTGCCGTCTTCCAGAACCATTATTACATCTGCTTTCATCAGTGTTGTTATTCTGTGCGAAATTAGGATAACAGTCGCTCCCGCCGTGTCGGTTTTGAGTGATTGGCGGATTTTCGCGTCTGTTTCCATGTCGAGGCTTGACATTGAGTCATCAAATACCATGACGGGCGCGTTCATCATAAGTGTACGTGCTATCGCGACACGTTGTTTCTGCCCGCCGGATAGTGTCATGCCGCGTTCGCCTACTATCGTGTCGTAGCCTTTTACAAATGACATGATATTGTCATCAATTGCCGCTATCTTCGCTTTTTCGCGTATACGCTCCAAATCCCCTTTTCTAACGGCAATGTCTATGTTTTCTTTAATCGTTTTCGAAAACAGGAACGGCTCCTGTAGCACAAGTCCGATGTTTTTCCGTAAATATGACTTTTTAATTTTAAATACCGGTACGCCGCCTATCGTTATGGAGCCACAGTCTTCAGGCAGGTCATATAGAGCGTTCAGTAAATATGTGATCGTCGATTTCCCTGAGCCGGTTGCACCTAATATCCCAAAGCTCGTGCCGCTTTTTATTGTGAAGCTGACATCTTGGAGTACCGGGTTTTCATCATAAGCAAAACTCACATTTTTAAACTCAATATCCCGATCCATCGGCGGCTCTACGGCATCGGGTACATCAACTTCAACCGAAGCGTCAAAAATGGCTTTTATACGGTTCATCGACACACCGGTTTTGCTCATTTCAGTCATTATTCTTCCCATCTGACGGACAGGCCATATTATAAGCTGTGTGTAACTGATAAAAACGAGCAGTTCTCCAATGGTAAAGGAACCGCGTGCTGCGAGAATAGAACCCGCCACGATCACGCTGAGCATCTGTGCCGCCGCGACCACATCACCCAATCCCCAGAAAACACCAAAGGTGTTGCCAAGTGATAACCACTTGTTTGTGTAATCTATGTTTTTTTCATCAAATGTCTCAAGCTCGTATTTTTCCCGTCCAAATGCCCTCACTACACGGACACCTGTCAGATTTTCCTGAACCTTGGTCATCAGGGCACCTTCCGCTTCATTACATGCGCCGAATTTTTCCGCTATTTGACCCCAGAAAAAATATGAGTAAAGCAGTATTGCCGGTAAATATATGAGTACGACAATCGCCATGATATAGTTCAGCGATAGCATTATTACCGTGGCTATTATTACCATTATCATTGTGTTGAGCACTTCAAGGAATTGCTGAAATACAAATCGCCTGACGGTCTCAACATCCGATGTGCAACGTTGTATTGTATCCCCTGTCTGGTTTTTGGTATGCCATTCAAAAGGCAGGTTTTGGGTATGAGAGAATAACTTCGTGCGCAGATTGTTTATCATTCTTTCCGAAAACTTCGCCATATTAACACGTGAAAGATAGCTTAATACTCCTTCCGTCAGGGCGAATGTGACTATCATAGCTGTGCAGATGAGTAGGCTTAAGGCAAGTGAACCCCGCGCCGAATCACCCGCATTTTCGCCCGGCGGGTTGAGTGTTTCATATATCAGCATAAGTGGTCCGGGCAAACGCAATCCCTCATTGCCTATAACGGAGTCTACGGTAAACCCGATTACCAGTGGTGTCATAAACCCGATAAACATCGCCACCACTGCCGTAAGAGAAGAAAACACAAAGAATCGTTTGATTCTCAGTGTAAAATCAAGCATCATTGAAATTCTGTTTTTATACTGCATTATGTCCTCGTGATTAGTGAGAAACTAAGATATAATTCGGTCAAGGCACCGGTCAAACATATATTGATTTAGCTATTTGTATGACAGCTTCAAAATCACTTTCCAGGAATAAGGAATTCCGGATTTTTTCCAGTTTTTTCGATGTTTCTCTTGTCCACTCTTTCTCCTTAAGCATATCGAGCACTTCATACACGGTTATGTCATCGTATTGCTCACATGCTGCTATAATTATGGGTAGCTGTTCAGATAAAAGCGCGTCATCCCCTTGTGCGTATGCAATGTCAGACTCTGCTGCTTTTGTCTTGCATAAGTCCATAATGGTTCTTTCAAGAATTTCCACAAATCCATCTATATTTTCATTGATAAATTCGCTGTCTCTCAAACGACCGGCATTTTCAAGTTCCTGTGCTAATTTTGCATGAGCATGTTCTCCAATGTTGGCAAGTGCAGACTTCATTGCGTGGGCGGAGCTTGTAATCTGCTTGATATAATCAGGTGAGGCAGTTGTGTTTTGTATGGTATCTATTACTTTTTTGGCGTCTTGTATAAACGCTTCTATTAATCTTTTTCTTTCACCGGATACTTGAAGGTTGTCTGTTTTTACTTTTGTATCATGCCGGGTGGCTTTGTCCGGATGTCTGCCCCTGAAATATTTATTTAATACCACATCAAGTTGTCGTATATCAATAGGTTTTGAGAGAAAAGCATCAAAACCAACTTTCCTAAACATTTCATTATTTCCCATAAATGCATTGGCAGTCAAAGCAACAATAATGCCATTATAGTTCATCTCGCGCAGCTTTTGAGTTGTTTCTACGCCATCCATATCCGGCATCATATGGTCCATAAATATAATATCATATACTTTACCGCTTTTGATCTTTTTGATTGCATCAAATCCACTGGTTGCCTCATCAATGGTCACGCCGTACAGTGCAAGCATACCTTTTGCGACGACCAGATTAGATTTCAGGTCATCTACTACAAGGACTTTGCTATCGGGAATTTGTTTATGAATGATTTGCGCTCTTTTTGAGTCTGTAATTTCAGCAAAAGAAAAGTTTTGTAAACTCTCTGTAAGCTCGGCACCGCATACAGCCGTACCGACTTTCTTTTGCGGTATTTTTACGGTGAATGTTGAACCTTTACCCGGTTCACTTTCAATGATTATTTCTCCGCCCATTAAATTAATCAAATGTCTGGTTATACCCATTCCCAATCCGGTACCGACAATATTTTTATTCTGATCCATATTAAAACGCGAATACTCATCGAAAAGCTTTGCAATCTGCTCAGCCGTCATTCCCTGACCTGTGTCTTTTATATAGAAAATCAAAATAACTATATTATCCCTGTCACCCGGCTCAAATGATACAGACAGGCTGACCTCACCCTCGTCAGTGTATTTAAAAGCATTGGACATAATATTATTGAGAATTTGTTTGATTCTGAGTACATCGCCCAATAATTCCAGCGGAGTGTTTTTATCCACACTTAGTTTTAACTCAATGGGTTTACTTTCATTCCACATGCGATTAATTTGTATCGTGTCATATATAAGACTGGGAATATCGTACTTACTGTTAAATATCTCTATTTTGCCCGCTTCTATTTTGGATAAATCGAGTAAGTCGTTAATCAGATTAAGCAGTAAATTACCTGACTCCTTTATAGTGTCAAAAGCATTTTTCGTTTCAGAAGAAAGACCCTTGTTTTGGAGCTGTATTTCTGAAACTCCCAATATCACGTTCATTGGAGTCCGGATTTCGTGACTCATATTAGTTAAGAAAACACTCTTTGCATGATTTGCTGCCTCGGCTTTTTCGCGTGCAAGAGCAAGCTCATGTGTGCGTTCTTCAACAAGTCTTTCCAGTTGGTCTGTTGTGTTTTTATGTACTTCTTTTATTTCCTCAGCAAGCATTACACGTGAAATCGCGCTTGCCATCATAAAGCTGACAAGCTGCAAAAACTCAATTTCTTCATTTGAAAAGTCGCGTTCTTTTGTACAATCCGAAACGGCGATAAAACCCCAAAACTCGTACTGTAAAAAGATGGGGAGCATAATGATGGATTTTGTTCCGTAAGCTGTAAATGATTCCTGTTCGCTTAGAAGCATATTTGAAACAGGACCACCTCCGATATATTCGCCCCGTCTGAATCTATCTTCCCATGTCGGTCTGTCTGCATATGAAATCGTGTGCCCCGGCTTGATCGGAGCCATAAATTCAGGGGATCTATACCAAATGTAGTCGATAACATGACAAAAGTTACTGTTAAGTACGTCATTACGGGCAAATAATGTTCTGTCGACATCAAGTAAATGACCTGTAATATCTAAACTCTGAACTATAGATTCTTCCAAATTTTTACTATCATCAATGGTAAGCAATAACTGTGCAATTTGGATGACAGCTTGCGGGATGTAGATAGGGTTTATTGAGTTTTCACATTTACCGGTCGGTTTCATTAGTTACCCATTACTCCTAGAATACATGTTTTCATTGAAGTTTTGCTTAAAAGAATCACCGGCTCAGTATATCATGGTGATAGTGTGGAATCAACTACTCTTTTTCGACTTTTTTTCTGCTTTTTTCTGCTTTTTTTCTACTTCAAAAGACGATACACACGGTTTAGCGTATAAAAAGCAT